>Ga0116231_10001107_pt1 | contig 53664 bp, 47 predicted proteins | sample S1TSphgellanicum_2_FD_89695 | JGI IMG/M metagenome (GOLD analysis project Ga0116231, IMG submission 89695) | Host-associated microbial communities from peat moss isolated from Minnesota, USA - S1T2_Fd - Sphagnum magellanicum MG | ecosystem: Host-associated > Plants > Peat moss > Unclassified...
TAATAATGGAAGTGTGAGCAAAAATAATTATATATAGTCGCACTTCTATTATCAAGGATATCAATGGAAAATTCCCGTTTCATCTTCCCTACGATATACATTTGTGTTTTTTGAATTAAAAAAACATCATTCTTTAGAGATATGGTAAATTCCAGATGATTCTGGTTATGATATTCTTAATAATGGAAGTGTGAGCAAAAATAATTATGTATAGACGCACTTCTATTATCAAGGATATCGATGGAAAATTCCCGTTTCATCCTCCCTGCGATATATATTTGTGTTTTTTCACCGTTGACAGTCAACTGTTAACTGTCAACAGCTACTACATTCAACTCAAGATATCAATCACAAGCCAAAATTAACTATACCGATGCAAATTCAGATGCGAGTAATTCGTCATTATCATCTGCGATCGTCGCCACAATTGTAATTATGCGGGAAACTTCCCCAGGTGACAACTCAGCTAAGGTGCGGGTTGAGATCACAACCACTTGATTTTCAATAATTCCATAACGAGCTTCAAACGTACTAGTACAGTTTGACTCTAATAAACGACGCATCAATTTGGTTTCATCTTTGACGGGTAACTTCAGCACCGCAGACCAGACTGTGATTGTATCTTCATCTGAAGTTCCATTCAGTTGGACAAATACCAACACACTGCCATATTTAAATTTCCATAAATAAGCATCTTCCCCGTCTTGACTAACCATAGCGCTATTATCTTGATCCAAAGTGCTAATCACACTTTGAATAACTTGTACATGATCTATGGTTGACTTTTCGTTTCGGAGTTGATCGACTAAAGGATTGGTAATTAAGGTTTGTTGGTAGTTTGTCATCCTAATTTTGGGGAGAAATAAGGTTACTGTTCTACTTTATAACTTTTAGGTTAGACTACGGAAGCTTTGATGAATGTTATTTCTCAAAGTGAGCGATCGCTGTCGTCATCTGTGACTAACGTTTTAAGTATATCGTCCCTTTTCAGTCATATGCGATTTTGCGGAAATAGCATTTTCAAGAGTATTTCACGATTAAGATTTAGAATTTACATACCAATTTAAACTTGAAATAAACTTGAAAATTGCCATGACATTAACCCCTAATTCTAGTTTTAGTTTGACGGTGCGTTTACAAATTCCTAACCGAGTGGGGATGTTAGCGTCGGTTACCCAAGCAATCGCTCTCAATGGTGGGAATTTAGGTCAAATTGATTTGATCGAACAAACACGCGCCCACTCGACCCGTGATTTAACGATTGATGCGGCTAGTACTGAACATGCGGAAAGCATTGTCCAAGCGCTAAAAGAGTTGACAGATATTAAACTCCTGAATGTCTATGACCGCACGTTTAATTTACATCGTGGGGGGAAAATTAGTATTGTGAGTAGAATCGCCCTCAAAAGCGTTTCTGACTTAGCCATGGCTTATACTCCAGGTGTGGGTCGGATCTGTCATGCGATCGCCCAAAATCCAGCAGAAGTTTACAACTTGACGATTAAGCAGAATACAGTGGCGATCGTCACTGATGGGAGCGCTATTTTAGGATTGGGAAATTTGGGTCCTGCTGCTGCTTTACCTGTGATGGAAGGTAAGGCGATGTTGTTTAAAGAGTTTGCGGGAATTGATGCTTTCCCCATTTGTCTAGACACACAAGATACCGAAGAGATGATCAAAACAGTCAAATATCTGGCTCCAGTTTTTGGTGGTGTGAATCTGGAAGATATTGCTGCTCCTCGTTGTTTTGCAATTGAACAGAGACTAAAACAAGAATTGGATATCCCTGTTTTCCACGACGACCAACATGGAACGGCGATCGTCACTTTAGCTGCTTTATTTAATGCTTTGAAATTGGTGAATAAATCAATTGCGGAAATTCGGATTGTGATTAATGGCGCTGGCGCAGCTGGTGTGGCGATCGCTCGCTTACTGCAAAAAGCTGGCGCTCAAAAAATTTGGCTCTGCGACTCTAAAGGAATTGTCTCCACCAGTCGGACTGACTTAACTCCAGAAAAACAGGAATTTGCGGTCAAGGCTCAAGGTACTTTAGCTGGAGCAATGCAAGGTACAGATGTATTTATTGGTGTCAGCGTTCCAGGAGTCCTGACACCAGAAATGGTACAGGGAATGGCAAAAGACCCAATTGTATTTGCTATGGCTAACCCCATTCCCGAAATTCAGCCAGAGCTAGTTAGCCAAAATGTAGCTGTGATTGCTACTGGTCGTAGTGACTATCCCAATCAAATCAATAATGTCTTGGCTTTTCCAGGAGTATTTCGTGGTGCGCTAGATTGTCGCGCCCAGACTATTACTACGACAATGTGCTTGTCAGCAGCAAGTGCGATCGCCTCACTAGTCAAACCCGCAGATTTAAATCGGGAGCATATCATCCCTTCAGTTTTTGACGAGCGTGTCGTTACCGCTGTTGCTGGTGCTGTCCAAAATGCAGCCAGAGAAGAAGGAATTGCTCGGAATTAATTAAAAGGGAACAGGGAACGGGGAACGGGGAACAGAAATAAAAAATACGTCCTGATACAAATCCCCTTTAATTATGCGGATTTTACTGTTCCCTGTTCCCCGTTCCCTTTTAAGGACTTTTTAAAAACCAGATAATCCCATTCACTAAATAGTATCCTCCAGCTATAATCAAACCTACACTACCCAAAGACATAATCCAATCAGAATACTTTAATAAAAACCGACTTTGCTTAACTAGCCCTGTACATAAACTAGCTAGGAAAATAATAGCAGTATAACCAAATGCATAGCTGATCATAGTTAAAATGCTGATAATCTGGGAACCTGTATTTCCTGCTGCGATTAAAACAGCAAATAAAACTGGACTACCACAAGGCGTACTTAACAAAGCAAATGTCAATCCCACACCATAGGGACCCATAAATGGCAAAGATATGTGATTCTGTGATAAAGGTAAATGAATTAATCCTCCTATACTTAACCCCATAACTACAATAATTGTGCCAATTAAAATGTCTGTATAGCCCAGAAAATCACTACTGATAATTGATGCTAAAGCACTAAATAAACCAAATATACTAAAAACAGTAGTTACGCCCAAAGTGAACAAACTAGCTTTAGTGAAAGCGAGCCAACGTGAGGTAATATTCAGAGTACCAATATAGCTGAGATTAATCGGTAGTAAGACTAGAATACAAGGGGAAATACTAGCAAATAAACCGCCCCCGAAAGCCAACAGCAGCAGAAAAAGAGGATTACTCATATTTTGCTGGTCTAGCCATTCTTGATAGGGCGCTTCAATCAAATTTTCTAGAGAAGTCAAGCTTAAATACAAATTTTGTGCTTGACTGATGAATAACACTAAAAATAATCCTCCTCCAGAGAGAAAGCCTAAGAAGAGAAACTTAGGCATTTTTCCCATCTGATGAAATGTATTTTTTGATGTATTTTGTGGCGATGAACTTAATTTTTGCTCTGGTGGTTTGGGGAAATTCATCAGTAGTGTTATAGATTATAATCATGAATATTGTATAAAAATAAATCATTATGAAGCTTTCTTTACTGGGTTTGTGCGTGACTACTGTTTTTACTTGCTATGCTACTGGATTCACAACTGTATCTAATGCACAACAACAAACCCAAAATTATAACCAGTCTAATGATAACATAGCATTAGCGAAATATCTGCATAGTATAGGAGCCATAATGTATGGTGCTTATTGGTGTCCATACTGTGAAAAACAAAGAAAGATGTTTGGACAAGCAGCATTTGCTCAGATCAAATATATAGAGTGTGACCCTAGAAGTACTAGCTCACGTCCTGATTTATGTCGTAAAGCTAGAGTTATAAGTTATCCTACATGGGAAATTAATGGTCGTATGTATCCAGGAATGCGATACTTAACTGACTTGGCTAATTTATCTGACTTCAAAAGGAACTAATCTGGATAGAAGTCAATGTCGATCAAATCGGTCCATAAATATGAGCATTGTTCTGGAAAAGTTGACAATGGTAGGTTTGTCTCTGCTGATGCTAAATCTCGACCATTTTCATAAGTTTCTGTCATTGCTACTATTGTGGAAGATTGTAAACTGGGATTCTCACTCAGTAATTTGAGCAGTTCTCGGCGTTGAATGCGAATAGTAGCTGACCAACTGTGGCTGCGTTTTGTCGATTGATATTCCCATTTGAGTAAATGTCCGATTAATATACTCAGGCGATTTTTCAACTCTTGACGCTCTTTCCTCCCCAATGACTCCATCTCCTCGATTAAATTGGATAAGTCAATCTGATTCCACTGTTGATTGCGCAGTAGATCAGCCTGTTGTTGAGTCCAAGCATAAAAATCTGTTATGTAGAGATTTTGTTTCCAGCTTACTTCTCTATTTTGTTGAGGTTCCATCTGCGAAACTCCCGTTTGTGTTATCTATTTCTTATGTGGAAATAAAATAATGTTATCTTATGGAGCCAGATTCTTTACTAACAGAGGTAATTCTCAATCATCCGCGTCAGTCACTAGGGAAATTACAACTTGATTGGATACCCCAACCAGGAAATTATGTTGATATCCTGGGGGAAACTTACGCCGTCTTGGAACGCCATCATCGATATCAATTAAAAGCAGGTCGTTATCGGCTACATAATATCGCTATTTACGTCCAGTTCGCCAAACAACCCTCGGAAAAAAGTTTAATTGGCGATCGCTGGGTGATTGGTGATGCTACTTGCAATTATAATGCTCATTCAGAAATTCTGCGTTGTGCTGTTAATCCCGATGGACCTTGTAAATCTTGTCATTTTTACGCAACCTCCAGGTCAATTGGGTAAAGTACAACTTCCTAAAAGCTCTCCCACCATTAAGCGAGTTCCATTCACAAAGTCCCATCCCGACTGCGGACGTTTTCCAGATAGCTGTACCTCACGTAATAACAACAGACCTGACCCCGTTTGCACAATCGCTCCTATAGCTCTAATTATATGGACTACTTCACCTGGTTTGCCTAATATGCTGAAATTACCTGGTAATTTATCAGCAAGTTCTGGTAAGTAAGCTAATACCTCATCAATACAAGCAGAATTTATTGGAGCTGTAGCAGTTATTTTCAATGTCTGATTGCGAAATGTAGTTACACAATGAGGATAAAAACCTCTAATTTGATTGTGTAACTGCATAGCACTTCTAAACCAGTCTAGATGATAATCTTGCTTTTGAATCAAAGCTGCATAAGTCGCCAGGGAATGGTTCTGAGGAATTGGTGTAATTTCCTGCTGCGTTAATTTATCTAAAGTTTCCACCAATAAACCTGCGCCAGTCTGCGCTAACTTATCAGCTAAAATTTCCGCATTATCTAGCAATTTAATAGGTATAGTAGATTTTAATAACATCGCTCCTGTATCCATACCTACATCCATGAGCATTGTTGTAATCCCAGTTTCTTTTGCACCTTCATAAAGACACCATTGGATAGGCGCAGCACCTCTATATTTGGGCAGAAGCGAACCATGAACATTAATACAACCTAATTTTGGGATGTTTAAAATTTTGCGTGACAAAATTTGTCCATAGGCGACAACAACAAATACATCAGCATTTAATTTTTTAAGATCCGCCAAAGCTAAAGCATCTTTTTTTACATTCTCTGGCTGCCATACGGGAATCTCGTGGTCGAGGGCAAAAGTCTTAACTGCGGATGGGGTGAGTCTATTCCCGCGTTCCCGTCGTTTATCCGGTTGAGTCAAAACTACCAAAACTTCAAATTCTGGATGATTCACCAACTTTTCTAAAGTGGGAACGGCAAATTCAGGGGTACCAAAGAAGACTATTTTCATTATGTAGTTAAGGAAGTGTAGTCTAGGAACTACAATTCTTCTACATCAGGCTACGATTTATAACTTGAGGTAGATGAAATTGTTTTTTTTGTTTAATATGTATATATGAGCCATCTACTGTAACAGATTTTCAGGATAGATCAAATTATAGCCTGTCTTACTCCTGTCTAAAAGATATTGCTCCTCACACAGCAACAGTCCCCCCTGGAGAATCTACAACACATGCTTAAAAACCCTTTGCTGTCAGGATGGTTCCGCAAACGACCATTTCTTAATTCCTTTGTTGTTACGACTCTTATCTCACCTATGGTGTTGATATTTGTGCAATCTACCTTGGCGGAACAATCGAAACTAGCAAAAACTGCTTCAGGGATGGAAAAAACTGATTTGGTTGCGCATAATTCTGCCCTACAAGCAAATAATAGTCAAGCTAAATTGGCAGAAAAAATCCCAGAGCCAGAAATTCACTCTTCAGTACCGATTGAAGCCAAAGCGTCATCCACACCACCAATGGTAGAAATACCTATAGATGAGATTCATAAAGATTCTGAAGAATTACCAGAAGACCCTGTAGGTAGTCCCCATCCTATTCCTTGGCGTTGGATAATCATGACTCAGGCGGCAACGGGAACACAAGGAGGGTCTAGCCTCAAACAATATCGCAGCTTACCTGTTGTTTCTCCTGATGGGCAATATTCTGTTTACAGTCGCGTACAAATGGAAGTTAAACCCGAAATGTACAATAGTCGCGTTACTAGTGTGCTGTTTATTCAGAATAAACAAACGGGTAGATTGAAGGTATTAACAGCTACTTCTCCTCTGAACGATCCTTTGCTACATAGACAGCCTGTATTATTAGAACAGCCTAACGCTTATGGTACTATTGCGGTATTAGTACCTGTAAGTTGGTCGCAACAGAGCGATCGCTTTTTAGCCCGTAAGTTTATAGGACTGTTTAATACTGCTGATTTTACTGATTATGCAGTGATTTGGGACCGACAACAAAATCAGATTAATACGGTGACTCCTGTTTACAGCGACAATGATCATGAAAAAATAGCAGTATTATTAGGATGGAGTAAAAGACAACCCCATAATGTTTTATTTCGAGCAGGTGAATTAGGGGAAGAACATTGGCCTTTACTAGAAGTTACTAGTGATGGTAAAACAATGGCGACCGCCTCGGACAGAGACCAACCTGTAACTTTTGGTCAAAGAAACGCACAAATTTGGGTACAACCACAAGTTGCTTATAGATAACATCTAAGTTGAAAAATTGGGCAAAAAACAAGGGTTATATCCCGTTGTCATCCAAAATGACGACGGGATTACTTTTAGATAAATATTGCTGACACCATGCTATATAGCTATTAATCATTAATCACTAGCTCAACTATGTCACCTAAGTACTCTTTTATTGTGCCAATATACAACGAAGAAGAGAATATTCATGAAATGTACAAGCGACTTTCTCTGGTCATGGACAGGATGAATGGTTCGGCGGAGCTATGCTTAGTGAATGATGGTAGTCGCGATCGCTCCTTATATTTGATGCGGGAGTTACATCAAAAAGACCCGCGTGTAGTTTACTTAAGCCTAGCTCGAAATTTTGGTCATCAAATTGCCGTAACAGCAGGTCTAAATTTTGTCCGAGGAGAAGCGATTGTGATTCTAGATGCTGATTTACAAGATCCACCTGAGTTAATTCCTCAAATGGTGGAAAAATGGCGCTTAGGATATCAAATAGTCTACGCTCAACGTACCGAGCGGCGTCAGGAAAGTTGGTTTAAACGGTTTACTGCGTTTACCTTTTATCGCATTCTGCAAAAACTGGCAGATGTAAATATTCCTACAGATACAGGAGATTTTTGCCTGTTAGACCGTAGAATTGTAGACCTACTCAATTCCATGCCAGAACGCAACCGATATATTAGAGGTTTGCGTTCATGGGTTGGGTTTAATCAAATAGCAATCCCATTTGAACGCGATCCAAGATTTGCTGGAGATGTTAAATATACATTTAAAAAATCCCTAGCACTAGCAATTAATGGTATCGTTTCTTTTTCCAAAGTACCACTGCGAATCTCAACTTATATGGGATTGTTTGCTGGGATGATCTCACTTTTGATGTGCGGACTAGTTTTATACTGGCGAATTTTTGTTCCCCATTCTCCTCTTACGGGGATCACCATTGTGCTGATGGCAATATTTTTCTTGGGAGCAATACAACTATTCAGTATTGGCATTTTAGGTGAATATGTTGGACGTACTTATGAAGAAGTTAAAGCAAGACCACTATATACACTTGCAGAAGTAGCTGGTTTTCAGGAACAGGGAACGGGGAACAGGGAACAGGGAACAGTAAAATCCTCATAATTAAAATCAGGTTTTATGGTGCTTTTGTAACATCTATATCGAAATTTTACAGTCATAACTAGGAAATAGATATAACCATCTTGATAAAGTAATTACGGTGTCAAATCAGAAAAGTAATTGCTGAGGAATTTTGTGAGGAGTCTAGGAATGATAGGTGGTGTTTTCCCCAGATTTGGTTTGAGTGCGACCCTTGTACTCTCGCTGCTAAATATTATGCTGTTACAGACAGCAGCTCTCAGTTCTGAGATTCCCTTAGAAATTGCTCAAGGTACTGTCTATCTTCCTTCAGAGCCTGAAAATAGCGATGTCGAACAAGTAACTTCTGTTTCCCAGCTTTCAGATATCCAAACAACGGATTGGGCTTTTCAAGCATTGCAATCTTTAGTTGAGAGGTACAACTGTATTTCAGGATATCCCAATGGTATATATCAAGGGAACCGCGCTATTAGCCGTTATGAGTTTGCTTCTGGACTAAATGCTTGTCTGGAGCGAATCAATGAACTAGTAGCAACAGGGACAAAAGACCGAGTTCCCAAGAGCGACCTAGTTGTAGTGCGCCAATTAGAGGAACAGTTTGCAGTCGAATTAGCCACTCTACCAAAACACTTATCTTCTCTAGAAAACCGGATAGATCAACTAGCAACGCAACAATTTTCCCCAACGACCAAACTTAGCGGTATTGCTTGGTTTAACTTAACAGGCGCAGGTGCTAGCAGTCCTGTATTAGCAGAAGGAAGTAGCTATAACGTAGCGCTGCGTGGGTCTAATGGTCAGCCAGTCACTAGACTAGTTAGTAACCCTAGTAGTACTGCTCGTGCTTCCTTGTTTTTAACCCTTGAGTCCTCATTCACCGGCAAGGATTTACTTTTAACCAACATCGCGGTGGGTAGTGGTGAGTCACCTGCAAATGTATTTAATTCCGCCGGCGAACTTCTGTTTTTTGGTGTACCTGTCTCTGATGTTAACTTTGGACAGGATTCTGGTGTACCTGTCATCAGGGAATTAAGTTATACATTTCCCGTTGGAGACGCCTTAAGCATCACAGTGGGTCCTAGAATCAATTGGGCGCGATACTTTGGACGCAACCAATTTACCTTATTTACAACTGGTACTTCTTCTTATGAATCTGCTGACGATAATTTATTCCCTACAGTTGCACGCGGGTCAGGTGTACTAGCGGAATGGAATATTAAACCACACAAGCTGCTATTTAGAACTGCTTATTTAGGTCGCAATGAGGAATTTTCTGCACTTTTCAACGATGCGTCTAATCCTGATTATGGCTTATTTAATGGGACAAACTCAATATCAGCAGAAATGGTCTATTCTCCCACCAGCAAATCCAATATTCGGATTACATATTCCCATAATAATATTTTGCCTCTAGATGGTCAAGTCCAATTTACACCACCGATTCAAGGAGTTGCTGATGATGGCTTTGGTGGAACGCTAGACCACGCTACAGCCAATATCATTGGGGTGAATTTTGACTGGAAAATTGGCTCTAAATTTGGTATTTTTGGACGCTTTGGCTATTCCGACACTGAACTATATCCTATAGCGGCTGTTCCCAGAGGGAATGTTGCAGCTCAAGATTATCAATTGGGTGTAGCCTTTCCTGACTTGGGACGTAGAGGAGCACTGGGAACCATATCTTATGTAGTTCCCTATGTACTATTAAATGGGCGACAATACTTAGTCGCTGGGGGAGGAAATGGGGGAGTCCAATACAACATTGAAACCACTTACTCTCTGCCATTGAGCAACAATATTAGTCTTATTCCCGCTTTTTACCTGATTGGGAATCCTAACAACTTTACTGGGAATCCCACTATTTATGTAGGCAATTGTCGTCTACAGTTTTCTTTTTGACCGTTTGCATGAGCGAGTTTGTTCCCTGCTGGTGGTATCAAGAAGGGGATAATCTCGCTCCTAATGTTCCAGCTAGTTCTAGGTCTGCGGACTAGCAGTATCGCTACCACTATCCTTAGTTTCTGATGCAGATGAAGCTTCTTTAACCCGACGGATGGGCAAATTAGCAATCAGAGCTGTAGTCCGTTGGTTACTTTCTAGAGAAAACTCCAAGCCTTCCGTGTCTATCTCTACATAGCGACAAACGACTGCCAAAATTTCTTGGCGCATTTTTTCCAAAGTTTGTGGGTCTAAATCAGCACGGTCGTGAGCAATCACCAACTGCAGGCGGCGTTTAACTTGATTACGGCTGTTTTCTGGACTACGAAGAAAAAGTTTATCTAAAAATTCAAGGATCATTGCAAATAGGTCTAAAGCGGAGATTGGAAAATAAGTTAAACAATCTTTGTCCACAACAACTTCCGTAATTTAGCAAGGATGCTGTCACTGGGTGCATCCAGGTCAAGAAATTCTATAGTTTCCCCTTCCAATCTCCGAGCAATGTTCTCAAAAGCTGCACCAGCTAAAGAGGGATTTTCTGCTAATACCAAGGGTTCCCCACGATTTGTAGAAACAATCACCCGCTCATCGTCAGGGATAACCCCTATGAGAGGAACAGCTAGAAGTTCCTGAACATCTTGCACCGACATCATATCATTTGCTTTGACCATTGCGGGTCTGATGCGATTAATTATTAATCGTATCTCTTTCACACCTTCAGCTTCGAGTAAACCTACCACTCGGTCGGCGTCGCGCACAGCGGAAATTTCTGGAGTAGTTACAATCAGGGCTTCTTTAGCCGGGGCGATCGCATTTTTGAATCCCATTTCAATTCCGGCGGGACTATCAATCACTACATACTGATATTTCGCCGCCAATGTACTCACAAGTAGCTTCATTTGTTCAGGCGATACTGCATCTTTGGTACGATTTTGGGCAGCTGGCAAAAGCACCAGATTCGGCTGTCGCTTATCTTTGACCAAAGCTTGTTCTAAACGACACTCTTTAGCTAATACTTCTACTGCTGTGTAAACAATGCGGTTTTCCAAACCTAAGAGCAAATCTAAATTCCTGAGACCAAAATCTGCATCAACTAAGGCCACTTGACGCCCTATTTTGGCTAAAGCCATGCCCAGATTTGCGGAAACTGTGGTTTTACCCACTCCTCCTTTACCGGAAGTAACTACAATAATGCGAGTCATGATAGCAAGGCGCTTGGTTAGGGTTAGTGGAAATAATACTAGAATATCTAGAGCTATGGATATATCTTGCTCAATTGGCTCCTAGAAAAACCATTCGCTCTGACAATGCGAATTCCTTGGGGTGTCATATGCGCCACTTCTGGAAAAAACTGCAACAATGATTTTTCTGGTGCTCTGGCGATCGCATCTGCAATTCGCAGTTGAGTTGGTTCCATTTGCAAAGCCATAATCACACATTGTTGATTACCCAAAGCTCCAGCGTGAGCGATCCCCCGTAGACGACCCCAAACTAAAATATCCCCATTTGCGACTACCATACCACCTGGATTAACATCTCCAAAAATCACCACTGTTCCGGGATGACGAATATCCCCACCAGAACGAACCGTCATTTCTAGATAAAGAGTATCTGCTAGTGGATTGGGACTAATATGGTGCGCCGAATTGAGGGAATTTTCTGGCTGTTGTTGTTCTACAGAATAACCATTCGTAACTGCGGCGATCGCTGTTTGTCGTCGCCAAGCAGTCACAGATTTTAGCTGAATTTGGTGTGTGTTTAAAATTTCTGCTAGTTCTTGCAATTGTCTACTATCTAACAGTCGGTCAGCACAGACTAGATGCATAATAGTTTGAGGTTCGCGCCAGCGTTCTCCAGCGTGCAAACGCTGCTTAAGTTGTTGACAAATTTCTGACCAACTAAATTCTGCAGCAGGAACTTGAGATTCGGTTGGCAAAATCAACAATAGTCGCCCAGCCTCAGTTTTTAACTGAAATTGGTAACTATAAGTAACTTTCTGTGCTGATAATTCTAGCTCATCACTAGACAAATCAGTTAAATCCGTATTATCAGAACTATCAGAACTAGTATGAGAACTATTTACCTCGACATCAGCCACATTAGAGATTGATTCTGTCTCAGTCAGCCCAGAATTAGACTTTATATCAGGGGTAGCAGCATTAGAGTTCATCTCAGTACTAATTAATGTGAACTAGGTAAAAATATCCTCAATTTTAACTAGATAGATTTTCTAGTCAATCTTTGATAAATTGTTCCCAGAGCAGCAGCATTACCGACATTACCTGGAAACAGCACCACTGGTAAACTAGGAAATTGAGGATGGTCAGGTGGTGTGATTACCATTGAACAACCAGGGATGATTTGACCAAGTAACCTAGCTGAAGTTAAAGCCAGACCGACACTTAAAACATCGTTAGACGTAATACCACCCTTACTGATTAAGAATCCCAAATCGGATGGTAACCCCTGTACCACATCCATCAGTAAAGTGGAAACTGTCGCACCAAACTCTAACCTAGTTGTGATATCTGGAAAATTCAACTCCTGACGGCTAGTATAGACTACTGGAGTTTGACCAGCACGATAAACCATTTGCACTTTTTCCAGAACTTCAGTTAATAGTTGAGCAAATTGATTGACCCCATCGTTGAGCAATCTAGACACATTCACCTCAATTCCAGCAGTTCCCTCTATTTGTAATAGTGCTGTTAACTGCTCAGTCGTCTTGCGCACATGGGAACCGACAACGATCGCACCAGGTTTACCTTGGCGAACATATTCCGCCATATTCTCAGCTGCTATCGGTTGGGGTGGTAAAGCGGCTAAAGCAGTTAATATACTCGCAGCTGAACGAAACAAAAATCTTTTTCCCTGACTTACAGCTGTCAATACGTCTCTAGCAAACAGGTTCAGGTCTGTTTGTGTTTCTCCATCTACAACAGCACATTGATTATTTTGCAGTTTGAGCAAGCGTTCTAAACTACCATTCCGCATATCATCCAGCAAAAATCTGGTAACTTCATTTTCACTAATCCGCCCCTGAGTTTTTTCTTCTACATATTTTGGTAAATAGCTATGATGATAGCTGAAAACTGAATCTTGGGCGAATTCAGTTTCATGAACTGGGGTAGGAACACTATTAATTATCAAGTAATGTATACTATCACGGGTAATGCGTCCGCCTTCAAAAAATGCAGGTATGAGAAAATGCGCATCAAATGGACCAATCTCTTCAGCGATGACATCGGTTTCGATGGGATAATGTCCTCGCAAAGTAGAATCGGAACGACTAACAACTAGAAAATCGTCGATTCCTGTAAATGTTAAGGCTAATTTCAAATTTTGACAAACTTCTTGGGTGACAGTTCTGGCTAAGTCTGGTGTTAGCGACCTGGTGTTAGTCAAGATGAACAAAATCGGAGAATCGTCTTCTAATCCCCGTATGAGCGTTTCTACGTCCCAACTTAATAAAAGCAAGCAGCTGTGGACTGTTTGAGAACCTGTTGGGTCATCGTCAAGAACAATTATCTTGGGCATTTAACTAGGGTGTAGGGTGTAGGGGTTCCTGAAAATATATTGCTTTTCCTAGCCTACAGCTTTTTTTTGGTCATTTAACGCTCAATGGAATTAGAGATAAAAAAGTGTGAATCTATGTCTTAGGGATGATGAATGTTGAATTTTTCGCCGATATCCTTGATAATAGAAGTGCGCCTATACATAATTATTTTTGGTCACACTTCGATTATTAAGAATATGATAACGAGGATTGCCGGGAATTTTCCATACCTCTGAAGAATGAGATTTTTTTATTGAAAAAGTGTGAATCTATGTCTTAGGGATGATGAATGTTGAATTACTCACAAATAATGTTTTGAATGGTTATGTGGTAAAAGTAAATGATTGCGCAAGTTGATGAAATTCAATATTATACCTCTGAAGAATATTTGGAACTAGAAGCTAGTTCCGTAGAACGTCATGAATATATTAATGGTACAATTGTAACTATGGCTGGTGGTACGCCAAATCACAATACAATTGCTCTCAATTTGAGTGCTATTCTCAATTTTTCACTCAAACGTCAACCCTATCAAGTATTTATCACAGATCAAAGGTTATGGATACCAAAGAAGAATATTTACACTTATCCTGATATTATGGTTGTAGATGGTGAACTGCAATTACAAGCAGGGCGAAAAGATACTATCACTAACCCAAGGATAATTACTGAGGTGTTATCAAACTCAACTAAAAGTTATGATAAAGATGATAAATTTGCAGCTTATCGAACTATTCCCACTTTTCAAGAATATATTTTAATTGACCAATATAAAATACATATAGAGCAATATTTTAAAATAGATAAGAAGCGTTGGACTTTTATTGAATATGATGATTTAAACGAAATGATTTCTTTGAACTCTCTTAATTTGGAAATTGCGATCGCTGATATTTACGATAAAGTTAATTTTGACCGAGAACCTTAACGCGGAAACCAGTTTTGGTCTAAGATTTGCTCTCCAGAGCCAATAATTTCCACAGGAAATATATCACAGGGAAGCTGAGTACGAGCGATCGCCTCTAATCTAGCCTCAGTATAACAATCCTGGAGAATCCCTAAAAAGTAAGGGTGGAGACTAGGACTATCATTAATTAAACCTCTTAGCTCGCGGCGAAATGTCCTAATTTCTCCTTGCCAATGTCCAATATTTCTTTCCCTAGCTGAATCCCAGTAGGTTAGTTTGAGTAAATGGACAAAAATCTGAATCGAGAGACTTTTCACAGATCGCTTCTGACTTCTACCCATATCCTCTAACTCTTCTACCAAGTTATCTAAATCCACATGGGAAAATTTTCCAGTTTGGAGCTGGTTGATAGTCGTGTTCAACCAAAGGTAATAATCATGGTCGTATAGAGTTTGAACATTTGGTGACATTTCTTTTTATTCTCAATTTACTTAACACCTATTTTTATCTGAGATACTTCCCATAAAGAAAGTTGATTGTCTGATTTGTTGACGACATAAGCCACAGGTTTCTGAGTCTTCTTCACCCGACCCTCTTTTATAGCTCTTTTTAGCCAATCTTCCATCTGAGACTGTCTGACATCTAGATATTGTGCGAGATATTTTATATTTTGAGGTTGTTGTAAAAGCTTCAAGATGAGAGGTAAAACAGCTTGATAAATAATGTCTTGCGGATTGGATAATACGTCTTCTCCCACTTTGGGAGAATTATCTGGGGATATTATTATCTGCTCTTCCCCTGATTCTTTTATATTAACAGCAATATCTATAGATAATAATTTTCGCCAATCATTACTAACTTCAGAGGGAAAAGCCTTGGCTCCCAATTTATACAACTCCTGATTTCCATCGGATATCGGCGGTTCCATCCGGACAAAAACCGGAATTTCCTTGAATTTGGCGATCGCTTCTTCAGCACCCGCCCAAGTACCACCTTTCCTCAAGGATGAACTTACAACCAGAGCATAATCAGCTAAAGCATAAATATACTTATTGCGTCCCATCGCATTACCAACATGAAATCCAGCATCAGGATCGTAGCTAGAAATCAAAGTCAGTCTACACGAATTGAATACCAGAACGATATTTGCTGTTTACCACTGCTTTAGTTAAACTATCTGCTAGAACACCTACAGAAGTTCCTCCAGCGTGCAAAACGCCTAACATCGATGCTTGATCCACTCCCCGCGCCCCGCCAGAAATAACCTGTATCCCTTGTTTAGCACAGGTTTGAGCAACTCTTTGGGTATAGCCAAGTACTTCTTCATCAACGTCACGAGAACCTGCGATCGCTAGTCCTCCCATAGAAAGTAATTGTATATTACCAATTCCATAAAAAATTGCTGGAGCTGAATGCTTTAGCCTTTTCTTCAGTAAATGAGGGTACCTAGCATCGCTCCGTCCTAATATCCAAATTCCACAATTCGTCCATTTCTCCACGAATTTTAGACCACTATCAGGTAAAAGTGAGGAAGATTAAATAGTTCTACTGTTTCCGTACTAATATCTCTGATGAGAATATGCTCAGAGATACCACCTTGATTTGATATCTAAGTACTCTCTCTCGTCGGCAATATTCCCTACATTCTCTTAGCGCAATCTCATGTAGAGTGGTAATTATAGCTTAAAAAAAGGCGGATTTAGCATGAGAAAACTAGTATATCCAATTAAATAATTAGTCAGCATTTATAATGGGACTCACTTCAATTTTTTAAATCTACATTAGCTTGAATTATATTTGGATTTTTGTTATGATCAAAAGAATATAGAAACAACTGTTTCATTAACACCCCTCGCAAGAGAATTGAAATAGGTTTCTATAAGGTGTTCCAACTGTTAAATCGGAGTTCACCACATCCCCGCAAGGGGAACAAAATTAACTCATATAAATGTTATTATATACTTAATGATATGCAAAATTATACTAAGTTATGATTAAGTATATATTATATCTTTCTGATTATACAAATTTAATTATTACAAAAATTTTAGCCATCTCAATGCGATGGCTTCATGATCATATGCTTTTAAACGCTAAAACTGTAGGAGAGCAATTTATCAATATTCTCAGACAATCACTCCCCTCTGCATTAGTGAATCAATTTTATTACAACTCTAAAGGCTTTGGTCTATTTAGTAACCATTGCTCTAAATCAGTTAGAGCATAGAAATCCAGTAGTGCTTCACCCAGTAATTCCAACTGTTCAACATCTAAAGACTGAACTTGTTTAATCAACGATGCTTGAATTTGACCAACTCGGCGGTTAAGCTGTCGTATAATCAGCTCTTGTTTTCCGCGTTCCATAGCAAGCTCTTCTGTTGGGCTAATTAAAGGCATTTTTCTTTCCTCCTCAAAGCGGTTGATCTTAGCGACTAATGCGGATTGTAGCGGTTTAGGTAGCGTCATCATTTTGTCAATAATTTTAAAAAGCTTAACTACGTCTTCTTTGGTTAGACCTCGCTCATAGAGTCCTCGAATTAATTTCCACTTCCATTCTTCCCGTTCAGTAAATTTATTAGTTGTTGTTTTAGTTCTCAGGTGCGCCATTGTAATAATGGCAAATGGATTATTATTGGATTCTAGTTCATTCCAGAGCGGTTCATAATCAATTAGTTTGACAGTAGGAAACTTCAGTCTTAATTCACAACCTAACATAGCTTTATCATAACTGTTAGGTCGCCAGGTAGGATTTGTATCACCTAAAATTGCCAGACTAACAACAAACTTATCATAAAGGTCAGTAGCACGATAGTTGTACGTGTACATCCGCTTTTCAAACTTAACATCGTAATGACTTTGAATTTCAATATGAATCAAAATCCAGACTTCTCATTTATCTAGCAACCAAACCTTATAAAGCTTATCAGCAATGCGTTTTTCGGTTTCTGATAAAGCAGTAATCTCTTGTAATTCTTTATCAAGAGGTTCAGGATTTTGCGTCCAATCAATCGCCTTATGTGCTGAAGGAAAGAAAAAAGATAAGAAGCTTTCAAAATATTTATCTAATGCTTCTTTCCATGATTCATCGTAATTTGCTGTTACTTCACTCATTTCGATAGTATATCAAAATTTTCCATGACCAATCCCCGTCAACTAGCTTTTAACGCGCTCCGAGAAATTCATAAAGGAGCTTATGCTGATGTTGCTCTAGACCGCATCCTGCAAAAAATTAAACTACCCGACTACGATCGCCGATTGATGACAGAATTAGTCTATGGTAGCGTCAGAAGACAGCGCACCCTCGATACTCTAATTGACCAAATCGCTAAAAAACCATCTCAACAACAACCAAAAGACCTGCGCACTATTCTACATCTAGGCTTTTATCAACTGCGCTACCAAGAACGCATTCCCGTTTCTGCGGCTGTAAACACGACCGTTGAACTAGCTAAAGAAAATGGTTTTCCAGGATTAACTGGTTTTGTCAATGGTCTATTGCGACAGTATATCCGTCTATCTGAAAATAACATCGATCCTTTAGTCCTACCAGAAAATCCTGTAGAACGTTTAGGAATTTTGCATAGCTTCCCTGATTGGATTATTCAAGTCTGGTTAGAACAACTCGATTTCAACGCAACGGAAAAATTATGTGTGTGGATGAATCAAACACCCACAATTGACTTACGGGTGAATATTCTCCGGTCCGATCTCACACAAGTCGAAACAGCATTAAAATCTGCGGGAATTTTAGTCAGGCGGATTTCTCACTTACCCCAAGCCTTAAGATTAATTAGTAGTCCAGGCGCAATTCAAAATTTACCTGGATTCCATGAAGGTTGGTGGACTGTTCAAGACGCTAGCGCTCAATTAGTCAGCCATGTCCTCGACCCGCAACCAGGTGATGTGGTGATTGATGCTTGTGCTGCTCCAGGAGGGAAAACAACTCATATGAGCGAATTAATGGGAGACAGGGGAAAAATTTGGGCTGGCGATCGCCAATCTTCCCGTCTGCGCAAACTACAAGAAAACGCCCAAAGACTGAATTTAAAATCTATTCAAACTTATACTGGGGATAGTCGGACACTACCTCAATTCAAAAACAGCGCTGACCGAGTTTTACTAGACGCACCATGCTCAGGATTAGGAACATTACATAGACATGCTGATGCTCGTTGGCGACAGACACCAAAATCTGTTCAGGAACTTGCCATCCTCCAAAAAGAATTATTGTCTAGCACAGCCAATTGTGTCAAAACCGGAGGTGTACTAGTCTACTCCACATGTACACTACACCCAGCAGAGAATGAACAAGTAATTTCAGAATTTTTAACAGCTAATCCCCATTGGCTAGTAGAGCCTTTAAGCATTAATTCACCCTTTTCAGTTTATAGTCAACCTGCTGGTTGGTTAAAAATCTGGCCTGAGCAACAAGACATGGATGGGTTTTTCATAGCGTACTTAAGAAAAACTAATGATTCCGCATGAATACTAGCACTGACTGTACCATTTGATGGAAGCCCCAACATACCAGAGGAGGCATTAATGGTTACTCATAGCAATGTAAAAAATTTAATTAAAATTCTCATTGGAGCAGCTTGGTTAGATGGCAAAATTCAGCCAGAAGAGCGCCAATATTTGCGCGAAATAGCCAAAGCTAAAGGTTTATCTTCCGACCCAGAAATTAAGCCTTGGTTGTATGAATTAATTCCAGTACAACCGCAAGAATGCTACGAATGGTTAAAAGAGTATTTAGGGGATAACCCAACTCATGAAGATTGTGAGAATTTAATCGAAACCATTAGTGGTTTAATCTATAGCGATGGGGAAGTAGCGGTAGAAGAAGCGAAATTGCTGATGAAATTGCAGGAGATTAGCGATACGGGGGATTCACCACAATCTGCTCATAAAATCTTACTCAAGAAGATTCAAAAACTTTACCATCGTTGGGTCGAAGTTCAGAATTAATTAGGGTGTAGGGTGTAAGGTCCTTACACCCTTCTTCCCTACTTATCTTCTGGATCAACTTTAGGTACGAAATCAGGACGTTCTTTATTTTCCCAACCTGCGGGACGTTTTGAGTTGTACCAAGCAATGGAACCAATCGTAACAGCAGCCACAAAACCAACTACATACACCAAAGTAAAAGCTAAAGGAAAATGATTCCCATCTGGAGCGGCTGTCATTTGCAGAAATAAGAGCATGAATGTTTTCTCCTACTGTAAGGTAACAGTTGTTTCAAGTTGTTTCAAGTTGTTTCAATAGTATAGAGTCAGCCTAACACTTCCATGACTCCCAAGACGGATGGAAGCGATCGCACCAGGGAGTAATTAAGCTACTATTCCGGGGGAGATGAATTTGGCTTTAACCTCTCCCGCCATGAAGGCTGCGAAGTAGCAGAACCAGAAGAGTTATTGCTTTTGCTAGATGAAGGTGGAGAACCATCTTCCCCTGTACGATGATGTCGCCTATGTGCTGATACTTCAGAGTGACGATGTAGCCTTCTCGGTGTTTCTTCTTCTCTCTGTTGAGACTGACTAATTGGTGCTGTGTCTTCTGTTTGTTCTCGATGATGGCGTTTGGGGGTTGTTGTATCTTCTGTTTGCTCTCGGTGATGTCGCCGATGCTTATGTCTTGGACGATCATCTGATTGCGACTCATCTATTTGCGTAGACCTAGTTTCCTCTCGTCTTCTGTGTCTATATTTAGACCTTGTAGAAACATCAGTATCACTAGATTTATCCTGTTCTGATGTCTGTTCATCAACAGATTCATGGGCAATTTTTTTAGGTTTGGCAGGATTTCGGTGAATAGTACCTTTCCGTCCCTCTAATTTGGGTCTGGGAGGAAATTTTTCTATAGGCATTCCCTTGACCACTTTGGTCATAAATTCATGCCATGCATAAGCAGCACTAACACTTGTACCATTGGTGGGATGGTTATCATCGTTACCTAGCCAAACTCCAGCTACTAATTGAGGAATGTAGCCAATAAACCACAAATCACGGGCTTCATCAGTAGTCCCAGTTTTGCCAGCAACAGGTCTATCTTCTAATTGAGCAGAAGTCCCCGTTCCTGATTCCACAACACCACGTAGCATCCAAGTCATAATAGATGTACTATCAGCATCTAATACTCGCTTAGCTGAATACTTGGCGGACCAAATTACTTGTCCTTGACGGTTAATAATCCGGCGAATACCGTGTACTTCGGTATGTAATCCTTCTGTAGCGAAGGTTCCATAAGCACTTGTTAATTCTAGTAAATTGACTTCACTCGACCCCAGAGCTAAAGAATAGGTGGGCTTTAATTCTGATTTAATCCCCATATCATGGGCGAGTTGAATTGTGGGTTGAAAGCCTACATCTAACAATACCTTAACTGCGACAATATTAATTGAGCGAGTCAAAGCCTCTTTCATGGTTACAGTTCCCGAAAACTTTCTACTGGAATTTTGGGGACTATAACCATCGATAACTAAAGGTTCATCTACATAGGTATCATAGGGATTCTTCCCACTAGCTATAGCAGTAGCATAGACAAATCCTTTAAATGTTGAGCCTGGTTGTCGTTTTGCTTGAGTAACACGATTGAATTGATTTTTACCAAAATCTTTACCCCCAACCATCGCCTGAATTTCTCCATTGCGGGGGTTGATCGCCACTAAGGCTGCTTCTTGAAAATTTTCCCAGCGCCCTTGATTTTTAAGGATTTTAGTAACTGACTCTTGAGCATATTTTTGCCAAGTGGGATTTAACGTGGTCTCTACTACTAGTCCTCCAGCTAATACATCACCAGCAACGTATTTTGGTAATTCTTTCTGCACATAACTGGTAAAGTAGGGAAATTCTATTTGCAGTCGTTTGGGTAAACTACTTTTTACGACTAGCGGTTCTTTTGTCGCCACTCCTGCTTCATAGGCTGTAATTACACCATCTTCTTCCATCCGATGTAAGACTAAATTTCGCCGAGCTAACGCCGCTTGGGGATTTTTATCTGGAGCGTAAATATTGGGAGCAGGAGCTAGTCCAGCAATGGTCGCCATTTCTGACAATGTGAGTTTATCTACTGGCTTACTGAAATATACCCATGCAGCATCCGCTACACCATAAGCTCCAGATCCTAAATAAACCAGATTCAAATAACGTTCTAAAATCTGTTGCTTGGTTAATTCTTGCTCAATCTTTTGGGCTAGGCGGATTTCTTTCAGTTTGCGCCAAATAGTCCGTTCTTGTTTGAGGAAAAGTATTCTGGCTACTTGCTGCGTAATCGTGCTACCACCTTCTACAACCTCTTGCGATCGCAAATTACTCACAACTGCTCTAAAAATTCCCTGATAATCTACACCATTATGTTGTCCAAACCTGCGGTCTTCGGAAGCGATGAACGCTTTTTTCAATCTATCAGGTATTTGATTCAGCTTAAGCTGTTCTCTAGTTGCTTCTCCCTGCTGTTGTAAAATAGTCCCATCAGCGGCTTTAATTGTTAAAGTTTGCTCTCGGGCGATCGCTTGTAATTCATCTCTACCTGGCAAACTCTCGTCTATAATGCCGATACCATAATTCAGCGCCGCGATCCCACTACCTACGCCTAAACCTGCCCAAAGCCAAAAACGTCGATAAAAAGGTTTATCGCCAAGTAAGAATTTTATAACCATACCAGATGATACTTTTGTCACCTGAATTAGTAACTGCTTTGCCTTCACCAGCATGTTCTGTGGTCAGTTTTTGTTTGTTGACTCATTTGTGGAATACTCTTTTTGATCATGATCCCCAATGGCAATCGCAGGGTTTACAAAGTCAGGGTTATTAAAATATTAATTGATTATTAGTTGATCGTCTCCTAAAATTATTCTGAACTCAGTACCAAAAAAATCTTCCCTGTTCCCTGTTCCCTGTTCCCTGTTCCCTGTTCCCTTGCTGTATGAACTTGACTGAAGTAGAACTTAACTTCACCCCACAGACTGATTATGTCCGCAGTGCGATCGCTCTAGGAAGTAACATGGGCGAATCGCAGTCAATTTTAGCAAATGCTCTGGATGTTTTAGCTCAAATTCCTGGTATTGTCACAGAAACGATATCTAGTTGTTACAAAACTAAAGCGATCGGTCCTGAACAACCAGATTACTTCAATGGATGTGCTACTTTGCAAGTAGCAATGTCACCCCAAAAATTACTGGAAACATTGTTAACGATTGAACAGCAATTTGGGCGTTTACGTCAAGAACACTGGGGTCCTAGAACCCTAGATTTAGATTTATTGTTATATGATGATCTAATTATCGATCGCCCCAATCTGCAGATTCCTCATCCGCGAATGCATCAGCGAGCTTTTGTACTTGTACCATTAGCAGAAATTGCTCCTGATTGGATAGAGCCAGTATCCCAACGGTTAATTCAGGATTTGCTTAAACAAGTAGATATTTCTGATGTATGTTTAATCAAACATAGTTTTTAAGAGGGAACAAGGAACAGGGAACAGGGAACAGGGAAATACACATATATTAAAATTAAGGGATTTGTATAAGAATGTCCCTGAGCAAAGGAAAAAGTCGAGTATATTTTTATTAATATTTTATAAATATGTCTTTTGAAAACAATCCCAATCAACTATGACATTAGGTCAAGAATTACCCCAGCTACTAAAACAGCATCTCTTTTATAAAGGACGCAAGTTCAATTTTGAAGTCAATCGTTTACGGTTACCGAATAATTCAGAGGGTGAATGGGAATGTGTTCGTCATCCAGGTGGAGTTTTAGCTGTACCTGTTACCGCAGATGGTAAATTAGTCCTTGTGCGTCAGTACCGTTTTGCAGTTCAGGGTAGATTGTTAGAGTTTCCCGCAGGAACTCTGGAATTAGGCGAAACGCCTCTAGAGACTGTGAAGCGAGAAATCGCGGAAGAAACTGGCTATCAAGCAGGTATTTGGGACAGTTTGGGCAAATTTTTTCTCGCTCCCGGTTATTCTGATGAAGTGATCTACACTTTCATCGCCAGAGATTTAAAAAAACTAGATACCCCACCCCAAAAAGATGCAGATGAAGATATCGAGATTGTCATCTTGGCTCCCAATGAGTTAGAAAAAATGATATTTCAGGGAGATTTGGTAGATGCTAAGTCTATCGCCAGTTTTTTCCTGGCTCGCCCCTTTTTGACATGAAATATTATATCAATAATAAGCACCGAAAAGACTGTAAGTCAAACTGGAGATGACAAGTGAAGTAATAATTATATAGACGAATTCACCTCTAACTAGAAAAGTCAAGCCAGAAATGATCACACGTATTATAGGAGTGGCGATTAATAGCAGGATACCTAGTTGGATAATTCCCTGAGCGTTACCTGATAAAGCGGCTGCGACTATAGTTATTGGTGAGCGTAGTTCAGTTGATATCTCGCGAAAAATATGATATTCAGCTAGTCCACTACCTTGATTTAACAGGTAAGATATACCTCCAAATAAAACTACACTGCTCGCTAGCAGGACGCCAATGATCAGAAAGTTGGCTATCAGGTTAGCAAATTGTTTCTCCCTACAGGTTAAAGCCACTTTTTCTTGCTCGTCCAGTCCACCTGAGAGGACAAAATCGATATCTTGTTGATTTACAGGTAATAGAAAAACTTGACTATCGGCTGACGCTGTGAGTGACCAACGAAAGCCTGAATTGATTTTATACATAATATATTACCGCTAGATGGGATTATGCTAGAACATTGTTGTAAATCATTTTTAAAGCCATAACCATAAGCACAATACTGAAAACTATTCTCAAGGTTTGGGTTTTAGCTCCCAGTAAGATTCTGGCTCCTAAAAAAGCACCAGGTAATACTCCTAAAATCACAGCCATAGATAAACCTGGATCTATGTAACCTCTAGTTAAATAAACTCCTGCGGATGCTGAAGCCGTGACCCCAATCATGAAATTACTAGTAGTAGTGGAAACTTTAAAAGGTAAACGCATAATTTGATCCATTGCCAATACCTTGAACCCACCAGAGCCAATCCCTAGTAACCCGGAAAGCACTCCAGCTAACATCATTACACTAAAACCTAATGGTATAGAATATATCTGGTAATTAACCAAACCATCAGCTGTCGGGTACGCACTATTGAGTTGGAGATATTCTGCTAGAGGCGTTTCTACTGTGGTACTTTCACAGTTTTCTAGCTTGGGTTTTTGAGCTATATAGGCTGAGTAAATGAGGACGACCGCCAGAATAATAGTCAGAAATTTGATAGAAACGAATGTGGCAATTATCGCCCCGACCACCGCCCCAAATGTCGTCGCTACTTCTAAAAACATCCCTAATCTCAGATTAGTATAGCCTTGTTTTATATATATAGATGCAGCTCCTAAAGACGTTGCAATTACTGATACTAATGAAGCTCCAATAGCATAGCGAATATCAACACCAAATACAGAGGTCAAAATAGGGACTATTACTACCCCACCACCTAAACCAGTTAATGCTCCTATCAGTCCAGCACCAAATGAACTCAGCCAAATGAGTAAAGAAAATATCAAAATGGTCAATTCATATCCCTCTTTTTATAGCAGAAACACGCATATCTCTAGCAGATTTTGGGTATTAAAACTGCATGTATATGGTATTGTTTATCTGACTAAATTATAGAATAACTACTGATTTTCTCGGATATTTTTAGGAAAATTAATCTGATTTTCGGCTTTTGGATGCTTAAATATAGGCGATAGACTTATGGGTATTTCTTAGGTTAAAATACAGTAAGTTGATGGATTTACTGTATTAATTGCTAGACCCATTATCAAGCCTGATATTGCCAATTTAAGCATGTACTACTTTTTACTAGCTCTTTGCAGTTTCTTTGTTGGCATTATTGTCGGTTTAACTGGGATTGGTGGAGCATCTCTGATAACTCCTATGTTGATATTTCTGTTTCAAGTTCCGCCAGCGATCGCTATCAGTTCTGATGTCGTAGCTGCTACTTTGATGAAGGTAGTTGGTAGTATTAAGCATTTTCAACAGAAAACTATCGATTTGGATTTGGTGAAATGGTTAGCACCCGGTAGTGTGATTGGCTCATTGATAGGGGTGATGATTCTCCACCTGATCAGACAAAATAAATATGGCGCTTGGGATAATACATTATTACGATTACTAGGAGTAATGATTTTACTAGTAACACTGTTTTCATGCATACAAGCGATCTGGCAATTATTGCTAATTAACTTTTTCCCTCAATTCAATTTACCCGAACTGCCAAAATTAGATATTAAAACCACTCAAGGACGGTTACTCACATTGATCATCGGCGCAACTTTAGGTTGTTGTGTGGGTATAACCAGCGTTTCTTCTGGTTCTATGTTTGCTTTATTCTTAATCATTGGTTTTCGACTAGATGCGCAAAAACTAGTGGGTACAGATATTGCACATGCGTCCATTTTATTGCTCTTTACTTCCTTGGGACATCTTACTTTAGGCACAATTAATTGGGATTTGGTCTTGACAATATGGCTAGGTTCTGTCCCAGGAGTGTTACTGGGTGCTAAAATATGTCAGATAGCACCTCAACAGCCCCTCAGGTTTATTGTGTATGCGATCTTGATGATGGTGAGTTGGAAATTAGTTGCTCCGGTTTGAGCCGATGATTGAATTGGCTTCAGACTTTAGTTAGCCACTCGGTTTCTTCTAATTCTTTAAATAGGGATGTACTCAGGTAACGTTCACCAAAGCTAGGTTGAATCATCACTATCAAGCGTCCTGCATTTTCTGGGCGTTGTGCTACTTGAATCGCAGCGGATAAAGCTGCTCCTGCTGAAATTCCTGAAAGCAATCCTTCTTCTTTAGCTAATCTCCGACTGTAGAGAATGGATTGTTCATCAGTCACTTGGATAATTTCATCTACTAGTTCCGGTCGGTAAATGGCTGGGACAAATCCCGGACCAATACCCTGAATTTTGTGCGGACCTGGTTTTCCACCTGCTAAAACTGGGCTATTGGTTGGTTCCACAGCGATCGCTTGAAAACTGGGTTTTAGCTGTTTAATCACTTCCGCTACTCCAGTGATTGTTCCTCCAGTCCCCACTCCAGCGACCAGAATATCAACTTCTCCATCTGTATCTGACCAAATTTCTCTAGCTGTTGTCAGCGCATGAATTTTGGGATTAGCTGGGTTACGAAACTGTTGTAACATATACGCATTAGGCGTATTGGCTAAAATTTCTTCAGCTCTGGCGATCGCTCCCCGCATTCCTTCTGTTCCAGGTGTCAATTCCAATTGAGCACCATAAGCTTTCAGCATCAATCGCCGTTCTTGGCTCATGGTATCGGGCATTGTGAGAATCAATTTGTAACCTTTAGCTGCTGCTACCATAGCTAAAGCAATGCCAGTATTACCCGAAGTTGGCTCTATCAAAATAGTTTTGCTCGGATGAATCAACCCCTGTTCTTCCGCATCTTTGACCATACTCACGCCAATTCTATCTTTCACAGAAGCAGCGGGATTCATGCTTTCTAGTTTGACGACTATGCGGGCGACTGCGCCTAATGACTGGGGAATTTTATTTAACTCCACTAAAGGAGTTTGACCAACTAACTCTGTAATATTATTTGCTATTTTCATCAGAATGTTTCTGTTTTGAGTATCTGTTTTGGGTATCTGTGTGCCTAAATGTAGTACATAGGATTTTCTTGAGTGCGAATTTCTCTCTGTTGACATAAATCTTGGAGAGTGACCCGGCTTAAAACTTCAATAGAAGCGGTGTTAGCCTGTTCCCAAACTTCTAGAATCAGATTCTTTTCTAGAGTTTTAGCATCAGATACTTCCTTTTCCTTCCGTTCGCCCTCTACCAAAGTGACAATTTCTAGGATTGTAATTTGCCAAGGTTCACGGACTAGAAGAAAACCTCCTTTGGAACCACGCTGACTCTGTACTAGTCCCGCCCGCCGTAGATGAGTGAGAATCTGTTCCAGATAGCGTTCTGGAATAGGTTGTTTGGCGGTGATTTCGTTCATGGTCAACGGAACTTTTTTATCGTGATGGACTGCTAATTCTAAAAGAGCCAATAGTGCATATTCAGCTTTGGCTGACAGATCCAACAGAGTGTATTTTTGGCTATTCAAGTCTGTTTTCAGTATACTACTGTACATGGATTGGTTAATTGTATTTTTCAGAGAAATTAATTTTTCTTCAAGTATCCAGATTTGCCATTGTTGACTTTTATATATAAAAATATCACAAATTCTATCGAGTTACCGTATTTTTATGAGGAGTCAGGAGTCAGGAGGGAAAAATAGCCAAATTCTCTCCCGCCACAGCCCTTCGGGTTCACCATTCACCTACGGCGGGAGACCCGCCTACAGTGATGGATTCACCACACGGCCATAACGGGAGAGAATATTACAATCAGCTTTTCTCCCTCCTTCAAATAACCAAAGCCAGGAGAGAACTTAAACTGAATGTTCCTTTAATATTAGATATGGAATCATTTCCCCTCCTCTATCTTTAGGATGAGATTCTTAAATCTTCCCCTACACCCTACACCCTACACCCTACACCCTCGTTAATTCCCCTTAATCTGTTTTAATAAATCATTGACATTCTTATAATTAGCCATATCTCCGTTTTTGGCGAATAACTCAGACGCTTTTTTGAGATCCGCGATCGCCGCTTGAATTTGTCCCGCATTTTTATAGCTTACCCCTCGGTTATAGTAAGCATTAGCAAAATTAGGGTCAATCATCAAAGCCTGATTATAATCAGCGATCGCTTTTGTGTACTCTCCAGCGGAATCCAGAATATTCCCCCGATTCACAAAAGCATCAGCATTTTGGGAATCCAGTTTCAATGCGTGGTCATAATCATCCCGCGCTGCTTGCGTTTTTCCTTGAGTATCAAGAGCATTACCCCGGTTAATATAAGCCTCCACATAATTAGGATCAATCTTCAAAGCCTGATTGTAATCTTCAATAGCTCCCTTAATATCACCCAACTCACTACGCGCAATACCTCTATTATTATAAGCATCTACATAATTAGGATTGATTTTTAAAGCTTTGGTGTAACTGGCGATCGCACCTGGCATATTTCCTGATTTAGACAGCTCATTTCCTCGGTTATAGTAGTTTTCTGCATCTTGGTTATTTGGGTTATTTGGTTGCTGTGCTAATTGAAGTGTTCCCTTTGTGCTTAACTCCCAGGAATTTGGTAAATTTTTCCCAGCGACTTCAGGGCTATATATCAGAGTTAGCATGATTGCTAGAAGCGATAGTTTATATAGTTTCATTGTTGTAGTCGCCTTCTAATAAAGGTGGGCGTAAAGACAAATAAATCAATGGTCCGAATAAAGGGATTACTGTAAATAACCAAAATAACTGACTGCTCTTCCAATCTCGGCGTTCCATATCATCTCCCAATAATGAGGGAAATAATAGGCTCAACAGGCAAAAGTCTAAACTCATCACATGGATAAACCGATTAGTTTGCCATTGTTGGGCAAAATTTTGCCAATCTCCCTCGCGCAAACCATAAACCACAAGAATGACAGCGACTAAAGTTAGCAGTAATCCAGTCACACGGGAATCTAGTATCTTCAGCCATAAGTTCTTTTTCCCGTGAAATTTGGGATTTGCTTCTCTCAAAGCTAAATATGGCAAAATGGCAAACGCCCCTACAGCAAATGAGGCGATCGCAAATAGACCAGCAATTAACTTCTGTCCTCTTCCATCAATAAATAGTACCGCACTATAAATTAGTGGATAGACTCCCATAATATTGAACAAGGCTATAACTAAAGGATTTATCCCTTGTAACTGTCCGGTAACAAGATTTTTAATCAAATCGAAATTTTCGGGTTGATCCGGTGGAGCTAAGAAAAAAGCATAACAGATAAATCCTAGCCAGAGTAAACCGAAAGCAATTTTTCTCAACATAATCGCACTCAAAGTCTAACTCAAAGTCTAACTCAAAGCTTCCGATAAGTAATCTGCTGCTACTTCCACAACAGCGATCGCGCTTTCGTAATCTAATCTTGTCGGACCAAGTACTCCTACACTACCAATAGGTAGAGACCCCCGACAATAAGTAGAAGAAATTAAACTACAAGTCCGAATTGGCTCTAAAGGATTTTCCGTTCCGATGCGAATAGTTACGCGATTTTTTCGAGATTCCCCTACTTCCGGTTGCTCACAGATTAAATGCCATAATTGCTCTTGTTCTTCCTCCAATAAGTGGATGATTGTTTGAACCTGTTGTAACTGAGAAAATTCAGGTTGACGCAATACCTCAGCAATACCTCGCACCATAATTTGTGTAGCACTTGGAGCCAACGCACGACGAGTCAAATCTGCTAATGATTTTTTCAGAAATTCACCATACCGTTGAAACTCTTGATCTAATTCACTCCAATCCAGCTTGGCCAATTCCAATAAACTACGCCCGCGTAAATGAGTATTGAGAAAATTAGATACAATTTGCAATTCACCATCTATTACTTCTGGTTCCGGTTTGTTTTCTGATGATGCTGTGAATAAATCCATTACTTTGGAATGTGTTTCATAACTATCCGTCACAATAATTAGCATGATCTTCCCAGTTTCAATTTGTACTAATTGCAAGTGACGTAAATGCAAGGTAGCAAATTGTGGCATAGTTATCAAGCTAATACAACCACTCAAAGTAGCTAAAATTTGTGCTGCTCCCTGCAAGAGTGCTTCTAAACTGGAATTTTCCCAATGAAGCTGCTGTTGCAATGCTGCTTCCACTTTCTGAGCGAAGATTTTAGATGGTGTGATCAATTGGTCAACGTAAATACGATAACCAGAATCAGAAGGAACTCTACCTGAAGAAGTAAATGGCTGGTAAAGTAAACCAGATTTTTCTAAAACGCTCATTACATTGCGAATAGTGGCGGAGCTAACGCCTAAATCGAACTCCTCAATCAAGGATTTAGAGCCTACTGGTTCTGCAGTAGCAATATAGTGGCGTATCGTTGCCCAAAGTATATGCTGTTGTCGATTGGTCAAATGGACTTGCATAGAGGATATTTTACTAAAGGCAGATTTTGATCAAAGCTGGAAAAATCTTAATTACCGTCAGGTATTTTTAAGTATTAATTCTATTTAAGATAGCAGACTACAATACTCTAAAGATTATATAGCCTGTAAAAGCTAAATCTATTTTCCTAAGTATCATTTCATATTATTTTACCACAAGTTGTACTTTTGAATACGAATCGCTGATTTTGCCATATTCCCCTTTGCTGTCTGCTCCGCCTCTAATACTGGGGAATTGATGGATCAACGATCGCCGAGTAGGCAGCAATACCGCCAGAAATGTTTTTCACATTTTTAAACCCTTGCTCGACTAACCAATGACACATATTAGCGGAACGCACACCATGGTGGCAGAGTACAATCGTCTCCGACTCAGGCTGGAAGCGCGAGCTAATCTGCTGATTCCACAAAGCAAACTCACTCAAGGGAAGGTTGACAAATCCCTCAATATTTGCTATGGCAATTTCTTGAGGTTCACGTACATCTATGAACTGGATTGTTTTATCACCGGAGTTAAGCCTTTGTGCTAGTTCCTCAACAGTAATTTCAGTAAAGGTTTGATCTAACATAAGAAGGGTGTAGGGTGTAGGGTGTAGGGTGTAGGGAAAAAGAAAGTGTTACAGGGATTAGTACGGACTTGAAAAAATAACGTATTCACTCTCTAGTTGCTCTTTCTTTAACCCTATACCCTACACCCTACACTCTACACCCTAAAAAAGTGAACAATCAACGCTCTTTCTACAAGTTTCTAGTAGCTGGCGTTTTAGCACTGCTACTAATTGGTATAGCTGGCTTTTACTGGGTTTTCGCCCAACGCTCCGTGGGAGTTATTCATCCTCATGCGCAGCCTGATGCTGCTGCTTTTATCTCCAAACAATCTCCAGTGATGGTTTCTTTACTGGTAAATCCTGATCAATTAGAGACTTTAGAACAAGCAGGAAAAATTTCCTTCTTCAAAAATAACCTGTTTGCTAAAACTAGTATAGATTATCAACAGGATATTCAACCTTGGCTAGGTAATGAAGTTACTCTGGCTGTTACCAGTCTAGATATAGACCGCGATCCTAAAACTGGTCTACAACCAGGTTATCTGATGGCGTTAGCGACTAAAGATCTCGAAAAAAGTCGGGGATTTATTGAGTATCTTTTTTCTCAAAAAGCTCTAACTGGAGCGGATTTGGTTGTCCAAAGATATCAGGGCGTTAAAATTGTCTTTGCTCAACAGAAATCCCAGTCTCAAGCTGCTAACGCCACGAATTTAGCCAGTGCTGTGGTAAATAACTTTGTCTTGTTTGCTAATGATATTCAGGTGATTCGGGAAGCAATTAACAATTTACAAGCGCCAGAGTTGGATTTGAAGAGTTTCCCATTATACCAAAATGCTATAGAAGAATTGCCAAAAAAAGCTATAGCTGTAGCTTTTCTCAATCTCCCTACTTTAGCACAATGGCAAGGTCTCAATCTCACAGAATTTATCTATCATGCTCAAATCAGCTCTTTAGTCTTACGTCCTCAAGGAATACTTGCTGAAACTACCTTTTTAGCTAAATCAGGAATTACACACCCAGCTCGATTATTATCTCAACCTGTTGCTGCTTTACAATATATTCCCGATACAGCAGAGTTGGTAGTTACTGGTACTAATTTAAAGAATTTACCTCAAAGCGATCTAGGTAAACTTTGGCAACAAGGGGTAGCTACTTTCTATGGCTCTCAAACTGACATTAAATCTAAGTTACCAGAATTTTTAACCCAGAGTAATCAGCTTTGGGGTCTAAATTTATCCCATGATATTTTTAGTTGGGTGACAGGAGAATATGCGATCGCCACTTTACCTAGTTCCCCACATCAGCAACCTAATTGGGTTTTTGTCGCTGAAAAATCATCTCTGTTGGGTGATGGAATATCCAATTTAGATGCGATCGCTCTTGCTCATGGTGTTAATGTCAGTTACTTTTTTCTCAATCAGCAAAAGGTCTCTGCTTGGACTCAAATAAACCCTATTAATAATGCGAATAAAGTCCCGATCAATGTAGATACAGAAGTTATAGGTGTACATATAAGTATAGATAATTATGAAATCTTCGCCTCTGATTTACAGATTTTAGATCGGATTTTGAGGAAAGATACGATCATCAAAAATCGCCGCTTTCAGCGTGAGATTGCGACGATTCCCAAGCGCAATCAAGGCTTTATCTATATTGATTGGTCCAAAAGTCGTGATGTTTTAGAAGCTCAACTACCACTACTCAAGTATTTGGAAGTTTTAGGTCAGCCCCTTTTTGATGATTTGCGATCGCTCATACTCAGCAGCTATAGCAGCACAACAGGATTACTTAAAGGTGGAGTATTTTTTCAATTCAACTGATGGCACAAGTTTTGAAAAAATCACCCTTTCGGTGGATGGGAAATGGACTTGTTTCTGATTATGATATTCTTAATAATGGAAGTGTGAGCAAAAATAATTATGAATAGCCGCACTTCTATTATTAAAGGTATCGATGAATAATTCAACTTTCATCATCCTTAAGACATAAATTCGTGATTTTTTTGATTTAAAATACATTAGTATTAGGATATGACCTTTTATAACTTTTTCAAGTTTAAGCGAGTATTACTATGCAATCCAGGTTTCCATATCGCTATCAATTTGGATTGATGATAGCAATATTTGTATCTACGATAAATTCGCCAGTAAAAGCGGAATTATCGCATTTCATGGCACTGAAACTATCCCCAGGTTTTGAACCAGAACAAGGATCTGTATCTGGTTACACAGGCGGTTCTTATTCCTTATCAGTTATCAGTAATCGTGACCGAGATAATAAACTCTGTACTGGTTTTGCTGACCCCGAACCAGACCACATCCTCACTTTAGACAAAGACTTTTCTCAATTAAAGCTAACTGTAAATAGTGGAGGTCGTGATACTACTCTATTAATTGAAGGTCCAGACGACAAAACAATTCGTTGTGATAACAGCAGTAAAGACGCTCAAATAAGCGACCGGAATTGGAAACATGGTACTTATCGAATTTGGGTAGGTACATTTAACAGTAATTTGAAGTTTAATTATACTTTAACTGTACAGGAACAGCAGTAAGAATTGGTAACCTGTTAACCTGCAATTATAATTTTCTCCTCATCGCACTGGTGAAGGTAAGATAAAAAAACAGCTCCTTTTGGTTTTAAGGATATTCTTTGTGCTGTCATCATTGCTTGCCGATTTTCACATTATCTTTGAACGTGACCCAGCAGCCCGGAATTGGCTGGAAGTCTTAATTTGCTATCCAGGCTTACAAGCTCTGGTATTTCATCGGCTAGCTCACTGGCTAAATGTGATTGGTATTCCCTTTATCCCTCGACTCATTTCTCATCTAGCCCGGTTTATGACTGGTGTTGAAATTCACCCAGGTGCTGTAATTGGTCAAGGTGTCTTTATTGACCATGGGATGGGAGTGGTAGTTGGTGAAACAGCAATTGTGGGAAATTATGCTCTGATTTATCAAGGTGTTACCCTTGGCGGTACTGGTAAGGAAAGTGGCAAACGTCATCCTACCTTAGGTGAAAATGTCGTTGTTGGCGCTGGGGCTAAGGTATTGGGAAATATCCAAATTGGGAATAATGTCCGTATTGGTGCTGGATCAGTCGTTTTGCGGGATGTGCCCTCAGATTGTACTGTTGTAGGTATACCTGGTCGGATTATTTATCGTTCTGGATCTCGAGTTAGCCCTTTAGCACACAATAATTTACCGGACTCAGAAGCGCAGGTAATTCGCACTTTAGTTGATCGCATTGAGGCATTAGAAGAACAAATCCAATCTATGCAGCATCTATACAACCATGCTAACCCTGGAGTTGTCGCTGGTAATTTAACAGTCTCAGAAAACGGTTTCACAGCCAATGCACCACTATGTAAACTCAAAGACAAAACAATCCAAGAATTCCTAGATGGTGCTGGCATTTAACCCCCTATATATCTTAATCTCCTACACCCCCGGAGGCGGAGCGATCCCCAGCTCCGCTACAACCTCTCCCAAACGGTAAAGCGCAAATTGGTCATTTTGACAATCTTTCATCCTGGAAATAGTTGGTCTATAGTCGTAGTTTGTTCAGAAGCAAAAAGACTTAAACTATGGTTCAAGAACTTGAACGAAAACGTCAAAGTACTGATTTCCCTGAAACTGCTCCCGCAGCGAATCCGGTATTTTTCAGAACGTACAGTCGTCGTACAAAATTGGGATTAAGAGAAACATGGGACGAAGTTTGTACACGTACAATCCAAGGGTTGACCACACTGGGAAAACTCAGCCGCGAAGAAACCGCTATTCTAGAAAGAATGCAGCACCAGATGAAAACCCTACCTAGCGGACGCTGGTTATGGGTCGGCGGGACAGACTGGATAGCTAGACCTAGTAATTTCTCTGGTGGTTATAATTGTACTTCTACCAATTTAATTGATTGGACTGCTTTTGGATTGATGATGGATCTAGCTATGATGGGTTGTGGAACTGGAGCTATTATCGAACCACAATACATTAACCAATTGCCTATCATTCGGAACCATTTGCATATTCAGATCAAAGGTGAAATTGGCGATACTCCCAAGCATTTGCGTCGTGAATATACACAAATCGATATAGAAGGCAACAAGGTTAATATCTATGTGGGCGATAGCCGTGAAGGCTGGGTGAAGTCTTATCAAACTATTCTGGAGCTTTCTACTGATACTCAGTTTTCTGGTGAGGTTTTAGTCCATGTTGATATCAGTGATGTCCGCCGATCCGGAGAAACTCTTAAAGGTTTTGGCGGTATGGCTAATCCTGTGAAATTGCCTGGACTTTATCAGCGTTGCGCTACGATTCTCAACTCGGCTGTGGGTAGACACCTAAATTCAGTTGAATGCTGCCTGTTGATTGATGAGGCGGCAGTTACAATTGTCGCTGGCAATATACGCAGAAGTGCCGGTATGCGTCAGTTTTTAGCCGCAGATGAATTAGCAGCTACTGCTAAAGATAATCTTTGGCAACAAGGTGTAGATGGGAACTGGCGCATTGACCCAGAACGGGATGCTCTCAGGATGGCAAATCATACGCGAGTTTTTCACCGCAAGCCAACTTTAATGGAATCCATTGATTCTGTTCGTAAGCAATACTATAGCGGCGAAGGCGCAATTCAATGGGCTGGTGAAGCGATCGCCAGGGCTAATTGTGATTTACTGCCAACATTGGCTTTAAAGCAAGATTTTCTGCGAGCTTATGAGCAAGGACAAGCTAGATTTTGGCTAGAGGAACGCTATCCTCATTTGTCAACCATGGAGCGAGAACATCGGTTAGCTCGATTTGGTTTAAACCCGTGTGGTAATCATTTTGCCTCACGTTAAACATCTGGCAAAATCGGTGAAAGCTGAGATGCTAATACCGAGGTAATTATAGGAACTAAAGAGCCTGTAACACCGTAGAGAGTAGAAGTTGAAACTCGTTTGGTGATATACCAAAGAGAATATAAAACTTCCACGAGTGCCGGACTACAAGAAAACTGTAGAAAATCTACTCCGAGCTAGTGTGAATTTCAAACACTAGAACTTAGGGATAAAGAGCCTTAAGGGTAACAAGACTGGAAATTATTGGCGCGGATTTCCACTGTAATCTGTCGGAAATTCATTTGAATCAACTTGACCCTGATAATGAGCAAGAACAAGAGGAGGCGTTTACAGCTGGGGCTTTGTCGGTTGCAGCATTGTTAAATCACCAGTTTTTGGTACCTCGTTATCAATATAGTCGGGAAATTGACCCGATTGTTGGGGTTTCTTGCACAGGCTTGTTTGATTTCTTTGTCTATGCTTTTGGCGTAGATTGGTTGCGCTGGTGGGCAGAAGGGCGACCGGAAACTGTGCTGGGATTAGCCTTCAAGCATAAGGAACAGCAATACTTGAATAAATGGCGCGATACTGTACATCGAGTAGTTTGGGATTATTGCGATCGCCATGGTCTCAAGCGTCCTAATCGCTGTACGACAGTTCAACCTAGTGGTACTAAATCCCTGTTAACCGGCGCGAGTCCTGGATGGCATCCCCCCAAAGCCCAAAGATTTATTCGTCGGATTACATTTGGCAAAAATGACCCCATCGCCTTAGCTTGCATTGATTATGGTTATAGTGTGATTCCTTCTCAATCTGACAAAGATGAGCAGGGTAATTTGCTGAACGATCCTTTTGACCACCGGGTTACCGAATGGCTAGTAGAGATACCTGTTGCTGTACCTTGGGCAGATTTACCAGGTGCAGATCAAATAGATGTTTCTCGCTTTTCCGTCCTCGCTCAACTGGATTTTGTCCTCCAAGTGCAACGACACTATGTAACACATAACACTTCAGCTACTTTGGAACTCCGGGCTGATGAAGTAGAACCTCTAGGAACACGTATTTATCAGGCTATCCAAAATGATGAAGGATACATTTCTGCGGCGCTTTTAGCCCGATTTGATGATTTACAATCATTCCCTCGTTTACCATTTGAACCCATAGATCAACCCACTTATGAGCGGATTCAACAAGAGGTAAAAACTCGGCGCAAGACTGATGATTTTTGTGTTGCCTTAAGTCGTTATGATTCTGGAGAACTATCTGAGGCTGGACCTAGCGGTTGTGACTCTGATAAATGTCTATTCCCTAATCAGTAAGTCGGGAGTCGGGAGTTCCTACTCCCGATTAAAATTTGCTTTCCAAGTTACGATTAGTTAAGAAGTGATAATTTTTCTAGCAATATCAGGAGGGTTTTAAATGTTTATTCAGGAATTGTCCCCCATATTTACAGAAATTGCTCGCTACCCAGCTTCTTTTTTAGGTGGGTTTGCTTCTGGTGTGTTACGGCTGAACCTGGCACAAGACCCAGTTAAGAGCTGGTTAGATCAACAGGTCGGGACATCTATTACTTCTACAACTGTGGTGCAAAATCCCTCAGTACCTGGACCTGTGCCAATTAACATTGATTAGTATTCTCTAGTATCAGCCAAGTTTATAACTTTATTTAACTACCAAAATGCGTTAATGAATACTTACGCCTAAGCTGTAGCTCAAGACCTCAGACAAAGCTATAGTCACAGCGTAAGTATTTCATTCAGGTTTTCTGCACTCCCCAGCACTAAAAATTTAGCAAAAAAAAATCAAGTGATTGTAATACTACATACCTCAAAAAAGGTGACAATAAGCTAATATATTAAGCGTATACGTATTGCTTAGTTTTGTTTTCCACCTGAACTAAGCGCTGTTTGTCGAAAATTGCGTGATTCACATGACTATTTACGTTGGCAATCTATCGTACCGCGCCACAGAAGCAGACTTAAAAGCCGTGTTTGCTGATTATGGTGAGGTTAAAAGGGTTGTTTTACCCACTGACCGTGAAACTGGAAGGATGCGTGGCTTTGCTTTTGTCGAAATGAACGATGATGCCCATGAAGATGCGGCTATTACTGAACTAGATGGTGCAGAATGGATGGGACGTCAACTCAGAGTCAACAAAGCTAAACCACGAGAAGATAACAACCCACGACAAGATAACCGACGGGGTAGCTGGGCTAAAAAACAAGAACTCTAATTACTAAACACTAAACAATAGTTAACTAAGACAAACTTATTAAGTCTATCTTCAGGCATCTTGACACAATAAGTAGGATGCCTTTTGCATGATTCCAATTAAATCTATTCCCTTATTTTATCTAAAATCACGCTTAACGAGAGCAAATTACTTTTCTAAGATAGAGTTAGCATCAACTCCTTTAGCTTTTATAATTAAATCAGCAGGAGGAAAAGCTACCACCACAGCAAAACAAAGGGAATGTAAGACTAGCAATGCCTCTTATGGGCTAGCACTAGTACGGAAGACCCTAGCTACAGTGATGTCATGTATATGGCAGAAGTGCTGCATGAGGGCATAGAAAAGTTTATCGGGCCCTTCCGGTCACTGATGAACTCTTTACAAGGTAAAGTCAGGCTAATGTCAACAGTATAGGAAATTAAAACATTGGCTTTGAGAGAATTTATTTTCTCTCTCCCCCATCTTCATCTTTACTGAGAGTATCATCCCCATCCCCACTAAACTCAAATCTAAACATTACTATGGTCAATCTGCTAGAAAATCCCTTACGCGTTGGTCTACAACAACAAGGGATGCCCGAACCCCAAATTATAGTCATCTTTGGCGCTTCTGGTGACTTAACTTGGCGTAAGTTAGTCCCAGCACTATATAAATTGCGACGAGAGGGACGTATTCCACCAGAAACAAGCATTGTTGGTGTAGCCCGTAGAGACTGGAGCCATGATTACTTCCGAGAGCAAATGCGTAAAGGTATGGAAGAAGCTCATGGTGGTGTTGACCCCGAAGACCTTTGGCAAGAATTCTCCCAAGGTTTGTTTTACTCTCCGGGAGACATAGACAAACCAGAAAGCTACCAAAAACTGAAAAAACTATTGGTTGAAATAGATGAGCAAAGAGGGACAAGAGGTAATCGCATGTTTTACCTGTCTGTTGCTCCCAATTTCTTTCCTGAAGCGATTAAACAACTAGGGTTAGGCGGAATGCTGGAAGACCCGGATAAAAGCCGTCTGGTAATCGAAAAACCCTTTGGTCGTGACTTAGCTTCCGCTAAAAGTCTTAACCAAGTAGTCCAGAAAGTTTGTCGAGAAAATCAAGTCTATCGGATTGACCACTATTTGGGTAAAGAAACAGTTCAAAACTTGCTGGTGTTCCGCTTTGCTAACGCCATCTTTGAACCATTGTGGAATCGACAATTTGTTGACCATGTACAAATAACTGTAGCAGAAACCGTCGGAGTCGAGGATCGAGCTGGTTATTATGAAAGCGCGGGTGCGCTGCGGGACATGTTACAAAATCACTTGATGCAGCTTTACTGTTTGACGGCGATGGAAGCACCTAATTCTATGGATGCTGACAGTATTCGTACTGAAAAAGTCAAAGTACTACAAGCCACCCGTTTAGCTGATATTCATAACCTTTCCCGTGCCGCAATTCGTGGTCAGTATAGTGCTGGGTGGATGAAGGGTCAACCTGTTCAAGGATATAGACAAGAACCAGGTGTGAATCCTCAATCTACTACACCCACTTTTGTCGCCATGAAATTTGTGGTGGATAACTGGCGTTGGCAAGGTGTTCCTTTTTACCTCAGAACTGGCAAAAGAATGCCGAAAAAAGTCTCAGAAATTTCCATCCATTTCCGCGAAGTTCCCTCCAGTATGTTTCCTTCAGCTGCGCAACAAAGAAACGCTAACGTTTTGACCATGCGTATTCAGCCCAATGAGGGAATTTCCTTGAGGTTTGATGTGAAAATGCCAGGAGCCGAATTCCGTACCCGCTCTGTGGATATGGATTTCAGCTATGGTTCATTTGGCATTCAAGCCACTTCCGATGCTTATGATCGCTTATTTCTAGATTGTATGATGGGCGACCAAACCTTATTCACGCGAGCAGATGAAGTAGAAGCAGCTTGGCAAGTAGTGACTCCAGCTCTGTCTGTTTGGGATAGCCCATCTGACCCTACTATCCTACCTCAGTATGAAGCAGGTACATGGGAACCAGCAGAAGCAGAATTATTAATTAATCAAGATGGTCGCCGTTGGCGACGACTTTAAGCAGTTAAAAGTGATTTGTCATTGATCGTAATTTTCAACTGATCAATGACAGAAGATAACTAACAACTAACAACTAACAACTAACAACTAACAACTAATATGGCTGCCCAAGCTCCTACAATTTATTCACTCCAAGCGCCAAAAGATGTTTCTTTCACAGAGATAGAAGCAGAACTACACCAAATTTGGCAAAGCTATGGTATTGGTGGGGAAAATGGTGGACTTCCTGCTGCTACTCGTGCTACCACATTTACTTTGGTGGTTTACGAACCAGAAGAAACACAATTTTTGTTAACTGCTACAGGATTTTATTCTGGACCAATAGACGGTATTCTTGGACCACAAACTGAAACAGCATTACGGGACCTCCAGAAAAAATACAACCTACCCGAAACTGGAACTGCTACACCAGAAACTCTAGTTATATTGCGCGAAGAATACACCAAACATCAGCGTAATGATGGAACAGGAAATAAAAGTAACGGGCTTGAGTATAGCTTTAGTCCATCTAGTCCTACCATCGCTGATGAAATTGCCATTCGTAACCCTTGTCGCATCATTGCTCTATGTCCTGTAGCTGGTGAAGATGAAGGCGTTAAAGTGCAATTATCCGCTTATTGCCCAATTCAAAAGCAATCTTCAAGTACCCTTATTTGTTGTGAATACATCACTCTTTCTGGTACAGTTCCTGCTTTAGAAAGAGTAGGGGGAATGATTCCGGCTTTATTAATTGGTGGTCTACCAAAGTTTCTCTGGTGGAAGGGAACACCAGATGCACAAAACCCTTTGTTTAAGCGATTAGCAGCAGTTTGTAATAATGTAATTGTAGATTCTTGCAACTTTAACCAGCCAGAAACCAACCTAGCTAATTTGCAAGAATTGGTAGAAACTGGTGTTCCTCTAGCTGATTTAAACTGGCGTCGTCTTGCAGCATGGCAAGAATTAACTGCTCAAGCTTACGATCCTCCAAACCGTCGTGCGAGTCTCAAAGATGTTGACCGCGTTACCATTGATTATGAGAAAGGTAATCCCGCTCAAGCATTACTATTTTTAGGATGGTTAGCTAGTCGATTGGAGTGGCTACCAGTTTCCTATCAAAAAGAAAGTGGAGATTATGACATAACTCGTATCCGCTTCGTTTCTCAAGACCAGAAACAGATAGAAGCTGAATTGGCTGGAGTACCAGTTGCACAAGAAGGAGACATTATGGGAGACTTGATTGCGCTGCGTCTGAGTTCTACTAATAACCAAGCGAACTGTAGTACTGTTATCTGTTCTGAAACAGGCGGTTGTATGCGCATGGAAACTCATGGTGGTGCTCAATCTGCTGGGTTGTTCCAACAAGTCAGTTCACTTGCGGAACAAAAAGCAGAAGCATTATTAAGTAAGCAAGTACAACGTTGGGGTCGTGAAGTGCTGTTTGAAGATAGTTTACTCATCATTGCCAAAGCTCTGAAGTTAGCTCCTAAAGGTTAAAAATCCAGGAGCATTGGCGGTGGTAATAGGAAATTAAAGGCTGATTAATTGAGCTTATTAGCTTACGGAGATTATCTTTCCTCTGGTGCTCCTGGTGCTTTTTGTCGCAGAGGTAGTTGGATTAAACACTCTGTACCAATTCCTGGAGTAGAAAAACACTCAATCCTACCATTGTGTTTTTCTACTATTTGATAACTGATGGATAATCCCAAACCAATACCCTTTCCGACTGATTTGGTAGTAAAAAAGGGGTCAAATATTTTTTGTTTAATATCAGGAGTAATTCCCTGACCATTATCTCGAATAGAAATAGTGACTGTATTGGAATTCAGCAGTTGGGTAGAAATTGAAATCACACCTTCCGTCTGGGTTTTATAGAATTCGCATTTATCCAAAGCTTCAATTGCATTAATCAAAATATTCATAAATACTTGATTGAGTTCTGCTGCATAACATTCAACCTTAGGTAAGTCCGTATAATTTTTGTATATTTTAATTACAGGATAATCCGATTCTCCTTGGAGACGACTTTGTAAAATTAGTAGAGTACTGTCAATTCCCTCATGAATATCAACTAATTTGAGACCAACTTCATCTAATCTGGAGAAATTGCGGAGGGTGAGGACAATTTCCCTGATGCGTTGTGTACCATTTTTAATAGAAGATATAACTTTTGGTACATCTTCTTGGAGATAATTAAAGTTAATTTCTTCCAAAAAGTTCGTGACCTCTAATGTGGTATTTGGGTGGAATTTCTGGTAAAGATTGACTAAATTAATCAGGTCATCAATATATTTTTTAACGTGGTCAATATTACCGTGAATAAAACTAATAGGATTATTGATTTCATGAGCTACACCAGCAACCATTTGACCTAAGCTAGACATCTTTTCTGTTTGAATCAGTTGAGTTTGTGTTAGTTTCAATTCATGCAGTGTTGATGCCAATTCTTGGGTTCTAATAGCTACTTCTCCTTCTAAATTGGCGTAGAGTTGGGCATTTTCCAAAGATATTGCTACTTGAGAACAGAGGAGTTGTAAGACCTGTAATCTGTCTGCGGTGAAAGCTCCTACTGTGAGAGAATTCTCCAGATAGAGAATAGCTAGTAGTTTACCTTGGTGAATAATAGGTGTACATAAGACAGATTTCACCTTATTTTCCATAATATAAGGGTCTGTGGCAAATAATCCCTCAGAATCAGCATCATTGATCACCAGATATTCTCTAGTATTCTCTACATATCTAATTATGGCAGTGGGGAGATATTTATCATCTAGGTCTAAACTACCATGCCGATTGAGAATCAAATGACCTATCTGAGCACCAGCATTTTCAATCGCAATCTCTATCAGCTTTTGCAGCAAATGTTCCAGATGGATCTCTTCAGATAATGTCTGACAAGCTTTAATTACAGTAATTAAATCCAGTTGATTGGTTGTATTTGTAAAGGAATTAATAGTATTTAGAGAATCTGGTAAATCCAGAGATTGACTAGGAGTAGACTGAAAAAGAATAGGAGTCAGAAGTTGTGGATAAAGTTTTTCAAGGTGGATGATTTTAGCTTTTGCGCCCCACCGAGAATAGCAGTAGTAAGCTGCTTGCATATAAAGAGCAGCAATTTTTTCTTTACCCCAAGACAAATAGAATTTACTTGCTAATTCGTTAGCTAAAGCTTCTTCTTGAATATAACCATGAACTTTTGCGCCAGCAATGCTAGCGTCGTATAGGTCCATAGCTTCTGCCTTTTGTCCTAAAACAACAGCTTTTTGGGCTGCGACTAACTGCCATTTATGCAAATAGTTCATGGGAGCGTGTTTTGCCAAAAGTTGCAACTTAGCTTGATTTTCCTCAACTTGTTGCATCTGCGCTTTAGCTTGAGTGTCATCAACTGACATCATACTCAATAAAATCAGGGATTCATAGAGATATAAACCTGCTTCGAGAATAGAACTTCTACCCACTACTGCATAATTTCTAGCTTTGTTAACATTTACATAAGCTTTATCAACATCTCCCATCAAAAACTTCAACATAGCTGTATGTAGATAGAACAAGAACATTTTAATAGCATTATTTGAATTTTCATCATTCATTTCCTGTTCAATAGTTAGCTCTATTTTCTGGGGATTACCTAGTAAGAACACTATGGTTTCCCAATAAATTAAAATACTATTAGTGATGACCAACAGGCTTAAATCAACAGATTGCTGATGATATGCCCGGATTTGAGGCTCAAGTTCTGCTAGTGGCTGACCGCTCCACAATGCATGACGACAAAAATAACTAGCGTTGTATCCAATACTGTCTAGATTACCCGTTTCTAATCCCATCTGATAACCCATCTGAAGAATGGGCAAAGTTTCTCTTATATGTAATGTGTGGTGTAATACGAAGGAACCAATCACTAAAAAAGTCATCGAACGAATATTTTTCGCTTCAGCAGTAGCAGCCATCCGGTAAGCTAATTGAGCAAACTGACTCGCACCTATGAAATCTTGGAGAAAACTATTGATTAGGAAACTATAGATAGCATAGCCATAACCTGACACAGGGCTGTTACCATATTCGATTGATAATTTCACTTGTAAGGTAGTCAGTATTGATAATAAAACCTGGTCAGAAAGATAACATGTTGGTAACATAGTAGCTATTATTTGCATAATAGCTACTTTCTCAACATCGATCATTTTTGTCAGGTCAAATAACTCTTCAATATTTCGCTCACCAGTTAAGGCTTGGGTTTCCTGCAATGCTTTTTGTGCATCTTCACTTGTAGGATATTCTGGTAAATCAACTCCGAATTCTCTGAGAATATATTTACCCAAATGTATTACCTCTAAAGCCTGTCTCCGAGCAGCTAATGCCTGCATTTTTATAATATAAATCTCTTTCCGCTCCAGTGGTGTTTTAGTGTAACGAATTACTGTTTCAACTAACTGATTCATCTTCTCAATGTCACCACAGAGAAAGACTACTTCTGCCGCAAGATTATGTAATTGTAAACACATTTCATACTGTTTTTGCCAACCATTTTCTCCCAGTAAATCTAGTCCAGTTTGAGTATATTCACGAGCAGCTTGATAAGCAACCGAGGCTCTGGCTTTGCTTCCTGCTGCAAGATTCAGTTGTGCTAGTTGATTACATTCACTTTCTTCTGCGATGAATTCAATGCCATAATTTAACTGGTTGACTATCTCAAAAATCCCTTCTTCTTTAGCTGTGGGTGAACTTTGTTGGAGCAGTAACTTGCCAATTTGATAATGTACTTGCGATCTCTGCTCATGGGGAATCAAATAGTAAGCAGCTTGTTGAACACGGTCATGTAGAAATCTGTAGGTAACTCCAATAATTTCACTGTTTGGCGCTGTATTAGGGACTTTCTCTAAATCTTCTTGGTATAATTTATAAGTTTCATTCAGTGGGACAATTAACCCAACAATTATTGCTTTCCATAGAGCTACTCCGGTTTCTACTTCTGACTGTTTTGAAATAATTGCTAGTGTAGATAAATCAAATTGCGCCCCTATACAAGCTGCCAATTTCAAGAGATTTTGAGTTTCTATTGGTAGTTTCTGTAATTGCTGCGCCATGAACTCTACAACATCATCAGTCAAACTTTGCATTTTAATTTGGCTGATATCGCATTGCCAATATCCCAGGTTCCTGTTAAATAGGATCAAACCATCTTCATGCAGTGCTTTGAGAAACTGGCTAGTAAAAAAGGGATTACCTTTGGCTTTTTGATAGACTAATCCCGCTAATGGCTCGATAATGGGGACTTTACAAATCAGTGTATCTGCTACCAATTGGTGGATATCTTTTGCAGAGAGCGGCTCTAATGTTATGGTATTTACTGTTACTCCTGATTTTCTAATTCCATTGACTGTTGACATTAATGGATGAACTGGCGATACTTCGTTATCTCGATATGCTCCTATTATCAATAGATGCTCAGTATCATGCATCAGCAATTGTAATAATTTGAGTGAGGCTGAATCAGCCCACTGTAAATCGTCCAAAAAAATTACTAGTGGATGTGAAGAACTTGTAAATATTTGGACAAATTTGGGAAATATGAGATTAAAGCGATTTTGGGCAGCATCACCAGATAGTTCTAATGCGGATGGTTGTTTGCCAATCAACTGTTCTAGTTCTGGGATGACTTCAATAATGACTTGTCCATTTTCTCCCACTACTTGTAATATTTTGCTCCGCCATTGATGCACTTGGTCTACTGATTCGCAGAGCAGCTGCTTGATTAAATCTCGAAAGGCTTGGACAAAAGCATTAAAGGGAATGTTGCGCTGTAGTTGGTCAAATTTCCCTTTAATGAAATAACCATGCTTTTGTACAATAGGTTTATGCACTTCATTGACTACTGCTGTTTTGCCAATCCCAGAAAATCCCGCCACCAGAATTAATTCAGCTTTGCGGTGGGAGACGCGCCAGAACGCTGATAGCAACATCTCTACTTCTTGTTCCCGACCGTAGAGTTTCTCTGGAATCAGGAAGCGGTCTGATAGGTCATACTGCGCGATCGCCCAATTACCTATTTCACCTGTGGACTCTAGTTGTGTTAAACAAGTTACTAGATCATGATGAATTCCCAAAGCACTCTGATAGCGGTCTTCAGCATTTTTTGCCATCAGCTTAAATACCATATCCGACAATATCAAGGGAACTTGTGGATTCAACTCTAGGATTTGTGGGGGTAGTTTAGCCAGATGAGAATGGATTAACTCTATTGCCTCCTCCGTATAAAATGGTAGTTGTCCTGTTAGCAATTGATAGAATGTGACTCCTAGTGAATAAAAGTCGCTGCGATAATCAATCCCCCGATTCATTCTTCCTGTTTGTTCGGGCGACATGTAGGCTAAAGTTCCAGACAAAACATGAGTACTCTGATTTTCTTGGGTTTCTCGCTGTAATAAGGAAGCAGTGGAAAAGTCAGTCAGTTTGATTTGCTGGGTATGGGGGTTAATCAGAATATTTGCAGGTTTAATATCTTTGTGAATCACCTTAGCAACATGTAATTGGTATAGAGTATCAGTGATTTGGATAGCGATGCGGAGAAATTGCTCTACTGTCAGTGGTTGATGCTGGGTAAATTTGTCTAGGGAAATACCACCACAGTCTTCCATGATTAAAGCATAGCCATTTTGATAAGCTTCTAGACTATAGGATTTGATAATACCCGATATGTTTAAGTTATGAGTGATAGTATATTGATTACGAAATTGCACCAATTCGCTGAAGCTGGGATATTCCCGATGTAATATTTTGATTACAACTGCTTGTGCATCGGTTTCCCGAATTGCCCGATAAATTAGTGTGCGAGAACTTATATGAATCAGTTCGGTAATCTGATAACCTAGTATTTTTGGGTTTGTAATCGACATAATAAATTTTGATAAGTCGGTTATTTATCATTTCTTCCGATTAATTTATCTGGTTTAGTATACTCCTACTCTAGTTTTTTGTTGTAGAGGAAGTTGAATCAAAAACTCTGTACCAATTCCCGGAGTAGAAAAACACTCAATTTTACCATTGTGTTTTTCTACTATTTGATAACTGATGGATAATCCTAAACCAATACCCTTTCCGATTGGTTTGGTAGTAAAAAAGGGGTCAAATATTTTTTGCTTAATATCAGGAGTAATTCCCTGACCATTATCTCGAATAGAAATAGTAACTGTATTGGAATTCAGCAGTTGGGTAGAAATTGAAATCACACCTTCTATCTGGGTTTTAGAGAAGTCAGATTTATTTAAAGCTTCAATTGCATTAATCAAAATATTCATAAATACTTGATTAAGTTCTGCTGCATAACATTCAACTTTAGGTAAGTCCGTATAATTTTTGAGTATTTTAATCGCAGGATCATCCGATTCAGCTTGGAGACGACTTTGTAAAATTAGTAGAGTACTGTCAATTCCCTCATGAACATCAACTAGTTTGAGACCAACTTCATCTAATCTAGAGAAATTGCGGAGGGTGAGAATGATTTCCCTAATTCGTTGTGTACCACTTTTAATAGAAGACATGACTTTTGGTACATCTTCTTTGAGATAATCAAAGTCAATTTCTTCTAGAAAATCTTTGGTCTCTGCTGTGATATTTGGGTAGACTTTTTGGTAAAAATTTACTAAACTAATCAGGTCATCAATATACCTTTTAACATGGTCAATATTACCATGAATAAAACTAATAGGGTTATTGATTTCGTGAGCTATACTACCTACCATTTGACCTAAGCTGGACATCTTTTCTGTTTGAATCAGTTGAGTTTGTGTAAGTTTTAGTTCATACAAAGTTGATTCTAGCTCTTGGGTTCTGATACTGACTTTTTCCTCTAAATCAGCGTAGAGTTGGGCATTTTCCAAAGATATTGCTGCTTGAGAACAGAGGAGTTGTAAGACCTGTAATCTCTCGGTGGTGAAAGCTCCTACTGTGAGAGAATTTTCTAGATAGAGAATAGCTAGCAGTTTACCTTGGTGAATTATAGGTGTACATAAGACAGATTTGACCTGATTTTTGATAATATAAGGGTCTGTGACAAATAAACCCTCGCAAGCAGCATGATTGATCACTACATATTCTCTAGTATTCTCTACATATCTAATTATGGAAGTGGGGAGATATTTATCCTCTAGGTCTAAACTACCTGCTCGATTGAGAATCAATTCGCCCATATTGGCTCCAGCATTTTCAATCACAATTTCCATCAGCTTTTGTAGCAAATTATCCAGATTGATTTTTTCAGATAAAGTTTGAGATGCCTTAATTATTGTAGTTAAGTCCAGTTGGTTCGTCGCATTTGTGCTGGAACTAATAGTATTCAGAGAATCGGGCGAATTGAGAGATTGTCTAGGAGTAGATTGGAGAATAGGACTCAGAAGTTGTGGATAAAGTTTTTCTAGATGGATAATTTTAGCTTTTGCGCCCCAGCGAGAATAGCAATAGTAAGCTGCTTGCATATAACTAGCAGCAATATTTTCTTTACCCCAACCTAAGTAGAATTTACTAGCTAGTTCATTTGCTAAAGCCTCTTCCTGAATGTAACCATGAACTTTAGCTCCAGCGATCGCTTGGTCGTATAGGTCTATAGCTTCTGCCTTTTGACCTAAAATAGCGGCTTTTTGGGCTGCGACTAACTGCCATTTATGCAGATAGTTCATCGGAGCGTGCTTTGCCCAAATTTGCAATTTGGCTTGATTTTCGTCAACTTGTTCCAGATATGCTGATAGCTCACTGCGGTCATCAGACAGCATACTCAGAAAAATCAGCGATTCATATAAATATAAACCAGCTTCGACAATCATCCCTTTAGCTGACGCTAAATAATTCCTAGTTTGTTTAATATTTGCTACAGCTTGATTAATGTCTGCCATCAAAAACATCAACATAGCTCTATATAGATAGAAATAAAAGATGCAAGTTCTATCATTAGACTTTTCCTCATACAAAGCCTGTTCTGAAGAAAATTCAATTTTGTCTGGATTACCTAACAGAAACACAGTGGTTTCCCAAAAAACTGCCACCCGATTTGCTCCCATCAACAGATGCAAATCTAGAAGTTGTTGGTGATATGCAGCGATTTGCGGTTCAAGTTCTGCCAAAGCCTGACCACACCAGTATGCACTCATACAAAGAAAACTGATACTGAATCCCACATAGTCTAACTTGCCCATTTCTAATCCAACCTGATAGGCTATTTGAAAAATAGGTAAAGTCTCTCGTAGATGTGCTGTACGATGCAAAAGGAATAAACCAATCATCGAGAAGGCCATCGAGCGAATATTTTTGGCTGCTGGTGTACTAGCGAGATGATAAGCTAATTGACAAAACTGAGCAGCGGCTGTGAAATCCTGGATAAAATTATTCAGCAGAAAAGCGTAGCACGCATAGCTATAAGCAGACACAGGGCTATTGCCATATTGGATTGATAATTTCACCTGTAAGGCAACTATGATTGGATATAAATGCGAACTGGAAATAAAACAGGCTGGTGTCATAGTTGAAGCTACCTGCATAATGGCTATCTTTTCGGCATTTACCATCTTTGGCAGGTAAAATAAATCTTCAATAGTTCGCTCACCAATCAATGTGGAAATTTCCCATAATGCTTGTTTTCCTTGCTCTGGGGTAGGATCTTCTGGTAAATCAACTCCCAATTCTTGAAGAATACACTTACCGACAGGTATGACAGATGAAATCTGTTTCTGAGCAGCTAATGATTGCATTCTCACTGTATAAACTTCTACTTTATCTAAAGGTATCTTGGTGTGATTAATTACAGTTTGAAACAAGTGATTCATCTCTGCAAATTCTCCACAAAGGAATAATACTTCTGCAGCAAGATTATGTAATTCTAAACAAATCTTATAGTTTCTTTGCCAACCGCTCTCTCTAAGTAAATTTAGCCCGGTTTTAGCATAGTCACGCGCCGCTTGATAAGCAACTGAGGCTCTAGCCTTGCGACCTGCTAAAAGATTCAGTTGTGCTAGCCCGTCGCGTTCACGTTCATCAGGGATCAAATCAATCCCATAATTCAACTGATTAACTATGGTAAAAATATTCTCTTCTCTAGTTGTGGGTGATATTTGATTGAGCAACAATCTTCCCACCTGATAGTGCATATTGGCTTTTTGTTCTTCAGGAATTAAATAGTAAGCAGCTTGCTGAACACGGTCATGCAAAAATCTGTAGGGAGTGTCAATAATCTGACTATTTGTTGCTGTGCTTTCGATTGCTTGTGGATCTGCTTGGAAGAATTTGTAAGTTTGATTAAGTGGGATAATCAATCCGAGTTGTAAGGCTTTCCATAAAGCTGTGCCTATTTCTACTTCTGACTGTTGAGCCACAATCGCCAGTGTAGACAAATCAAACTGCGCTCCAATACAAGCGGCTAACTTTAAGACATTTTGAGTTTCTATTGGTAGTTTTTGCAATTGCTGCGCCATGAACTCGATAATGTCTTCTGTCAAGCTCTGGAATTTGATTTGGCTGATATCACATTCCCAATATCCCCTATTCCGATTGAATTGAATAAAACCATCTTCATGCAGTGATTTGAGAAATTGTCTGGTAAAAAAGGGATTCCCTTTGGTCTTTTGATAAATTAATTGCACTAATGGCAAAACAGTGGTTTGTGGACAATTTAAAGTGTCTGCGACTAATTGGTTGATATGCTTAGAAGTCAACGGCTGTAGAGTTATTGTGTTTACTGTTGTTCCCAACTTCCTGATTTCATCTACTGTCAATATCAATGGATGAACTAGTGACACTTCGTTATTCCGATAGGCTCCTAATATCAACAGGTGTTTTGCATCATACATTAGTAGCTGTAATAATCTCAGTGAAGCAGAATCCGCCCACTGTAAGTCATCCAAAAAAATTACGAGTGGATGTGATTCACTCGTAAATAATTGCACAAATTTTGGGAATAATAGATTAAACCGATTTTGTGTATCATTACCCGATAGCTCTAATATTGGAGGCTGTTTCCCGATCAACTGTTCCAGTTCCGGGATGACTTCAATAATGACTTGTCCGGTTTCTCCTACTACTTGCAATATTTTGGTGCGCCATTGACGTACTTGGTCTGCTGGTTCACATAGCAATTGCTTGATTAAATTTCGGAAAGCTTGAACAAAAGCACTCAAGGGTATGTTGCGTTGTAATTGGTCGAATTTCCCTTTGATAAAATAACCATGCTTTTCGACAATGGGTTTCTGGACTTCGTTGACTACTGCTGTTTTACCAATTCCAGAAAATCCGACGATCAGCATTAATTCAGCATTTCCTTGGGAGACACGCCAGAAGGACGCCCACAACATCTCCACTTCTTGCTCCCGACCGTAGAGTTTTTCCGGGATCAGAAATTGGGTTGAGATATCGTATTGTGCGATCGCTAAATTGGTGATTGTACCTGTAGACTCTAATTGCTCTAGACAAGTTACCAAATCATAATGCAGTCCCAAAGCGCTTTGATAGCGGTCTTCTGCATTTTTCGCCATCAGCTTGAGGACAATATCCGATAATATCGGAGGAATTTCTGGGTTCAACTCTCTGATTTGCGGAGGTTGTTTAGCGATATGACAATGGATTAACTCCATTGCTTCCTCCAGATTAAATGGTAATTTTCCCGTCAGTAATTGATAGAATGTGACTCCGAGTGAATAAAAGTCGCTGCGATAATCAATTCCTCGATTCATCCTTCCTGTTTGTTCGGGTGACATGTAAGCTAATGTCCCAAACAGGACATTAGGGTTTTGAATATCTTGCGTTTCTCGCTGGAGTAAAGAAGCAATAGAAAAATCAGTCAGTTTAATTTGCTCGGTTGAGGGATTAATCAGAATATTTGCAGGTTTGATATCTTTGTGAATCACCCTGTTCGTATGTAGTTCGTGGAGCGTATCAGCAATTTGAATAGCGATGCGGAGAAACTGCTTTACTGTCATTGGCTGATGTTGGATAAATTTCTCTAGAGAAATACCACCAAAGTCTTCCATGACTAAAGCATAGCTATTTTGATAAGCTTCTAGACTATAGGATTTGATAATACCCGATATGTTTAAGTTATGAGTGATAGTATATTGATTACGGAATTGTACCAATTCGCTGAAGCTGGGGTATTCCCGATACAATATTTTGATTACAACTGCTTGTGTATCAGTTTCCCGAATTGCTCGATAAATTAATGTGTGGGAACTAGCATGAATCTGTTCGGTAATTTGGTAACCGACGATCTGTAGTGTTGTAATGAACATGTATAGGTTTTGATAAGTCGATTATTTATAATTACTAGGGATTAGCTTACCCTATTTTTATGGTGCTACTATACTAGCAGAACTATTCCCCTGAAGCTATTGGTGTTTGTTGTCGTAAAGGTAATTGGGTGGTATACGGAAGTAGTGGTGAGATAAAATCCTTATTCACAGTAAAAGCCATACAGTTTGTTTACTCTAGGTTTAGGAAGAATTTCTTGGTTGCCAAGTAAAGAAAAAGGTCAAGCCTGGAAAGTGAATCAACTGAATTTTTATTCTTCTTTAGATACTCGGACGTTGACTGCGGAAGGAACTCAACAGGTAATTGAGGAAAAAGTTATAGAAATTACTAAAACTTTAAATAAAATGAAACAGAAAGATAATCTCAGCGATGAAGAACAAGCTTTTATCACCCGTAATCAATCGACACTAGACCGAATTAATATTTATGTCGCTTGCCAAATTAAATGACCACTTGCCTAATTAATGTCCTTGAAGATATTAACCCAAAAACCCTTACAGTGTAAGGATTTTGCTATTTTAGATTCCATTTAGCCTTTAAAAGTGAAATTGACAAAATAAATGTCCGAGTTAGGAAAATTGACGAATTAGTTGTCCTCTCTTCAAAAAAGCTATATTTTCCAATTTTACTATAACTTGACAAAATAATGTCCTCGAAGATAGTATAGAACAACTATGTTTTTAATAAACATATATGTTGAACACAAAGAATGATCAACCTAGTGACCATCAGGAACTAGAAGCCAGTGAGATTATCTCCGAGCTATCCGCAGGTGATCAAGAACTATTGGAGCTAATCCAAAAATTATTTGAGCCATGCGATCGCATTACTTATGGAGAAAGACAAAGGCAAGTAGCAGCCAAACTAGGTAAGTCAGTGCGAACAGTACGACGATTAGTTAAAAAATGGGAAGAAGAAGGTTTAGCAGGACTTCAAACCAATCAACGATCTGACAAAGGTAAACACCGCATTGATTCTCAGTGGCAAAAGTTCATTATCAACACCTATAAAGAAGGTAATAAGGGTAGTAAGCGAATTACCCCTCAACAGGTTGCTATCAGAGTACAAGCAAAAGCAGCAGAATCAGGGAATGAGAATTATCCCAGTTATAGGACAGTTTATCGAGTTCTAGAACCAATTATTGAGGAACAAGAGCAA
>Ga0116231_10001109_pt1 | contig 53649 bp, 37 predicted proteins | sample S1TSphgellanicum_2_FD_89695 | JGI IMG/M metagenome (GOLD analysis project Ga0116231, IMG submission 89695) | Host-associated microbial communities from peat moss isolated from Minnesota, USA - S1T2_Fd - Sphagnum magellanicum MG | ecosystem: Host-associated > Plants > Peat moss > Unclassified...
ATTTATAGATCAACCAGTGTAATTTGGTAAACATTCACGGGTAAAGAATGTTATGACAAGGTGCTAAATGAAGAATTTTAAAGAATTTTAATGTGCAAAATGAAGAATGTCATAACTATGAAAAAGATCTATTAAATACTTGATGGCATCATTAATAAAATGAACTCCCTGATTTGTGACTATAGTCAAAGGACATCCAAATCTAGTTAATATGCACTTATACAAAAAAATTGTTGTGATTATTATTGTATTAGTTCTTAATGATCTTGCTTCCACCCACTTAGTAGCATAATTTGTGGCAACAAGAATATATTCATTCCCTATATATCTCCTTGCTAGCTTAATTGGCCCCACAAAGTCAAGTCCCCATTTCATAAATGGTTCTTTTGGAAGACTTGTGACCAACTTTGCAAGACCTTGAATTACTAATCCTCCATTTTTTGACATGCATCGCAAGATCTGCAATAATCATGCACGTCCTTGTGCATAGTTAGCCACCAATATCTAGCATCTAATATTTTCCTTTGCATTATTTCTGTTGCAAAATGCCTTTTTGAAGGTCCTTCATGCAATTCTTTCATCACCATCTGTGCTTCTATTATTGTCAAACATCGTCGCAATTTGTTGTCTTCACCCATTCTGTACAATTCACCATTCTTGAGTGTAAAAGGCTTTTGCTCTCTTGACTAATCTCTACTTTTGTTACACCAATAACGTGCCCTCAATCTATCCTATTTTAAAAAATTCTTTTACATCATTTAGCCGATCAAGCCTTGTATAGAATAAACTTGCATCTATGGTTTAATCAAGCACACATGTTGGTTCTAAGACAACATAACTCCCATAGCTATCAAGGATGCATTTGTATGAACATGAAATTACACCCACCAATTTGGTGATATCAATATCAGTGCTTCAATATACTTATGTTTAATCAATTCCTAGGCCTTCTAACATTCCTCTATCCACAGAATAGTCTTTGTCTTTTTGGTCAGTTTAGTGATAGGTGCCATAATCACAAGTTTTTTTTAAAACATCAATAAAACCATGCTATCCCATTGAATACTTGAATTTGTTGAGGATTTTTAGGTGGTGGCATGTTTACTATTGCTTGTATTTTCTTTGGATCTTGTAATTTCCCTTCATTGGAAACAATAAAACCCAAGATCATCCCTGAAAATGCACATTTGTTTGGACTTAGACTAATGCCATATTCTTTGCACTTTTGAAAACATAGTTTGAACTTCTACAAATGACTCTCCATGTGATACACTGTAAAATCATCCAAAACAATTTTCATAAAACTGTCCAAATACTCTCTAAATGCTTTGGTCATGGCTTTTTGATATGTTGGAGGTCCATTTTTAACTCTAAATAGCATCACCCTCCATATAAAAACCCCCTAGTCTGTAACAAATGTAGTTTTATATCTATCCTCTAGAACTATAAATATTTTATGATATCTTGAATATCCATCTAACAAAGAATATGCCTCATACCCTGCTACTATGTTCAACACTTCATATGTGAAAGGTAATGGGTATGGATCCTTCTTTATGGTTGCATTTAATTTTTTGAAATTTATACAAATTTTCAACTTGGCATTTTTTCTGGGTATTATTATTATGGGGTGATAACCATTGTCACAACCCTAGCCTTGGGCTTGCGACCAAGGCAAGGGCTTGCGAAGGTGCGGGCCAAGAATGAGCCTAAGAGTCACGTTTCACGCTCCCGAGAGTGCAAGAGAGTGCGACGGAATGAACCCCCACACTCCCAAATGAGTTCCCACATTGGGAGTTGGAGTCACAATGGACTCCCAAATTTTCAGAAGGCGATTGTAGGGGTCAAAACTCATTGGATTGAAAAGTTCCTTATATCATTGGAAAGCTCTTGGAACTTAAATGTCTAAAATTGGCTCGCATGACCAATTTGGATACTTAAAACATAAGTTATGGCCAAAAGAAGGGTCGGGAGTCAAATTGTCAATTTGATTCCCGACCACTAAAAGTTGGGAATCGCCCCGATTTCCTTTTATGCAGATAGCACACTACATACCGTTGGAAAGCTCATGACAAGGACTACAACTTTGGTTTAGCACTCACCTCAATTGAAGGTCTGCACATAACATTATGGGTTTCCAAATTTGCGAGAGTCCCAATTTCAGGAATTTTGGGACTCCCACTTGGGAGTCTCGGGTCAAAATGCCATTTGGGTGTTGGCCCCATGGCTAGGCACAGAATATACTATAAGGGGGAAGGTGGTGGCTTCCCCCAAGTTCGGGCCGTGATGAATTTTATGAGTTTGTGTTTACCCATGGCTCGTTCGTGCACTAAAAGTGCTCAAACTATGCACTAACCAACTTATTGTTTGGTTTGTGCAGGTTCGTGTGAATAATTGATGTTTATCACTCTTCCTAGTTTCCATCCCAGAGCTCTAGCATGCCCTTCTACCCCAAAAGTGTTGCGAGCCAAGGAACGTGCCCCGACTCTTTGCTTTTTCATTATTTTCACCTTAGACTTACATTTGAGTCTATCAAAGAGCTTGGGAGTGTGTCAACCACGTAACTTCCTCTACAAATTCAATGAATCCAATTACTAACAACTTATCTATAACTTATTTGACCGTTGTAACATAATTTGGATTTAATTTGTACTTAGCTTAATGTGCCAACGATGTAGTAGAGTCTAATACAATTTTGTGTTGTGCTAGCTCTTATGGAATCCCTTTCTAATCTTTGTATGTCCATGCAAAAATATCTTTGATTTCCTTCAACAACTATTCCACTTCTAGAACCTTGCCTATTTCTAATTGTGCATTAATTTTCACCATCTATGGTCCTACATCAATTCCCAAATTAAGCTTCATCAATTGTTGATCTTCAGTTAACATCCATCCAACTATTTACAATCCTTGTGCTTTGATGTTTGTTAAAGTTTCATCCACTACAACACTCCATGGTTGATGTTTGTGGTACGTCTTTAAATACACTTTATCTTCAAGAGTTACTTTTGGCTCATAACTGTTACCAGGTATTTTCTTCTTTATGTTTTGTACTTCATATCCCTATTTTGAAATACTAGTCTTCACATTTGTATCCATGATCCCCACATCTGTGGTTTTCAGATATTGAATTATTTCAGGTAAACTGATTGTTCCTATGGAAAACAATTATAGCTTTGTAGCAAAGATGATATCTTCTTCATATATTATACCATTCTAATAATCGTGGCACAATAACACTTCTGGTCATCTTACTTCACCTCCCAAATGTTTGGTAATTGTAATTGTTTTAATTGTCCCATTCCATTGAATGGTAACAATGTTACTTCCTCAATCATGTGCTGCTTTAGCATACCTTAACCATGGTCTCCCCAACAACATGGAATAACTATATTCTACTACATTATTCTGAAGTATAGTAAACATAGTTATATAAAGAACGTCATGAACATATATTTTTAGATCTCTAATCAAACCCATTGGTTTTGTGGTTGTTTGATCTATCATCCTTAGATTATATGGTGCAGGTTTAAGCTTTGGAAGCCCCAATCTCAATCTAAACCATTCTGTGATAATGTTAAGTCTAGAACCTCAACCCAACAACACATCCTTTATTATATTCTTCCCAATCTATACTTGGATAACTGCCATATGATTATCTATTGCTACAATAGTTGTCCCTACTTTTGGTATTGAAGAACCAACTTGTTTCTTTGTGGTTATTTTACTTACATTCTAAGTTTTTTTTATTTTTAGTTTCTGCCAAAGATATCTCTTGAGATCATGAGCTATTTTAAGGAATTGTCTTAAGTTCAAAGTATAACTTATTTTTAGCATTTGCTTACCAATGTCCAAAAAAATTTCTTCTACTGTGATTAATTTCCCTTATGAATTCACTACTTCCTAATATTTCTATGTGTCCATAAAAGTAATATTTGGCATACTCAATTAGGTTGTGTTCCATCCTTCCATGGATGTGGATGGCCCTTTTGTCTAGGTTTGTGTTTTCTGATTCTGTTGAATTATCTCCACCATTGACTACTTCAACCACTTTTCTTTCTCCAAATCAACAAGACTCTTTGTTTTTCTTAGCTTTTTATCCTTGAACACTTGTTTTTCAGTTACTTTATTTCTTGTGGTAACATTAACATCCACCACATTCACATCTGCAATGATTGTTTATGTTTTAGCAACAAGTTGAACCTTTATTACTACCATAGATTTCCCATGAAACATTTTTTGCATCTCAGCAAACTTTGGACAATCTGTCAAACCATAGATGTGACATGCATATGAAGATGTCTTTTGTGTTTTTTGACTTGGTTGTGCCACTTCTGTGGTTGCCACCATGGTTTGCTCTTTCTTCTTTCTATATGTCTCCACATTGTGATTTGTCATCTCATAATTTGTGCAATGTTTGTTGCACCCTATATTACTTTGTGTTTTTACCTATATTACATGTTTGATACTCTATGGTACTAATAGTGCATTCCTTGTTTTTGTAGTAATCATACCTTTTTCACACAACATTGCCGCCTCTTTATGCTATTGTAATGTTGATCGCTTCATCCCTATAGTCGCAATTTTAAAGTATGATTGTAAACCCATTTTAAACATAGTAGTTAGAAAAATATCTATGGTTGATAATTGTAAACCATGAGCCAATTTTTGAATCCGCTCATAGTTAACCTCCACCTTTTCAGTCTCCTACTTCATGTTTTTCAATTCCATGTATATTTGCTCATCATTTTGAATCTTCCAATGATGTTTACAAAATGCCTATGTAAGCTTTGAAAAAGTACAGTCATGAAATTTTAACATGTAATTATGGCATTAGTCTGATAACGTATCTCTTAGTGTATAGCTAAACACATTGATGATATACTTTTCAAAAGTTTTTACATTTACTTTTAATGTAGAATTGAACACTTTGACATGACATCAACATTTTTTTTGAAATTAGGATACTTAAGAGCAACCCTGTTTGGCTTAACATAATGGCCATCTTTGTGATCAGGAATTGGTGCAGTTATAGTAATTGGTTTCAGTATCCTCCTCTTGGATGCACGACATTTGTACTTTTGAACCTTCTAATAGCCATTGAACTCATTAGTCGTCGATCTGTAGTCTTGTTCACATGAGTAATCATTAGCAAATTAGTAAACACCATTTGAAGTATTCTAACAACTGTAGTAATTACTACTGGTAGTGCCAAACTTCAACTCAAATTCCTTACTGCTAAGATTCCACTTGATCTGCTACCTAATTATGCTACAAATCCAATTAGTATTCCCCTTCTGACAACATTTATGTTGGGCGCAACAATCGTTTCCACTCCTATGGTTGTTATACTTGCACCAAGTGATTAAGTAACTCCTACTCTAGCATGTTGTTTTTGGGTTTCAACAATGTTGTTTTTGACACTATTGGTGGAGTTGTGTTGACACAAGATCGACGATGTTCTAATCTACAGTTACCCATTGGTATCCACTATGGTGCAATATGTGGATGTGAATACCCTTCTAGTTTTATGTTCTTGGTCTAAATAGGTGGACAAATTTGTCAACTTTGTGGTCCCAATTAGCTTTCCAATTCCATGCCTCTAAATATGTTCTACATTATAAGAATTCCTGATTCTTGTTCTTATGGTTGATCCATTAATGCTCCTACCACATTTTGTAACTCCACATGCCTAGCAATACCTGCTTTGATGTGAAAGGGCAAAAAAAGATAATCCATGATTGCATGTCCTTCTTTCTCACAAAATGCACAGACCCTTGAAAGTAACCTGATCATCTCCTAATCCATAGATTCATGATCCTATGTTTCGATTATGTGCTTTATTTAATCCAACTCTAGATTCCCTTCATGTGAGTATGACTACGGTGTTTCATCCAATGCATTCACTTGTCCCTCTACATATTCAGATGATCTTGGGTAATTTTCCTAAGACTTTTCAAACACATCAACATTTGTGTTTTTTTCCACCTCCCAATGTTCCACTAGTTCATATTAATCTGAAGATGTAGAATGATACACAAACTTGGGTTGTATACTTCTTATAACATCCCTCCCTCAACTAGTCACCAACTCTGAATTTGAAATTTCCTATGATTGATCAGGTACTACAAAAGTCCCTGCTCCATCTTAATCTCTACAACTCTGAACCACAAATTGCAACTAAGAATACTGCATCTACTCATTCAAATGAATAGTCAACTACATTTCTTTCCATGGGGATCATCGTCTGGAAATGTGTCTTCTCTGAAAACCCCTATCCATACATCTCGCTATACCACTTATTGTGGTAGAAATGACATGTGCCTCGCAAGCCTTTCCTCTATTCTCAGCACTTGTATGTCCAACATCAAATTTCTATACGAGGTTTCTATAAGCCCTGCATACTCCTCTCCATTTTCAAAATTATCTTTTGTCTGATTTTCAATAACTTGCTAATTTTCTTCCAAGTCCAATTGTCGTTGTAAATTCCAGGTCACCATTCAACTGATCTTGTTTCACAATTCTTCATCTTCAAAGTCTGTAGATTGCTCTACAATCCTTATAACATTAACCGCATAGACCTTTGATACTTTCTAATATAACCCTTAAATTTCTGAATTGAAAAAAAACAACATTATTTGTTTAAACACTTTCATTTACAGTATATAACATAATTTGTGAAAAACCTTCCCATTATTAAAAGAACAGAAGACAAAAAATTCCCCACAAGAATTTAAATTCTACTGCAAGTACCTTCAGCTCCTCCTACTCCTCTCTAAAACTCCATGTCTCATCTTTTTCTTTCTCCCCCTTGTTCTCTAGAACTCTCCCCTTTTGAACCATCCCAAACCACATCATCATGATTGAAATAAAAAAAATTCAAAATTCAAATTAACAAAGTTCCTCGATTAGTCTTTATCCCAATTGCCTTGTTCATCCACAATCACATATTCATCCTACCCCATTAACATCATAATTTCATTACTAGATTTTAATTCTGAAACTAATTCTAAGTACATCTGAATGAACAGATTATGTTAATATTAGTTTTATTGTATTTCAGTCTAGATTTAGACCAGAATATAAGATTAAGGATTTTGTGTTTACGATTTGGTGACCATCCTAGGGTCTAAATTCAAAATGAATTTTAGAATGTTATTTATGTCTTGTTACTAAAAATTTTGTTTCCATAGATAGATAGTGAATTTCAATTTCTTTTTTTTCTTTTTTTTCAAATCTGGATCATAATTTTTTGTTCAAGAAGCAGATCTAAATAGAGTAGCTAACTATGAAGATTTTGTTTTAATGCAAAAGTTTGTTTAGATTTAAATTAGGATGTGGAGAGATGGAAAATAAAATTGTAACTGGAAGTTTAAGGAGACAATTAAATTAGGTTATATTACATGAACAAGTGGTAAATGGTGATGCCATTAGCAACAATTTGAGTGCAAATCATGTAGATCAATGGTTCAAAACACCTAGAACAGTTTCTTGAATAGAATAGAAACATCCATGGGAGAGACCTACAAGCCACAAAACGCTTCAAGCAACACTAATTATTCGTTGTGAAGTGCAAATTGGTGAAGCACAAAAGTGCACCAATAGTCTGCAACAAAATTATAGGAGAAAAGAGTGTTAGATTGAAAATATAGACCCATAGGTTGAGTTTATACAAAGGAGTCAAAAGTCTGAACCTCTACAAAAAGTTGTGTTAGAATCAGTAGATTTGATGCAACAACATGACTTTGATGCTTTGATTCAAGAAGAATAATAAGACTCAATAGGTCAGAAAGGGAGGAGGTGGTACTAAGGTATAGATTTGCTTCACCTCCTTATTAATAGGAAGGCAAGGAGAATGAAGAGTTTGAACAAAGAGTTCAAAATTTTGACCCCTCGATTCATTACATTATTGAATAAGAAGTCACAACTCATGGTATCAAAATATCTAGAAGAGTTGAGCCACTACTTGTAAATAGACAAGAAACTATAGTCTTACCAAGAGCAAAACCAATAGTAGCAAAAGGTGTTCATATGGTTGTAAGAATGAAGTATAATGAACCCAAAGTTAATTAATAGAATGGTAGCATTAATAGTGGAGTTCCAAGGGATTAGAGTAGAAGAATTCATAATGTCAACAAAGTTCCAAGACCAAATTCTCCACGTTACACATATTACCATTAGATTGGACATCAAATCAATGAATGTCCATTTATTGAAAATAATGTGAGGCAAGGATTTGCTAAGCATTTCCATAATTTGAATCAGGAACTTGCAAGAGTAGGAAATCATGGACCTATTGAGCTAATGGATTTGTACCATGAGAGGGTTAAAATTCCAGATAGACTTAAAGAATAGATCTGGAGAAATAATAGAGTAAAAATGAGAGTTCAAACTAGGGTAGATGTAGTACTTATTTCTGTAGCTCCTATACAAAGTTTGTTACAACAAAACAATATTGGAGTTACCTATGCAAAAACTTCAATTTTTAGAATGGAACTAATAAGATTTGTGCCATTGTATTTTGTGGCAATGCCCTAGTCTATAATTACAGTTATTGAAGTTCCATTTGTGTTAGCACTAGTTACTATTATTGGTGGTATCAAATTCAAACCACACTCCAAAGGGAACATAATTTGTGAATTCGCATGAAGATTTTCCTAAAAAAATGAATAGAATTTTTGTTAATTAGCCATCAAATCAAGGAGGAGGCGGTTTAGATCCACTAGGACCTCTTGGACCTCCAAGATATTTTGGATTGCCAATGGTGCATCTAGATAGGCCACCATTATTGAAGATAACACTAGATCTTAAAAAGTATGTGTGGTAGAAATTGAAGCTAGAAAAACCAAATATAACTACTAAGTAAATATCAGAACCTAATGTAGCCACAATGGTTGAAAGACATTTTGAATTAAACACAACAGCTATATAGGTAAATAACCAGATGGCAATTATCTAAGTACAAGTAGGGAAGAACATTGTTGAGAATGTTTTGATAGATGGAGGAGCAAGTGTGAACATTATAAGAGAAAACCTCAGAACAAAGTTAGGTTTACTTAAACCAAGACTAGCTCCATATCACCTTAGAATGGCAGATCAAAATATGATTAGACCTTTAGGAATCATCAGGAATTTGAAGATTCACATACATGCATTACAACAAAAGGTGTCCCTTTATGCCAAATGATTTCACTGAATTTTGAGTGAATTCACTAGTTGTAGTGAACAAGGACCAATGAAGCAATGAATTCATTGGTCTAGGGAACGGGGACTAATGAACTACACCCACATTTTGTAATAATGATGGTATTCCATATATAATCACATTTATTATTTTGAAAAATAGCGTGGTAGATTTTTGTTATTTTATGTTGCCAGGAAGACCTTGGTTTAAAGATGCAAAGGTTACACACGACTAGGGTAACAATGTCATTACTAATCAAGGTAATGGAATAATTAAAACAATATCAATTAACAAGAAATTGGGAGCAAAAACTAGAAGGCCCCAAGTACTTGTTTGTTATGACTTGATGCAAAAGTTAACAGATGAAGAGGAGGATTTAATCTTTGAGATAGAACCAATATTATTATCAATTGGCACAATTACATTTTCAGAAAAAATAGTTTCATTGTTGAGTGTTGGAGTATCAGAAATCAAAAGCACCAAGGAATTTGATTCAAAGCAAAGGACATCAAATCAAATAACTACACAAGTGGTGTTTTCAATAGTGAAGTCAAAAGACTTTTGTGTTAGACCAAAGGTTACCATAGTGGTAGTACCCAAAAAGAATGGAAAATTGAAAATTTGTGTGGATTTCAAAAAGTTGAATAAAGCAACCAAAAAAGATCATTATCCTTTGCCATTTTTTAATGAAGTATTGAACATTATAGCAAGGTATGAAGTTTATTCATTTCTAGATGGATATTCAAGATACGTGACGCACTCCCAACTCCTTGAAGGACTCAAATGTGAATCCAAGTAAAAGACAGTGGAAGAGGGAGGAGTCGGGGCACGCTCCCTAGCTCACAACACTTTGAGGGGTAGAAGGGCGTGTTGGAGCTCCGGGATGGGACTAGGAAGAGTTGACAAGCTTCATTCACTCACACGGGCCTGCACACAACCCACACAAAATGGTTAGTGCATAGTTGGAGCACCTTTGGTGCTAAGACGAGCCATGGGCAACACGGACACACTAGACTCACCACAGCCTGGACTTGGGGGAAGCCACCACCTTCCCCTTTATAATATACTCTGTGACTAGCCATGGAGCCTACATCCAAATGGCTTTTCTTTCCCGGAGTGAGAGTCTCGAAATCGCGCCAAATGGGACTCTTGCAACTTTGGAGCCCCATAACTTTGCGAGTAGACCTTGGATCGCGATGCGGTCTACAGCAAAGTTATAGCTCTCATCCAGAGCTTTCCAACGGTATGTTGCACAACCCCTACAGCCAAGTAAATCGGGTCGATTCCCGACTTTTTGTGGTCGGGAGTCAAACTGATAGTTTGACTCCTGGCCCTTCTTTTGGCCATAACTTATGTTTCAGACGTTCAAATAAGCAATGCAAGCCCATTTTAGACATTTAAGTTCCAAGAACTTTCCAATGATATAAAGAATGCCACAAGCCATTGAGTTTTGACCCCTGAAATTGCTCTCTGAATTTTTGGGACTCCATCGGGACTCCATCTCCCAAAGTGGGAGTTGCCTTGGGAGTGTGAGGGTTCACTCCCTCATACTCCTTCACACTTCTTACACTCCCGGGAATATGTGATGTGACTCTCGGGCTTCTTTTTGCCTTGACTCCTAGGCTTCCTCTTGCCTTGACTCTCGGGCTTCCTCTTGCTTTGACTTCCGAGCTTCCTCTTGGCCCACAACCTTGTATCCCCTTTGCCTTGGTCACAAGCCCAAAACTAGGGTTGCGACACTACCATTAGATTTCTATAGCCCTTGAAGATAGGTACAAGACAATTTTTGTAATAAATTAGGGAGCTTTTGTTTGGATGGTGATGCCATTTGGTGTCAAAAAAGGGCCGTTAACTTTCTAGAAAGTAGTTAACAAGGTTTTCAAAGAATACTTACACCAATTCATGAAGATATTTTTGGATGACTTCATAGTTTATAGTGATCTAGAAAGTCATTTAATGAAGCTTAGACTTTGCTTTTAGAAATGCAAAGAATATAAAATTAGTGTCAATCCAAAGAAATGTGCTTTCATGGTATTTTCAAGATTGATTTTAGGGTTCATAGTTTCCAAGGAAGGAAAAATACCAAACCCTAAGAAGATTCAAGCAATAGTTAATATGCCCATGCCTATAAACCCACAACAAATCCAAGTCTTTAATTGTATGGTTCAATTTTATAGATGTTTCATCAAAAACTTTACTTTTATCATGGCACCAATTACCAAGTTGATGAGAAAAATGAAACCCTTTATTTGGACCATAAAATGTCAAGAAGCTTGGGATCAAATCAAGAAAAAGTACATGGAAGCACCAATTCTAATACCTCAGAGTACCAAACAAACAGCACTAGCAAAAACATAAAGTAATACAAAATTGACAAACATTACACAAATTGCAAGATGACAAATCACAATGTGTGGACATGTAGAAAGAAGAAAGAGCAAACCACAATGGCAACCATAGAAGCGGCACAACCAAGTCAAAAAACACAAAAGACATCTTCATATGCATGTCACATTTGTGGTTTGATTAGACTTAAAATGACAAATTGTCCAAAGTTTGCTGAGATGCAAAAAATGTTTCATGGGAAATCTATGATAATAATAGAGGTTCAACTTGTTGCTGAAATGCAAAAAGTCATTATGAATGTGAATGTGGTGGATGTTAATGTTACCACTATAAATAAATTAATTGAAGAATAAGTGTTCAATGATAAAATGCTAAGAAAAACAAAGAGTGTTGTTGATGAGGAGAAAGAAGAGTGGTTGAAGTAGTCAATGGTGGAGATAATTTAACAGATTCAAAAACACACAAACCTCGACAAAAAGGCCATCCACATCCATGGACGGATGGAATAAAACCTAGCCAAGTATGCCAAATATTACTCTTGTGGACACACACAAATTTTAGAAAATAGTGAATTCATAAGGGAAATTAATCATAATAAAAAAGATTTCTCTAGACTTTGGAAAGGAAATGTTAAAAACAAGTTATATTTTGAACTTAAGACAATTGCTTAAAATAGCTCCTAAGCTAGAAAGATATCTTTGGAAAAAACTAAAACTAAAAAAAAATTAAAATGAAAGTAAAGTAACCACAAAGAAACAAGTTGGTTCTTAAGTACCACAAGTAAGGACAACTGTTATAACAATAGATAATCATATGGCAGTTAATCAAGTATAGATTGGGAAGAATACAATAGAGGATGTGTTATTGGGTTGAGGTTTTAGAATTAATATTATCACAAAATAGTTTAGATTGAGGTGTGGGCTCTAAAGCTTAAACCTGCACCATATAATCTAAGGATGATAAATCAACCAACCACAAAACCAGTGGGGTTGATCAGAGATCTAAAGATATATGCTCATGGCATTCCTTACATAACTATGTTTTGACATGCTCCTAAGTCCCAAATTAGCCCCAAGTCGGGGCTAGGTTACAAATTGCGGAATTTCTAGGACTCGGGGCACACTCCCAGCTTCCAGCACTAAAGGAGGTGAGAGGGGTGTGCTGAAAGCTCCGGGATAGACTAGGAAGAGGGTCAAGCTTACTCAATTATACGGTCCTGCATCCAAATCCAACCAACAAGTTGATTAGAACTCATTCTGCACCTTTTTGGTGTTGGGACAAGCCACGGGCTACCTTGGACTCACTTGACTCACCACGGCCCGGACTTGGGAAAAGCCACCACCTTCCCCCATATAGTATTCTCTGCAGCTCTCCGCCCCACTTGCATCCAAATGGCTCTTTTTCTCGAGACTCCCAAAGTGGAGTCCCGAAACTGTCCTGGTTTGGACTCCCGAGACTTTGGATGCTCATAACTCCTCGCCTCGAACTCAGATCGGAACGAGGTCTGAACCAAAGTTGTAGCTCTCCTCGAGAGCTTTCCAACGGTGTGTCGCACTTCACCTGTACGCACCGGAATCGGGTCGATTCGCGACTTTTAGTGGTCGGGAGTCAAATTGCCAATTTGACTCCCGGCCCTTCTTTCGACCATAACTTGTGCTGAAGATGTCCAAATGGCTCATGCGAGGCCATTTTGGACATCTACACTTCAAGACCTTTCCAATGGTATAAAGAACGCCTCAATGCAAGGTGTTTTGACCCCTGAAATCGCGCTCTAAGTTTTCGGGAGTCCTGGAGGACTCTCAAGTCCCATTTTCGGGAGTGTGAATGGCGACCTCACACTTCCCTCAAAGTGGGGTTGCGACATGTTTAGTGTACTTTAAAATAGTGTGGTAAATTCTAATTATTCCATGTTGGGGAGACCATGGTTAAAGGATGTTAAAGTGGCACATGATTGGGGAAGTAACATTATTATTATACAAAGGAATGGGACAGTTAAAACAATTATAGTTACCAAACATTTGGGAGGTGAAGTAAAAAGACTAGAAGTGTTATTATGCTACAATTATTAGAATGGCATCATAGATGAAGAAGAAGACATCATCTATGCTACACAGCCAGAATTGTTTTCCATAGGAACGATCAATTTACCTAAGACAATTCAATTTGTGAAAACTACTATTTCATAACAAAGATTTGAAGTACAAAACACAGAGAAAAAGATACCTGGAAATAGATATGAACCAAAAGTAGCTTTGAAGGATAAGGTGTATTTAAAAGCGTATTACAAACATCAACCATGGAGTGTTATACTAGATGAAACTTCAGCAAAAATCAAAGCACAAGGATTGTAAATAGTTGAATGGATGTTAACTAAAGATTAACAATTGATGAAACTTAATCTAGAATTTGATGCAGAACCATAGATGGTGAAGATTAATGCATAGATGGAAATAAGAAAGGTTTTGGAAATGGAGTAGCTATTGATTAATTCAAAGATATTTTTGCATACAAAGATTTGAAAGGGATTCCACAAGAGCTAACACAACATAGAATTGAGTTGGACACTACTATGCCATCGGCACATCTAGCTAGGTATAGATTAAATCCAAACTATGCTACAGTAATGAAACAATATATAAATAAGTTATTAGCAGTTGGATTCATTGAATTTGTAAAAGAAGCTACATGGATGTCACCCACAATAATAGTATTTTTTAAAAAATGACAAGATGAGAATCTATATAGATTTCAAAAAACTAAATGTAGCCATAAATAAGGATCCATACCCATTACCTTTCACAGATGAAGTGTTGAACATGTAGCAGGGTATGAGGCAGATTATTTCTTAGATGGATATTCAGGATATCATCAAATATTTATAGCTCTAAACGACAGATATAAGACTACATTTGTTACAGATTAAGGGGTTTTATATGGAAGGTGATGCTATTTGGAGTAAAAAATGGACCTCCAACATATCAAAAAGCCATGACTAAAACATTCAAAGAATATTTGGACAATTTTATGAAAATCTTTTTGGATGACTTTACAATGTATCACATGGAAAGTCATTTGTAGAAACTCAAACTATGTTTTCAAAAGTGCAAAGAATATGGCATTAGTCTAAATCCAGAAAAATGTGCATTTATTGTATTTTTAGGGATGATCTTGGGTTTTATTATTTCCAAAGAAGGGAAACTTACTAGATCCAAAGAAAATGCAAGCAATAAAAAACATGTCACCATTTAGGAATCCCTAGCAAATTCAAGTATTCAATGGGTGGCATAATTTTACAAATGCTAACATTTGGGAAACCATAGAGAGGAAGTGGACAAAGGTAGTGTTTCTTCATAAGAAACAACAAGAGGCTTTAGATAGTCAAGTGAAAGCATTGATTAAAGAAAAGAAGGAGAAGGATAATGTTTTAACAAATTTGGAATTAATACATCTACAAGATGTATCTTTGTTGCAGTTTAAAGAGCTTAGAGGAAAAACAACAGAGGGAGAAAAAGAGAAGTTAATGGAGGACAAGGAGTATCAAAGAACTCTGCAGCACCCACAAGCACAATTAGAGAGGGCACAAGAACAGAGGAAGAGTTTGGATCCAATTGGTATTAAGAAAAGACTAGAGGATTATGAACACATGTTATAGTACTCTACCCTAATGAAAATGAAGAACACAATGAAGGACTTTAAGGCAAAATCTGAGGAATGGTGGGAGGTTGCAGAGGAATATTTTACAAAGCAGTTGGAGAAGAATCTGGCTCAACATAAAGTTGATGAAAGAATTTTGAGGTATAAGTTGAAAGCTTATCAAAAGAATATTTTTAAATTTCATTTGTGGTAGTCCAACAAATATAGAGGTATTGGGCCAAGATGAAGAGACAGAAGCAAGGCGTAGTGGAACAGTTCAAAAGGAGGAAGTACAAACTAAGGAATTACAAGACCTCAAAAGTGGAACAATTCAAAAGGAGGTACAAGTAGAGATACATAAGACCTTAAAGGAGGGGGTCAAGAAGAAAAAGAACCAGAGGGAATTCAGGAACAAGAAAAGGTGGAGGTTATTCCAGCACTAGAAGAAAAGATATCCAAGATACAACATTTGGAAATAAAACCACAAATTGAATTGATGGGGGAGGAGATTGGAACTACAAAGTAAAACATAGATATAGAACCATTGGTTTTTATGTAGATTGGGATTACAAAATTGTAGTAGGGGAAACAAATGTTTCAAAGGATATAGAATATTTTCATTTCATTTCAATCATTTTACAAGCCGGGGATAGAATTCAAAGTAAAGAAGGGCTAATGTTAAGGGGTAGGATGAGTATGTGATTTTGGATGAATAAGGTAGTTAAAAATAGGGATTGATTAAGGAACTTTGTTAGTTTGATTTTTGAATTCTTGTTGTTTTGATGATGATGATGTGACTTAGGATAGTTCAAAAGGTTAAAGTTCTAGAGAATAGGGGAGGGAGGAATGAAACATAGAGTTTAGATAAGAGTAGGAGGAGCTATAGGTACTTGCAGTAAAAAACCACAAACTCTATTTGAGATAGCACAAATTTTAAATGTTTCTTTTGATTTTTTTAACAAAACATGGAACTATGCTATAATTTTGATGGATGTTTTTAGTAATACAGAAAAACACATACTTCTATAATGAATTTTATATTGAGCTTTTGTATGAATTTTCTATAGTATTAGATCATGATGAAATGAATTGTAATATTGTTTCTGGAGTTCTTTTTTTAATGTATTCTGAAGTGCAGATTTTGGTTATATGCAATAACCATGAATATGATGTGTTAATGAATGGTAGTGTTAAGTTTATAGAGACTTAAAATAGGAACAATGAACATATGCATGTGAAATGCAAATCTATTGTTACAATAATGTGAAATATTCTACAAGAATTTAAATTTCACTTAAACCACAAGATATTAGTGGCCAACTTTATTCAAGGATACTCATGATTTTCCAAAAGTTGTGGTAGTTATTAAAAAATTGGAAGACTAAAAACAAAAAGTTTAGGCAAATTGGTAACAACATTTCTAGAAGAACCTTTTATGAAATGGGGTCTAGATTTTATAAGTCCAATCAAACTAGCAAGAAGACTAACATGAAATAAATATATTTTGGTAGCTAAAGACTATGCAACCAAGTGGGTAGAGGCAAATGCACTTAGAACCAATACTACAATAGTTACAACCAAATTCCTATATGAATATATTCTGACCAAATTTGGATGTCCATTAACCATAGTTATAAATCAAGGAGTACATTTCATTAATGACACATTAAAACATCTGATAAAATTATTTTTATTGAAGCATGTTAGTTTTATTACATATTATCCACAAGGAAAGTTTACTAACAAAGTCACTAGTAGATTATTGACCAAGTTGGTTAATGAAAAAAAGAAGTTGGGATGAACATTTGTCTACAATTTTGTTTTCATATAGGACTGTTTACAAGGTGGCAACAAGTTATACACCTTTCCAGTTAGTCTATGGTTTACATCCTCTAATGCCAACAAAATATGTTCTATCGACTATTAATGTGGACCATAGAGATGTAGAACCCACCAAAGTGCTAACAACTAGAGTTATAGAGTTGGAAAATTTATAAGAGAATAGATTTGAAGCTCAAAATACTATGGGAGCTAACCAATGGAATAAATTTTTGTGGAATCAACAAAAAAATACTGAGAAGAAGTCCAATTTGGAGATTATATTTTATGGTTTCCTAAAGGAAAAAAAATACATTTGGGCAAATTCAAGAAAAGATGGTTTGGTCCATTCAGGGTATATATTGCTCACCCAATAATAATGCTCTTTTTGTTTTTATTAACAATTTTGAACCAAACCAAGTATTAGTCAATGTTATTAAGTTGAAACCATATACATATGTGGATTAGACATTGAAGAGATTTAGAGTTCAGAAGATCAAAAGTCTTTAAAGTTTATGGATGACGAACACATGGAAGAAAGATCTAATGAAAAGTCAAAAGTATAAAAAAAAATAGAAACCATTAAGACTAATTAGATAGGAATATCAGAAGAAACCCCAGTAAATTTGATAATTTAGTAGGTTATGAACAAATACTCAAACCATGATTATGTAGATTCACAATTATAGTATTGTGGGGTAGATAAATTAGTGATGTCAGAACAAAATTTTGCTAATCTAATGACTCAACATAAGTCAAAAGGGATCTATATTGTAGATAACACTAGGTCATCAGATTTAGAAATGTCATCAAAATTACCCAGTGCCACGTCCACATAATTCCTTGGTCAGTAGCTATTCATTATAGCCCATGTTGATGTTAGTATGAATTTAAGTGGGAAACGATAGTTATCAATCAATGTAAAAAAAATACAAATGATTAAAACTTTGGCCATAAAACGAAAAGTGAAATGCCACTTCATGAAATGAGGTGATAATGCTTCAGAAGGTGGCAAACATTACAACAACTCTTTATTTTTGTTTCTACAAATAGGTTCTAGTTGTTTTTTGTCTCTAGAATGAGTGCTAAAAAAAGTGTTGTGGAGAAATTGCAAAGAAAATCTAGAGAGAAGTTGTAGAAGTTGAAAGAGGAGCAAGAAAGATTGTGAAAACAATAAAAAATTACAAATGTTTTGCCTTTACAGTCTAAGTCTCCAGAAAGAAGTTTGTGTTTTTCTTCTCCAATCTATTCTTCTTCTTCTTCTTCTTAGAAATATTCTCCAATATCCAAATTTGAGAAAGCTTTTAAGAAATCAAAAAAACCAAAAAAGATTGTAAAGAAACATTGAGGAGATATAGTTTTCGAAAGCCTAGAAGACAAGTAGGTCCTAGTGAACAAATCAGTCCCATTTCTATTTTAGATTTTGGGGAAGACCACCAAAAGGACAATCTATAACAATAGCAACAATCATCATTACATCAAGAGGAACGTACTTAGGAACAGATTCCAAAGAGAATTCATATTCCCAACAAGAAGTGCACAAAGAGAATAAGTTAACAAGTAATGGCTACAAATCTATGTGGGAAGAAAGTGCATACTCATCAGGATGATGAGATTAAGTATGTCTTTATTCCAATAGAACAAAGTTATAATGGCAATCTAAAGAAAATTTTGCTTTGGACTAGTTTTGGAAAAGAAGAGAGAGCCTGGGCAAATAGAGTTGGATTGGTAGGCCTATTTGAAATTGAATGGAAGACACCTCACCACTTCTGGTTGAATTTTTGAATAACTGGAAGTTGGATCTTGAACATAATAGAATCAAGGTTATGTTAGGGGAGGAGCAGATAATAATAGATAAGCACATGTTGGTAAAAGTTTTTTAAATCTATCATACATGAGAGACATAGGTAGACTAGGGAAAAATGTCTGATACCAAAGTAGCATTGGGAAAATAGCAAATAGAGTTTTTGATACTTATAACACCAATGCAGGGTGGGTTGTGAAAAGATGAAGTTAGAGTATGCTAATAGAATTTACTACCATTATGCCAATTATTTACCAAAAGGATAAGGTGCAGTATTTTAACAATAAGTTTGCTACTATGATGTCAAGGGCAAATCATGGAGAGTTTGTTAACCCTAAACCCTTCCATTAGGTATTTTCAATTGGTCAAAGAATTGATCAAATAGGAGAAGTGTTAGAAAAATATGATTAAAGGAACAACCAAAAGAGAACCAAAAAAGGATGTATGCCATTCTTCCATAGTCCTTGAAGTTATGTTCCAAAAGTGGTTTCCATTAGAAGGGGCAAAATCATAGATAGGAAAAAAGAACGACCTCAAGAGGACAAAAGAAGAAGAAATAGTCTAAGGGAGAGGTTCATTAAGAACAAAAGGCCTTTAAACCCTACACACATTTCTCCTAAAAAGGATAAACAACCGGAGACCATGACAACCAAAAGAACAATTCTGATGTTTTAGCCCTATGATGATGAGGAGAGAAAGACTTTGTAGAAGAGGCAAAGAAGACAAGAGGATACCACAATGAAAGGTAGTATTGATTTGCAACAACTAGCAGAATTGTTGAGGAGGCAATAACAGTAACATTAGAGATAGAAGGAGAAACCCATATCTCTTAAATTTGATCCAAGATTATCAATTTTTCCCAACCAAGAATAGAGGTCTAATGGGTAGGCGTATTAGAGATTGCCCAAAAAGGACCAAAAGTTTCAAGTTTAGTAATCAGTAGAAGAGTAAATATAGGATTTTGATCACAGTCCATTAAAAGTTCAGCAATTTGTTCCATCATCACATAATAATGAAGGTATGTTGCCTTCAAACCAAGTTCTACAACAAGAATGAATGTATTTGGAGAAGTCTGGACTGCACATAGGAATTTAAATTCATTGGGTATAAGTTCTAGGGGTTAAACTCTTAGGTTTAATACACCTTGGTCTATGCAAGGGCTAGAAGCAAAATTAGATGAACACATAAAAATTGATATTATGTTTAAACATGTAGTAGAATATAGTGTATAGATGACAAATATTTTGTTTAGACTTTTTGATTTGGAGATTAAGAACAAATAGATTATAGAAGAGAAGGATAGATCTATTCAAAAATTTTAAAGAGCTTTGGAGAAGGTGTAGAAGCTCAAAGCAAAATTGCAAAATAAAAACAATGATAATAGTAAGGTATTGGCAGAACTTCGGGCATATGGACAAAAGATTGATAACATATAGAAGCAAAGCAAGGATTTGGAGAACATCAAAATTGACGTGCTCCCAAGTCCCTAGTTAAACCCAAGACGAGTCTAAGTTACTCAAACAATGGAATTGTGAAAAACTTGGGGCATGCTCCTAGCTCTCAGCACTAGAAGAGGTAGAGGGGTGTGCTGAAGCTCCAAGATGGGACTAGGAAGAGTGACAAGCTAATCACTTACTTGAACTTGCATCAAACCAACCAACAAGTTGATTAATTCACTTTCTAGAGCACCCTTGGTGCTAGGACAAGCCACGAGCAACTCTAGACTCACAAAACTCACCACAGCCTGAATTCGAGGGAAGCCACCACCTTCCCCCATATAGTATACTATGTGCCTCTCCGCAGCACCCACGTCCGAATGGCTTTTTGTCCCGAGACTCCCAAGGAGGAGTCCCGAAATTATCCCAATTTGGACTCCCGGGATTTTGCGAGGTCATAATTCTTTGCTCAGACCTCCGATTAGGATGAGGTCTGAAGCAAACTTTTATCTCTTTTCAAGAGCTTTCCAACAGTGTGTCGCACTCCACCTACGCGCACTAGGGTCGGGTCGATTCCTAACTTTTAGTGGTCGGGAGTCAAACTGCCAATTTGACTCCCGACCCTTCTTTTTGCCATAACTTGTGCTACAGATATTCAAATGGCCCATCAAGCCCATTTTCGACATCTAAACTTCATTAGCTTTCCAATGATATAAAGAACACCCTAATGCGAGGTGTTTTGACCCCTACAATTGAACTCTAAAATTTCAGGAGTCTCGGAGGACTCCCAAGTCCCAACTTTGGGAGTGTGAGTTTCATCCTCACATTCTCTCAAAGTAGGGTTGCAACACATTTTTTAAAGAGTTCGTTAGTGGGTTTTGGGGCAAGTTATAGATTTCAATTGCCTCACATGGATTTTCAATTTGGTCTTGGCAAAACAAAAACGTTTTACCCATTTACATTGACCCACTCTACCCCATCTTTTACCAATTGCACCTTTTGTTAAGTAAGTTATATCAGGGGTTGATGTTACAACCAATCAAATACATCCTTGGCAATTGTGGGATCATGGACACCAAGGGAGATTTATGTGTGTGGAACAAGAAATTGATAACGTGGGGGTGCTAAGTGATGGTGGCACCTCCCTACATTTTGCATAAGAATCACAAGCCATGCCTTTAACCTCGGGTGCTAGGAATGTTCCATCATCCTAGGGCAATCCTATCTTTGGGTGGTACAACTAGGAACATCACACCTTGATTTTCCTGGACCCATCAATGAATGTTTTCATAATTTTTTTTGGGAATACATTTATTAGGTTCCGTAGATTTTGAAATCTCAATAATATTAGGAATATTATGTATTTTGATGTTCCCAATCATTGCATTTAGAAAAAGTTTCAGAAACATAATGTTTGTTTTTTTCCTTGAACTTTTTGGTTAAGAATACAAATTTGGAATGTGATTTATGAATTTTCTTATGAATTTTTTTTAGAATAATTTGAATATCATTCTATTTTTAGGTTTTTATTTGGCAATTAATTGATTAAATATGATTTAGTTATGAATTTATAAAGTTGAAGCTGTCAATTTTTGAAGGGGCCATTCTAATTAGGAATATATGTTTAGAAAATTTCCAAGTTTTAAAAATTCCCAAATAAACTTCAAGCCATATATTAGAACATGCAATTAATAAACATGAAATAATAATTATTATAATTGTGAAAACATTTGACAAAAAGGGCCCAAAAAAATGATTTGGTTGTTTTTGGTTCCTTAACCATTCTTTGAGGTGATTCTTAGTGGTACTACCCAAAGATGGGTTCACCCTCCAACCCAAGGTACAAGTGACTACAAAAACATGGGACCCAAAGATTAGCCTAGCAATGATAGGAGGTGAAGTGCATGAAACACATTATTACTAAAAGATTTCATTAAATGTTTTACCTTTGTTTGAAAAAATTGGTTTAGTTAAAGGGACAAGAGGTCCGAATCATATTAGAGGATGATAATCCAATCTTTCGGTGACCTTAGAGGCTTAGTGAGGTGAAAGAGCCTTGGTTCAAATTTGAATAATAAAGTTGCTAAATGTTGGTTTGGTGGAATTGTTTAGGGGTGAATATGCCTCAACAATAATGATGTTAGTCAAGAAGGACGTTTTTGGTAATTAGATTGAATGCCTCATGTGTGGGGCTTACCCTTTGGTGAATAAACAGACCCGTTTAAACAAATATGCCATGCCCTTACTTGAAGAGATCTTTAAAATGCTTTTAATCAAACCAAGGCTTTTAGTACTTTGGACTTGAGGTCTAACTACCATTAGTTATTACTGAGGGAGGGTGATAAGGTCAAGATATCATTTTGGTGAATTGATCCCCATGGGAAGGATTGTTTATACTAATGGAAGCTTTTGCCATTTGGTTTGAAAAATGCCTTTGCAAAATTTCAAAGGGTCATGGATCCAATGTTGGTGGGTCTCGGTTTTGCCAAATGCTACATTGATGACATCATTGATTTTAACTTGAACTAGAAAATCATATGCATCATTTGCAGGAGGTGCTTGGAAGACTTAATGAACATAACTTTAAACTTCATGTAGGTAAGTGTTGGTTTTTTCATATTCAAGCGGAATATTGAGGTCACATGATTTATCTAGGTGGATTGGGGGTTCAATAGGCCAAGGTTGAAGCCATTTCATAGGTTCCCCAACCAATAGATGTTAGTAGGTTACGAGTTTTTATGGGCTTGTGTAATTACTATTAAAGGTTTGTGAAAGGTTTTAGTAGCATAGTTGAACCTTTAATTCAGCTGACATAAATTGATTAGGGGTTCATTTGAGATGAGCCATAAGAGTAAGCCTTTTCGGAGTTGAAAGCTAGGTTTTCATTAGCCCCTATTTTGAAATGACCCATTTAAGGATGACTGTTCTAATTACACACCAATTGGAGTAATATAAGGTTGGGAACCATGCTTACACAATTTGATGATGATGGTCAAGAGTTTGTGGTGGCATATGCTAGTTCGTCCAACAACAAAACAAAGGTCAAATATAACTCATACAAAGAGGAATGCCTCCCAGTTGTTTGGGTAGTTTCTTCATTCTAGTGCTATTTTTATGGTAGCCCATTCACATTGGTTATAAACCACCAAACTTTGAAATTATTAATGGAATTAAATCAACTCACAAGAAAGTGGGCAAGTTAGGCACTTATCTTGCAAGAGTATGATTTTGACATTATTCATAAGGCTAATAGGGTTAACCAGGATGCTGATGGATTGAGTCAAAACCTAAGTACCAGCAAAGAAAATACCATTTGGCTTTGCTAGCATGGGGACATTGATTTGGAGGTAGTACCATAATGGGATGCCTTTACATATTTGTGCACCATGTTGGTGCATTCTAGAATTGTACCCCATAGTGCCATGGATAATGGGGATTCCCATGATGATCAAGATATTGAACTAGAGGGCAATAGTGCCCTGGACATCCATGAGGATGCACCTATTATTGCATATTTACAAACAAATGGAGTTTCAGTTAGATTAACACCTAAGGAATGAGACCATGTTATGCACAAGGCTAAGTGGTTTACATGGGAAGGTAATTCCTTATTACGAGTGTGGATAGATGGTATGAATATGAATAGTACTTTGCCTAGAACAATGTGAAGGCCTTGTATGGCATGTTCATGAAGAGTTGGGTCAATTTGTATCTAATGCACACATAGTTTGCTCCAAACATAATATTGATGGTGAAGGATGCAACTACAAATTCAGAAGTTTGTTTCTCAATGTATGGTGTGTGACCAAGTTTATGCATCATTCAATGAACCTACACTTCAATTATAGCCTTTGCCAATTATGGGGCTAAATTACTAATGGAGTTTAATTTTTGCCGGCCCATTGAATTTGACACCTCGACATAACCAATATGTTTTGGTTATGATCAAGCAATTTTTGAAGTGGTTGGAGTTGGTGTTGTTGCCAGATTGTAGTAGTGAGGGATATGCATATGCATTTTTGAATAGAGTGTTCAATAGGTTTGGTGCTCCAATTATGTTCTCACCAACCAAGGTACAAAATTTTGTGGGGATTTCCAAGAGTTGTGTGAAAAGGCATTGATTGATCATTAGATTACTTCATGAAACCATCCTTAAGCAAACAGGTTAGTTGCACAAATGGTGCAAATGATGAAACAAGGATTATATAAGTATGGTCTCCAAAATGGCCACACTAAGGATTGGGACCTATAGTTACCATGGTTAGCCATGGGATAAAAGTTTAGCTGATAGGCTTCCCTTGCATCATTTTCACCATATTTTCTACTATTTGGTCATCATCCGAGCTACCAACTTCCATTTGAGATGATGTTATGGTAGTGGTGAATTTGGATGATCCTTCAGTGTGATTTTAGGCATGTGAACAATGAACAACTTTATTCTAGCATGTGATGCCTATGACTATGGAGAATTTGCCAATTGCCCAACACCAACATACATTGGATTATGCCACTATCCATGGAAGTGGTTCACAATGAGAAATCACATATGTCAAAATGACACTATTTGCAACTCAAATTTAAAAAAAAACTCATATACAACTATTGTGCACCCATCCCTTGGGTATTACAATTACTACACGTAATTATCCCCCTAGAAATACGATGTATTAATAAATAAATTACCACATCAAAACATCAATTAGTTGTATTACAGTTGTAAGTGGGTTGAAAATGGGTCTTTTATATGGTAATTTATACACATCGTACATACATATGTAGTCAACCATGTTTGACTTTTCAAGAATTACATTATAGTTACATGTGGCAACTATTTGAGAACTATTGTAAATGTGCCACTAAAACAATAACTATGTTACAATTAATGTACAATGTACATACATGTGATCATGCCATGTGTCCACATTTCCACCACCCATTATGGAATACATTTGCAACTAGTTTTCAATTATGGTTCCCATTGATACAATTAATACGGCCATTAGTGCACCACCACTAAAGTACTACTATTCAACTATGTTATGACTATAATATAACTATTTATAACTTAATAAGGATACATATTCATTAGTTCTTTATATTTTCATCATTTGTGTTTCATTTCAAGTGATTTAAAATGTTATGGGAGCTTTATTTCAAGCTTTAAAAATCATCTTTGAAATGAAAAGAAAAAGGAATAATGAAAAATAACCAAAAAAATGGGCTTTCCGATTTACAAAACGCTTGTTTTTTTTGTTGGATCTTTCCTTCTTTCAAACCTCATAACTTTCTTATTTCTTATTCATTTTAAACAACTTAAAGTGTCATAAAAATGCCATTTGAAGTTCATAAAAAAAAAATTGAACCTTGATAACAATAAAACAACATACAAGGATTTTTTTAGGTGTTCAAAAACCGATTTTTGTAACATTTAATGGTTTGTTGTTTTGAGTTTTTCACCATTTCTATTTTGGGGGGTGTAATGTTCTCAATTCTATTTTGTTTTTGACAATTTTTAGTATGTTAGATGTACCAATAGGAGGGGTTCAAGTTTTGCTTGGACACTAGAAACAATGGAACACTCCCCTTATATCCGGCTTACCTAGAATGTTTAAGTATTCAATCATTGGTCGATTTACCCTATAGTTGCAACTCAATCACAACTCAATTTTCAATTAAAGAACAACTAAAAGATTTAACTCATATGTTTTATCTTCAAATCCCATGTTACAAACTATATAAAAAGGTTTATTTTTTTATGTTCTCACATTAAAATACATGTGGGTGAAAGCACACTAAGATGGTTAAGTTTCAGCGGATCAAAGTCTCTTTTCATAGTCCTTTTCTAATGTCGTTGAAAAATGGTTTAAAATATGCATATTTAGATTATATTGAAAATAACCTTTTTTCCATTTCTAATTTCAAGTTATGATGCTATAAGGGTGAAAATCTTTTAAGGTGTATCACACATGACAAAAAAGGCCTAGTCCAGTTTCTTTTTTACCCTATATTTTGATCCCCATAAAAAATAATGAGTCAAAAGTTATTAAAATTTTCAGAAGGACTATATTTTAGACCATTACAATTCTAGATTCCATCATAATCATCCATAAATGTGTCTCTACATGGTTAAAATGATTAGGTAAAAAAAACAGAAAAGGGTGATGCCGTAACAAGATTTTAGTACACCTTAAAACATTTTGACCCATAAGACATATAAAAATTATCACAAAAGAAAATTTTTTAAATAATTTTTTAAAATGTTTAAAAAAACTTTTAAAATAATTACAATTTTGGGGATTTTGAAAATTCCATAACATAATAAATTAGAATCACATTCCATTCATTCAATGGATCTTTAGTTTTTTAAACATAATCCATCTAATATCCAAAGTTTCAAACACATAAGATTAACACATTGTAAGATAAAAGTCCATATCCATGAGTTTTGCAAGGCGTGACAAAATTTGTCGCTAAGATTCAAAAGTTCATTATTAATTAAATATTTAGGATTTTGATGTGATTTTTTTCATTTAAAATGTCAACTCTATTAACATTACATATATTAGTCCTTTTCTTGATATTTCAATGAAAATATTAACGTTTCATATTTATGTTTCAAAAAGATGAAGGAAAAATTACAAGTGTAACACTTAAAAAAGGATCGCATAGTGTGCTTTCACCCATGTGCCATTTTGGGAGGAGCTCAAAATTTTTTAACCTAAAGGTAAAACATAAAATTAGAAAATGAAATTTCATAATTATTCTTTAGTTCACTTATTCTTGTGCTTCCCTACCTACTTACTTACCTAGGTAAGTAGGTAGGTAGGTAAATAGGTAGGTCCTAGGTAAATACGTAAGTATGTAGGTTTTAAAACGTACCAACCTATGGTTATGTACAACCTACCTAACTATTAATATATATATATATATATCCAAAATACAATTAATATGTCACATGTCACAATCTTTGACCATCATTAACAATCAAATGGACAATGAAAATCAATATTTCAAAAAGAAAATGATTTTTATGTCCAAAAATCTTCATAATGTCATGTGTTAGATTTTAATAAATGAATGGCAATTAATGACATCAACATGATATCATGGGTGCAACTATAATGGAGTTGCATAATAGTTGAAAATGAGTTGTTTTGATTGAGTTGCAATGAGTTGCACCATGTACATATGGTGAATTGCAACTTTATAACTCATGTAACTTGTCTATTAACATTCATGGTGTATAGATACAGTGAGTTGCAAGGTTAATTGCAAAACACCTTTTTTTTTTCATAATGGTTATCAACCTCGAATTCAGAGGTTTGAACAAAGAGATGTTTATTTGTAGTAGACAACACCGATTACTTTGGATGTGACTTCAAGACATGTTATTTACGTGTGTAGAAGGTTTTACCTTTGAGAATGTTGTTGGAGGGCCAAGATGGTCAAACATGGAAGGACTATGTGTGTAATTGTGCACCATGTCATCTTCCCAATGTGGATGGCCAAATTGACACATCCTTAGATGTGGTTCATGTTGGCTTATGATGTATGTTGTGCGGGCAATTTTCAAGAGCCGCCACTATGTTGATTTGTGATCAATGTTCTCGAGGTTGGCACATGGGATGTCTCATGCCACTAGTGGAAGAAATGTTAGTTAGCAAATTGTTTTACCTTCGATGCATCCAATAGACTTAGGTTCCTACGGTTAAATAGTGGAATGAGTTTAAAGTTTTCTTCCATGGTGATTCACTTTTGGCTAAGGATTTGAAAGATTACAAAGAGGCAAATAACAATGGAGTTCACATTTGCACCTGGCCTATTGGTCCTTTTGTTTTGGAACCAAAGTGTTCATACATAGTGGATCTCCATCAAATAGTTATATAATGTTATCTAGCTTAGAGGGACCTTGGTCCTAGTTTGGATGTGGTGTACCATTTAGGGTATCTCTATGTTATGTGTTTTATGTGTGACAACATCAATAATTGTAGTCAGTGACATAGGAACACACAACACAACTCATACCACTATCATTAGCCTAGGCCACAAAATGGCAAAGAGCAAAGGTAGGCATAGAAATTCTTGGCATGCAATTGGTGGGACGCTGAGTTATTTTTCTTTTGGGGAGAGTGGGGTAAGGGTGGTGTTGGATTTTTGTTGTTCTCAATGTGTTCACCTCAAGTTCCCAATCTGTTCCCCAACATATAACAGCTCACTTTGTCTCATGTATGCTTTGCTCAATATTGTCCTCCTGGGAACCTACATAGCTGGGCCAATATTGGCATTTCTATGATTCTATGTTTGCTTGATGAATACTTCTATATTGGGGAGTCTCCAATTATTCAGATTTTGTTTAAATGATGTCAATTAAAGAGGCACATTCGCAAAAAAAAATCTGAGCTTGGAAGGCATCCCCCAACTAAATAATATGGATCTCACTATACTATATGAAATAAATACAATGTACTACCTATTGTCTTTAAAACTATACAATGCTAAACATGATGGTGGTTCTGAGTGGTAGGCGCTACTGTACCAGTTTTGGTTCCAAGGAACCCATACCAGAGTTTCCAGATTGCGGAGTACTAGAACTGAACTGTGGAACCGTTCTGCTGCCTGCTATATGCACTACTTATTGGTAATGATTGTGTTTGTCTCAAAAACTAAGAAATGAGAAAAATTGATGTTTGTGTGCAGTGTCACATTAGAGCAATTAAAATTTCTGAAGGGTTGAGGAGGCTATCTCTGTGAGGAGCATGGTTTTTGAGGAAATGAAATCTTTACACACTTCCCATGCTTTCACAGTCTAGGCATAATCAGATCACTGCGAAGTGATGCATTTGCAACCCAAAATAAAACAGCCTTAGAACTCAACAAAGTCAAATTTGCCCTTAACATACAAAGGAGACCAGTTAGTCTTGCAAATGCGAGAGCTATGCTGGGTTGGAAGCTGGAGATTGGGAGACTCTAAATACAAATCCAGAGCAATTCAATTGAGACATTCAAAATGCAATTTCAGAACAATTCATTTTCTTGAGATAAAACAAGATGATATCAACCCTGTTTAATGGTTACCATAACCAATGTTGAGAAATACCACTAACATTCTCATCAAACTAACATAGATAGACAACTGAAGGAAGACACTTATCAAAAACGATTGTGTCAACACGATCTTTGCCCATCTCCAAATATGCAAATCCAGGATGTCAGCCAAAAGGACTCCGCATGAACCAATCATCTCCGTGCAAGCTGCATCTATGAGGAATGCTTGCCATGAACAGTTCCAAGAGGAAATTCTCAAAAAACTGCAAGCTTGGATCATGAAACACCTGCCCTCTCAATTTGATACTTTCTCAGATTCTAGCAATGTTCTTTGAGTCTCTCTGTAGTCCCGGGAGGAGGAGGAGGAGCAGTACCCTCTTTTAGTACCCCAGTAAGCAAATCTATCTCGGAAATACATTCTAGGGCTGGCCTCCATCGGTTCCTGGAGCACTGAAATCCAGCACCCATGTTCACCTCTGGACCATCTCCTCCCTCCTCGACCCTGGTACTAAAAGGAATTAGACCTGACAGAACCTTCTTGGCCACTTGCACCAAGCATGTCATCAGCATGGGTGATAAGAAGCCTTGCTTTGCCTGTTGTTGAGCTCCGACGATTTCAGAAGCAGCTTGGTTCGCTTCTCCTGCAACATTCTTGCTAAACCAAATTTCGCTGCTTCTGGCCCTCTTTGCTGCATTTGAGCTGGTGTTCTCGATACCAGTGTTTGGAGGATCCGAGGCAAGAATTACCCCTCTGGTCTTGGAAGGATTAAACACAGGAGGAGCGACGAAGCTGGAAGCAGGAGTGACATGGGCGGCTTGGCCGGAATGGGATTGGAAGCATGAGCAGGAAGGTGGATTCGAGAAGATGTTGGAGAGATGGGGCAGGAGACGGGGGAGAGGGAGGAGGAGGTAGATTCTTCCCTCTACTAGTTCCATGTCCAAAGGCAGCATGGCTGTGTGGTACAGGGGAGCTTCGGTGCTGGGCTCACACACAAAATGGTGGGGATGGCATTCAACTAATTCGCCCACTGTCACAGGGTGGATTAAGCTCCGAACTCTGCCTTCTCCATCCACCACTCTCACTGGCTGCCATGCATACATACACTTGCAGAAGATCACTCCTCGACTCCTCATTGCTTTCCCACTTTGTTGCAGCTTTTCTACGCTGGATATGGCGGCTGCACACTCTTGTCAACAAAGTCGACAAGACTTCCTTGCAGAAAAGAGTTTACGTCTCAGATCCTGATCCTCAGCTCACATTCTTTAAAACCTGAAGTTCTCGGATCAAATCTAACTGTACACTCTTGACACAATCTCTAACAAAGCATCTGACTTGAGCAGAAAATGTGGTCCTACCGATTAACCCGAAAGACATTGTCGATGCAAAGATTGAACAGAAGAGATCCACATAAGAACGATGATGAGCGCACGGGCCGCAATGCACTCGACGGAGCAACTCGGTAGGTGGAAAGAAATAAGACGCAATGCTCAGATGTTTTGAGGTCTTACATTGAAGAACAGCCCATTTTCAGAGCTTGAGCTGAAAGTTCGTGATCAAAAGATCCGAGAGTGCTGGAACTGGATCAAACTTTTTTGACCATCAGGAGGACGCTAATGTCCACAAGCCCAATCAAGAAAGCATCTTCTTTTATTCACATTTTAACTCATCCCAGAGCTGTTAGATCAAACAAACAGCCCGCTGAATTGTATCTGAGTGAAAAACACAATCTGTGTATTTAGGTGATGATAAAATCTCTAATTTACAACTCTGAAGGTGCTCATGTGAAGGTAGGTGATCAGAAAAAAAAGCCTCAAATTAGAAACCTCTACCCTTTTGAAATCAAATATACATTCCACTTGCAAAACACGGCTCAATCCATCAATGGTCGCAAAGAAGATGTACATCAAGTGTGATTTGATATGGGGAACCAAAAGCCCATGGCATCAATAGCAACATCTGTGGAAACAAAACCACAGGAGGGAGACTAAAGAGACAATGACCTAGGGCAGAAAAAACTAGAAGAGGAGAAAATGAAGGCATTAACAGGAAAGCTGCCTAGTATAACAGTGGTCACTATTGTATAAGTTACAGAACTAGCTGTCTCTAAACTCTTTCTAAGCTCTACAAAAGTGCTTTTTTCTGATTCAGAAGAGGCCACAAACATCTGGAGGCTCATGAGCATAAGCAGAAAACTGTCACAACAATTAGAGCAAGAAGAGAACAAAATTTGTGGGAAAGATAGCAGGAATTAGCAGAGAGGTTAAGAATAAATCAAGCCCATTTTGAAGCTGCAAGTGGGAAAGCAGTGTGAACTATGGTTGCAGAACTGGCATCTGCAGCATGAACTGGTGCTGGAGCATGGGTGTGGCCTAAGTTGCCACCCCATAGCAGTAGCAGCACTGGTACAATGCAGGGGCTGCAACTCCCATACCGCATTCTCCACTGTACAGTACCATTGCTCCCCTGTTACCACCAAATATCACATTAGGATGTCATCCGTTATTGTCAGCCTTTTCCAGACTCAAGGTAACTTGGTGTACATAGTAAGTAACGCACCACCAGATGCACATATTTGTGGAATGTAATTTAATACATTGTCACTGAATCTGGATACAATATTGATGGACCAATTATACCAAATTCTGAATTTGCCTCACTAAACACTCTCCCAATCTCTGAGATTTTTGTCATAGTAACTCAATCAAATTGTCTTCAATGGAAAATTGATCCAATGGTTTCCAGACAGTTGTCTCTAAACTTGCCTCACTAATGTACCCTCCCATTGTCTGAGAGTTCGATCCTCATAGCTCTCAATCAAGTAGCTTTGAATGCAATCAGAATGCAATATTCTCAGGCAAAGTTGCCTTACTGAATACTCTCAAATTCTCTGGGGGTGTTCTAAGGGATTTATCAATTGGGCAATACTCAATGGAATCTGGATGCACTATTTGCAGACAACCTCTTGAAATTGCTTTGTTAAATGCTTCCCAATCTTGGAGGGGAAGTTGGAACACTAGTAATTCAATCAAGTAATGGTGGATTTTGTGAAGTATGTGTGATGACATAGTATTTACTTGACATGGGGACTGGGATGCCCACTCACTGGCTTGTCCACAAAGGCCTGAAGGCTGTGTCAATGCATTTTTAAAAAATAGTTCAAACCTGTTCAAATTTCAAAAATAAAAATTGCACTCTTGCCAGGACATTACAAAAAATTGCTTTTTTAATCTATACGTGTCCCTTTCACAAAACAAAGTGAAAACAATTGGCTCTTCAGGCATGAGGGAAGATGTCGTGAATAAGATGACAAACTTTGCCAATTGCACAGACAAGTTGAGCACATGTTGGTATGTTATAAGGACTAGGAGATGCTTTTGGTGTCAGACATTGCCTAATGTGTGGTGGTCATTGCTACATCAATTGCAGTAGTTAGCAGGCCCACACTAATCCCAGACCCACACATGAATGACTTAGTGTCCACCACCATACTAGTAAATATGTGCATGTACAAGTTTGTGGTCCACAGAAATTTTAAATGATGTAGCCTATCACATTGGCAATGAACCAACACGCATAGATTATTTGAGTGAAGACCAACACTAAAATGCATGTACATATGAGGGAGGGCCTCCATTTTGAACTAATTTGTACATATTTATCATCAAGATATATTCAGCTATTGTGGTATTGCAATTCCAAAACACCTCACTACTTATATTGTGATTAAGTTTTAAGTATCCAAGGTCACTCAATTCCCTAGAAGAAAAGGAAAATAATAATCCTGAAAATTACATGAAAGCATATATAAGATAATGGGAAGACTAAAAGTATGTTTTGTGCCTTAGGACATGTTTGTAATTTACCAATGTTGCATTCTTTTATTGAGAACATAATATTTTGTAGTTTAGTTTTAACTAGTCATTACTTTGGTGCATGCATCATGCAAGAATAGTTAACTTTCAGCCAAGAAAGACATGTGGTCAGTAAAGGCATTATTATATGTATAGGAATGGGTTACAAACATAGTAAAAAGGAACCAAGGGTGACAAGGTTAAAGACGTTTCCAAAGATTGCATTTGACACATGCCATTATTATGTTGGATTTTATTTTTGTTTTTTGCATTTTTCATATTTAATTTATAGTTGTGTGTTGGATTTTTTTAAAAATTATATCTTAGTCTATATCATTTATATTATGCATCAATGCTTTGAACAACATAAAAATGAATAATTTTTTGTTAAACTCATATTCTCAATATTCATAATTTTCAAGATCAAAAGCAAGTTTGAAGCAAATGTGTTCAAGTGTGTTTTTAATTATTTTATTTTTTTCTTTTTTTCTTTTTTTAGTCATCAATATTAAGATTTTCTCCAAATTTGAGAAAGAATGGTGCACATTTTATAATTAAAAATAATGTTTGAAAAAAATATAGTGTCCACAATTGTTTTGACCATGCAGAAGGACTTTTGAAAAATCTTCGATTCACATCAAGTTTTGAAGATTGAAACTTTGCAAGTAATGGAATCTATAAGATAAAAAATTGACAATTCAATTTACTATGCCCTCCTTGTGAGTTTTCAAAGATACAAAATTATGGTTTTAAGCATTATTCACACAACTTGTTGCTCCTTTTACAATGCTTGGACCCAATCTGATGTATTTCCATAATCTAAGCTTGGTAAGCCTATCAAGCATATGATATAACACCATACATATAATGTTGAGAAAATACCAATTATCACATCTCATGACATGCACAATACAATAGTAGAATCCACAAATAAGGTCACATTCATGTCTTTAGGCTTTTGTTTTGTTCTTCTATGAAGTTCCACAAAAGTCAATTAATCACACAATTTCATTATCAATAGGTTTGGCATTAGTGTTTCCCTCTCTTTTGGTGACACTTGTATATTCACGTCAAACAAATGCATTAGAAATAACTTTTAAACTTTGAACTTATCCTTGTCAAAATGTTATATCCAATGACATGGTTGAATGGCTCAATTATGGTCATTCAAAAGTTTTTAATTAAACTTTAATTATGATTTTTGATGGAAGATAGAATCAAAATGTACCTATGAGATGATAAACAAGAAAGAAAAATACATGACGACTTCCAACAAGATGAGCAACAAGCAAGGACTAACCAAAAAAAAGCAAACAAAGTACATCTCAACATGAAGCTCAATTGAAATAAGCAACCACAGCAACATCAACATGTTAGCATGTCAATGTGGAACAAGCAAGTTGGTGTGGAACAAAGGAGCACAACATTGCATGGACCTTATAGGTCAATGGAAGAAACAACCTTACATGGAGGTGAGAACATGTTAGCTTGAATGTTGACATGATCACAAACAAATCAAATCTTCCTTGCTCATTATGAGAAGAGCTTATTAGAAAAACCAAATAGAACAAGTGAGTGTAGAGATGAGCAAGCGAGGAGAAATGATGAAGTAAAATAGGGGTCAAGAACATGCAAAAGGAGGGGGAGGTGGAAAGATACAAGATAGAAAAAAGTCTCAAAAAAAAGACATTGCATTGGCAAGAAGACACAAAAATCCAAAAGCGAAAAAAAGGCAACCTATGCCATCTTCATGTCTTACACATTCATATCAATGTCATGACTTAGTCAAGGATGAACCACAATTGAGTTATCAAGGTTCCACATGTATAACCTATCCTGTAGACACTCCTACTTCCCCCTTACACTACCTATGTAGACGATAGATGGGTAAGTATCATAGGTAAGTAGGTAGGGAATGTGAATGGTATGTAGTTAAGGCACGGGATGGCTACTAAGTAGGTAGATGCATGTGGATGGTTAGTACATAGCTAATCGCCATGGTTATCTATGCTACAATAATACAACTTAAAATTTGTTTTCTTTTGACACACTACCTTAATTAGTACCCTTACCATTCAGGCATCTTCTTGACTATTTCACTTTTCTTTTTTCGCTTCAGCAGTAAAAATGAGAATTTCCTAAAATTCCCATGGTTTAGGTAAGGAAAAAAATGCCAAATAAATTTGCACTTTGGATAGATTTCTTGAAATTCCTGCAGTTCAAGTGGGAAAAAATATGGCAAGTAATTTTGCAGTACTTAGCCACACCACAAAGCTTCAGGATAGGCAGTCAATGATAATGTTAAACAATTTCTAGAACTTTCGCCTTTGTGAGCAGCTAATTTTGAGAGAAACTGACATTTATTGAAAATAATTTAACTCCCGCCAGAATGCTAAAGGTTTTATGTTATCTACCCTGCACCCTGTTGGCTGCTGGTTCACTCTGGCCGTTGTTTTATGGGTGTGACTTTTGTGACAGATATATGGCATGGAGATGGCCGACCATGAGCTGTGTCCTACAGGAGCCTATCAGATTTTGCATTTTCATCATGTGGAGTAAATGCCTGATGAATGGTCTATTGTGTAGGACACATGGACTGGCATGGACACCATCACTTGGTGCTTCCCCCTCCTATTCACTTCCTTGATTTATGTGATCAGTAAACGGGTTTTCCCATCCCTGTTCCCCTTTGTGGGGTTTCCTGTGTACAACTCATAGAACAATTGCAAGATTGGAAATCACTGAAAAAAAATTGATCCACAGGCTAGAATGTGGATCCGTTTCATGGTCATGGTTAATTGAGTTGCCTCAACATTGAAATATCTGGAAGAAAAACATGCAGGTCTGAGTTTCATGATTCCAGAAGATTTGAGCATTTGAACTCTGGGCACTAATGAAAAGTTCAGGAATTTTAAGCTTCACCACACACTTCTAGACCACCACTAATTATCGTTCAATGACTGGCTGATGTTTAGTGATGCATGGTCTCAAATTGGCTGTGACTCCAGCTAATCCAAACATCTATCTGTGGGATGGGTTGTTTAAGGGACCAAGAGGATGCACAGCTTTTGGTAGTTACAAATGTTGCATATGTTTAGGATATAAATGTTACATACATGTCAGTGTAATAGGGAACATATTTACACCTTGTGCAAGTGTGTAAAATCCAGCCCAAACTCATGTAAGTTTAAGTGTATATAACATTGGGCATGTATGTGTAAGTGTAAAGCAACTGACATGCAATGTCATAGCTGTGTAATATTGTGTAAAGTTTGGTGAATAAAATATGAATAATATGGAACATGTAGACACTCTTTTTTTCATGTCAGACAGTTCACCAATCTTTCACCAAACCCACAGTTTAAGAATGAAGTACAAATTGATTTCCAATTACAAACATGCATTTATTATGTAAAATGAATGCATTGGATTGGGAGATTACAAAGTGTCAATGTGAGTATGGGGTTGAATAAAATACATTGATTATTTACATGGTATATACACATCCAAAAACCATGTACAGTGGCTCATGTAAGTGTAATGAGAATTATTTACATTACTTTCATGCAAGTGTAAATGGGATCATATACAACAAAATATATGTAAATATATGAATATGGTTGTGTAAGTATAAATCAACAGTTAACTATGACTATTTACATGGCATGTACACTTACACTCACAACAATGGGAGCCATCACTTCAATGTTCAATACACAAAACCCTTTAATGAAGAAGAGAGGCTCAAACTGTCTAAAACCTGTGGACCAATATCTTTTCTTCATTCTAAAGGACTCCAAGGTTTTCCTCTTTGTATTTGAAAACATACAAAGGCCTGCACAGCACAGAAGATGCTTGGGTCACTTGAAGGGGACCTTCTGTCATTTGCATGCAAACCTTCCACCATTCAAAAAATAATTCTTCTGTCCTTGGAAATGCCCGCTCCACTGGACCTCCCCTAATTTTGAGGTTTACAGTCTTACTTTACAACCCCCTCGGTGTCAGGGTTAATAAGTGATAATATCTAACTGTTTCTTGTCATTTGTGGTACTCCATTGAATTGCAGCTGTGACACAGGGGAGAAGGGTTTTTTTTTCCTCCAATTTTGTGATGTTGCCACACTAGCCATCATCCACAAGGAGATTTAGCCATGTTTGGCTATAGATCAGCTATGAAAGTAGAAATTTGTTAAAATCCTATTATATCCTGGTTATTTGTTAACAATGTGTAGAAACATGGCGATTTTTTATAAAAAATTTGATATTTAATGATTTTTAAAAAGGGAATATTCAACAGGGGAGTCCTTTTTTAATTTGAATGATTTCCAGATATATATATTTCATTTCAGAACCAAAGTGAGGCAAATACCCCCCAAGTTCAGGGCCATGTGGTGAAATTTTCACTACTTAGCAACAACAAAAAGGGGGTTGTGAAAGGCCCAAAGGGTTTTTTTTGGAACTTTTTTACCAAACTCACCTAGGCCCTCTTGCAAACGATCACCAGGCCACCTACCTAACAAAACTTTAAAATAAAACCCCGCTGTTTTTGTGGCGCCAATATTTAGGCACCTTAATCCCAATTTCATCCATTTCTGAAATTTGTGAGCTGTGTGGCGCTGAAGTCAGGTCTTCTGCAAACCTTGGCAGCAAGTCACTCCCATAAAAAGTCGAAGAAATAACGGACGATCAGAACCATGATGCATTGGGATGGTCCACCCACAGGCCAATTCAATCATGAAGTTAGAAACATTTTTCCTTACACGACAATGGCATCCATGCCCTACCTTGGTCTTCACCAGAATAAGACTCATCAACGTATTACCTCTCACTCATCACCAAATTATCCATCTTTGTCCATCAGCTTCTCATCCATCTATACCCATCAGCTTTGCATCTTGCTATTAAAGTATGTTCCTAGTCTATTCTCATCCATCAAATGCAGCAACCCCAACTTCCCTTCCACAATTAGGAGCCTCTAGTCAAATATACTCTCTGAATATTTGTGGAAGAAATGCTCAAATTCAACCCAAATCTGACTGTTGAATTTGAACATTGTGCAATAAATGCTAAAATTCAACATTTGAAACCTAGTTTCAATGAAATTCATTCAGTAGTCATAAAGCTTGGCAATGAGTAGAGAGGGTTGTGTGAGCGTAGAAAGAAGCACAAGAGGGCTAGGAGAGACATCAATTGGCGGGGTGGGAGATTGATCGCCTACAAAGAGAGACAAAAAGAGATAGGGAGAGCAGACATGAGTTTCTGGGTTTTGGACTAAAAGAGCGAATGTAGCTCACCTATAGTGCATGGACATCCTTACAAGTGCACCAAAACCACTAAGGAGGCCAAGGGAAACAATTTGCAACCCCCCCTGAACCCTGGTTGCAGGATGTTTTGAACAGACCTTACTTGTTGATCATTCTACAAATGCATGTCAAAGTGGGAACCTTCTTTGAATCAACTTTTTAAGAACCATCTTTTTGCTTGGCTAGTTTTCCAAATTGCCTTGATGATGCATGAAAATTTTAGAATAAGCAACAAGGAGATGGTAACAAAGTAGCCCATCAATGTAGAACTGGGGAATAGGGACTAAAGGTTTTAGATAATTAGTTTTAGATTACTAGTTGGTGACTCTTTTTGTTTGGTGATAAATTGTTACAATTATGATCAACAATCAGATGTTGCCTTGCCTATATAGTTGGCCTTGTCTATATGGGAGACTATACAAAATGATGCAATTTTATTTGGTCACACAATTTGAGGATTCAAATCACATTGAATGTCTTCAGCTATGATTTGGCAATAATAGTCATGAATTTTTATTTTATTTTATAAGTTTATAATGTCTAAACATGGATGTCATGCATCTAAAAGCACATATGAAACACATATAAGTAGGATGAAACATTTTCATTGTAAGTGTTAATCATAACATTCACAGTGAAAATCTTTCATGATACTTATGCTTCATATATGTTTGGACAATATGAACCTATGAAAAAACAAATTTCACATGACTCTTATTACAAAATCATGGCGCAGGAAGTTTGTGATAAGTTGGTCACCATGTGTTGTTAAGATGAAATATGAAATTTTTTTTTGCAAACTTCACAAAACATTTCATATTTTAACTGTTGCTTTTGAAGTTTGAAATTCTAATAAGTGGGCAAAACCATTATCAAATGATTTTAGGTGAATCCACAATAAAACAACCAAAGGTAATTAATGTTTAATATTTCATATTTTAAAGTGTTAATTCAAGTTGGTGTTGAAATTTTTGGATTTGTTCATATAACAACATGCATAATATATAATTGGAACATGTGAATAAATTTGAGTTTATATAATGAAAAAATATATTAATTTAAGCATTTTTTAACTAATGTAACCTTTTTTTGTGTGGTTGATTAAAGGACATATAAAATGACTTGAAAATATTTGAAAATGAAATTTTTTGGCAAGTTTTTAATAAATCTTAATGTAATAGTATTTTTAGTTTTAAGATTTAGAATATTTTGATAATACCTCAAATTAAGCAATTAAGTGGGTGAATATAATTGATCATTTTATTATGGATTTACCTTTCATTTCTTTTTGGTACTAAAATGAATTGATGTTAATGTGATCAACCACCCATTTGTAGTAACATCATGATGCCTTCAATTCTACTATTAAAGTGTTAGTTTGGTGAAATGGAATTAAACTATATACATGAATGTTTTTTAGAATAATATACATCAATTGTTTCTAAACACTTATCACCATATTTGGGCTTTGAAAATAAAAGAAGGTCCACATTTTGACAACAAGAATGTGGAAGATTCTCCTTTCACAATATTAACTAACTTTGTTGATGTAGTTTGAATTGGATGTTATAATGATGGGTAATTTTTTAATTTGGTTGTTGTGCCATACTGATATGCAACATGAGGTTTAAAACATTCCCTCCTAATGGCCCTAGTCCCCAAAAGAAATAGGCCTTACACAATAATCATTAATTGAAAAAACAAGTTGATGGCATTAGGGTTAAATGTAGCCCAATTTGCATCTACTAATGTTCATGGTGATCATGAGGAATTAAATGAGAATCACCATCATCATCATCAATCTTTGATTTGAATTGGTCTTCTCCACAAAGGTTGATTTATATTAACATTGAAAGATTGCAACTTTTGGGAGGTAGTTTTCATGTGATTGCCACCTCAAATTTAATTGAATCAACCTTTCAACCCTTCTTCTTCTTCTTCTTCTTCTTCATCCAATACCAAGTTGAAGCTTCCAATAATAACCAATATTTTTGTTTACAAGTGTGAAGGTCATTTAGGCATTTGTAAGGGCCTTATATTTCTTCTTACAAATGAAGAAAAACACCTTTCCCATGAAAATGACTCATGGACCTTGATGTTGTTACTTAGCATGGGCTATTGATTTTGCTAGAATTGTGCATGAAATATTAAGAGATATATTTTTCATGTTCACATTTTAATAACAAGAATGTGAAATATTCCTATAAGATATTAGGAAATGTTAGTTCAATGAATAAAATAGCAAGGAAAAAACAAAGAAAAATCCACAACAATGACCAAATCTATCAATTGTGGCAAAAAAATTAAAAGTAATTAATACCCCTAGGTATCCCCTAACTTGGGAATTAGTCCAAGCTATATAGTCCCTACGTAACCCCCTAAGTAGCCCCTAAGGGTGCAAGGTCAAACCCATCCTTGGGTGGTACCACTAAGAACCACCTCACCAAAATTCAAGGAAAGGTGGACCTAGTTTAATTTAATTTTAAAAGTTTAATATTTTAAAATTTTGAATTTTACTATTGACTTGCATCACATAGGCTTTATGTTCCCCATCTATGTATACCCTAATGACTATAGTTGATAAACCAAATTTTTTATAATGGTGCAACTTGACATTTAATGATAAGTAGTTAGGAATGTCAATAACACATGTCAAGAACATTTTAGGAACACAAATCTTTTATTTTTTATTGAAACAAAAAAATGGGAATTAATACAAATGTATAAACATGAATGCAATGACCCTTTAAAAACTCTTAATCTTGACCTTCAAAAATTGTTCAAAAGTTTTTGGTTGCATCAATTCACTATTTATTAAACAAATTTAAAAAGGATTATTTGAAGCCTTCTTAAAAATTAAGATCATTAAAAAATGTGGAAAAACACATTCATTTTGTGTTTTTGTACAAAGGAACCCCAATGTTACTTTCTTGAAACTTTTTCTTTGACCACTCATTTCGAATATTAACATTATTTTTTTTGTAAAAATTAATTCAACTAATGTAACTATGATGAAGTAGCTTATCATAAGAACAAGATAAAGTGAGGGAGGGGCTGGAAGGTAGTTATTAGATAATTACCACATACTTCAAATTATTAATGTATAGACAATTCAACCTAGTGGATTTATAGGCTTCTAGCTTATACTATTTCTTATCTGCAATGTCTATAGACCTTTTATGATGATATCCTATCATTTGCACCATTTGCATACCCTTTGTGACTGTATCCTATCATCTAAAACCCTTGCAGACCTTTTATAATAGCTTATCGTCTACAATTTTTCCCTTTATCATGTAAACTTCAAATTCAAAATCTACCACATTTTTATTGCCATTTACTAACTACTACCAACTTGTGATAATAGATTGTTTCCTAATCCAAAAACAAAAACAAAGACTATATTTTAATTTTCCTTATAAAAGAAATGGAGATCTATTGTGCAAGATATAACAAAAACACTATGCAAACTTCAAATGTACTATCCTACTTTACCATTTGACATATTCTAAGTAGGAGAGAACACTAACACAACAAGATATTCTCATCTCAACCATTTTCCATTACAATAATTTAAGTACATGCGACTCCATACTTTCCTCATTTCTTTAATGTTACACACACCTTTTCCATTCAATAGTCATTTCATAGCATAAGCTTTTAACTAGCATACGATAAAATCTCATTCCAAGTTTTCTTCTTCTCCCCCTTCTATTCTTGATTCTCTCAAAACTACACAAGGTCCATCTCATTCACATGAAAATAAGTCCTTATTTTAATCTTTTTAGAAATTTGTTTAGGCAACTGGGTGGAATACAACCAATCGCTCACCTACATGAACTAACTAATTTCATTAGCTTTATCTTTTAAGTAAAAGAAAGTAAACTTCATAGTACTAATTAGTTTAGGGATTTCTACCCTTAACACACCCCACATTTAGTAAAACCATTGGTGATAATAACCATGTGTATTGTTCATGAATTTTGTGTCACCTTTGTGGTGAACTTTAACCCTAATTTGGATATGCAATCTTGAAACCATTATAATGAAGAGTGGTTATACTTATAATGGATTGCCTTAAACCTAAAGGGATGTTAATTTTGTTATAGTTTAACTTATTATAAAGGGGTGGAAATGTGGTCCCAAACATTATTGTCATCAAGAAAGCAGTGTCAAGGGAACAAGTTCAACTTTGTTTATTTCCAAGAAGAAGTACCATCATTTGGGTGCAAATGAACTCAAACGAACCAAAATTGATGTTAAAACGTTAACTTTTCTATAATTCTTATTATATTTGTTTATGTGGTGCCACTTTAATGGCATGTGAATCATGGAAAGTTGTTCTTATTGAATAATATGGATATTGAAAAATCTAAAATGAATCAAACAAAATTCCAATATCAAAGTTTGGTTTGAATAAAGGATGTTTAATAACTTCATTTAATGACATTTTATAAAGAGCCCCTTAATTTTCATAATACAATTTATTTCATCTTTAAATTTTTTATGGTAATAGTGTACTATTAAACACATCTAAAAAACAATCAAAATTTCATATTTCTTTGATTTTGTGTTTATCAAAAATTAAGGTTTAAAAAAAGTTCATGAGTCCTTTTCGACATGTAAATGTGATACAATGTATATGTTGTTTAAAGAAAATTTGTAATTTATAACATCAAAAATTAAACTTGAAAGTGTTAACATGTTTTTGTATGATTTGAAATTATGACAAATTTTCAAAACAAAACACAAAATCTAGCAAAATTTATGCACTTTCCAAAATTCATATTTCTTCAAATTTGATTGTAAAAAAACATATGACATATTGGGACAACTATAAATACAATATATAAAAAGTTTCAAAACATTTCATTTGAAAATTCCTCTTGAAGAAAACATGTTTTTTAGGGAAAAAAACTCAAAAAAGACAATAGTCCTAAATGCAAAATAAACACATTGGTTCGTTATATGTCATTTTGACCCACTTACTAATTTTATTACAACTACTCAATTAATAATAAACAATTTATCTCTACAAAAAAAATTTGTATTATGCAACCATTCAATTTGGGACTATATGCGACTTATTGTCATTTGTAATTACGTTTTGTCATTTTTACAACTATTCAGCATCCTTTTCAATCTATGACTATTATTGCAATTATGATGCCACTAATTTGCAAGTACTAAATTTTCCATCCTTCCATGTAAACTAACTTTTTGAGTTTTTCATCCAAAAATAACCTTATATGTCAAATTAGTTACAAAAGTAGTTGTAATTTGGTTACTTCAATATAATGTACCTATACTTTTGATGTATACTTAATTACATGTATATTTATAATGTTTTGAAATATATATTTGGGTATATCTATAGATTATATTACATTCATAACATTAAGTATACATTTTCAATATATTGTAAATGGGCTAGGTAGACTAAGCAAGTAGTTAATTTAATAGGTACATGAATAGGGAGGTAGGTAATAAGTTTGTACACATGTAATTATGTTAGGTTAATTGTTTTGCGAACAAATTACACATGTAATAAATAAACTTATCAATTATTAATTATATAATTTACTTAGTAGATAATAAATATTATTAATTACAAGTAAAATAATTACTTTAATAAGATTAATAAGTTCACTAATATTTTAAAATTATTTGATAATTACTAATTAGTCTTAAATATTTCATTATTAATATTTTAATTTATTGATGAATTTTAATTTTCCAAAGTTTAGCCAAATTCTAATGAAACTAATGTGTAACAAAGGTTTAGATGAAGTTTGGTTAATTTTTAACAAAGACTTTGTCAAAATTAACCAAATTGTAGTTTAATCAATGTTTAACCAACTCTTATGGTTCTTACTCCTGATTGAGGTTATGAAACTCCTACGAACAAGCAAAAGCACAAAGAGAGAGATCTGAGAGAGAGAGAGAGAGGAACAAATTGTTAACCGACAGAGAGAGAGAGAGAGAGAACAAATTGTTAACCAACAGAGAGATAGAGAAGAAGAGATCACGGACTGCAAGCTAGTGAGAGAGAGAGGGAAATGAGGTTGGTCCTGAAGGTGTTCAGGAATCGGAAAACAGAAGAGGAAGAAATGCAGTGTCAGTGAAGCCCACAATTAGGATTCTGATAGAAAAAGAAGAAGACGGAGAGTCTCCTCCTCTCTTCCTACTCTTACAGTCGTAGTCCTTGCAGCTGAAAGGAAACAGGAGACCTGGTTTTGGAAACCCTAATTTCTGAGGTATGGACTACTTTGAAGTTAGGCCCGCTTTACACTAAATAAGAGTCAGGGCCAACTTTGAGCATTTTGGGCAGTTTCTGTCTGCAATAATAAGTTTCATTCATTTTCTCTTTGTCCATCTCCAGCATTTTTGTAATCATCATTCCCATGAAAAGGGTCTAATCTTATTGGGTGAAAAACATGGTACCATGTACTGGCTGAAGAGAAGGATCCTGTAGTCTCTGGTTAATTGTCAAGAATTGTGGAGAAAGATTTGCCATTCAACTTAAAACTATCATTCATATGCTACTGGCAGAGTAACCAACACACTGAATTGTGGTCATGGGTAGAGACTTGTCTGTATGTAGTCTAGAATTGCCTTTCATTGCACTGATATCTTTGCAGTAATGACCTTCCTGAGCTGCAAACTGTCTTTGTAACCATATTGCCAGGGTTCATATTATTGTGCTCAAGTTCTATGATTGAAGCTTGAATTTTAACTTTTGGAACTTTTGAAGAATTCATCACAATGGAATGACATTGGAATTGTGTGTCTGTGGTCCTGGTCTGCCAATGCAGGTGGTGTTGCAAATGGAGAATGTGAGAATTTTGGTGTGTAACGACTTAGTCCTCCTATTTGAAGCACCCAAACCTAGGTCTCTCATGTATCCTTTTTCATCCCTTAAACTCTTGCTTTATCCTCCTGTTCTTTCCCCTTCCATTTAGGTTTCTTTTCAAGGTTCTTGTCAGGTTTTAGAGCTCCTGTGGACATGCAGAACATAGTTTCTCATTATCCTTGGTAAGGATCATACATTTGGTAGAGCTTTTTGAGCCTTGAATCTGTGTTTGCACAAATACCAATTTGAAGCAAATTTTTTTTGATGGTGACCATGAATGGGTGGCAAGACATCAAAAAGGGAGTCTTTGGGGGAGGCACATCTTCTCTAGGACCCCAGAAGAAGTCATGAAAAAGTAGTGATCGCATTGACTTGCTCCTTTTGGACTGTTTATTATGCTGGGGCAAAACCCAGGGCATTTCTCACGGTGCTTGGGTATTCGGGAGAAGACAATCAAAGAGCTTATTTTTTTGAAGGTCAAACAGAACACTTCAAAAGTCTGAAAAAGCTTAATGATCCAGATTGGATTGAAATTCAGCCTTTGTAAGTTTGACAGAAGTGTTATCATGATCACAGGAAGTCAAGTTTGGTTTCATTTGAGGCTCCAGAATCAGTGTAATTTCTCCTACATCTGGATCATTTCCTTTGCATCATTTCAGTTCAATCAAATGAGGATTGTTGATTTCCAAAGACAGTGGTGTCATCTGGCTTCTATTGCACCATGGTAGAGCCAGTCAAAATGTTGTTCATGGGGTAATTGCTTGTTTGCCAGTGCAATACCATTAGAACCTCTGTTCTACAAAGAATTGTCCTCATCAGGGCAGAGCTCTTTCAGAGGCCAGAAACACTGTAGGTTGAAAGTTGGGTCGGTAATGTGCTGACAAAATCACTTTAGGGGGAAAAATGGGTTATGGGAATGTCTCATGAAATGCTGAGAATTGGTGGGGTTGGGAACAGGGCAAGGGAGATGTTTGTAGCATCAATGGCACATCAAGCAAGGGAGCCACTGGGGCATGTGTTTGATTCAATGCCATTTCACCTCAAGATGATTGAGTGCTTCTGAAGGAGACCAGCAAGTTCTTCCATCAAAGTCTCAAGAGGTGATTTTTCAGATATAAAGTTTGTTACATAAGTTGGAAGTAGAAACAAGATCAGATCAAGTTTCAGTGACGTTAGCCCTATTAGGTTCCAGGGATTTGCTGGAAACTTCATACACAGTTTGGGGACTGCCTGTACATTGATGGGTACAGTTTCAATTCTAAAAAAATGGTGTATTGCAAGGCTGAAGGTGGTGGTTGAGAGAATGCTGGAGGAGCTGACCAAAGATGTCAACATGGGCAGGTATGTCTCTCTCCTTCTATCTCTTCTTGGAGCAGCAAGCATCCTGTTTTCCTCCAAGAGTAACTTTGAGATTTGCAACTGTATGCTGAGAATATGGATATGCAGCTGTTCACTCCAGTTGCCCAAATTTCTCAGCAATCAGATTATTGGATTGATTTGCAAAGGGGGAATTGGGATAGGCTGCAGACACTGCTACCATTGAAGAGGGCACACACAGAAGTAGAGCATGATGTTCAAGTACACCCATGTTGCCATGGATCAGGTACCTTCTTCCATTGGGCATTCAAACTCTTGTTTCTTTCTTCAGATTGTGAGGAATCTGAGAAAGCTTTTGGGAACAATGATGGTGGGTACAGGTTTTTAGCAGTGACAAATTTGTTGCTTGGCACTGTGTCTTGAGAATGATTGCATGGCCTGTAGCTGATAAGTCAACCTGCAGAGAGTAAGGTTTCTACTTTGGGCGGAGAGATTGCATTCCAAATCTGTAATGCTATAAGCAGTGGCTGGGCTGATGAAGTATTACAGATGTAAGGTTCGTCTGAAATATTGCAGGACTGGAGAGGGGGGCTCTCAAATTTAAATTTGCATCAAGCAATTGCAGATATGCTTCTTACATACCAGTGTGAGGTGATGATGAACCTCAATTTCCAAATTTCCTGGGGGGATTACTAAGTCCTTTGTTTTCCTGATATGGAGATGTAAAAAATTGTGGTCAAAGAGACATGGCCAATGATTGCTGAATATGCCTTTTGACAATGACATGGTTCTAATTGGATACTGGAAGATCATGTAGAAACACGATGAGCTCTGTAGGGGATTAGATAAGAGTGAATATAACATGATCTGCATGCATCTCCTCAGAGGTATGAGGATTTGATAGGGGCTGTTAGGTGGATGATTCTGGGGGTGCTCTAGAGGAGCTCTGGAATCACATGGAAGCTGCTCAAGAGGTTGTATTCCACATTCAGCCATTTCCAGAATCTGGCTTGTACAGGTTGCAATTGAAATTGTGTTGGGTTTGATCCCAGCTGCTTCACATTCCCAAAGTTTCTCCATTTGCAAGGGTTGTGGAAACCTGTTGGAATCCTTTACAACAGATAGAGAATATTGCATCATTTGTATGCTTGTGTGAGACACTAGCTCGTCTTCATACCAGGACTCAACAATTTTGAATGACATTTTGTTCCACATGGCACAGCTTGCCTGATGCATGCTGATTTTTGAACAACTTTTATCTACAGGGCTGCTGTCGTTGTGAGTTTCTTTGGCATGAATCTTCCAAGGTACATTAGTTCAGTTCAGGTTTCCCATTCGATCATCTATACAATCTCTGCACAGGGTGCTATTGATTATCCTTTGGAACTCTCAGAAGGAAACTTACTGACTACATATGGTTCATGTCAAACGTCAAACAGTGCTGCAGATTACTGTTCTTTGAAGAAGGAAACTGGGGACTGGGTATGAAGAGCATCCAAGTCTTCTCTGGTGGGTTTGGGAGGAGTGACAGCCACATCATTGAGTCCTAAGTGCTGGAGTTATATTTATCTGTCATGTATGGCCCAGAATTGCAGGTAAATGACATGGCCAGGTGTGTCATAATCTTACCTCTTCCTTGTACATGCTAACTTGATACTAGTCATCTTAGATCTCTCAAGCGTGCGGAAATCTTCTCTTACATAGTTTGGCTGTTTGTCAATTGTGACAGGGTTGTTGGCAGCCTCTGTTCAGATTGAGCACTCTTACTTTGCTCAGATATATGTCACTTTCAGCTCATTGTTGACTAACCAACAGTCTGTCTAGGTGCAATATCTTGGTCTCTTGAGATTTCTCAAATATCTGGTTGACATCCACCTTTGAATGATCTATTCTTGAAAATATACCATGATGGGTATATTCTTATTGCATCCATGATTAAAAGTAGGTTTCTGCAAAGTGGTGTTGAAATCAGCTAGTCTGTGTAGCTGCAAGACTTTGTGGGGCTAAATGATCTCTTGCACCATTTTGATGACATTGATGACATTTTTCAAGTTGTCATAGATGAAGGTCTGACTTCTCACCTTCCCTGTCAAGTTTTTAAGCCAAATTCTTGGAAGAAATGTGTCTTTCTAAGGTAACTGCAGGTTTTCTTTTGTTCGTGTTGAACAGGTGTTCAGCAGTTGCAGTGAAATAGATTGGAAAATCAGGCAGCCATGAAATAGATCAGAAATCAGAATTGTGCAGACATGTGCTCGGGCAAACATGTGGTTTCAAAGATTTCATGCTGAGTTTTCCCTTATTGCAGTGATTGTTCAAGTCTTTTTGTGCTCATAACCTCTATTCCCATGTTTGCATGGGCAACTTCCATGCAATGGTTTATGGGCCATGCATTTGAATAGAGGGCTTCGGTATGGTGTCTTGTCTATAGCTGAAGGTAAGGAAGTGACACAGGCTGAATTTCAATGGGTAGTCAAGATGTGGCCTTCTGCCCATTTCATAAGAGAAGTTTGTCCACTGCCCATCATGTTCAGTTCATTTTGCAGAGGTGAACAAAGATTATTAGTTCTGTTTCTCAATAAAGATGGATTCTTGCTTTCCTCTCTGACTCTTACAACAGTCCCCTTGCCCTGGGTGTGGGGTTGTGGGTTAAATCTACAGGTGTCTGGGTTGCTGAATATCTCAAAATATGAAAGCAATAAGTTTCTTGTCCTCTGTGATGATTTTCCTGTGCAGAAGGAGCTCAGTCTCATGTTTCGATGTTTTGATCTAAACCACAATCAAGTTTTAGGGGTTGGTTTCTTTCCCACAGATTTATGTAGATCCACCTTTGGGGGTCTATTTATGCTTCATTTTTGGAGTTCTCATGTAAAGGCTCACCAGACATCTTTGTGTAATGCATTCAGACAAACTATGTAGATATTCAATTAGTCTGGAAATGTTGATAAATTATCATGACTGTGAACTGTATAATCTGTCTGTTATACTGTTGATGCAGCAGGCTCTTTGATTTCTGCATTTGTCTTTACCTCAATGCTACCATCATCTGCAAGTGCTGAATCTTCTTCAGCAGTCACAGAGATTGCATCATCCTTATCATCCTGCTCCAAGGAGACAACTGGAATCTCAGATGCCAATTTTGTCTTATGGAGAACCTGAATGAGGCCTTCAAGTGCTGCAGTAGGATTTCGTTTGCTTTTTAGCAGGTGCTCGCTAACATCTGCCGGCGTGATGGCCTTGTCCAATATTGCTTTCTCCACTTCAGGGAACAGATCATGCTTCTCTAGCCCCAAGTTATTATATGCCAGTACCTGGAAAGCTGTGAAAGTGCACCATGACAGGTGAATGTGCATGTCCATCCGACCTGACCGCAACAGGGCTGGATCCAGTTTCTCAATGTGGTTGGTTGTGAATATAATGATGCGTTCTCGACCGCAACATGACCATAGCCCATCTGTGAAATTCAGCAGCCCTGATAGTGTAACTTGGCTTATCTGTCTCAGTTCAAAGTTCAAACCACAACACAATGGTCCTCAAATCAGCTTAGCTCATCAATGTTCCTAAACTGGAACTGTGTCCAAGTCTTCTTCACACAGGTACACTTCTTTCTTCAGACAGGGAGGTCACTCTTTCTATATTATATCAAACACATGAGATAAAAGGATATATTTTGGTATGCTAAAAAATTTCTATTAAAATTAAATATAATCTCAAAATCAATTCTAAGCACTCTATTTATATTTGAATGAATTATAAAATTCTTTTTTTTCAATTACTTGCACCTTATATCTTTTTGCAAGTTATTTGAAAAAAATTGGAAGTGAGTTCCCTTAGAAAATACACTCTTACACACACCCTAAAGACTGAACAAGAACAGTGAGCAAAAAAAGGCATCATGAAATGAGAAATAGAAAAAGAATAAAGTTGGAGAACGCAGAAAATAAACACAAAACCAACATAAGAAGACACACAGAAATGTTCTAATTTTTACCTCATCCTCTCTACTGAAATCAGCGTTTGGTTTTTTCTCTTTCGCCTCTTTTTTTTTGTGAGCTTTGGCTCGCTCTGAGAGATCAAGAGAGCAATCAATGTCTTCAATGACAATCACAGACTGGTCAGTGGTTTGGATAAGCAGTTTCCGCAGCTCTGAATTGGAGGCAACTTCTGTGAGCTCCACATCATAGATATCATACTGCAAGAAATTTGCAATGGCTGCAATCATGCTGGATTTCCCGGTTCCAGGTGGCCCATAGAGTAAGTAGCCTCTTTTCCATGCTTTTCCTGCTCTGCGATAAAACTCTTCTCCCTTGGTGAAGTCTAAGAGGTCCTCTTTGATCTCTGCTTTCAGCTCTGGATTCATGGCTAAAGTGTCAAATGTTGAAGGATGCTTAAACAGCACTGACTCCCACAATTTTCGCTGGTACCTGTGCCAACCAATCATGCTCACATAAGAACTAATCAATAATTTTGCAACCAAGATTATGAGTTGGAGCATGAAGATTATATCATATATTTGGTTAATTTTTCAGAATTTACAATTGACTATTTGAAAGTTGGAAAATTGAAGAGAAACCTTGATTTGGGGGACCACCCAATGATCTAACAATAAATATCAATAATGTTTTGACCCATTAGATGATCCAAAAAATATTTATTAGCAATGTTTTGATTCAAATTCAGTAGAAAAAAATTGGCCTTAACCATCAACTTTGAAAAGGTCCAGAATTAACAGGTTAATCCTAAATTAATGAAATACTTGTTGTGCGAGTTGGAGCATGAGGATTACTGGTCAAAGTTTTACCTTATTAAATGATCCAACAAATAGATGTTAACAATATTTTGCCTCCAAATCAGTAGAAAATTTGATTCCAGCCACACCAAGTTAAAAAATGTTCAGAATTAACAGTTCAGGCCAAAGATAAATAAATACTTATTTTATGAGTCAAAGGATGAGGGTTGTGTCCCAGTATGAAGGAGAAAGAGGAGCAAAAAATTGGCTACATTTTTATCCTCTCTCTTCTTAAGAATTCAGTCAAATCTCAACCTTTTCTCAGAGCAAAGGAGAAAGAAATGGGTACATTTTTTTATCCTCGCTCTTCTGAAGAATTCAGTGAAACATCAATCTTTTGTCAGAGCAAACAACAGAAAAGAGAGAGTGAGACAGAGAGGCTGGCTCCAGTGCTCTGGTAGTACCCGTTGTTCTTGACGTTGGTGTAGAGGCGGCGGTCGCGTGTTTGATCCTTGACTTTCTTGGCAGTGGCGATAACGTGCTCCACATAAGGTTCCAGCACGCGGCTCTTGTGGCTCTTTCGGATCTGGAGCGTGTAAGTGCGTTTGTCGTCTTGCGGTACATCGCCGGGCCAGCTGAAGTTGGTGCCTTGTCGTGGTAAGACGCGGTGAGTCCACCAGACGTTGACGCCCATGAACTGCTTCATAATGGACTCGTTGTGCGCCAACGAAAAAGTGTTCTGGGTCGCGTTTTTCGGTCGACACAAGCTCACATGCTGTGCGGCTAGAGCCGTAGACGAGCTCAAATACTCCTCCACGCAATCATAGACATCATTTCCGCCTGCCCCGTAGAACTCAGGCACGTCAAGGAAAGCGTAAGGCGAGAAGAAGTTCAACAGGGATTTGACCCAAGTATCGAGAATCTGTGTATACTGGGGGGGAAGTATGTTGTGTATAAATGCAAACAAACCTGGAATTATTGCCAACAAAGTCCAAAACTCTATTCCTCCCATTGAGAATCAGAGTAAATTCTCTACAACAACAGCAGCTCAAGGGAAAACGAAAAACAAAACAAAAAAACGCTTGTCTTCTGATGATGGTTCCGTAAAGCTCCCAAGAAGCTTCGGATTCTCTTCCCACCCGTCACCCAAAACCCAGTTCTTAGAGCTAAATTTCCCGAAATCAACTCAACTCTCAAAGCTCTCAACCTCAAACGATCAGCACCTAATTCTTGTCCAATTCTCAAAGAACTCTGGACAAGTTTACAGATTTTGATCTGCCTTTCCCTCCTCACTCAACCCTAAACCCCTTCCCCGCAAATCCCCCCCCCACCACTCCCGCTAGAGCTCCATGCGAAATTTTATACAAGAGATGTAAGTAAAAGTTGCAATTTTATAACCATCAGAATTCCAATGGATCTGCGACTATCTTGCAGTGGACGCCACCCTTTTCTTCAGCAGCTTCGTAGCTCATCGTCGGTAAGATCTCAATATTAATTCGAAGATTTGACTTGATTTTTTTAATTTTTTGTTTTTGGAAGCACAACAGGAGACTCGACCTCAAAAGCCGTTGGCCTTTTCAAGCGCAATTGGCAGAGAGGGCTGGCAGGAAGTTTCACCTGCACACCACTGGGTGGGTTCGAAGTTTGAACCCAAGGTCTACCATTTTTGAGGTCGCAGGCAGGGTCCCAGAATTGGCTATACCAATGAGCCATCATCCTTAATGAAGCTTTATTTTATTGCCACAATTTTGTTCGCCAGCTTCGTAGTTTATTGTCAGTAACATCTCAAGCACAATTTCTTCGTCCTCGTCACGTGCGAAGATCTTTTTGCCGCACACAATTCGAGTCGACGCCGGGGCGGGGAGCGATAAAGATGCAAAGCGTGCTAAAGCATAGGGAGTGTCGAGCGTCCTCGAGACTGAAAGGAGTTTAGCGTATGTTCTTATCTACAGTCTGGTTTACAAACTTACCCAATGTATTTACCATGTTAGCGTCGGCAACTTTTTCAAGACGGGGACCTCAATTTCATACTTACCCCATGGGTTTACAGGGTTAGCGTCCGCACCTTTTACGTAGGGAGCTTTACAGTTTACCGACAATCAGCCTTTCCAGCCATAAAAAGTAAAAATCCAGTCTTATATACCAATTAGTGTGAACCTGGTGCATAATGCACCCCTCGAGCTTCCCCTCGCCCGGTCCTTCTTCGCTCGTGCCCCCCCCGGCCCCCCCCGGCCCCCGCCCCCCCCCCCCCCTCCCCCCCCGGCCCCCCCCCCCGCCCCCCCCCCCCCGTGGGGTAAAACACCCCTTCCCCCCGTTCCCCACAACGCCTGGAC
>Ga0116231_10001110_pt1 | contig 53642 bp, 33 predicted proteins | sample S1TSphgellanicum_2_FD_89695 | JGI IMG/M metagenome (GOLD analysis project Ga0116231, IMG submission 89695) | Host-associated microbial communities from peat moss isolated from Minnesota, USA - S1T2_Fd - Sphagnum magellanicum MG | ecosystem: Host-associated > Plants > Peat moss > Unclassified...
ACGGGCCTGCACACAACCCACACAAAGTGGTTAGTGCATAGTTGGAGCACCCTTGGTGCTAGGACGAGCCACGGGCAACACGGACACACAAGACTCACCACGGCCCGGACTTGGGGGAAGCCATTACCTTCCCCCTTATAGTATACTCTGTGGCTGGCCACAGAGCCTACATCCAAATGGCTTTTCTTTCCTGGGACTCCCGAGTGGGAGTCCCGAAATCCCGCTAGCTGGGAGTCCTGCGACTTTGGAGCCCCATAACTTTGCGAGAAGACCTCCGATCGAGGTGTGATCTAAAGCAAAGTTGTAGCTCTCGTCGAGAGCTTTCTAACGATATGTGGCACGCCACCCTGCAGTTAAGTAAATCGGGTCGATTCCTGATTTTTTCTGGTTGGGAGTCAAATTGGCAGTTTGACTTTCGGCCTTTCTTTTGACCATAACTTGTGTTTCAGATATTTGAATGAGCAATGCGAGCCCATTTTAGACATCTACGTTTCAAGAGCTTTTCAATGATATAAAGAACGTCACAAGACATTGAGTTTTGACCCTTCAAATTGCTCTCTGAAGTTTCGAGAGTCCACCGGGACTCCATCTCCCAAAGTGGGAGTTGCCTTGGGGATGTGAGTGTTCACTCCTTCACACTCCCTCACACTTTCTTACACTCTCGGGAGTATGTGATGTGACTCCCCGGCTTCCTCTTGGCCCGCACCCTTGCAATGCTTTTGCCTTAACTCCCGGGTTTTTTTCTTCTTGTTTTGACTCCTGGGCTTCTTTCCTCTTGCTTTGACTCCCGGGCTTCCTCTTGGCTCACACCCTTGCAAGTCCCTTTGCCTTGGTCACGAGCCCAAGACTAGGGTTGCGACAAACATGATGTCACATGAGGCAATCTTTACATCTCTCCCCTAGATCTCAAAGAAGGACATATATTAAAAATTCAATTCAGTCTACACATGTTTTACTGTTTATAATTTTACATCCGTTTGGGACCAGAGTGTCCATTAGATGAAAGGTAGATCATGGAGGACAGATTTTCCTCTGGATGAATATGTCTATTTATAACTTGATGATTTCTACTTGAATTTATATTTAATATTCAATAATGATTTTTTTTCAATAATTTATTAATTATTAAGTAATATGAAATTTAATTAATTATTATGAATTATAAATAATTTTGATTCATTAGTTCATTAATTAATTAAAATAAATAATAATTTAAAAAAATCAGATTGTTAAGTGATTAATTATGTGAATTTAGATAATTAATCATTTGATAAATTATTTGAAGTCAAATAAATAATTATTTGAAATAACTAAAAAATAGATTGAATAATTTAAATATATTTTTATTTCATTAGTTAAAATTGTTCATTTTCTGATATTAATTACCATGATTCAATAACTCACTAATTATAATTATTTGAATTGGACAAATTAATTTAAATAACTAGATAATTGATTAATTAGTTCAAGTAATCAATCCAAATAATTAATTATCATATATTTAATTCAAAAACTTAAGTTTCAAATAGTTATTTTTCACAAAATTAGATAAATTATTTTGATAATTACTTATTTGAACAAAATAATTAATTCAAATCACTATTTCAAACAATTTAATATTTAATTCACATATTTAATTATCATATAATTTTTAATATTTAATTGTATAACTTACATAATGAAAAACAAACACAAAACATGTGTGAATTTTTTTCTATAGTTGCAACTAAAAAACAATTAAAATTTTTAATCTATATGTTTTGTTTTTGAATCCCATGGTACACACTATATAAAGAAGGCGCATTATCTTATGTTCCCACATTAAAACACATGTGCCATTTTGGGATGAATTAAAAAAGGCTTAACCTTATAGGCAAAACATAAATTTTTAAAAAAAAAATTCATAGCTATTTTTAGTTCGCTTAGTCTTGTGTCTTTTTACTTAATTACCTACTTAAATAAGTAAATAGGTCTTATTTTTCTACCTATTTACATAGGTAGGTAAGTAGGTTTTAAATAAGTACATAGGTATGTAGGTTTTAAGACCTACCAACCTAGTTAACTATGGTTAGGCACAACCTACCTAGTTGCTAAAATATATTTTTATTTTTATTTATTTATCCCAAAATATAATTAATATCCCATTTGGCAATTTTTGTTGTGTTAAGTGTCATAATCTTGAACCATCCATTAACAATCATAATGGACGATAATGATCAATATTTCATAAATAAAATTAAGTTTTAATGTTTAAAATTTTCATAGTGCAATGTGTTAAATTTTAATGGATGGATGTCAATTAAATTACACATATAGTTACAACTTGTTTTTTGCAACTACTAATTAATAATGTTAACAAGTACAAGTTGAGGGTGAAATTATAATCGAATGTGTATGCCATGTGCTAACACCATAACAATAATCACTACTTGCCAATTTAGTTGAAAATTGATGCATTAATTTAGTCAAAGGATGTTGTCAATTACATTTGACTTCTGAATGAACTTCATTTGCTAATTAGGCATGACATCAACCAAAATTATAATTACAATTTCAATTAGGATGTAACTATGTAAGTTGAACATTTGGACTATGTTGTAACTATGTAAATTGAACATTTGGTCAATTGTTTGATAATACGTGGCACACTCACAATGTTGACACATGGCACATTCACAAAATTTGAAGTTAACAAATAAATAAATGACACATGGCATGTTCGTAAAGTTTGGGGTCAAGGTGCAATCACATTAACAAGAGCCACAATAATGTAATGTGTGTTTAGTTTTTCACTTTAAAAAATAATAATTTAATTTGATGTTGAAATAATTATATATATATATAAGGTTCATAATATATCATTATAAGATGTGTTTTTTTAGCACAAAAAGGATTTATAAATAGACTTCCAAACTTTTGAAAATTATATATATTTTGAAATCTTTTACAAAATGTTGCCAGAATAATATAAATTTAAAAATATATATATTTGAATTTTTTTGAAGAATTTATAAAAATATTTCAAAAACAATTCCTCCAAAAACATGTAGGTGTGATTAATGTTATCATGTTTGCACTCGTCAACAAATAGTTAAATAACATGTGGCACATTGACATTAATAAGTTAAGCCTCATGGTACATAAACATAAGTTAGGTTCAAACCTAGGCACCTAGGCTAAACTTAAACATAAGGCATTTAACTTAGGCTTAAATTAAAGCTAAATTTAAACATTTATATTAAGCCTATACATGTGCCACATGGCAATTAATAAATAAAATCCTATTTCATTTGGTTTGGCCTTCAGGGTTGAACCTCTTTAATTGGTTCATCTCAAATGGTTGTTACATTTTCATGTTTATTGTGTTCTTCAACAATCGTAGTGCACTCTTTTATATAATTTGGATTTATGGAATGGAAGCTAAACACTACGAAGTAAAAATTTTAGTTGTAACTTGGTTGTAATTTAATTACAACATAAATAGTTGTAATCTAATTATACAAGTTAGCCTAAGCTTAGTTAGGCTTAAACTTAAATTAATAATATACTTAGCATAGGTTTAACTACTTATTTTAATTATTTGTAATAATTATTCATCAACTATTTTCAATCATATATTTATATATTTATATAATTAAAAAATTATACATATTATCATCATTTACTAAATAATATGGTGATTCCTTAAATTTTTTAGAAATCAAAAATTAAATTTACTTATTTATTAAATAATTAATTACTACTGACTATTTTTAAAAATTCCAAATTCATTATAACTTTTTATTAGCATTTCATAAAACAAAGAATCAACTAAAATATAAATCTTCAATAATTATTTTAAACTTGATATAATAATAATAATAATTATTATTATTATTATTATTATTATTATAATGTAATGATAATTAATAATTGGTTATAAAAACAAAAATAAAATTAATAATCAAATTGTAGCTAGTAGTTAGGTTAGGCTAGTTATTTAATTATCATTATTCATATTTTTATCTAACTTGTTGGAACTATTGTGAATTAATCTAATAAATATTAAATCAAAATACAGAAAATATATATTTCAAAAATAGTGTTAAATAAAAATAATTTATTAAGTAACATTACTAATTATTCTAATCATTATTATAATTTAATCATAAATAACCAAATAAATAATAAAAATACTGCTAATAAAACAAAAAAATGGAAAAAATATTGGAATTTATGCGGCATTAGAACAAAAAATTAAGTTCTAGAAAACACCAATTATGTATCATTACATGATATGTTGTAAAGTAAAAATGAATCTACATGGAAATAATAAATTACACATGTATTGAACATATTCCCAAAAAATATTAATTAAGTATCATTACTTGATATGTTGGAAACTAAAATAGAATCTACATTAAAATAATAAATTATGCATGTATTGAACATACACATTATTAAGTTGATTTATATTTGAAAATTTCCTTAAATTTTATTTTGAAATTAAAGTGTAATATTTATATGCATAAAAAAATTCATCACACATAACCATTCAATATGTGAACAAAAACAAAATGTATTTCATTAGTTAATTATTTTTATCATTATTTTATAAATATATTAAGACATTATATGTATAAAAATGAATAAATATTAAAGTTCCACAAATTATTAATTACTTTTCATTACTATTATTTTTTGTAAACTAACGTTTGATTTACAAAAATAAATAATTACATATATTGAAAATTCATTATTACAAATTCATATTTCAGAATTTTCTTAAATTTTAGTTTAAAATTAAATTTCAATATGTATATGCACAAAACAATATTTGCATTATACATAACCATTCATTTACACAAATAGAATTTACATGTAGTTTAATGTTGAATGAAATTTTATTGCAATTTAAAGCAATTAATCAGATATCATGTTTATAAAAATGAATAAACATTAAAGTTCCACAAAAGTATTAATTATGTATCATTTTTTGATGTGTTGTAAACCAAAATTCAGTCTAAATATAAACAATAATTAAATGTACTAAAACATGCACATTATTACAAACTTATATTTTAAAATTTCTTCGGATTTTATTTTAAAATCAAAGTTTACTATTTATATGCACAAAAAATTATTTGCATCGTACATAACCATTCATTTTATACAAAAAAACATTTACACATAATTTCATCTATTTATGAGAGTATATAGTTTGTTTTGGTTTGTTTTATCATGTTGAGATTTCCCAACCCAAATTGTTTCATATAATGTTATTGATATTTTTGAAAATTTAACAATGAGTAGCGGTGCAGTAACTTGGGTTGAGAATTTTTGAAATTATGATGCAAAGGTTATTGATTATTGAACCATTTTATTCACTACATCAAAACATAACATAGCTCGACTAAATAACTAGGCAAAAATAAAGGTTAAAAATTTTAGATAGACCTTAAGTGCGCCTACATAAAAATGTTAGGTCCCAACTAACCCCTAAATATAAGCTTAGGTGGATTTAAATTCTTCCTAATAAGTGGCCTTGAGATAGGTTTACATACATATTTTAATATGAATTAATTTAATTTAATTTAGTTTAATCCAATCCTAGCATAACCTAATTTAACCTCCTTAAGGCTAATTTGCCCCAAGTAGCCTAATTTATTTTAAATAACCTTATTTACTTTAATTAATCATATTTCAGTTTAATGTACCATACATTAACATATGTAATTTAAAATTTAATTTGATTTAACCAAGTGTACCAACTTCAACAATCTTTAGATTTCACCAAGTTTACCTAGCCAAACTTAGATTAATTAACTGAATTTAGCCTAATTTTAGCCTTAATTCAAACAAATTACCTTTTAAAACCTCATTTAACAAATTTAAACCAAGTTTAACCAAATTTATTTAGATATAGCCAAGTTTAACTAGGTTTAACCTAAGTGGCTTAACATAACTTGATTTCACCAAATTTAACTTAAGTATCCAAGTTTAACCTAATTTATCAAAATTTAGCTAAATAGATAAGTCATTTTGACTAGAAGAATTTTAAGTTTAACCAAATTTACTCAATTTGAGGAATAATTAAACAAATTTAATTAAAAAGTTTCTAAGTTTAGCCAAATTTAGCCAAAATCATTTAGTTTAGTTAAATTTATATTCGCTTAACCAAGCTTCAAAAAGCTTCACCCAAGTTTATCAAAATATAAGAAAATTTATCTTAGTTTAACCAAAATAGCATAGTTTAGTTTGTTGAATATAGTAAATTTAGAAAAAATTTATCAGATTTATCCATGGGTCTAGGGTTAATAAATTTACAACATATTAAATTCATAAAATAACCTTTTAAAAAAATTGAATATAATTTACACAATTTAAAATTGTGATTTTACCAGAAATTTTTGTTATATTATGGATATAAAATATTTCAATATATATTTGTATACATATTAAATGTGTAGATTTTCGTTAATATACAATTATAATGTTATATTGAGTGGTTGGACTCTAAAAAGATGATATAATTAATTTGTAATTTTTTTTTGTAAATATAAATTACATTATATTATAATCATCACGAATTTCATTAATTAATTATTTAAAATAAATACATAATATATGATTATTAAATTAAATGATATACTGAAAATTAAATATTCATATATAAAGTATAAATATTGAGAATATATGTATATTATAATATATGTATACATATTAATATTCACATATATGTATATGTAGATTAATAATTTAAGTGTAAAATTATGTTATGTGTATATAGTATGGTACAATATATATACAAATATATTTATATTAATAATATTATAGTGTATTCATATTTCAGAGTTTTAAAATAAATTAAAAATATTCTAGGTTTTATACTTAAATTATACATCTATTTATTAAAGTCTGTCATGTATTGAAACATAACAGAGATTTTTAAAATTTTGAAATTCAAAAGTGATTTTCTAGGTTCAAAATTTGTTGTTTGGATTTTTAGTTGGTGCATGTATGTAGATTATGGTTGAAAATTTAATAATCTATATTCCAATTTTCATTTAAGTAAGTATGGAAAGAGAAATTATATTTTTAACTTTGTGTGTTTTTACAGTCACACATTGAAAGATGATAAATCTTATATGTGAATACATTGTTTCACATCTAATCCGCTAGGTGGATAACAAAAGTTGTTGTCAACATTGGGGTATGTTGATGGGTTGTATATATAATGAATGTGCAACATTGATATGGTATTATATGTTTTTATATTATTTGTATACAAACTGTACATATATGATATATTAATGATTCAAAATTATATTAAATGAATAACTTTTTAATATAATCAATATTCAAATATTAATAGGAAATTATAAATATTATATTATATTATATACATAAATATATACTATATATAATATATAAATAATACTTTGTAATCTTGTAGTCATTAGTGGCATATATGATTATAAACCTAGTCATGGATGTAATCATATATCCATCTTTTGCATGTAGTGATTTGTAAATATTAATAAAATCATAAATAAGAATTGTACTCAAATCCAAAGGTGTACTTGGTGTTGTTGAAAAAAAGTTGCTGAATTAGATTTAATGAAATTTATTTCATAATTTTCATACTTAAGGTGTGGAAGATATTGAATTTTGTTATTGAAAATTCAAACAAATTACAAAAAAATGGGTTTAGAAGGGGAAATGAGTTGAGTGTGTTCACACTTGGGGCCAACAACACATGTTATGTTATCTATCCATGAACGAAGGTAATTTCTTTTGTTTTGTCTTAATGATATATTCCAAACCATGATGTTTTAGGTTATGCTATGAAATTTATCATTGGAAAGTTTTCAATGAGTAGGGGTGCATTGACTTGGTTTAGAATGTTCAAAATTACGGTGTGGAATTTTTTTATTATTAAATCATTTTTTTGTTGATTTTTATAAAAAAAAACCAAGATTAAAAATTATATTCAAATTTGGAAGCACAAAAGGAAGTCATGATAGTTACACAAAGGCAAGAAGTACTAACATGAAATGAAGCACAACAATGGTGTGAAGGAGCAAGTACCTTAACAATAATGTGCAACAATAATGCAAAGGCAAGAAACAACAACATGAACATAAATAACAGTGTGAAAGCAAAAAACAATTATAACACATAAGCAAAAAATGACTCAAAGGCAAGTAATAGCAACATAACAAGAAGCACAACAATGATGTGAAAGAGAAATTACTTGAATAATAACGTGCAACAATAGTACAAAGGTACAAAGGCAAGAAGTGATTGCACAAAAGGAAGTAGCAACATGAAAAAATTGCAACTTGATCAAAACCAAAAAGTAGCCCACTAGCAAGCATGGAATTAAAAATGATAACTTTCATCACATATAAATGATTGGCATCAACGATCCACCCATAATCACATACTCTATTAGCTTTGCAAGCCAACAAATATCATCAAATGAGAAATCAACTATGTTGAGCATAAGCTTAGCACACTTTATTAACGATTTAGTCTTATGTGACATTTGGGAATTTCTACCCTTTCAATAAGATGTTAAAAGAAGTTACACATGAGTGTCCAAGCTTAGAAAGTTAATAATTTAACGTTGATTGTAACTAAGATTGCCTATACAATTATATCTACTTAAATGACCATTTCCTCAAACCATTCTTAAAGCATCCTTGTCATTTAGTAGATTTAAGTAATCCATGACCGCTTTTGCATTCATTAGGGATTTTGGCAAGCACCATATATGTGAGGTTGTGTATATGCCCTCTTTCATGGAAGATGGAAAACTCTTTAATTTAGGTTTAAAAATGAGGTTATATATTATGTTTGTATGGTGATGTGATCTTATATGTGAAACTACTAAGGATATTACACACATTTATTCATACATTTGTCGCTCATCTCCAATTGCACTTTGAGTCATGTTCTATTTATGTTAAAAATTAAAACTATTTACACTCCCAAAGGAAGTAATGCGTTAAATCTTTTTTTTAAAAATCTTTTCCACATACTTCAAAAACAAATCATTAACAAATAATATGATGCTAAAATGAAATATCATTTTAACATACCTATTATATGTGTTTGACTCCCCTTAGCCTTATAAATTGATAGCAAAATTTAGCAATGTGTTCAACTTTCATATCACATTTTAGTGATATGTTTCAAATATATGTACATGTGAGAGGTTTGATATGTTTTGTTTCCATGATTCAAGTGGACATAACCCTCAAGTTATGCCATGTAGATCAAGGTTGTTGCTAAAGTTAAAAGAGTCATTAACATGAATGTAATAATATGTACAACATGTCAGATTACCTTCAAGTAGTGATGATAATGTTTTAGTATACAGGGCCCTTCACTTTCATAGATTCCTCTCATTTGTGCAGACCTGCCAAAATGTTTTTAGTTTATTTAGACAGCATGTTCTACACCAAAATTTGACTTCTGAGAAATCACAGTCCATTCTATTTTATGGAGTTAGCTTAACTCTGATTTTCTAGCAAGATGTGATCTTTCTGCTTTTGAAGGTTATCTTCCTTTCTTTCACAAATTTCAGCAGGTTTTGTTACATGGGGGTTAAGGTCTCAGTTGAGGGCAATACCAGAAGTGGGTCTATACTCGGCTACCACCTTGTGTGGTCCCTTCTTCTGGTGAAATACCCTCTTCAAGCCTTTACCTTGCACTTAAGCCAATGCCACATAATTTGACGGGTCAAACTGACTGAAGACTAGAATGACAAACCCCAAACAGAACACATGTAAATCATAGAAGCCAACTATGATTCTATTGAAGCTCTGCACCAAAAACACACCATTCTACAGTATAACAGATTTTATCAACTCTTTCCAAAGTGACATTACATTTGAGTTCTTAACTCGGCTTTTACAGTCACATTACAGAGCTTTGTTTTATTCAGGTTCTGTCCACATAGCTGCAGAACAACAACAACTAGTACTGTACTACACGCTTATGTACCAACTATTACATTATGCAGTAGATGATGATGCACTTGGAAAAGTTGCATTCTATCTGCTAGCTAGCTTTTAGTAGTAGTTGGTTATACCCATTTACATGACATTTTGCAACAAGCAGCAGGTTGCTACAAGTCTTTAAAAGAAACTATGCTTCTTCTCCCCACTAGCTTCTTCATCTTTTTTCTTCTCATGGTGCTTGTAACCCTATAACATCCCACCCAGATTGCCAGCCCCAACAACCCAAACAAAGATTAGACTTTTGGGGAAAAAGATTGAAATCTACTTATACACTAACCCAATCAAGGATTAGATTTTTTGGGGAAAAAAAAAGATTCAAATCTACAATACTAAGGTTCCCAAAGAGATTGATGCCTAATTTCCTTTCTCTGTACCAACTTAACAGCAGGTGCTCGAACAACAATTTTGAATGCTGAAGAAAATTTGTCGGGACTTGGTGCATTTTGTGAAACTTTTTTGTACATATCTTACCTCGTAGCCAACAGCAGCCACACCAACCCCTGCTGCTAACTCCTCCTCGATTTTGTGTCTTCTATGCTTCTTTTCTTCTTCGGACAAGTTGGGATCCTGCTCAACCTCTTGCTGCAACCATCCACATGCTCAGATCAATTGCACAGTACACAAATATTATAACCTCTACATGTACGTCAACAATGCAAATCTCAAAAAGAGATCAGCTTGAACCGGTCGGACTGCAAAAGATCAAGTTGATGAAACCGCGTAACCATTTTCTCCTCAAATGCTCACTGGGCAGTGGACGGTAATTCCACTCAAATCACAAATAAGAAGAACCCGATTCTCCACGTACACTAAATTACTAAGATATCTCTTCAAAACCCCAGGTCTAAACATTTTTCTTTATACTCACATATATTGTCTCTTTTGAGTCCCCGTGAAAGAAAGACTACATTTCAAATTGGAGAGTACATTGTGATGTTGAGAGTTCTTTAGACTAGTCTATTCGATTGTGCAGGTGATTGCATGATCCGAGACATGAAAGAGCAAAGAGATAAAATTTGATCAAGGGGGGGATGGAAAGAAGTAACAAATGGGTGATATCAAAACGATGAGAAAAGCAAGCTGCTGCAACAGAACGTACAAATCTCTGCTGTTTGATGGCATCCTGGTCGTATCCTCCGGCCTGTTGCTGGTCATATCCGCCTTGGCCGCCACCAACCAGGTTGGGATCCTGCTGCTGGTATCCTCCCTGTTGCTGGTCATATCCCCCTTGGCCGCCACCAACCAGGTTGGGATCCTGCTGCTGGTATCCTCCCTGGTCTCCTCCGTATCCTCCTCCGTATCCTCCCTGGTCTCCTCCGTATCCTCCCTGGGCACCATAATCAGCCATGTTTGCTTGTAAGAAGATGGGTGTGTATGTGTACACAACAATGAACTCTCAACTAAAGATTTCTTCTTCACTTGAATTCTGCAATCACAAACTAGACCAAGTTTTTGAAAACTTCACTACTGATCAGCAGCTGTTTGTTCTTCACAAGTACTTAAATGAGATTGCGTAACAGAAAAAATTGGAATGCTTGAGATGAGTGAAAGCTTCCTGAAATCGATCCCTCTTTATATCATCGTCGATTCCTGACTGCCGAGGCCCCCACTTTTCTACATGGGCGCCACGTCTTTGGCCAAAACCTGAGAGATCAGATCTGTTCGCCACCGCACCAGCACAAGTGTAGTAAATTTTCTCGCTTGTTGAAATCATTGGATTCTAATCAGGCGGATGTGTGATCTCTCGGTTGGTGCAGCTTTGCAACCAAAATGAAAACTACCAGTTCAACTAAAAATCAGCAATTTACCAATTGCCATTTATTTCAAGTGTGAAACCAGAATGGGAACCATTGTAAAAAGAAGTTAAAAACTGGAACTGTAGATTCTTCATTAAAAAGAAGAACCACCCAACACTGGAATTTACTTGGCAATGCGAGCTCCAACAAAAGGTTCAAACTCCAATGAACTTACACTAGTAACCCGACCCAACCCAAGAAGGATGGATGTGCTGCATTCAATTCCCCACCTCACAAGTACTTACAGAAGTCTTTACAGTACTTCCAGATGGTGTGTTTTTGTGTGCGAGTCAGAGCAAAGGGAGGGGGGTGGTTGGGCTTCTTGCCCTATCTTTTGGACACGAGTCCAATGCATGGAAAGGTGTTAGCCCAGTTGCCTGTTGCCACGGTTGAGGCTTGAGAGCAACCCCAAAAGGATTAGCAACTTTGCAGTGTCATCAGTCCTCAGCTGCTTCCCATCTGGCTGATCAGTTCAGATCAGCCTTTTTACTTTTCTCTAGGGAACTGGTGCAGAAGATATCCTTTAACAGATTCTTAAAGAACTTTTGTCACATTTTTATCACAAGCTCAAAACAGAGTTTGCCACATTTACATAAGTTCCCAAGGGAAGGGTTTCAGTGAAGTTTTTATCTGCCAGATTTTCTATTGTTTTGAGAGTTTTCCAATTACTTGTTGCCATCAATGCTAAATCTTTTTTTGGGTTGATTGCCATTAATTCTCCATTGCCAAAATGACCCCCAAAAAAAGAGGCTGGTTCAAATCCTACTGCTAACAAAAATGTGGCTATTCAAATTGCTTACTTAACTAATTAGCTATCAAAATTTGTTGGGCTTCATACCATCATTTCTTTGTGACAACATGCATTTTGAAATTTGAATGCAAATGAGTTGTTTTTTCTCATGTACCCATTTGTCACAAATGTCAATGCTATGGAGTTTATTTATCTTAATGTTCATCCATGTATTTAATCTTTAGTTTATTTTTAATTTATTTTTAGTTAAATTTTATGTTATTTTTATTTAATTTATAGTTCATTTCAAATTGATTTTTAACTCATTCTAGTTAAGTTTTAGTTAAGTCCGAATTAACTCTTAGTTAACTTTTAATCAATTTTGAGTTAAGTCCCAATTAAATTTTAATTAACATTAAAATAACTCTTAATTAAGTGCTAATTAACTTTAATTGACTCCCAATTGACTCCTAATTAAATTTTAATTAACCTTCAATTAAATTTTTGTTAATTCATAATTGACCTTCAATTAATAAATTTTTTAATAATGATTTGTCTGTTTTGTGCAACAAGTATAATTGAAGAGATGCTGAATGATCTTCTCTTCATAACAACCTACAACTAGCAAAATGGTACAAAAACATTGTCTATATTTGGAGAATATCTATCTATGTTATAAATTTAATGATATAAATGAATTTACATATACTAATTTTTTTTCAAAAATAATATATAATTAATTCTTTTCCTTTATGCCTTTTCAATTAATATATTTTTGTGCATTTCATAATTGACAATGATTTATGTTTTTGTTGTGTAGGAAAATGCAATTGACAACATGTTTGATGACCTAGATTTCAAAACAACTTATAATTAACAAAATGATATTAAGGTGAAAAATGAAACTTTACATTTTGAATTACATATGTTTCCAAATACAATGTATCACTAGGTTTGGAACATTTTCTTAGGTTTTCTATTCATTTCTTTCATGATTTTTAATATTGTCCAACTATCAATTTTCAATAATGATTTTAAACCTTGGTTTTAAATCCTTATTGATTCATCAATGTTATTTGAAGTTTATTCCTCGTAGACTTTGGTCATTGTTGAGTCTTACATTTTTTTTGGGTCAAATGTTTCTCCTTATAAAACTTGATAAAGTTCTCATCTTTTATAGCTTGAATTTTAATATGTTAAATTGATACAACGTGATTAAAACCTTGTAGTATCATAATCTAGACCTTAGTATAATTAACAAATTTTATTTTAATCATAAAAGGGATAATAAAAGTTCGGTTTTAAAAAAAACATTTTTTCAATAATAATTGTGTTAATAAGAATATTATACAAATTCAAAATCTACAAGACATTAAATTATATTCAAAATGGGAAATATTAAATTGGGATTTTAAAAACAAGCAACCAAAACCTTAATTAAGATTATTGTTTTTCTAAACCAAGTTGAAGTTCCTCAATGTATAAGTATTAAGATTTCTAAAAGAGAAAATCCCCTCTCTCATGAAAAAAAGCTAGGATAAAACAACTAGTGACTAAATACTCAAGCTATTAAAAAGCTTCAAATCTTAATACATGTTTCCTTTGTCCTTCAAATTCAAAATGGTTTTCTAGAGCATAACTTGGCATACCCATGGCTGCTTAGATCATTCAAAACAAACCCAAAATAAAAAAAATGAAATGTTTGATCATAGATCAATGATCGGTAATGGGCAATTTCACCTTACCCTTTTGCTAATGGGGAAAGAAAAAATTTGAAATTCTCATTGGTTGCTAAATTTTTGTTCTAGTTGCATATTTTCTCAACATTTATACCCCATTCTTCATTAGTGTTTGGGCCCAATGGGCCACTAGCTAATGCACGGAGGTAACATGGAGGCATAGAAAAAGTTGGGTGTTCATAAACTAAAATTATTGTAATTGTTTACCTTACTACCATGGTAATTTCCACATTAATTATATTATTTTGAAAAATGTTGGAAAAAATTTCAAATATTTTTCCCCAAAGAATAACTTATGAAGGAAAATTTTTAAAATCTTTTGGAGTATATTTTGTTTGTCAAAAATGATATTTTGAAAATGAATTCATTCAGCAAATATTTGTCAAAGCTACCAAGGTACTACACTATGTACATTAGTGCGGAAAGTTGATGAGGATGAATGAACCATATATTTCTTGTTTTTTAGGATCAAATTAATATTCACATGACCCACGAGAAATGTTTTGGAAACATTTTGGATCGGTGTTTTTGCCTTCATAAGTTTTTTGGTTTTTTATTCCTTAAGTGATGACTTGATGGTACAACCTTTATGGGACATTATATTAGGATCTCAAAAAGTTATGGGTTTGAATAAGTATTGTGCAATTCTTCACTTTTAAGAAAAACCTTCAGTTTGAGTTCTTTAAAGAAAAAATATTCTAGTTCTAGTTATTCTTTTTTTTAATTTTTTAAAATTTCTATTTGGCACTTAAATGGAACCTATCATCTAGTTTTGGGTTCAATTATTCAAAAAGAAAGAACTCAATTCCGACTCTAGTTTTAATTTTAAAAACTAGACCAAGTTTTGACCCAATTTAAATAACCCAATTCTATACTTATGTGGAACTAGAATGAGATTTAGATTACATGGTTTTTTTTTCATGTCAAGTTTCAACTTTTAGAACCTTGGTTTTAGTTTTTCTAACTTGGTATGGTCAATTAAGTATAGTTTAGCTACTTTGAAAATCTATCAAATCAAAACATTGGGCTACATTAAATTTTGTACAATCAAATCAAACTTAATAATTCTAAAAGTCCTATCAATGTAAAAAAAACTATGTTGAATTAGTTAATGATCTCCATGTTCATTTCATTTCATTTAAATCGTTTTTTATGAATTACAACTATCTTGGACTTGATAAAAATTTCAAATCATCAAGTCCCTCACATGTAATTTTTATCATTGGAAATACAAGGAAAATACCAAAATATGAAAAAAAAAAATTAATTTCAGATTTTTTTCATAGTTCAAGCAATGGTATTTATTTTAAAATTTTGTAAAATTGTAAATAGTTAAAAATTAATTATGTGATTAATTTTCCACATACATATGGATATTTTATTTATTGGCATTTTTATAAGGAAATAAAATTTCTATACTTTTGAACATTCTAAAATCATTTGCAAAGGGTAGTCAACCCTATTTATTAAAAAAACAAATCTGGAATGCTTACACTTGCAAATTATGTCCTTTGAAATAAAAGGATGCATGAAGAATGGTGTTGCGCACCTCTAGGTATATAAAGTGAAATATAATAAATTGATTATTGAAATATGAATACCAATGATGTGCAAATCATTATGTATTTTAATACAAACATTTCCTAAAAAGGTTTGTGTAAAATCTTTTAGGTTGAAGGCTTGCTAATTTCTAAAGGATCTAATGATTAAAGGTTTTTTTAACTATAGGTAAGAGGATTATTTTAAAGAAATATAAATTGTATCCATTTGAATGTTTAGATATAATTTGCTATTTAATATATAAATATACATAATTTTTTGTACAATGAATTTTAATGTTTTAAGTATGTACAATAACAAAAACCATTAGCAAAATTATATAAAAAATTACCTATAAAAATAAACTAGTTATATATTATGTAAATGGATAAACATTCATTTCAATGCATAATGTTTATATATCATATATTCTATCAAAAACAATTTCCTACAAGGTTCACAAAAGAGGTTTAGATTGAAGGTCAATTATCAAAGGATCTAAAGATGATACATTTTCAAAATTATAAACAAAATGAAGATTTTTTACAAGATGTAAATTGTATTTCATTTAAACAAATAGATAGAAATTGAAATATATTGATAAATTATTTATATGTAATTTTTTGTATGCAAATTTTTTAAATACTTAAAAATGTGAATGACTATTTTTGAGAGCCATATATATCATATAAGATGACAAATGTTACATTTCAATACAATTTAACATTATTACAATGCAAAGAAATACATTTATATTTTTAAAATCATGTAACTAGTAAAATTATCATAAAATGACAAAAGCAATCATTTAAAAAAAAATTACACGAAATATGAATATTGTATTGTGCAATAGTATAATATTTAAAAAACGTTTAGGGGGAAAAAAAATTAGGTTCAAGATTGACTTCTCAAGAATCTAAGGATTATAAGTTTTAAGAACTATAGGTATAATTTTCTTTATGAAATATATCTACATGATTAGTACAACTACCATTAATTGTTTATTGAAATATAAATATGTTTGTATATAAAAAATGCAACACAATTTACAACCAAATTAAAGTTGAATGACTTTTTAAAAAACAATGATCCAAACAACCATATGTGCATGTATTGAAATTTTGCTTTCTTTTTAATCAACCCCACAAAAGTTGAGAGATGACCCCATAACGAGGTACTAAATACATGTGTCTATGATCATATACTGTAGGAACCATCCTCAAATCTTCATAAACACCTTACAACCACACACAAATAAATCTACCATTGAAATTGATCCTTTTTAGATGGATTGGTACAAATTTGTTAAATTAGTCTATAGTCTAGAGAGGCAAGGCCAAAACGCTCAAATTTATTTTGTACATGTGAACATACTTGTCAAAGCATTGTCATTTAGAAAACTTTTCTACAAGAAGTTGAGGGTCACATACTATCTTCAATTGTCAAAACTCCCTTGACAAGGATGCGAAACCTTGCCATTATTTGTAACCACTTAACATCATGCACACACACTAAGTATTGACAATAAGATTTCATTAGTTAAAATTAACCAAACTTGCAAAATGTTGAAACACAACCACGTTTGTAAAGACATAATTACACTTGTGTTTTCTCACATTCATTTTACTACCACTAACAAGCCCCAAAATAGTATTACATGTTAGGTGGAAAATCTTTTATTAGAATGTAACAAAGGTAAAATTGTTGAACTTCAAATACTATTGAAAGAATAAAAGTCCATTGACAAATTCCTACCTTCCAACTAAGGCACCTATCAATTTGGCCAATTGCATATGCGGCCTGTCTTGAATTGCTTCTATGTGCACATGAAACAAAAATCCAATATGCATTATAAAACATTGAGACTTATGTAAAATCGATTTTTAGTCTAATAGTATGTATTTCACATGGAATCTATCTATGGAAATTAGGGTTGTCACCTTCACACATATCACAAATCTATGGAGATAAACCTTGAAAAGAAGGTTAAACATCTTTAACATCAATAAATTTATAATTTGAATCCAGTTGTCCTAAATAGCTCTTACCTAATAAAGTTTTCATTGTTGCATGTACATAGTTCATGCCCAAATTGAATATATCATAAAACAAACTTGAAACATGTGATCAACCATGACTCCAGCTCCAATGATTGTCCTTCCAACTATAGGCTAAAAAGAGCTTCAAGACAAAGGCTTTAGTTTGATGGATGTATCAAAGGTTTATCTAAAGACTTTGAAACCAAAAACACTTTAAAAAATAGGGTTAGTAATATCCATCTAAGAAAGAGCTAACATATATAAAAAATGCAAGAACCACATACAAGAAAAACCTTCATGCATGTACAACTTTTCCAAATCAAAGCAACCCATCTATTAGAGATGGTAATAAAAAAAATTTATTGTAATCTAACACAATATCCATCTCCAAGCTACTCAATTGCTAGGTGTGTTAAAAAAAGATGTGTAATATAGAAGCTTGAACTCAATTAATTTCGAAGCTAGCTCCTTTTTTAAAAAGCCAAAAATACATCCCTTGGAGAAATTCATGATGAGATTCATTAGACCAAACACAAGAGCAATTATGCCACCTAACAACTTGTCTTCCTCTTCATTCATCACCTTTTCACAATCAATCAACAGTCCTTAACACAATATAACTAAAAGGTGAAAAATGCATGGGATTTAACACCACAACAAATTTTTGAATTGTAACCACCATAATTTTATTTTATTTTAAAATTGAGTCAACATGTTGTGCCTACAAACCTCTTTTCAACTCATGAACTAACAATTGATTATTAATCAATAGTGATAGTAAGTTTAACCTTGGTGTCTTCACATCCCTTAGAGGAGGTTTTAAAACATAGACCAATCATGTAACATTGTAAAATACACACAAATTTAACTAGTCATCCAAGGACAATGACTCTTGCATTGCTTTCAAAAAATTGTTAAACCATGTTTAACAACTTAAAATCATGATTGCCTTTTAAATTTGAAAAAATGAAAGGAACCCAAATTTGTGCCATTACAAGTCAAGCTCACAACATCATTTAAGGTTTCTTATGGAGGATTGGTTGAGGGCACATTGAAAAATGGCACTTCAAATGTGACCTCTCCCAAATATCTCAAAATTGATGCATTATTATGTTGCCCTACCTTCCTTTCAACTGTGGCTATTTCCAAAATTACCAATAGCCTTTATTGCATTTATAATTAGGGATAATGGCAACAATAAATTTAAATATATCATAATGATATACATTTCCTACTTAGTAATGGAAAACCATCAAGTGAGCCAAACATAGTAATCTCCTTCACAAAAGGTGTTCAAACAGTTTCACAAAAGATTACAAAACACCACTTGATTCCTCTCTTCCTAATACCAAACTAACATCTTCATGGTGTACAACAAAAAGTTATCATCCCCTTCAATTTTGTGAACACAATGGACAACATAAACAATTAAACTTTTTACCTTCCTACACAATTAACACCTTCACAATCACATTCAGGCCCACAAAAACAATCTTCTAATGTACTTGTCATTGTCTAGATGATGTGGATATCAGTGGTAAATAGACTTGCAACCATGGAAATAGAAAAGGATAAGAACAAGACATATTTGTTTAGAATGTGCTATGGATTTAAGCACACTAAAGTCTGAAATGAAGAATTTGGAAAAGACAAACATGCTAAACCATAGAATCACAACTAATAATATGCCATAGCTAGTTCCAATTTGTTCCAATAGGACTGAAAATCAAGTAAAAACAATAAGCTCTTCACACATGTCAAAGGACAAAACAAAAGAAAACCTTTTGACAATAGCCAAAATAGGTATGACTCAAAAAAATTTCCCTACAATGTATGTACTAGCTACTTTCAAAGGAAGGCATTAAATTTTTTTGTAGCATTGTTATCTTGGAAGACCACACATCCTTAAGATTATTTTCAGCCTAAGAAATATTTAACCTTGAACTTCATATGAGCTTTAGCATGTCCACCCTAACTAAGCTATATGACTCACATTTTTCACATAATTTTTTACCCCAACTTTTAAAACATGAAAATATATATTACAATGTGATAACATGGACAACAAAACCTTTTCAATGGGCCAATGTGGTATGTCCTTTCTTTGAACACATTTGGCCATCAAAAGCCAATGAATTGTTTTAAAAAGATGTTATCAACTAAATCCACATGCAAATCTAGTGGGCACCCATGGAGATGTTTATTTAGTTTTTTGAGATGGATATTACCAATGTTAAGACCATGAGAAGAATAGTAGCTTGCCCAATTAAAAATCCACATGTGGTTTAATGTCATCCATAATATCCTTGCACTTAAAAAAATTCATGCCTTTTAAAGGATAGAAAGTTGACCTTTCAAAATTTACAATTTAAACATACCATTATTCTCATAAAGGAACTACAATTGGTGTGCATAATTTCTAGCCAAATGCTAGTTGCTACATTATGACATGGATGGTCATAATTAGGTGATTACAATAGCCCATATTCATTTAAATTCAATGTAGTCAATTTTTGGGTTGAAAGAACATAATATCTTTTGAAGCATGAAGCAATTAACCTTGTAAATGGCAATTTCACCAAATGTGAACTACAACTACAATGCCCAAAATTTGAAATAGTATTATCACCATGTTGAACACCAAGTCCACATTCTCTTGTTCATTTGCACAACATCCACTTTTGCAAACTCTCAAATTCTTTCCAAAACCGACCATTGATAACAATAAAAGGAAAAAATATGGGCAAACAAACTACTACCCTCTAGTAAAATAAACATATTCTACTATAAGCTTGCACAACAAACACTTATGTGTTATTTTTACTTGTTCACCATATATATGCTTCACTTTTTGAAATGGCGTAATCTTAATCACTTACATAACAAAAGCAGGGACATCACAACAATGGAAACATCAAACAACAAATGTAGGGCTAGATTATTTAGAAATTCACAAGGTACATGTTCATTACAAGTTTTTTGTAGTCATCCAACAAACCCTTCACTTTTGATACAACTCCAAAACCTTTAAACCTATAAGCCATAGGAACAAAAAAACAAAAAAAACCTCTTGATTTTTTTTCCAATTTACAAGCAAACCAAATTATCAAACCAACTTCTAAGAAAATAATTTAGTATTACAACAAAAGAAAAGGACATTTGTTAAGACAAGTGCCAATTAAAATTCTTGCTCTGGAAATCTTACCTTCAAAAAATAAACATGAACAATATTATTATTATAGATGTGAGAAGGGCCATATTAGTAGTAGATCGTTCCATTACAACATTGAAAATCACACAATAATCAAAGGTCAAAGAAAATATATAAAATTCTCCTCAAAGTTATCATGCAACCTCATTATTGTATCTAACCAAATGTGAAAATTTGGCATTTAATGCATGCCAAATAAAGCTAGAAGTAGAATCCATCTCACCAATCACTTACTTTGATGTAAAACCCTTCATTTAGATATCTAACATAATATATTTGAGGGTACATAAATATATCACAAAAAAAATTTCATGCAATTTCAATAATCAACAAAACACATGAAAATGTTTGAACATTTACCTCTTTTTTTTCTTTTGTACTTTTTGGTGGCACTTGAAAGATTTGAATTTAAGTTTTAATTTACAATTTATTCCAAATAAAACAATCATAATGTGGAAGAAGACCATTTACTTAAAATATTTTGCAAGCAAAAAACACTGAACTTCACACAACACGAATCAAAACATTGTCAATAGTTATTCAAACATCTTGTTCATTGCATTTGCCATGCTCGCATCACACAATGCACTTCCACATTGATAAATCACAACACAACCGAAACAACACATTTCACCATATTCATTCCACATATTTCACTATGTGGGCCATCTTCTCCTCACTTCACACAATAACAAAAACTAAACTTCACACAACAATAATTAAAACACCATCAACTATTTTTCAAACACCATTAGTAGTTTTTCAAACATTTTGTTCACTACCTATGCCATGTTTTCATCACACAACACACTTCCATGTCAATAACTCACAACACAATCAAAACACCATGTTTCACCATATTCATTCCACATGTTTCATTATATGGGCCAGTTTTGCCATACTTTCATAGCACCTTGTCCTTCGCCATTTCTTTCAATCATTCTCATGTATACAAGCCTATTGACTCAAATGCCTTGCCTTTTACCACTTCTTTCAACCATGTTCACTGCTCAAGCCCGATGATTCAAAAACTATAAAACTAAACTATTTACAAATCAAAACACTTTTTACATTCCTTACAAAATGGAAAAAACTTTTTACAATCAAACACTATGGCACCACCAAAGAAAATTGACTATGCGACAATGCTTTGAAAGTTCAAACAAGATTTCACCAATTCAACTCCGCTTCCTTGGATAAGAAACCCAAACAAGACAATTAGACATATTGCCCGTCAGAAAATCAACTTTGATTTCTTGACATTTGTGGATACAAAGATTCAACAAACCTCCTTCTTTCAATTCTTTGAGCAAAGTAAATCAATTTGTCGACACATATGTAACAAAAAAGAACTAATTCTTTGACGATCATGAAAAAATGTCAGCTTTAGGTAATCTCAACATTTTCTTTTCCACTACACTTTTATCATTTAATAAATAAAGAAATAAATCCTTCAATGCATATTCACATCACATTCCATCTCATGGTTATAGGACACACCAAATTGTTGCTAGATTTTTTTCAATGCTTTGTATGCTAACATTGAAGACCAACTTACTCAATACATGAGTATTGGAATGTTACAAAGAGTTGTCCTAAGGACTATGGCACTTTACTAAATGGCATGATTCCTATTAGAATTCAACATCAAAGATACATCAATATGGTCTAACCTTATTTTTGAGCAAGCCAAATAGCTTCTCCAAAACATGGAAAATACAAAGAACACCAACATTTTGAACAATTCTATGTCTGAAACTCCTACCTCCAAAATGAAAAATATCGTCTCAAAGACAACAATGCACCCAAAAAATAAATAAATAAATAAATAATCTTCAATAATCCATCAACACTATGTTTACATTATCACATGCAAAACAAACAACATGATCTATGTAGGCCAAAATGTAGATCTATTTCAAAGGTTTCATCAACATTGCAAGATTCCTCCATCTCATATGTGATTGATGTAAAAACATTTCAACCTTGTGACATGTATTTTAAACTTGACATAAATTTTCATTAGTTTTCAAAAATATTGTGTAATAGGTTCGAACACAAATAAATCTCTATGTTATTTAACATAAGACTTAACAACTATAACAAATTAAAAGGCAACCTAACATTAAACCCTAAATATTGGTATTTTCATCAAAATAAGATTTTGTAACAACATTTTCTCATGAATAAATTACATGTTTTCAACATGATTATAATATTGTTTGTTGTATACACCTTCATTTGATTTGATTTCAATTATGATTCCAAACAAATATAAAATTGGATCACCCAAGACCAAACCAAAACCTAGTTTAATTTTTAAAATCAATACCAAAGTTGGAATTGAATGTTTCTTTTTCCAAAAAAAGAATTTGGAACAGGATGATAGGTTCCATTCAAGTGTAGAACCGAAATTGAAAAAAAAAAAAAACCAAAACCAAAATATTTTTTTTTACATAATTGAAATTGAGAGTTCTATTTGAGAAATGAACCACACAACACCCATAACTTTTTGAAATCCAAAAGTCCCATAAAGGTTGTACCATTAAACCACCACCCTTGGGGGTAAAAAACCCAAAAATTTGTAAAAAGAAAAAAAACCAATCCAAAATGTTTCCAAAACATTTCTCATTAGTTTTTAAAATGTTGAACCCAAAAAACAAAAAAATATGGTTCACTAATCTCATCTATTTTCCTCACTAATATGCACAAAATAATACATTGGCAATTTCGACAAATATTTGTTGAATAATTAAGGAATTTTGAAAATATTATGTTCAACAAATAAAATTTTAAAATATTCTACACTTTCCTTCACACAGTTATTATTTGGGGAAAATATTTCCTAAAATTTTCAACAATTTTCAAAATCATATGATTCATGTGGAAGGTGAAAATATTGCATCCAACTTTTTTTCGTGCCTCAAGGCTACCTCCACTAACCAATTCTTGGTCCACAGGGCCCATGCATTCATTTTGACACACTCGCCTTCACTTCAATACTTGCAACAATGTGTTGATATTGTGTTATTCAAAGATCAGGTCGCATTTTAACTAATGTTATCATTGTTGATCTCACTTAAACTTTCAAGAGTTGCCCTTTTCAGGGGAGTTGTTACAATGATCATGACCCAAACAAACGATAAGCTTTATTGTGATTGACACTCATAAGACATTTTTTTATGTTTTGTTGTCAAGGTATTTGGCTACTTGCACCAACAAACAAATGATTTTCGACACACTAATGTGCTAATATAACATAGTTAGCTAAGGGCACTAAAGGACCTTATTTGTTGATTTTACGGATGTTTTATTGAAAAAAGGTGGTGGTAGCATTGTAGAAAGCCCAAGTCTCATTCATCTTGAAGCAAACCCTCATTGCCAATGATGCCTCTTCTAGGCTTGGAGCTCTTCCAAATTCCTTGCCCTCTCTTTGATTGATTTGTCTCACACAACTGGTGAAGGGTTTAGGACCCAAGCTTGGGATTTGGACTTTAGGAGGTGCTTTTTCCTCTCTCACTTTTGGGTGTTGTTTCAATTTTGGACATTGGTCCTCTTTGTGTTCTTCCTTTTCCCTTCTTGTCTGGTGTTTTTTAATAAATTTTTAGAGCATACTACAAAGAAAGAACACCTTTGAAATAATTGCTTGAATAACTTGTTTTGAAAACTTCAAAACCCACCCATCAAACAAAATTGATAGAATTGGAGAATTGACTTCTGTGTTTCAAAACTTAATTGATTTGCAACGCAACAATTTGAAACTACAAGTTGCCCTGTGATTCAAGCTTTTTTTTATCAAGGAGAGTACCATCAAGACTGGTAGTAGAGCTTGGAGTGTTCTTGAGCTCTTCCTAGTATTATTCCTTTGACCATACCTGCAGATTTGCTAAATAAAATCATTTGAAAAATTGCCATGTTTGAACATGATGTCATTGTGTGATGGGACAAAGGTTGTAAAATGGAACAACAATGATAAGGCCACTGACCATACCAAGTTGGCCTCAACAGCACTGAGCTTGAGCATTTTCAAAGAGAATTGCAATCTGCCAAATATGGTAGGGTTTGTAATGTCAAGTGATGGATGATTGTCTATAAGAATTGATGGCACATTATACAAGCATTTGATCATACAAAAAGTCCATGTGATAATAGTAGTGGTTGTATGTGAAACAATCAATGAGAGATTTATGCAAAACACAACTAGGGAAGGAAATGGAATAAGTAGCTAAATCTCACCAAAGCTACTTTCAAGTTTGGTATGTGTCACTTTCCATGGGTGGGTTGTGGGTGCCAATGCTTTACTATTCACCATCAGGAGTGGATTCAAATTCTGGTCTGTATGAATGGTGGATACTCTCATGGAACCTCTTGCAATCAGAGCTTCTATTCAGCCACCAATTTGACTAAAATCTGTAATTCATGGAATGAAAGCATGTCAAGTGAGCCCTTCATAAATTCAAGATAATCAGAATTGAGAAGACAATCTTACTACACAATCTTGACATTCTTGACCATCAAGCAAGATGCATGACTGGAAATGTGTGTCTACATAACTAGTGCACTCACAGGGGAGAGTCACAGTGCGGCACTAAAGCCCTAAAGACAATGAATGGTCTCAATTCCAAAGCCAATTTCCATCTATGAATTGATGAAACAAAATTTGGGTATAAAAAGACCAGCAACATCATTAGCTAGCTAACTGTGTATCATCAATCCCATAACTTTTCCATCATCTTTGAGACCAACAAACAGTCTGGCTTCTGAAAGACACAAAAAAACCCAATGCTCAAAAACGCAAGTATCCTTTATGAACAAAATCCAAAATCTCAAATCTTACATGCAGTGTTGTAAACCCTAAACCCTTTTCAACTAGCTGATGTATCATCCTCAATCCCAAAACTTTTCCACTCATCTTTGAGACCAGCAAGCAATTTGAGTTTTTGAAGGACATAAACGTCCCAATGCTCAGAAACACGAATATCCCTTGTGGGCAAAAATTCAAAATCTCAAATCTTACCTGTAGCCCTGTAAACCCTCTTCAACTAGCCGCTGTATCATCATCAATCCCATAACTTTTCCAATCGTCTTTGATACCAGCAAGCAGTCAAAGTTTTTGAAAGACACAAAAAACGCAATGCTCCAAAAGCACAAGTATCCTTTGTGAGCAAAATCCAAAATCTCAAATCTTACCTGCCGTGTTGTAAACCCCAAACCCTCTTCAACTAGCCGCTGTATCATCGTCAATCCGATAGCTTTCCATCATCTTTGAGACCAGCAAGCAGTCAGACACAAGGATCCCAATGCTCGAAAATACAAAAATCCTTTCTCAAGAAAATCCAAAATCTCAAATCTTACCTGCAAGCCTTGCAAACCCTAAACCCTCTTCTTCACTACGATCTAGAAAGACACAAAGCCTCCTCATGCTGTATGTATGACTCCTGCACTCCGTGACCTGCTCGCTCATTCATAGCAATGATGGTATTGAGAGAGAGAGAATGAGGTGTGGAGACTGGAGAGCGGAGAGAGAGAGGAGAGGAAAGAGGAGAGGAGGGAGGATGGCAGAGAGAAGAGAGGAGAAGAACGAGAGACAACAAACCCTAGACTCTAGGGCTTGCTGAATGCAAACCCTAAAGACCTTCGAAGAAATCTGGAAGAGCTCGACAGGTCTCTCAAGAACACTGTTGTGATTTCCGTTTCCTGCACACGACAATCACACTCTTCGTGCACACCAGAAACGCGCCAACACATTTATACATAGAGTTTTTATTTGAGTTTCCGTGACAATTTTTTTTTGGAACTTCTGCGAGTGAAGAAGACATTTTGTTTACAATGGCGACCGTGATGCAGAAAATCAAGGATATCGAAGATGAGGTGATGATGATGCGCATTACCTTCTTCCCTTTCCTTTCTTCCTGAACACATGTTTTGGTTTTTGCATTTGAGTGTTCTTTTGTGTTTTTCCCTTCTCAGATTCTCAACTCTGTATTTTTGTCTTTCATGTCGTTTCTGTTATTGTTGTTGTTTTTGTTTCTCTTTCCTACGTGTCGTGGAAGGGATGAGAAGAGATGGCTGTGATGGAGAGACAGAGAGGAGAGAGAGAGAGAGAGAGAGAGAGAGAGAGGATACTAAGAGTTGAAGCTGGATGCAGATGGCCAAGACGCAAAAGAACAAGGCCACAGCTCATCATCTAGGTCTGCTGAAGGTAATATCATATCTTGATACTCTTAGACAATCTAGAGTTTGTGGAGCTAGGATGCTGATCATGATGATACAATTGGGGTTTTTCTTCTTCCTCTTACTGTACCAAAGACACAACGCGTGTGATTTCTTGGCAGGCAGGTGTAGTGGTTTTTTCTTTTGCTTGTTGAGGTGTTCTTTTGTGCATGTTTCACACCAGTGGTTGATTGATTGATTGATGGCCTTTATTCACCATCTGGTGTGAGGATTGCAAAAGCAGCAGGAAGTCAAACTCCAGAAAGGTTCAGACTCTTCTTCCGCATGTCAGATCAAAAGCAGCAGCCTGAATTTGGCAGCCACCCTAAACCCATTTGGTCTTCTTTGTGGCAGGCAAAGCTTGCCAAACTGCGCAGGGAGATTTTGGCACCACCGTCATCAAAGGGAGGAGGTGCTGGAGAAGGTTTTGATGTTACCAAGAGTGGGGACTCACGAGTTGGACTGGTTGGGTTTCCTTCTGTTGGCAAGTCCACGCTTCTCAACAAACTTACAGGAACATTTTCTGAGGTGGGCTCTTCCTTACCTCACCTGTTTGTTATGTTTGCATATAATGTTACGCATGTTATGGCATGCGCTGGATATGACCACTCTCATGACCACACCTGTTGTCATGTTACCTTCAAACTATTGTTGCAGAGATTTCTCTGCAACCCTCATAGATATGTTATGGCATGCCAATTGCAATGTTGCAAGTTTCTGCAATTACCATTACCCACCTGTTGATGGTCCCTGATCAAGTGTGAGACTGGCACTTTTGCTCATACCGCTGTTTTTGTTTTTTTGTTTTTGTTTGTTTTTGTATTTCCTAGTTTGGAACTTTCTGTGGCTTCTTGAAGAAGTGTTAACCTTGCTGTTGTTTTATCTTTATTGGGAGAATGGAGATTTGTCTATTTTTATGAAAGATATTACCATTACCCACCACAAATTGCTATCAAAGTCCAGGGGATGTTTCTACAGTTGTGCAGGAAGTTAACAATACATGGGTCAATTCTGCCTGACATTGAAATGGCCAGGTGGCATCATATGAGTTCACAACTTTGACATGCGTGCCAGGTGTGATCAAATATCAAGGGGCCAAGATTCAGGTAAGTTCAAGACCACCTTTGTCTTTGATTCGTCTGCAATTATTACAGATCTTTGGAAGCTGCAATGCTTTGTGGTTAGCACCATTTTCACTTTCACATCTGTGCATGTAGATTCCCAGTTTTTGTATTTTTTATGTTGACTGGCAAGAGTGAAATCTACTTTGATGTTCCGACTGTGAATAACTCTCCATGTGTTCCATCTTGCAGCTACTGGATCTTCCCGGTATTATTGAAGGTGCAAAAGATGGGAAAGGTCGAGGTCGTCAGGCAAGTAGTTTTCTTTCTGGCATCTGGATGATTTCATGTCCACTAGGTCATTGAGTATTCTGCACTGGATATGCATTGTTGCTCAGTCATTGCAATAGATAGTAGAGAGGGGGTTGTCCACCTTGACCTTTGTGGAAGAGTTGTTGTTGATCAGGAGCAATGTCTGGGGCTTGCTTCGAACAGGTTATCAGTACTGCAAGAACATGCAATTGTATACTGATTGTGCTGGATGCCATCAAACCCATCACCCACAAGCGCCTCATTGAAAAAGAGCTTGAAGGTTTTGGCATCAGGTCAGTGCCACTGTTATTGTTCTTATTCCTCAGAGCCCATGCTTCTTAAGCTCTAGATAAATGAGTGCCTGAGATTTATCAGGATGACATATGAAGTGTCAACAGCAAGCTTGGAACAGTGCCTCTTCCAATTCCTTGAAAATCAAATGAAATCTGCTTCTGCAGCAAGCTCTGGATACAATCTCTTCAATTTCCTTGGGAACTTAGGTTAAGGTTTATTTTCTAGTAGGAGGAGGAGGCCAGTGTTCAGGTTTAAACAAGTCCAGACAGTCAAGCAGTTGCCAAAGGTAGGGAGATGTCAGCATACCACATGACAGGGCTACAGTACCATTACCTGTTTGAAGTTAGCAGTTTGTGTTCGAAACATTCATATGCAAATGGCTCAGTTGATGCAATGTCATGCATGCAACTCCTATCAGGAAGCTGTGACTTCCAGCACTGTTACTTGCATTCCTGATAGCTCCTCCAGACAATTCACAATGAGGTTCAAATGAGCAGCACTTCTGATTTGCCCCAGCATTCTCCAGATCAGAGGCATGAATGTAGGCTAGAAATGGTCATCTAAGCACTTGCAGAATGTGCATCAGAGATTGTTGTCATCAAAGGGAAATGGTGAATTGAGGAGTTCAGTTCTGAGTCGTTCTTCTTTTCCAGGTTGAATGCACAGCCTCCAAATATGGGTTTCAAGAGGAAGGACAAAGGAGGGATAAGTTTTACTTCAACAGTGACCCCCACTCATTTGGATCTTGAGACAGTCAAGGCAATCTGTGGTGAATATAAGATCCACAATGCAGATATTTCGTTGCGGTTTGATGCTACAGCAGATGATTTGATTGATGTGATAGAGGGCAATCGCATCTACATGCCTTGCATATATGTTGTCAACAAGGTTGATCAAATCACCATTGAGGAACTTCATGTCCTTGACAGACTGCCCCACTATTGTCCTGTTAGGTGAGGTACAACAAACCATGTGTGCACATCTTGGAAACATCTTCAAATCCCTCCTGGCAGTCTCCCCATCTTGTTTCCAGGACATGTACAATGTGGTGTTTACATCCGATGTCAAATTCTAGAATACTGGCAACGTTCTCCTTCTTTGAGTTGATGCCTTGAAACATGGCAAATCAAATGTGTGATAGATGATGCAGTACTTTATAATGCTTGTATTCTGCTGATCTGTGATGAAGTTCATGTTTTGTGTTTGCAGTGCCCATCTGGAGTGGAACTTGGATGGACTTTTGGAGAAAATCTGGGAATATCTGGATTTAATACGTGTTTACACAAAACCACGGGCCATGAGCCCAGATTATGAAGATCCTGTTATCTTACCAGCCAAGAAATGTACTGTTGAGGACTTCTGTGAGCGAATCCATAAAGATATGGTCAAGCAGTTCAAGTAGTAAGTACCTGGGGCCTTGCCAGGTTTGTTTTTTCTTCAAAGATTTTTCATGCCACCTATGTTTGATGCCCACATGTTTGTGGGTGCTGATGTTCTAGAAGGTGAATTGGTCTCAATTTGGTTATATGTGGCATGTTTGCTTGACTACAGTGCCTTGGTGTGGGGTTCAAGTGCAAAACACAAGCCACAGAGAGTTGGGAGGGTGAGCTTTTCATGTTTCTCAACTGATTTGCATTCAATTTCTTCTTTGTCATTTTGCTATCTTGTAGTTTGTTACTACAAGGTAACTCTGTTCTTCCATTACCTGGAGGACTCTAGTGTGCTTTGATTGTTGTGAACCACACAACAGTATGCAGATGGAGGTGTATGGTTGAGTTTGAGATGGGTTTGTGGAGGGATGCAGGAACATTTGTTGGAGGATGAAGATGTGGTCCAGATCATCAAGAAAGTGTAAATTGTCCTTTATTTCTAGAGATTTCATCTTTCCAGTTTTCTTGAGGTTCCAAGTTGGATAATGCATCTTCCACAACTTGTCTTTTGAGTGTTATGGGCACCAGTCAACCAAATGGGAGCTAAGATCACCAAGACACAATATCAGTCTAAGTATCCTGGATAATGGCATCATGAGCTGGTGCCTATAAAGACATGCGTCTGGTGTCTGCAGTGTGTTCTGCACTTTATGAGTTAACAGCAGGAGATTCAGTTTGTATCTGAGCTCAGTTTTTGAACCAATTACTACCAGCAGTGAGGCAGCACTTGAAGAGTAGCTATAGATGCTGTGGAGATAGTTTGTAGAAGCTAGAAAAGATGATGTACACTCCTATCAGAGGGAATGTCTGGCTGTTATTGTTTGGCATCCAGGCATGAGTTACTTGTGAGTCTTGGAATAATTCCATGCTCATGAATTCTTCCAATAAGCAAAATAGGCTGCCAGATTGTCACTCTTATCACAGAGGGGGGCTCTTGTTGGGAGTGGTTAGGGGCCAGATTTGTGTCATTCTTATTGCTTGCTTTCCAATACATGTCTTGTCAGTAAGGGAAGTTCTGACCAATTCCATGTGTTTTTGTGCATGCCTTTGGTCTGTGTTCTTGTTTCAAAGCATGTCTTTAAGGTCAGTCCAAACTGTTCCTCACAATGTAGGATATCTAAGCTCCCTTCATATCAATCCATGGTGTTTCATAGTTTTTTGCACTGTTCATGTTGAAGGTAATCTTATTGTTCTTTCATTCTAGTATTTCACTTGGCTTCTGTGTTTCTTTTTTCCCTGTTCTTCATGCCTTGCACAAGGGATGGTTCTTTGACTCAAAAGGCAGTCTTCTGAATGTGGACATTTCTTGAAACTCATGAGGTATCTGATCTCTGGCAGCATTTTTTGGGTACCAATAACTCTCTGACCAAATTGCCTCTCTGGTAACAAATCCCATGGTGACATTGTTGCGGTACAGCACTTGATAAGGTTCTCAGGTTATTTGAGCAATGTCTCAACCCAGCTGGTGGTCTACATGAGCACTCTGCCTTTGGAGGACAGCAAATTGTCTCCTTTGGAAAATGCATCAAAGAATTGAAAGAAATGGCACAACCACACTCAGTAAGAGATCTTGAGTTATTTCTGTTTTAGCGGACTTGGTGGCAGTTTGTGTGTGTAACTTAATAATCTGTGGAGATGTGTTATTGAATTTTGGACTGTAATTGGATGCACATGTAAAGAGAGATGAAATTGGTTCCTTGCATGTCCAAAGTCTGATGGGCCACTTGATGGCAACCTCACCTCAAGTGTGTAGACATTAATCTGGTTTGCAATTCCCAGGTACATGTGTTGCTACTCTGCTCCTTATAATTGCTCAGTTATCATGTAAGCATGCATGGCAAATCCAGCAGGATTTCTATTTTGTTCATGTGACGAGATTGAATGTTAATCTGTCACTTTGCTTGCAGAGGGCAGCGTGTTTGGATTTTATTATTGGTGTTGAGCCTAACATTTCAAGAACCTGTTACAGAACTTGAACCCAAAACCTTGCATATCCTTATTATGTTAGAGTCAATGATGTCCCCTTTTTGTTGGTTCAAGAAGGACCAAAAAACACCTTAAGTTGTAGGCCACTTGGGCTACTGCCATTCATCCCTGTAGGCCACATTGAAGGTGACGTATGCTATACAAATGTGAAATCACTATGGTGGTTGCTCTGATGAAAGCCAACAACCATAGACAGGATGTGTGTCTCTTACATGAACCAACAACTGCAATGGAGTGGCCCAGGTGGGAAAGTCGTATTGCACTTTTTGTGTAGCCAAAGGTTAGACCCAAACCCTACTTATGTCAAAACTGAATCCTAGAAATGTTCCCTTCCTCCTACTACTACTACTACTACTACTATTTAGCATTTGGGATTATCAGCTGGTGGTGGAGAGAGAGGTTTGATGGGATCCTTTCCATCTTTGATGATGGACACTGCATTCATTCCCCATGTTATATGGAACTCAACATGGAAATGTACAAAACCACATCCCTGCAACAACACACCCAAAACCTGATGCTTTTAGTGGAAAAACCCAACACTCTTAGTACTAATCAGGGCTGGTTGTTTGTTTGTACATCAATTCTAGCAACTAAAACATCGTAGTATCTGTCCAGAATATGGGTAGTGTTATACTAAAGATCTATACATCCTAGCTGGTAATATGATCTTTAAGCTGGGGAAAATCACAGCTAGAATTAATACAGATCCAGAACTACCATGTTTTCTAGATTAGATAACTTAGATTCTACAATCTTCAGCTGGGAGACCCATACAAGCTAGTGGAAATTCAGATGTAGATACTTAGTTTCTCTAGCAGGGAGACTGAGAGCTAGATCCCAGGTACTATGATCTCTAGTTAGGAAAGTCATCTAGATCCCAGATATCATACACGTTCAACTGCAAGAATTGTAGCTAAATCCCTGATTTACTTTTATATTCAGCTGGGAGAATCATAGCTAGATCCCAGATGATGCTCTGGTTTTCAACTGGGAGAATTGTAGCTAGATCCCAGATGATATTCTGATTTACTTCAGCTGGACAGACACACACTGGAGATGCAGGCAGAAGAGGTCTCAGAGGAATTGGAGATGCAGATGATCATGTATGGTTTTTGTATGTAACTGGATTGTCTGCAACAAACTGAACCAAAGCCAGCCTCCTGGGGGAATCATAACAGGACTTTGCACCTTTGAGCTGTACTCAAAGAACAAACGCCCTTGTTCCTTTGTTTGCAGCAGGATATTGTTATGGATTGACTGGTGTCTCAAGAGTAGTTTTTCACTTTTGAAATATAATTTTAATTTTTCATACTCTGTTATGTGTATCAATTTGTAATAAATATATTCATATATTTTATATTTTTTCATTGTTTAAATTTTAATTTTAAAAAATGATTGGTCCAAATTCCAAGTTAATCAAGTCTCCTCAAAATTCATAAGAATAATTCAATTATGAAAGTGCTCTTCAATAAATATATATATATATATATATATATATATATTTGTGACTGCTTCTTTGGGGGACCCTAATTGTCATAACTCAAACTTGGGTATAAGATGACTTGTAAGTCTTGAGAAAACCCCCCTGCCCAGTGCAAATCCAAGGCCAAGGTGGAAATTGAAACCCTTGTCTTGGCTTTGTAACTCTATTAAGTTGGGTTGGCATGAAAAATGTTGAGGGAAGCTTCAAGCAAAGTGCATAGAAGATGATCTCATAATGTCAATGAAGGCATTGATTGACCTTTCTTTTAAATGGGAGAGAGTCATAACCTTAACTTGGGTTGGGTTGTGACCAACTTATGGGAAGGATAACAAAATGTTGTTATAAGGATGAAAAAAGTCAAATGCTTCCAAACGGAAACAAACCACAACTGAGGCTAAATGCTCTTGACAAAGGGAGTGAGTTAGGAGGGTGAATAGAATATCCCTAAATTCAAATCGCACTCTCACAAGTTGGGAGAGTGCAAGAAAAATGAATCTCATGCATTTCCAAATGGGAATCAGTTGGAGAGTTGAAATTTCAAAATATGTTGATTTTTTGGGACAAAAATGCAAATAACAAAAGTGGTTCAATTTGGGCTTGCAATATATCATTGAAAAATATTTTTAAATATAAATATTCAAAGTGAGCTTACATTCTCAATTTGAAGTTATGAGTTTAAAATTATGATAAAGAAAAGGATCAAAAATCAAATTGACAATTTGACTTCTGACCATTAAAACTTGAGAAACGAAAGTCAAATGAGCACAATATGGCTATACAATACTTTTTGCACCTTCGTACAAATGTTTGGTAATACTTGCTATAGGATATACTAAACATTTAAAAATTTGTTGCACCTACTGAATGTCTTGAGTTGCCATTGATTTTTATATTTAAAATATGTAATATTTCATGTTGATTCACATTGACAAAGTTCAATTTTTTTGGGGGTATTGAGCTTCTTTCATGGCCCATTAGCTAAAGTCCTTTCCAAATGTTGAAATTTGTAAAGATGAGATATAATACCTATAGAGGTTGTATTTGGCCTATCTATTTGGGCAACAAGAATAGATCCTTGGATAAATAACATGGGAGTGGTGGGAACAAAATGGAAATACATAGAAACTATGGGAGTAACATAACAAACATCAGACAAGGTATATGAAATATTTCAACTATACAGGGCAGCTATATATCCTATATAATTCAAAAATTTAGGGGAAAAAATAACCATGGTGTTAATATGGGGGAAAAGTAGCACAATGAACACAATAAAATATTTTTTGCGCTTGCGCAATAATAAATGTTATTGCATGTTGTTTTGCACATGTGCAAAGAGGGCTTGCACGATTAACCACGTTACAGAGCATACGGTCATACCTTGGTAGTTTCAACACTAATTATATTATTTCAAGAAATGTTGAAAATTTTAATAATTTTTTTAAGAAGAACAAACTTTTTGTGAAGGAATTTTTTTTTAATGTTTAGAGTTTTAGGAATTAAAAAAAATAAAATCAACATGGCATGTTTGACATAAAATAATTATTTGACAGTAAAGTATTGAACTTGCATGAAAAGAGGGGTGCTTGTGCCCATTTTTTTGATGGCAATGCAAAGGGGACAGCACTATGTCCCAAGGGGATACAGCAGTTTTCTGGGCAGGGCAGCAGGAAATCAGCCTCACTTCCAAATTGTGCTGTCACATATATATGGGTGTGTGTGTGTGTGTGTGTACTGCTGCTCTTATCTTGCTTTTTGTTTTGGATCAAGTTTTACACGAGAAGAAATTGTGGTTTTACTTCTTTCCAACAAACTCTCTCTCCTCGTCTCCTTTCATCTTGAAAAAGAAGAAGAAAGAAAGAAAGAAAGAACTATAACAGATCCAGTGTTTTTGTATTGGATTATCAGCAAAACCATCAAAAACATCCCTTTGATATGTTTTATTGAATCCTTTTGCTTTCCAATGTCTGTTTCCTTGTCAGATCTGTTTCCTTGATAGACGTGATGAAGAATGAAATATTTTAGGTTGGAGTTAGTGTCATAACAGGTTTGTGATTATAGTTTGCTTTGCCTTTGAATGTCACCATTGGGTTCTTATGGGGTTTGGGAAAATAGTTCTTCTCCAACACTGATTTTTTGTGCTCCAGTTCAACCAGAGTGTAATTTTTCTTCTTCTTAACCTCTTGCAAAGAATTCTGGAAGTACTTGAAAGCTTTTCAGGAAAACAAAATGGGTTTTGAACTGCTCTAGACACTCGGGATAAAAATTAGTGTTTCTTTTGTGTAAGTTGCTATAACCACAGAAAGTGTTTGTTTCCTTGGAAGATTATGACAAGGGGCAACCAGAGAGAGGACAGAGAGAAGGCAGCAGCCCAAAATGGAGGAAGGGGGAAGACCAATTTCTTAAGGAGTACATGGTGCTGGTACAATCCTTGTCTCACACCTGGAGATACAAACAGCACAGCAACCATGATCTTGGCTTTGGAGAATTAATCTAAATATGTTATCTCAATGGATAATGTATTACAAAGTTGACAAGACAAGAAGTGTGCCTGAAGAAAAGTCATAGGACCATCCGTACCTGATTCAATCAGAGCTCAGTGATTCACTGGCAATAGTTGTGTACATGCTTTGTCTGAAGAATTGTTGCTGAAGCAATTTCCATTCCCACCAACTGCTCTGTTAACCCATATGATCACCTGGTTTCAGCAGTTTCATAGTCTGCATTGACAACTGGACACTAAACAGGGAGTAGCTTTTCCACTATCAAAGTTACAAGGTGTGATGATAAGCATCACTAAGTAATCATGGTTGATCACACTCCACATCTCCATTGTGAATGGAGAGGCAAAAACACTTTTGATGTTAGTATAATTTAATCTGTTACAACTTTCAACTTACATGGAATACAAGTTAATCATGAATTTGTATAGATCTGTTTCTATTTCGTTGAAGACATGCTTTACTTGCTTGTCCCCATGGCTCCAGCCTCAAATCAGACAAAATTGCCATCCCTTGGACTCTTTTCATAGATAACAGACAGCCCGCTCAGTGCACAACAAGTGCATTTCCTAAGAAAACTGATGCGTAAAGTCACCACTTGCTATGGTGAAATTGCCACAAAGAGCCACAGCAGTAACTTAGAAGACAAGGTCTCCAGCGCCACTCACTTATTTAAGCACCTGATGATAATGACCTGAGTCACATCACTGTTGCTATCTAATCCCCATCATGCTAAATAATGTCCAGAAACCCCCACCCAATGTTGTTCAATTCCATATGGGACATTAACTGGTCAAAGAACATGATGTTACACGATACCAAGCTTCTCACACCAGAAGTGCATTTGTTGAGACACAGGCTCTGCACCTGTAGACCCAAAGGATCGGAACTTCTTGATGCAATTTTCCACACCCAGGTAAGAGTACACATCCTCTTCAAAAACAGGGTGGATTGCTTTGAACTCATCCAAAGAAAGTTGGGCAAGCTCAACTTTTTTGCTGACCCCACAAGCCACAGCCTTCCCCACAATTTCATGCCCCGTCCGGAATGGAATACCCTGCCATCAGTAACCAAGAGTCAACTTAAAGCAAACACCACAAGAAATGTTAGGATGGTTATTGACCTGCATTTACCTTCATGGGCCACATAAGCAGGATGAATGGAAACAAAACAAATAGGCAGAAAAGACAGGTCTGCAGCCTTCCAGAATCATCCAACATCCTTCAGTAATGAAATTCCTTATTTATGAGATCACAGAGGAAATTCCACAGTAACACTTGATGGTGAATGTTAAATCAGTTTGGCCAAACCAAAACAATCACAGCAAGAACCAGTGCAGTCGTAAAAGAAGAAACACTTATTAGCCATGAACTTGAGAATTGACAGAAAATTCAGTACCTTATAGACAAGGTAGTCAGCGAGGGTAGTTGCATCTAGATAGCCAGCAGGCAATGACCTTGCAATTCTTTCTTTGTTATAAGTAACATTCTGAGCAAATTCCGCTGTCACCTCTAACACTGTTTGTATGGTTTCCATACTATCAAACAATGGTTCCTTGTCCTCCTGCAACAGTTCCACATATGATAACGGATATCTTTGTAAGTACTGAGAATTTCTCAATGCTACTAAACAATTGCAGATTAGAACTACCCAATGCAGAAAAAACTTCCAAAAACTACCACTAAGCCTATAAAACTCCAGCAAAATGTTGGTGAATCCAACCTGAAGATCACGGTTATATGCCATTGGAAGGCCTTTGCAAACCATTAGAAGTGTGGTCAGATTCCCAATCACTCGGCCAGATTTGCCACGAACCAACTCCATTGGATCTGGGTTCTTCTTCTGAGGCATAATGCTGCTACCAGTTGACACTTTGTCACTAGGTGTTAAGAAGCCAAATTCTTCAGATGCCCACAGCACCCAATCCTCTGCCAAGCGTGACAAATGGATTGCAATGATGGAGTTTGCACTGAGTAGCTCTATCAGAAAGTCACGGTCTGATACTGCATCCACACTGCAATCTTCATGATCAGGAACATAAAACAACTTGTACATACAGAAGTATAAGATATCTACAGCATTGCATCCTCTTCCCCTACCATTGACGGATTCATCCTCACCTTTAATTTCAAAATTTTCCTCACAAAAACTATCTAGACCTTGCCTACCTATTGCGGAGGGGTGCAGTGAATCCTAGGGAGTGTGCTGTTTGGAAGCGATCTATTGGAAGACCTGTGCCAGCCAGCGCACATGAGCCAAGAGGTGAGAAATTAAGGCGTTCCTGGCAATCTCGCAAACGCCCTATGTCACGCTCCAGCTACCCACCCCATCAATGAAAGTGAAGTAGACAGAATCAATGTCAAGCATCTGACTGAAAATAGCCCTAGACCTGAAGAAAGTTGTCAGAATGACAGAAATCCCTGGCTACTATAAGATCTCACATCCTCCTGAGGCATTCTTATAAGATAACCAAGCAGCCTTCACCCCATTACAACAAATAAACCTGAGACGGACAGAGAGAGAAAGAGAGCATCATTCCTATGCCTAAAAACCAAATCATTTGGATTGTACTGCATCCTTGAGCCTAGGTACACAGCAAGGCCATGGACATTGGCCCCCAAACGTTCCAAGGTTCTACCTGTTCAACAAATGCCAACAAGACATGCTGCAGCAGAAGTGGTTGCGCACGTTGCAGATGAGTGTAGCCAGGCACAATCAATCCTTCATTTCTCAATCCCAGCTTCACCAGCGCCACCTGCAATTTTCCACCCACAGATATTCTTTCAATAGGGGCATTTTTGTCTTGACATCAGCTATGTCATATAGATGCTGCTACCACAAGGCTACAACAAGATTTTTTTTTATTTTCTTGAAAACAATTGTGAAAACTGTACCTGCAAGAGAATAATCAGCTCCACTGTAACATTAATGGCATCACGGCACCACAACCGCACATCTGTCACCACCTGATACCATCATAGCACATCAGAATTCTGATGCAATACTTGTGGGGTGGGGGGTGGGGGGTTATAAAGGGCAAGAAGAATACACTACAGACCCTAAACTTACTGGAATCATTGTCTGCATGTCTATGAAATCACAGTGAAATCTCCACAAACAATCATTTGATGTGACAACAAGAGCAGTCATAATCCTCCAACTTCTTCACTATTGTCCAATTTTGATTTCTGGCAGAAAGAAATACAGAGGTGAAGTGAATGGAATGAAACTTCACCTGGTCATTGCGGCTGCGGGCAGTGTGAAGCTTCTTGGCCGGCTCACCCACAAGATCAATCAGGGCTGCCTCCACATTCATGTGCACATCTTCCCTGTCCGCCCTCCACTCAAACTTCCCTGATTCAATGCGCTTCTCAATCTCATCAAGTCCCTTAACAATTGTGTCCCGTTCTTCTTCGCTGATTATACCCTGCATCAAATCCCTCACACAATTGGATTCCTGAAAGTACAGCTCCTTGATTCTACAAATAAAACAACCCCATCCTTTCATTTCATACAAGCTGCTGCTGCTCGAAGGCCAGAGAGAGAGACAGAGGCAGAGACAGACAGAGACGGACCTGTTTCGCGAGCATGTTGGCATGTGCGCGACTTCCCATGAGATCATGCTTATACAACTTCCAATCATACGACACAGACTGACCAAACCTTTCCACAGCTGGTGTCACACTCTCCTCAAACCTTCCACCCCACAGTTTTGCCTCCTTCTCCTTCAACACCAAATCAACCTCTCCTGATGCTGCTGCTGCTGCTGCTCCTCCTCCTCCTCCTTTGCCTGCACGAACTACAGCTCCCCCTACATAATTCCCATCCCAGCAAAGCTTCATGTCCATTTCTTTCCCTCCACAAAACCTCCCAAACCCCACTCCCAACCTAATTCCTTTGCCCAATTCACATGCAGACGCTCCAGCAGCAACAGCAACAACAGCGGCACAAGAACCCAATCCAAAGCACTCCATCGCCATTCTCTCGCTGCCTACGACCTCACCACCTCCCTTCTTCGCGCCGAAAGCAAAGTTGATCCACTGAAGCTTCTTAAACCCTAAACCCTGAAACCTCTTTCAACCCTAATAAACCATGAAATCTTTGAAACCCTTGGGCTTCTCCAATGGTTGGGTAAGAGCATCTGCAGCGGTGCTCAGTACGTGATCTGCACAGTATAATTCGATGAAGAAAAGTCAAAACATGTCGGTTTGGCTTAGCATAATTTTCATAGCTTGCGGTGGCTGGTGAAGGGCACAGCAATGCGGTGCATCGGCAGAAAAAAGTGTAATAAATATGATCTGACTTGTTCTCAGTGTGTTTTATTGGCACATCATAATCATTGGTCCAGGTGGTTGGCTATTACTAGTTTCCCACTTATTTGCTGTCCCAGTTTCAGTTTGCTTGATGGGTGCGGTTGCAAAAAAGTAAAATAACTAAACATGGATGTGAAAAACATTTTTGCTACTGAGCACCGCTGCAACGGTACTTCTTGATAGGGCCCTGCCGGCGTTTCCAAAGGTAGGTTCCAGTATTGGCCAGTTATTACTTTTCTTAAATTAAATACCCCATAGGTTTCTTTTTTGAAATTTTTTTGGGGACCAGACAGGTTATCAATATCAAAAAAGTTGAATGCCAAGTAGGTTATCAAATAATTGATTAATAATAATCAGTTAAGCTGCAGGTTATTCTCTGTTTATATGGAATTTTTAAAACTAAGAATTTTTTTATAAAAAACATTTGTTGTAAATTTTTGAAATAATATTTAAATGTTGATAACCTACTTTGATGATAATTCGGTCATCCAGGTAGGTTATTAGATTTTTTAAATTCAATACTGGATGATTATCAATTTAATTGGTTATCAAATATTCAAGGAACCAACAGGTAGGTTATTAATAATTGACTTGATAACCAGGCCAAAACTGGTTATTTCCAGTGTTGGCTGGTTTTTCAACATGAGAACCTCCAATCCCAGTTTTCACACACAAATTTATTTTCAGCTAAGTAAGGTTCTCCAGGTGCAGGGTTCAGCCCCATTCTTCATATGTCTCAACAATCAGGTTCCGATGCTTAGTTTGCCACTAACACTTCTTAAACCCTAAAAAACGCTCCAAAACTTTAAAACCTTCTAAACCCTAAAAAACCCTCCAAAACTTTAAACCCTTGTAAACCCTAAAAAACCCTCCAAAGCTTTAAACCCTTGTAGACCCTAAACCCTGAAACCTTTCAACCCTTTTCAACTCTATATTTAGTTGACATGGAATCTTCTTAAACCATAAACGCAAAATCGTTTAAACCCTAAGAAACCCTAACAAAGAGCTGGGGCACTAAAAATCTGGCTGGACGCCGGAAAAAGCAACCGCGTCTAGTGTATACGAAACAAGGCTTCTAGGCGCCGCGGCTGCTCCAACCCATATGAGATACTGACACGTGTTAGAGAACTTCGGCGACATTAGTGACGTGTCTAGATCCCAAAACAAGCCGCGTCATCCAAAACTTGTCGACTTGGCGTTCCTATCCGGATTCAGTCTTGACACATGCCATAAATTTGAGCCTGTTTTTTTTTCTATATAGCCAAAAAGAGAAATTAAAAACTCAAAAGTGGTAAAATCAAGTGCTTTTTGATCATTTCAATAGCCCCCAAATTCCACCAAATTTTAAGAAAAATCGCCAGATTTATGCACATAGTTCAAGTAGGTAGCCCAAAAATATAGAAGGATGTGTTAAAAAATTGTAGTTTCATATTTAGTTTGTAGCCAAATTTGGCTCAATCTTCCTTGGAATGATTGCCACTTTGGCTTTATCACAAAATGGACTCCCAAAAAAAACAAAAAAAACAAAACATTGGCCATAATGCTGAGTAGGCACCTATGTAACTATGTCAGAAAGTGCCTACTTTTTACCTGCCTATGCAAGTACCTAGCCAGCGGTTCTATCCACAGTTCCCTAGGCTGGTACGCACTAGGGTTTTAGGGTTTTAAGGATTGGATTTTCAGGATTTTAGGGATTTATTTCAATCTGTTATTTGCACGTCCACTTTTGTAATATAATCAGAATAATTATAATGTCAAAATAGGGTACGTACACTATACCTAATCGGAACCCATTTTTAAAATCACCAAAAAAAAAAAAAAATCATTTTTTGAAAAATAAATGATAAGTTGCGAAAATTTGCTAAAATAAAATATGCACCAACCTTCACCTTCGCAATCTATTTTTTTTCATATAACGTGTGGATAAAAATAATAAATATAATAGCAACTCAGGTACAAGTTTTTATAAGCTTGTTATCCCCTATGTCCTTAATAAGACTTAGTTACTTAGTTGTAAGGAACCTCATATTCATCCAATACTAGTTGACACTAAAAAATTTCAAACCCTAAACCTTAAAACCCTAATAAAAATACTTTTAGATGTCACTTGACATTCATATTCACCAAAAAGCAAAAGATATAAGACAAGAAAAACAAAACTCTAAGAAATTACACATAAAAAAGGTTTTTTAATTGTCAAATATTAACATCCTTCCAAGTTTTTTTTCCATCCAAAATATTTTTAACAAGTTTTTAAATTTGGAGTTATGAAATACCATATAGCTTGGTAGCTTCAACACAAATTATATTGACACAAAATTTATTATTTCATGGGTTTTTTTTTTTTGCACATGGATGTCATGCATCTAAAATATGTATGATGCACATATAAATAGCATGAAATATTTTCAAGTGGTTGAAAATATTTCATGCTACTTAATTATATGTGCATCACTTGAAAATATTTCATATTACTTATATGTGCATCATACATGTTTTAAACACATGAAATCAATGTGAAAAAAACATGAACTCGTGAATGAATGATTTTTGCATGATTTTCATTATCAATTTGTGAGAAGGGAAATTTGTGATATGTTGGATGTTAGCATTTCATCAAGTTTCATTTGCTTCAAGATATTTGAAAATGTTTCCAAGTATAAAACTATAAGACATTTTAAACTTAATGACAATGATTCATTGGAATTGATTTAGATAACCCAATTTTAAATGTCATCAGTCATTTTTTTCAATGAGTTGTCCTTTGTATAATTCCAAATTAGAATATGTATATTCAATTCTCAAGTGATGAAGGATACAAATGTGTCTTTTCTTTTCTTTTTTTTCTTTTTCTTTTTCAAAGGTTTTTTTTCCAATGCCATAGTTACAAGCGAATTTTGAAAACCTTTTGTACCAATTTGCATCCCACTTTTCTTCAATTGAATTTAAATTCAATTCAAGTTGCATACAATGTCATTTGATATTTTCAATCAAACAATATTTAATTTTCACAAAATTGGGTCAAAATTTTCATTTGTTTATCACTTATAATTCCTAGCAACATGAAATCCAAGTTATTACTAATAACATGTGATAGTTTTGATATGATTTCATGTTCATGGCCTTGTCAAAGTAACATCAAATGTAAGGATTAACATTTCAAATGCAATTTAAAAGGAGTGGACTAGAACTTGAAGGAGGATCATAAATGTGTAACCACTTGTGTGATTATTAAGGTTAAGTGGAGAGCTTTGAATAATCCTTATTCCTATCCTTTTTCTTTTTTTCACCTTTCCATCATTGATTCCCAACAATGACAACCCCAATTTGAATATTCAAAACTTTGAATTAGTGGGTGTGAAAATGATCATATTTTCTACCCTATCATGCAAGAAAACCTTCTCATTTCTTTCCTCCACCACATTCCTTCACTTTTGTAACCCAAGTTGGTATTGTGTTTCCCACAAGTGAAGTGAATGTATGAAAGATCTAATGAAGTCTTTTACGTGATGTTTGGGTAATAATTCTTTTAAAAAATAAAGTTGTGAAACAATAGACCTTTTGATCGTAAGATTTTAGCCAATTTTGGTTATAAATAAGATATGAAATTAAAAACATAAAAACATCCTTCACATTTTTGGCTACGTCTAGAACCCATTAAAAAAATCTACCTTTTTTTTTAAAAATCAAAATTTGGCAACTAGAAGAGCAAAAACCACATATTTTTAGCCACTTTAAAAATAAATTTAGCCAACTAACTAAATTTAACCAAGAAAAAAAAACCGACATAATAATGATCCCATCAAAGTTTAGCATTATGTAAAGGTAGATTTTATTGAAAGTAGTCTTTTATCAAAATTTTACTGAAATCAAATTTTTCCTAACAAATTTCCTTTACCGAAATCAATTTTTACTATCAATTTAGATTGTGTATATTTAGGATGGATTTTTTTGGGATTAGGCTAACTGCCTATTCCACCATATCTAACTTTTTTTTTGGAGGTACTTAAAACTTTGTCCTTTTGTGGATTGTATAGGAGAATATTTTTTGGAGTAAAATTATCTTTTTCCTACTATACTATTGTATGTAAAAGTTTTATGTGTAGTTTTCTTCCTTATGTTTTGAATGTTCTACCTTTTTGTATGCATGTCTTATTCCTTGTATTTTTGCTTCAAGTTTCTTTCTGCAAAAAGTTTATGATGTTGTTTTACAAAAATTTGACAATCCCCTTTGTATTGAAGTCTTTTGCTTATTTAAAGAGAGTAAGAAAATTTTAACTTATTTTATTCCTTTCAAAACCTAGTAGTTCACTAAGCAGCTTTCACATTTAGTGACCACACTGTAGATCTTGAATTCAAAAATTTTGGTTGATTATTGTCTATTTTTGGACAAATATTGGTTAAAGTTATTTGACTCTACCAAAACAAACTATGAATTAATTTTATTTGTTTTTTAACAAATGTTTTTTTAAAAAAACCAAAATAACTTGTAGATTACAACTTTTTTGTAATCATTTTTTGTAATGCCAATAGTGTTGACAAGAAATATGAAGAAAAATGGAGCAAGTTTTGGAAGAAAATGTTGAAATAAGCCACGTAAGTAACTTAGAGTGACTAGAACAACCCACGATTAACCTAGAAGAGGTTGCAACCTTTCATAGAGGGGAGAAGAAAAAAATTAGAGGACATTACCATAAATATCAAATTGAAAATTATACGACCTATTCGAAATCATCCACCAAAATTGTGACACATCAAGACTAAATCGGAAACTCCACGACAACCGATTTGGGATCCTACCAAAAATAAATCTTTTTAGTACCTCGAGATTATTGTGACAAGTCCACACATTGGAAAGAGCGAAATTAATCGACTTTAGTGGTGAATTGATGAACTACATCAATTCTAGGGGAAGGAACCTTCTAATGAAGTATGAAACGTGCCAGTCCTCAAGGATGAACATTTTGGATGAAGAAGAGTTCCATTAGGAAATTTTGGTAACCCTTATTTTTAACATTTGTGCTTCTCCTCATGTGTTTTTAGCTTGTACATTTCGTCAAAGCTTCAATCACTAAATAAATCATTGTCTTTATCAATCTAATCGAATTTTGCCTACACAAATAGTATTGTTGGATCATAGACCTTATTTGGTAGCATTACATGTTTAAAGTTTTATTCCAAATGTTTAAAATTTGGTTTATCTTTTAGCATTACCAAATGTAACTTGTAGAGAATTAGTTATTCCACATATTTCTATTCCACTCGCTTACCGGAAATGTCATGGAACAAAATCCAGTAAATTTTCCAAATTCAATTTATCCTCATGTTGGACCTTATACACCATATTTTGGTTCTAGTTACGAGGGCATAAGGAGTGTTCCTACAATGTGGCCTCCTATGTCCAATCCCTTAGTTAGCCCCACAACACTGCCAAAGCCAGTTTTAGGAATTGCATAAGTTGTGATTGTAATAGATCACAAGGAACCTTCAAATGAAGATGAGAACTATTTTGAAAGAAAGCACAACCCTAGATGTCATGAATCATTCCTACCAGAAAATGGTACCATGAATGAAAGGGCAAACCATCCCTAATTGGAGATGTTAGTACACCACCTACTAGTGGACAAATTGTACCTATCAACAATAATGGTGGTGGACCTTTTGGCATTGGAAGTGATGGGACTCCTAGAGGTGGTGGAAGTGGTCCTCTAGGAGGTGGAGGTAGTGGCCCTCTAGGAGGTGGTAGTAATGGACCCTTGGGAGACCAAAACCCAAAACCATATGTTACAAGACTAGCAAGGCCGTGGATAGGGCCTACTCGGAATTCATGGTACCTTTCATGGTATCCTATCCAACCCCCTATAGCACCAAATCCTCCACCAAGTAAGAAATCCTTACCCTGCCCCATCTACACCGTGGAACAAATCCCAATGTTCATGTATGAGTTTTTGCAAAGCCATTCAAGCCAATGGAGAAAAGAATTACGTTGATATTGTCAATCTATTTGTTTTACACTTTGTGATGCCATATTTGAATGGGGTGAAAATTTTATAAGAACCCATCCAGTTTACAAATTTGAAAAGCTAGAAGCTACATTCTATAAACGTTATTAAAAAGTACAAATGGATGAACAAATGTACATGGCATTACGAGTGATAAAACAAGGTGAAAAGGTGGAAGTATATTATGAACGTATACTAAAACTAGTGAATTGCCTTTAGCATGAAACAAATGACAATTTGCTAACCACTTTCTTTCGAGCAGGATTGTAGCCATATCTCCAAATAGCCATAACAAGGATGAAGAAAGACACCTTGTTCGAACACAAGGAAGTTGCAGCCACTTGTGAAGAAAGTATGGGAGATGCCGATGGATACAAAAAATTGCTGGAACCACTAACCAAGTAGGAAAAGGTTAGCGAAGGAAGGCAAATAAATGCGATATGTAATCAATGCAATAAATAGGGACATTCCAAGGAGCGTTGCCATTGGAATCCAAACAACCCGAACAACAAACTTAAAGACAAAAAGGAGGTAACAATGAATGGAATTTCGGCCTAAACTGGTGGTGGTACAAGAAATAAATCCGATAATAAAGGAGGTCGTGGAGATGTGAACAAATCCAATTCCATCATTTATTGCTACTTCATCTACAATTTTGTTGAACATAAAATTTATGACTACTTTCATAAATACATAACTCAATCGATGTTCAAGGAAAAGGTAGTGGCGGCTACACCTAAGAAGGAAAATGTTGCTATCAACATGGTTTTGCAAGTTACCACCTGCAGTTCGATACCCAAAAATGTGATATTCAAGGAGAAAACTTTCAAGAATAAAAGCTTGGTCAATTGGTAATAAGAGGAAAAGTTTCAATTTTTGTCGAAAAAAGCTATTAAGGGTTTACAACAAAAAGAGCCACTTAAAGCCAATATACAAATTTCGATTAAAACCAACTTCATAAAGAATTTCAATTTGGATACCGAAAATGAATTTTTCAAACCTATCGGATCCACCATACCTATTGGTTTTACTAGTACTATTATATCTACGAATCTATCGATGCTACCAATTTGATTGGTTCAACCTGATCTACAAGGGCTACATGATTTATCGATCATACTGGAACAATTGAAATTTTTTCAATTTTAGAAAATATGACACAACTATTGGAGAATAAACATACCCTTACTTTGGGCCAAGTTTTCAAAAACACTTCAAATTGAAACAATATGTTGGTGTCAAACTTGCCTTTAGAAGAAAAACTATCATCATGTGAAGACCTAATCCGATTATCGCCTTGGTGGCGATTGGACCTCACATGGTTGTGATACAAGTTTAGGCGGGAAATAACATTATTGAGGACATCTTGTTGGATGGAGGATTTAGCGTGAACATCATGACTAAGGAACTATGGAAATGGTTAGGACTTCCCAATCTTAAATTAGCATCATATACACTTTGGATGGCGGATCAAACCATCACTAAACTAATTGGTCTCATCAAGAATCTAAAAATCCACATTCATGGGATTCTTTACATTGTGACCTTCACAATAATGAAGAACAATGTTTTGTATTTGAGTTATTCCATGTTGTTAGGTTGACCATGGTTGTGTAATGCACATGTTACTCATGATTGGGGAAATAACTTAATCACAATTGAAGGCCATCCCATGGTGTAAACCATTGTTGTAACCAAACATTTAGATAACAATACCAAACATTTCGAAATTTTATTGTGTTACGATATAATGGAGGGAATTCTAAATGAAAAAAATATATATATTCTTTGTAACAAAAGCAAATTTGTGTACACTTGGAACCATCACATTACCAGAACTGAAAATTTTCAATGTTATAATTTTTGGCACAAAAGTTGGTATAGAGGACCTTACGTTCAACTTTCCACACTTTGAAGGACCGATTTTGGTATATATTTATGCCTACAAAGTCCAAGAATTCAACATTGCACATTAAAAATTACCTAATATCCCCAAGTAAAACTTATTAATTTGGAAACCACCAAAAATCCTCAAACAATGAAGCTAAATACGACATTGTTTGAATAAGTCACCATCAATACTGAAGCATTACTCTAAGAATATAAAGACATTATCGCATGGAATTATAATGACTTGAAGTGAATTCCACCACAAATCGCTCATCATCACATCAAACTTGACACCGTTATCCCACCTGCTCATCAAGCCAAGACCGAATGAACCCAAATTGAAGAGGTGTTGGACAAAATGGCGGGTCATGAAGTCTATTCATTTTTGGATGGATTTTCCGGTTATCACCGAATCATGATTGCCCCTGAAGATAGGTACAAGACTACATTTATCACCAATTGGGTAACTTTTGTTTGGGTGGTCATGTTCTTTGGGCTCAAAAATGCTCCACCAATTTATCAACAATAAGTGAGTATAATTTTTAAGGACTATTTTAAAATGTTCATGAAATTACTCCTAGATGACTTCAATGTGTTCAACGATTTGGACACCCATTTACCAAAGTTATGACTATGTTTTGATAAATGCAAAGAATTTGATATAGCTTGAACCTTGAAAAATGTACGTTCTTCATGTATTTAGACATTATCTTGGATTATGTGGTATCCAAGAAAGGCAAGCTACCAAATCCAAAGAAAATTTGACTATTCTTCACATGCTTACATCGAAAACACCTAATGTCAAGGACACGAAGAACCACAAGAACAAAGGCTGAAGGAAAGATCTAAGTTTAACTTTTAAACAAGGAACAAGACAAGATTATGTGATTCAAAAACACAAACATCACTACACCAAATCCTTTTGCAACAATGGAATATTTAGGGTTAAGTGTTAAGGTAGAGGTAATAGAGGCTACGGTCATGGAAAAGTAGTGTAAACAATGTAATTATGAGGACATAATCCCAATTAGAATGGGGGATGATGTTGAAGGTAGATTTTACCGGAATTTTATTGAAACCAAAATTTCCTTACTAGATTTCCTCTACTGAATTTCCTCTACTGAAAACCTTTATATCAAAATTGATTTTTACTATTGGTTTAGATTGTGTATATTTAGGACTAATTTTTTTGGGATCAAACTAACTAACTGTTCCACCATTTCTAACTTCTTTTTTATAGGTATTTAAAACTTTGTCCCTTTGTGGACTATACATGATAATATATTCTAAAGTAAAGTTATCTTTTCCTACCATATTGTTATACATAAAAGTTATGTGTAGTTTTCTTCCTTATGTTTTAAGTGTTTAAACTTTTTGTATGCAAGTTTTCTTCCTTGTATTTTTGCTTCAAGTTTGTTTCTACAGAGAGTTTATGACACTATATTACTAAGTTTTGACAATCCCTTTTGAGTTGAAGCTTTTTATTTACTTAAGAAAAGTAAAAAGATTTTAATTTTTACTCTCTTATTTTATTCCTTTCAAAACTTGGTAGTTCACCAAGTGGCCTTAACACATTACTTGAAAACAAATTTGTGAAAAATTGTCAAAACTATAAAAAATTGGTGAAATTTACCGCAAAACTAATATAAGTCTTGAATTGGGTGAAATTTTTCAAAAAAATCTTATTCCTTGAAAATATGGGATTATTTTTTCTTTAAAAAAAATTAATTGGAGCAATTTTTTTTTTTTTGAATTTTAGGTTTTGTTTTGAAAACTCTTGGTCACCCCAAAAAAAATCATTTGTGTCGTAAACATGTTTTTATTTGGTTAATTTTTGCCACATAATGACCCAAAAAAAAATGCAATGCAATATAGATAAAGGATTTTTGTGAAAATAATGTGCCAATTAAAGCAACAAACTCCCAAGGAATATTTTTTTATAAAGTCATAATATTAAGACAATAGGTTGCAGCATGTCTTGAAAATATAGCAGGATTCTTAAGTTTTTCTACTTTCATTTCTGACTTATAACAAAATTTTGTTAATTCCTGCTATGGACAATTGCTAACATGGATACATCACAAAATGTTAGAAAGAATCTTGGTCATAAGAAAGAAAACCCAACACAAACGCAAAAGAAACCAAAAATTTGATCTTATGAAATCAAAGATTCACGATTTTTCCATAAAACATGATTGCTAAGGTTTTGTTATATTTGTGTGAAAGGATTTATGGATCCTAATGGGTAGGTACCACTGTTGGGTAGGTTTAAGAAAGGAAGTGAAAATTAGTTAGGGTTTCAAGTTAGTTTTCACTTTGAATACATCAAAGTCTCATAAACGGTGATATTATTTTTGAAACATGTTTAGAGGGTCTCATTGGGTTAAGAACCACCCATTTGAAACCTTGTCAATTTTTTAGAAAAAATAATTTAATACCTTGTTAAGGTATTAAAATGTAATAAAGTTAAGGTGTCAATAGTTAATAAATTAATGGTAAGTAGTACGTATGTTCAATTTTTTTTTCTAAAATTAAGGTTCTAAATTCTAGGCATTCTAAAAGCAAAACCACCTTTAACCCTTAACATTTTCTTTTCTCCTCATTTTCCTTATAAATAAGGAAAATGTTTAATGTGTTGTACATTTAGGGTTTATTTTTCTTTTGCTTGATTAATGTTCATTATTTAAATTTTACTTGCATTGTTTTCTTTTTGCACATTATTTCCTTGATGTGTTTTTTATTGGTGCTTGTCAATACCCCCTCATTGTGCTCTCTATTACTTGTCGACACTCCCTTTCTATGCTCTATTAGTTCTCATCGATGCCCCCTTCTTATGCTTTGTCGTTGTTTATTATTGTTCCCTTTTTGTGTTATGTTAGTGCTTATTAACACTCCTTTTCTATGTTTTTGTTGGTGTTCATCGGCACCTTTATTGTGTTCTATTAGTGTTCATTGGCACTCCCTTATTATGTTCTATTGGTGTTCGTTGGCACTCCCTTATTAAGTTCTATTGGTGTTTGTTGGCACCCCCTTGCTATGTTCTATTGGTGTTCATTGGCACCCCCTTGCTGTGTTCTATTAGTGTTCATCGGCACCCCCTTGTTGTGTTTTCTTGGTGTTCATGGATGCATCTTTGTTGTGTTTTGGGTGGTTGTAAGTTAAGGTGGATCATTTTTTACATCTTTATGGACTTTCTATAAAGTGTATTTTATTCAAATGCCATAAACACGTTGTAAAATCATCAATTTGACAAATTTTATTTATTTATGGATGAAAATTGCTAACTTGAATAAAAATATTTATAGAAGGATGAAATTCAATAAACATACAACAATCATATAGCAATGGACTTTTAAAGTAGACATATGGATTATAATTTGGATCATGCATTAAAATTCAAATGCATTTTTTATTATAATTTCATCTCAATATTTTTTATTGGGTTTCATTATATGATACACGATGGAAAAAAAATATGGATTGAAAAATATTACAACAAAAAATTTAATCAAAAAATAACTATGGACTTTTGAATGACCAAACTTGGACCTTATTTTCAAAAGTCCCTATCTTGGTCATTTTTTGTTGGATTGATATATTTTTGCCCCTAACACATGTATGCCAAAAAAATGTTTCAATGGGCAACCTTTCCTATGGATTTTATTAGTTGATTAATCACCAAATAGGGCCCACTCAATATTGGTTTTTAATTATTTTTTCATTCTAATGTTAAAATATGGACTTTTGGGACTAGGACTCTTGTTGCTTTTGAGCCACCCTAACTTGCAACTACCTTTTTATTGGTGCTCATGAGTGCCCCTTAGTTGTGTTTTGTTGTGTTCATCAACGCCCCCTTGTTATGTTTTTTTGGTGTTCATCAACACCCCCTTGCTATGCTTTGTCGATCTTTGTTGATGCCCCTTTGCTATGTTATGTTGGTGCTTGTCGATGCCCCCTTTGCTTTGTTTTGTTAATGTTCATCGGTGCCCCCTTGTTGATGTTGGTGTTTAGGTACTTCTCTTACCTTTGGTGTTTGTCGGTGCCTTTTTTATATGTACTATTATTGTTCGTTAGTGCCTCCTTATTAGTGTTTTTTGGGATTCCAAACTAGCATTTCCCCCTTGCATTTTTCTTTGCATGTGTGCAAGTCTAGAAATTTAAACTTTTTTAACAACACACGTTTTCTAGCATTTTCAACAATAAGGTATGTTTTTAAAAAAAATAAATTTATGGAGTTTTTGTCTTTGAATTTAATTAAATTTTTTTTCATCTTGTTGTTATTTTTTCAGTTTCCTATTGTTGTAATTTTATTTTAAATGTGTGTTTTCAATTTCATTTTTTAAAAATTAGACATCTTGTATAATAGAATCATAAGTATTTGACAAAATGTTTATTTTTTCATTTGCAAAACCAGAAGCATACTTGCACAAAATTTTCACATTAAACATTTTTTTTCACATCTTTTACCTTTTACCTCAATAGTCTTGTAAATCTTGAAATTCTTGTAGATTTTGTTTGTAATTGCTTTAGTTACTTGTATTTTTTGTTTGATATTTTTTGGATAAATTAGATACTAAAACTAAAACCCATAATTTGGGTAAAATTCATATTTATTTTAAATTTCTCTTCCAACCTATTTAATATTTTATAATAAATGGAGTCAAGTCAAAATGAAAAATGTGATGATAATTGATGGTGAAAATGAAATTGGTTTGAATGAATGGAATATGAAAAATGAAATTATGAATGGCGACCTTCAAATAGAACAAAACATAACAAAAGAAACAACAAATCTTAATGAAAACAATGAAATGAAAAGTTTTCAAACATTGCATATTCAAAGGAAAAAATGGAGGAGACATTATAGAATGCAATTTGTTGGGCTTTTTATTGTGTAGATGATGATTAAGAAATTAATCCTGAAAATCTTCAAATCATGAAATGTTTTCTTTATTACAACAACCATGTGTATGTTCTTAATCCAAACACAAAAAAAAAAAAAAACTTATAAAAAAATATAAAAAATATGAAAAAAAATAAATAAAAAAAAATGTGAAAAGAAAACATAACAAAATAGACAAAAAAAAAAA
>Ga0116231_10001112_pt1 | contig 53640 bp, 38 predicted proteins | sample S1TSphgellanicum_2_FD_89695 | JGI IMG/M metagenome (GOLD analysis project Ga0116231, IMG submission 89695) | Host-associated microbial communities from peat moss isolated from Minnesota, USA - S1T2_Fd - Sphagnum magellanicum MG | ecosystem: Host-associated > Plants > Peat moss > Unclassified...
AAACAATTGCCAACAAAGCCACATTTGACACTTTTCCACTTTTACATACCTTTTTTGAAGTCAACTTAGCGGAAGAATTGGGGCGATTATGTGCATTGGAAGAATATATCGGTTTAGTCTGCAAAGGTAAGCATCCAAACCAAGCCTTGAGTTACTTTCATACCCACATTTCAATTCACAATTGACAACAATGTTGTCATTTACTTTCAAAACTATGAATATCTATTCAAAACAACCTAAAACAAAATAATGGGTCAGCCTAATACTAACCTTCGAATGCTTTTGGCATGGACAAAAAAAGTTGTAGGGTTTTGATATAATTCTTCTACCTTATCCACCAATGAGTTCAAAAACCAAAGGAAAATTTTATTACAATATATTTGTGGAGAATGAATACCTACATGGATGATGACATGATTGATTATCTATTTTGGTCCTTCTCCATAGAGTTCAGCGTGATTTGAAGTGGATAATGTAGCCTAAAAGGAAGATATAGAACTTGATCATGAATTTTCAAATGGTAATCTAACAAAATGCATGAATGCCTCCTACCATGATTGATACCCATCTGAGCTTTCAACTTTGCAGAAATGCACTTTGAGGGACTACTAGAAGGAATGTAGAATAAATCATTGTTGAAATCATCATTTTTAGCCTCTAATGATAATGAGGCACCTATGCATGTGATAATTTCCCAAACACAATTACTATTGCAATTTACCTCTATTTGAGAGAGCACCTTACTTGTAATAGGATCCATGTCCAAAAGTCGAAAGCAAATGTGAGTCCAAGTTACAATGTTCATGTGGGGAAAAAAATTTGAATCCCTAAAAACCCACAATCATCTACCAAATTTAGCTTGAAACAAATGGGATTCTTTTGCAAAAACTAATAAAACATTCTATTTACTTCCCTAACAATGTCCCTTTCCCAAACACACTTGTTGTTACGATTACCTGGCATGTTATGGTGCCAAAATGTGGCAAGCTAAAAAAACATGATTTCGTAACATGCAATGTTGTAACATGTGTTTGCCATCACAATCACTGTGTGGTCAATCTAAATTTCATGTCACCTACCAACTACGTAATAGGAAAATGGGGAAAATCAAAGGAAATGTAATTATGATGATGATTTGTCATATCTTTGAGCCCATAAGTTTTTTCCATTATAGTAATAACAATTGCAATTTTCAACTATAGTAGCCCTTGTTTGTTTTGTGTGATGGATTGTTGCCCTCTCAAGCACATTCTTTCAAACAACTATCAAATTCGTTATGCAAGTGAGAAGAGTGTATGTTACATTTGAAGATCATGTGAAATTTCCTTTTGCAAAGTTGTCACCAAATTTTTTTTAATGCAAAGGTATGCAGGATGTTTACCCGACCATAATTTTCTTCTTAACCAAGTTGGATTATGGGGAGTAAAACTTGAATCCATTATTGGGCTATGCAACTTACAATTTTGTTATGTTAGGTATTATATTGCAAAGTGTATGCCTAGAATGGTTGTACATTGATGATGTTTATGTCAAGTGTGAATATTGGGTTGGTAGAATACGAATTGGATTGCAAGGACAAGAAGAGACGGTGGAGAGTTGACATCGGCCAAGGAAGGGAGACAATAGTGGAAACAATAATAGGGACTAATATATTACAAGGATGGGAACATAATCTATATCTATTGTGTACCATTATAGAACTTGTCATGTTAGGTTTTTAGGGTAGTGTGTACCACTTCAAGTTATGTTGTTGTGCAATGTAAGTAATAGTATGACATGGTTTATTTAAACAATGGGTAGGGTGTGTTCTAGATGGAACAAATGGGGTTGGGTGAAGGAGGATGCAGTGTAATGCAAGTGGTCGATTGCAATAGTTCACCTAGAAGCCAAAACATGTTGGCCATGGGTGCAATTATGGCCACAATTCATAACCACCATCTAGTTATTTTAGTTTTAGGGATATTTCTTAGTGGATTGAATTGCAACATAATTCAAAAACAAGTACAATGCGCAAAAGGTTTTATGTGGCTGATGTTCCATGGTTAGAGTTCCAAATTTTCCAACTAGAGAAGAAAATAAAAGGGATGTGCAGTGTAAATTCATCCGGAAAGACTATTAGAAAAATGATTTCTTAAAAAATTCAAAATCCAATAATTATCATGAAAACATGAGGTAACACTGATAGAAAATGGCCATTTTGCAACTAGTCCATGTGACTAATTTTTAGTTACAAGCGAAATTTGCAACTAAAATCTTATTAATCACATTAGACAAGTTGTATTGACACTAATCTCAAAAGACAACAAATTTTGGATGAAAGAAAAAGTCAACGAAATACACCTTCATCCTTTGACTGGTCATATACATATTGTTTCTTGCAACTAAAATGCGATTATTTTGGTGAACAATGGGAATAATCTATGTGTTGCCACGTGTCCCAACTTTTAATAATTAAAAAAGATTATTATTATTTTGAAATAATTTAAAACGTTTAATTTTATGTTTGGATGGTTTAAATTGTGACATGTGGTGCAATAGAAATTTGCCATGTGGTATATTAATTAAATTTTTCCAAATTAAATTTACATCAATATTTAGGTATGTAGATTGAACTAGGTACCTACCTACCCATTTAAGTTAAACACATATCTAGATAGGACCTATTTACTTCCCTAGGCCAAATATTTACTTAGGTAGGTAGGTAGAAAAGTAGGTAGGTAAGTTAAGGAAGTAGGTAGTTATGTGTAAGTACATAAATATTTATATTTTATTTTGGGTTAAGTTGTTTGTATTGACTCATACCATATGCCCATCTTTTTAAATATGATAATATAAAACAAAACACCTTGTTTATATACTTTTCAAAATGAGAATCAAAGCTAAAACATATGGAATAAAAAATTAAGTTCCAAGTTGTTTGTGACTAAACATTTTTAGTTGCAAAATACTTGCAACTAAATTTTTTTATCCCATATGTTTTGGCTTTCATTCTAATCTTGAAAAACATATAATTAAATAGGTCAATGACAACTAAATAGCTCACTAATTAGTTAATTAATTAGCTAATAAATTAAATAATTAAATAATCAAATAAATAATTATTTAATGAATATAATATTAAAAATAAATTAATAGACTTGCTAATTAATTAACTAACAACTAAACTATGAACTGACTAATTCACTTTCTAAACTATCCAACTAACCAATTATTTATAGTAATAATCATCAATATCTTATGATTACTAAATTAATTATATTATTAGTTATTATTAAATTAAATTTAATTTATTAGCTAGATAAACAGTAATAATATTTAATTAATTATATATATAAAATATAATAATTTATCAACCAATTTAATTAATTAGTAATTGGCTAGTGTTGAAATAATTAGCTAATTATTAATAACTAATGAAATATTATTTTGTAAATAAATTAATTAATATAATAACTAAAATATTTAGTAATTAATAATTAATAACTATTGATTATAAATATTGAGTACTAGTTTTTATATATCTAATAATAGAATTAAAACCTGGCCTAGGCTAACTATTTTATTATAATTATTCCCATTATTATTCTCATTTATATAGTTAATAATAAATATAAATGTAAATATTTAATAATAAAAATAAAAATAATTCAATTATTATTGAAGTTAGTTGGTAGCCAAGGTTAACTTTTTTATTTTTATTATTCATATCATTACTTCACTCATTAGAGTTATTTATAGACTATAAAAATAAATATTATATATTTTTATAAGTATATTTTTCCTTCAAAAGTAGTTTCTACATTTGTATAATAGTTTATTAGATTTTCATTTTAACTAGTACAATAATTACTATAAAATAATAAAATAATAAAACTGAAAATAAAATTATATATCAGTAGTTGATTATAATCATTGAAATATTAATAATTAATAAATATCAATTATAAATTTGAATTATATATATATATATATCCTAATAATTATTATAATAATATTATAACATGTCATAATTGATTACTTATAATAATAATAATAATAATAATGTAATTTGTCAATAGCCTAGGTTAGCTATTTTATTTATTCATTATTAATTATTATGTCACTTGCTAGAGCTATTATGATTTATTATAATTATAATTTCATTTTTTAATAAATAAAAATTAATTTTCAATAAATATACTAGTCATTTGAAAAGAATTTAATATTACTATATTAGTATATTAAGTTTTAAATAATTACTTCAGTATTTATATAATTATTTTTCCTATCATTCTAATATCATCATCATCATCATCATCATCATCATCATCATGGTTATTATGTAATAAGATATTACTATTTAAAAATTTTAGTCAAAGATATATTGATATTTATTTTTTTATCAAATGTAAATAATATAAATATATAATATAATATTTTTAAAAATAATGATAATGTGATTTTCAATAATATTAAGAATTATAATAATATGGATTGGATAAACTTGTAATATGGGCACAATATATTTAAGAAATATTTCACATAAATTGTTAATATACTCAAAATATACATTTATAAATCTTAATACACCAAACTATATTCCTTAGAATCCACAAAATACACTTTTGTATACTCATAGGGTTGTAACTAAATTAGTCACATTTGTAACTAATGAAACATAAATTATTCTTCTTAGATGAAAACTAAACTAAATGTTATTCACATGGAAAGTTGAACACCAAAATAGTTGTAATTTAGTTGCACTGTAATCACAAATATGACCAACACAAGAAATAGTTGCAAAAATGTCCAAATGTAGTTGCAAATAACTAATAGTTGCATGTAATCACAAATAGAATGGTTACATTTTGGCAAATTTCTACTAATGTAAATATTTCAATTATTGCTAATGATGAAGGTATTGGTACATAGTTTACACAATAAGATGCTAGACCGGTCCATTTGGTGACATTTCAATTTCATCTTCAATGATTTCAAGTGGGCATTGTGATCTAAGTTGATATGCACAAACAATACCTACCAATTTCACATGGTACAAGGTAATGTGTAGAAGAAATAGACTATCAATTATATTAAGTCAGTTTAAACATGATGCATAATGTGTAATTAGTTTATGGGCATTTGCTAACTTTTATGACATTATGTCAAGTATCATTATGAATATGAACCTTTTGATTCTTCTAGGAAGATCCATGGACTTGTGCCAAGTATAACAATGGGGAAGTCAAAAGGGAAGAACAAAAACAAACAAGAGGCCAATAACATGGGGCACAAGGGGCCCCAAAATTCAATGTAGAAGCAAGGTGATTCACAAAAGAAAGGATTATTTTTTTCATTTTCAAGCAGTTTTACTTAAATCCATCGGTTGGTAACATATGATACACCACATTCCAGCATGTGAACAAGGATGGGTTTATTGACCACAGATGTGTGAAAAGTGGGTTGCGTTCAGTTTTTTTTATGCATGTATTTGAAGAGACAAGGGCCTTCCTATTGAAGCACCTTAAATTGGGGCTTTCCATCTATCAAGTGATGAATAAACACAAATGTAGGGTTAAAGAGATGATGAAGAATAGTAGTGAATTGTCAAAAGACTTGTTTTTGAGTGGACAAGACATTTTTAACTTGGCAAGGAAACTAGTAAAAAAGATGTACAAGAAACATGAAAATGATGCATAAAGCATGCGAATGTGGGTTGTTGAAAACAAAGACAAGGTCTTCTTTTACCAAGACAATGGTGGGTGGGTTGAAGGTAGCCTTCAAAATAATCATCTACCTTTCACCATTGGCATACAAATTGAATGGCAAAAAACAAATGATGTTATGACATGGCCATGAGAGTGGCATTTCTATTGATGTCACATTTTGAACAAATGATAAGAAGGTATGGAATTTGACATGTTACAATTTGTTTAACAAGTGAGTAGAATGGTACATGATGGTACACATGATACATTGCTAATAACTTCAAAAGCAATATTCTAACTTATTCTGGCAATAACCCAACCAAGATCAATGTCTTTTCATCGCATCAACCATTTTGTGAGTGTGGAATCAAAAGAATTCCCAAGTGCACCCCATTCATGAATTTGCCACCCATTGATGAAATCCTTCTTGTTGTTGACTATAAATTCTTGAATGGTTCGCAATATGACATTTTGTGACCAAATGTAGAAGTTTGGCCACCATGTCAAGCAATCTATTAGGTGTTCAAATTCTTTTTGGACTTGGACTTCCTAAGCCAAAGACCCCATCCCACCTACAAACAACATGGGCCCCTCCTTTTGCATGATGGGCAAGATTATCTACCATTATCTATTGTTGAGTCCTTTAGAAAGCCATCATTTGCAATTCATTTCAATACCACCATGCAATGGGTGAACTAGAGGAATGTTTGTCCCTTTTGAAAATGTGTAAATCCTAAGAAACCTTGCACACCATGATATTGGGTATATATACCAACCTTTTCTATGTTATAAATTCCATCACATATGGTTATGGCCTCATTGTTGTTGTGTGTCCAAGGAAAGGTGGGGCAAGGGCTTGTAATGATGGAATTCTTGTGAAGATGTGAAAAAGTGGGTACCAACCTCATTTTCTTCATTCAACTTTTGGAGCAACAACTTGATCAAAGTCTTTCATTTTGTTTTCAACATATGTAGCAATCCTTTTTTCACGTTCTTCCCACCATTGGGCTTCAACATTAACAACCATGCTCACTACATTTCGTTGGGACTTAGTACAACAATGTTGCATAAGAAAATAAATGAAATGAAAGTTAGAAGCTAGGTTTAGAGGGAAAAAATGGACTATATGTTATAGGGTTTCATAGCAAAATTTAACCATGGTAGCATGTTATAACATGTGACATGGTAGAAAGTGCTACATTTGAAAATAAATGGAATGAAATTTAGAGATTGGATTTTGAAACTAGTTGCAAGTTATAAGTAAATATTTATAGAGGAATCAAACCAAGGTAACATTTTGCAAAATAATCCAACCAATTGATATGTGACATGGTAGAAAACCAATGAACCCTAAACCATTGATTTCATAAACCAATGACTGGCTTACTTGGTGTTTGTGAGTTCACAACCCAAATGATGCCACAAACACAACATCAACCCATTCATCCCATCCTTCCGGACAAGCCCGATAGTTTGTAAACATGCCTTGAAATCATCCAAGGAAGAATTCTCCCAATTGAACTTCCTCAACATGTATGGAAGCAAGTGAAACAAGCTAGGTTGTAGCTTGATTGGCATAGGTATGGGCCTTTCCCATGGGATTATCACGTGTTCATTAACCTTAGATTTTACAAGTTTCAAGTAATGGTTTCATGCACCTTGAATGTCTCTCAAATTGTGCAACTCTTGTAGAACAACATTTGGATGCAATGGAGATGGATGGAGGTATGAAAGAATCTTAGTACTTTCATTCTCCCCTCCCATGTTGGAGTGAAGTAGACTTGCTATTCCATGAATCTTTTGTTATAGTGGCATGTGCTAGAAGATGTCAAGGCCTTTAATATTTTCCTTACCTTTGTTATTCAACTTTTCTACATTGTCAAATGAGGTCAATACTTGAAGAATGGTCTCACCTATATTGCCAATAGTGGTACTTGTGTTTTGATCATTTGACGGAACCAATTTGTTCTCTTTAGCAATTTGTTTTGTAATTTTGGGGCCATCAACATTTGGCTATTCTTGTGACACATCCAAAATATGATTGCTTGATGTATTTGCAAGTCCCCCTTTTGATTTTGCCATCCTTTATCCTAGATTTTTTGATTCACCTCTCTAACATTGTTTATTGTAATGAGGTTTTGACAACAACCCTTTGAGAGATTTGAACCTACACACTTGGACATGAATGTGCTCACCATTGATTGGAACTTTTTCCAAGGCTATTTTTGCATCTACTTCAACCTGGGTCCTCAACTTCAATTGAATAGAAAAAACATCATTGTTCTCAATCTGTTGTTTCAATTCTTTGGATAGTTGGGCATTAACCAAATTGGGAAACATTGGGATAGAGATGGGTTTATTTGTTCCTAGGTCAATGGGACCATTTGGGCAAGCTTTAGACCTATGGTCCGAAAGTCATAGCTTATGTGACCATTCCCCTCCACAATACACACACTAGAAGTCAAGATGATCCTTCTCACCATTTCATGGGGTCACCCATGATGAAAATATCTCCAATAAAAGCTCATTATAAAGTTCAAGAGTGACCCATTACTTTATAAATTGAGTAGGTGTTAACTTCACATAGTACTTCAACAACCTTTCAAACCCATTTGACCTTCCTATCTCCTTTTTCTTTGCAGCCATATTAGACAGAATCTCCAAAACACTAAACTTTTCCAATTGCCATTGGACTTTGTGTTTCTTCCTATGACAACCTAAACCCACCACCATGTTAGAAGGAACTATTTCACAACTAATTGTGCCCATAGTTGTGCAAATAAATAATGAAACCTAATAACAAAAACCTTATACATTTCTTCTTTGCTCATTTGATGGCCTTAGATTTTTACAAAGCTTCAACCTTTTGCAATGAATTCATAGCTGATAGGTTCACAACACTAGATCACTAATTTGCAACACTAGAATTAGGGTTTGACACCCAAGTCATGATTACGTGTTTCTTGCCAAGTGTTGTTACAATATTAATTCCAATGTTATAGTTCACCCCATGTTACACAACAAGACTTAGAAGAAGAGAATACCTAGATGTAAACACTCAAATGAGGTGATTTTGCTTGCACTCAAATGCACATATTTTTAGTGGCGCCTTTCACAAATCATGACCCTAGTTTGCACACAAGGAAAAATTCAAAAGTTTTAGAGCACTTATAGCAAATTGAGAAACAAAACTTGAAATGGAAACCTAATGGTTCCCCTCAATGGAGATTACTAGATTTATACCAAATATTTATAATCTAATTGGACACTAAGCAATAATGCTTTCACAAATGTTACCAAATACATTAGTGGTCAACTTCATAATAATGTATTTGCAAACATTTGTGGAAACACACAAACCCTAAATCTTGGTGTAGTTCCATGACAACCAATGTTGAATGAACTTAACAACAAAACTGAAATTCCTTTGTCAACCTTGTGATTCAAGAGAATGCACAAGATCAAGGTAGAGAAGATGCTCCACCATGAAATTCACAGTGACATTGAAGATGTACTCGAATAGTTGGAGGATCAAAGTTGCTACAACAACACCAAAGAGGAAAACACAAAATGGTGGTGTTGAAACGCATGGGCAAAGCTATTACAAAATGTTAAACCCTAATGGGGAAAAGATGACATCCCATGGCATGTTGTTCGCATGCATTCCATAAGGATGGGGATGGCATCAGAGGTTACGAAATGGGTATAAATATTCCTATTATGTAGAGGACACCATTGGGGCCAAGTTTGGGGGAAGGGAAGGGTAACAAGAAGGGTTGAAGACAAAACATGTTAGGCAGTACTTTTGTATCGGTTGCAATCAAATTTTTTGGTCGATTTGATATTTTCCAAAAACTTGATCTCACATTTGAAACAAGTTATTGCATTTGATTTGTTGTACATAATTAATTTCACATAATTTTTATTTTGAATTGTGTACATTAATTAAACAAACTGATAATATTATACACAAAAATTATTTAGACATGTGTAATGAGATTGAATTGTACAGAACCAATTTTAAATTTTTTATGAAAATGATCAAAAATCATTATAAAGTCATTACCTGTCTGTTTAATAATGATTTATCAATGCGGTTTAATAAATCCCAAGAAACAGTCTCAAGGAGGGTTTCTTTTAAAGATTTTGTGATGTAGCCAAAGTGCTGATCATCCTGAAAATAATTTAGCCAAACTTGGTGACATACTAGAAATGAAAGTAAAAAAAAATCAGAATCCTTCTATATTCTTGGCTACCTACTGGAACTTATCACAAAATTCTGGCGATTAGAAAAAAAATTCTTTCAAAATCTGGCAAATTTGGGTCTTTGTTTTTTCATGTCAAATCCTTTGTATAGGTTGAAATCATATTTTTCAGGTAAAAATTTGGTGAAAGATTAGCTAGTGAAAGAAACACTGGTCTCAAGATTGAACTAAAGGTTTTATCCAAAAAATAAATAAAATTAGAATCTATATCAAGGGTTCCTTTTGCAATAAGAACTAAACAACATTGGTACCAACATAAAATCTGATGGAATCAAGAAATTGGGTCGAGGATCATGGCTGAAAGATATATGTTGAAATTTTGGGATGCAATTTTTTTATGTCTAAACAGAATGTGATGAATTTTGATGAAAAATGCCCATCCAAAATTCGAATGAAAATTTAATATATATTTTGAAAATAAAAAGTCACCACATCTGACTTGCTGAGTCCACTATGATGATATGAAAGCTCATCTTTTGCACAAAATACAGGGAAAAATGATCTGCTCACAACTCGCTAAAGGAAAGGAAGCAGACTGTCAGCATGGATACAATATCAAGAAAAGCCATATTGGTTTAGGGTTTAGGGTTTAGTTGAGAATTCACCATTGTCGTCATCATGTCCACAAACAAAATTTGAGAATTATATGCAAGACATTCTATCGATCTCAAGCTCAGGGTGGATTTCTTTCATTACTGCTTACATAAAAAGAGCTGCTGAAAAAAGGGTTCAATAGCTGACACACAAAGTACTAAGCCATCACACAAGGAATCCTACAAAGTTTTTTCGGAGCTAAAAAGCCTACAAAATTTTTTATCTGTTTTTTGTTTTTTCTTGAGATTCAAATACATTTCCCTGGGACTAGAATGGTTTCCCTAGCTGAAGATTGGCGTCGGAAAAATTCGGTTTGATACTAAGCTAGTGCACTTGGAAACAAACTTCACTGCAACTGTCTGCCTGCAGACGGGGTTTCATAAGGTCAGTCAGAATTCACCCTAATCCTTACAAAAGAGAGACCAAGGAGTAGTGTCTTTTCCCCCACCCAACAACACCTGAGCTGCCCCCGCAGAGGACGAAGAAGAAGAAGCATTTTCGTCTGTTCAGTGAATGGAAACCGCTTTGCTTCTCCATCTTCTTCTTCTTTCTAAGCACTGGCTGCTGCTGGGGTGCTGCAATCCCTTGCAAGATGACCAGACTCCCCACAATTGTAGCAGTTGCGCGTACCACCACCACTCTGCCTTCCATTACGTTCAATGGATTCATGAGGGCAATCTCTGGCAATGTGGCCTCCTTCACCACAGTTGTAGCATGAACGATCGCCGCCGCCGCCGAAGCCCCCATTCCCTCCTCTGGGTGGTGGTGGGCCACGGTTCCTGCCTCTACCACCAACAGACCCACCACCAACACCACCATCTCCTCTTCCGTCATTTCCACCATAGCCGCCATCACGGCGATAGGAAGCGCCCTGAACGAAAGTGCCGCCGGGTCCAGTAACCTCCAAGGCCTTGGTACGTCCATCATCACTGGACTCCACGGAGAACTCCACAGACTCGCCTTCTCTCAGGGATCGAAAACCCTCCGCATGGATGGAGGTTTGATGGACGAAGAGATCTTCGCTACCATCTTCAGGGGTGATAAACCCAAAACCCTTGCCACTATTGAACCATTTCACCTTCCCGCTCTTCTTACCACCAACACCTCCAGCAGGAGCTGCTACTGCCACTTCCGCCATCGCCGTGATGAATAAACCTCCACGGAAAGGAAGAGTCCTTCCAATAAACCAAACTGTGAAACACTTCCCTTCCCGTCAACTTCCGAATTCTCTCGCTACCCGTCCCCCGTATGTAGCCCACCGCTCTGTATCGGAATTCACGACGACGGCAAGCGGCAGCCAGCGAGCGAGCGAGGGCGGAAGCGCAAGGCCTGTTCTCGCACGCTGAGCTTGTGGCGCCTCAAACGAGATGGTCGGAACTGAACAGAGGACGGCGTGCGGCGATGCCAGCGGTCGAGACGTCCCGATTCGCCCGGAACCTAGGGTTAGGGTTTGGAGCCCCAATACGGCCATGCCCTAACGCCGCTAGCTACGTAAAAGATAGGTACGTGATGAGGAGCCAGGCGTCCTAGCAGCTGTAGAAACCTAAAAGATAGGTACGTAAGGAAATACCAAGCTTCCTAGTGGCTTTAGGTATGGAAAGGAAAGTCAAGATTCATAATGGCTTTCGGCATCTAAAAGAAAGGTATATAGACAAAAGTCAAGCTTGCTAATGGTTTTAGGTACGTAAAAGATAGGTATGAAAAGAAATGCCAACCTTCCTGAAGGCACTAGGCATGAAAGAAAAGTCATCCTTCCTAATTAATGGCTTTAGGTGCGTAAAAGATAGGTATGTTAAAAAAACCCATGGGTTTAGGTACTTAAATGAAAGGTATGTAAAGACAAGCCAAGCTTCCTAATTAATGGATTTAGGTATGTAAAAGATAGGTATGACAAGAAAACCTGAAGGCGCTAGGTACGTAAAGAAAAGCTTAGCTTAGCTTGACGGGGTTTATATTTACTCCTAGTGTTGTAACTGATCACACGTGGTCCCAAAAAGAAATATTTCAAAATAAAGATAATCTTTAAGAGGTAAAGGAAAACTTAAAAAGAAAAAGATAGGTGTAAGTACAGTATACAACAGTGGAAGGATTGTACCTTGCGAGACCTAACATTAAATCTGCCCATAGTTGTTAATGCAGTCCAGTGCCTTTTTTTAAGAATTTTTGTTTGTAGCCAAAGTGGCTATCATCTATTGGAAGATGGAGAAAAAATGGCGATCATCTCTAGTAAGATTTATCTAAATATGGCTATAAACCAAATATGAATCCTTCATCATGTTTCTATATTTTGGCTACACATTAAAAAAAAACCAAGTATAGAAATCTGGAAAATTTAATTACTTTTTTTCCTCAATTCTTGCCATTGGAAAACTCCAAAATCACTTGATTTTCGAATTTTGAATTTCGCTTTTATGGCGAAATTTCGCCAATTAAAAAAAAGCCTAAAAAAAAGAGTACTGCTGCAATTGTTTTCCCCTAGTTTGCCATTTGCCTGTTTCAATTTTTTCTCAAAAGAATTGAATGAATCAAAAAAAAAAAATTCCATTTTTGCTAAGGAGCCAGTGGAGGCAACCTCTGAAGTGCATGTAGTGCTGGTCAAAACCCTAAAAGCAAGGTGGCGTAGGAGTTCTGTCTGGCCTCAGAAGCACATTCTTTCTTTCAATGTGGCTGCCACTTAAATTCTTAAGATGAATTATTTGGCACCTCCTCAAAATCTAAAGGTCAAAACAACTAGCTATCATTCAAATGAACTTAGAGTTTTTGGGCTATTTTAAAATAGCATTTGGAGTTATTATGGCAATGTGTGAAATATTCTTGTTAGAATCTAGCAAACTGTAGAATTTTCAGGCAATGAACAATCCTTTAAATGCACTAGAAAAAAAAGGTACAGGGACAAAAGTGACCTAGAGAATTAATCACTCCAAAACTCATATTATTGCAGAGTGCAAATTCTTTCAACAGAAGACAAACAACATATGAAGTTTGCAATAACACATATGTTTGCAATAACACTAAAACCATAAGCGCTTGCAATGGAATTGAACCCTTGAAACCGGCTTTCCCAACACAAGTGACTTCCAAAACCAATGAAGTTAGCATACAATTATAATTTAAAAAATTAGTGTAAGGAGAAATCATTGCAACTAGACTATGGGGAGTGGCCACAACATGCCAATATCATGGAGATAAAAGTGTTTGGCTTGTAAAACAGCCATTGAATTCAATAGATTGAAAAACACAAGTAAGAAAATTATGCCTTTGCAGAAACATGGCCAACAACTCCACAAAGCACATTGTAGCCTAACCATAACAATATTGGTGATAGGCTACTATGCATTGTTTCATACATTCCACATGTGAACTTTTTGTGAAGTATATAATTGTTGTGCAAACATGCACACAACAATTGGTAGGTGGGTTGAAAAGTATTTTTCATCTTCCACATGGCCTATTATTTACAACAAGGCGAATTGAACCAGTTTCATATATTCATGGAAGTTAGAGAGTAATATTTGAGATGTTGTCTCAAGGTGTTTCACAAAAGATGCATCACTATCTATTTATAAACAATATTAGAATTACACAATCCCAAAAACATCCATAACATCATGGGTTGAAAACCTAATTTGCAAATCCTAATAAAATTTCTTTAACCCTTGCCAAACCACACATAAATCATGTTCTTGCATGAACATGTAAAAAACAAATCAAAGATCTAGAATTTTTTTGGAAATGAAGGACAAAATGGAAAAGTTTTAGGGTATTATCTTTGCATTAGTTTTTCACCAGTGATTTGACAGCAACAAAGAAACCTTCTAACATGTATGATTGCAAACCAATCTCCAAATCTCACTGCATTACTTACATATGGTAGCCATTTACTTCAAAAGTCAAATGTTGAATTGCAAAATTGAATTGGATACCCATTGCATTTAAATATTTTCAGTTTTCAACTCCAACAATGATTTGAAAGCCTAAAAGTTGTCTATTGTGAAATTGGAAGTCTAATCACAATATCATCAAAGCCTCCATAATAACCTTGGTTGAATTATCATTCCTTAATCCTTCAACCACTTGATCCAAAGAGATGAAAATTGGAGTCTTTACCCAATTTGAATTACATATTCATGGATAGACAATCAAGATTGGTTGTCCACTATAAAAACTTCATCACAATTAAGAACTAGATAATGAGTAGCCCCCATTTCTACCTTGGTTACTTTGTAACCCCTTGATGCATGAATTCTACCATTGTCTAGTTATAATTATGGTTCAATGTTTTATGTTTTTTTGGGGATCATTAGGAACTCAAACAAAAGCTTTGTTGCCTCATATTCCAACATGGGACATCCTTGCTACAAAAAATGCAAGATTGTGGCAAATTGCACAACTTTCCTCGTTTTTTTTTCTTGCCATCCCATTTGCAGCTTGGGTAGCAACACTTTCATAATTACAAAAAACAAGCAATTTTTAATTATTGCCATACTTACAAACTTTAAAATAATACCAATCCCCATTTTTCACATCAGTTTCAATATATTTTTTGATTTTCTTATGACTTACATGCTAACAAAGAACATCCCACCTCATTATAAATCTTGCACTCGATAGCATGCAAGGTACCATCTAACTTCAAACACAATTATTCCCATGGTAGTTTTGTAATTCAAGAGTCTTGAAATTTTCTAGTGGCATCATAGAACTCCATTTATTGATTTTTGGCATGAGCAAATTAGATCCATTGACCAAATATAGGTTGGTTAATTACTTATTTAGAAGAGGTTACCAATTTTTAATTATGAGGTAACCTTCGAACAGAAAATTAGTATTGCAACCATCGGAATGGAATGAAAATCTAAAGAATATTCATGCGTTGGAGAGATTGCTTCCTATTTGTGGTAAAAGAGGGGACATCTCCCCTTTTTTTGGATTGATTAACAGTGGAACAAATTTTTTTGATCCAAGCGCATGTTTGATGACACAAAATAAAACTATTATTATATCAATTCCTCAGATACTATCATTGTTTCTTCTTTGAAAAAAGGAGTTTACGGCCCGTGGGCCTTTTATTTCCAAGCGACATTGCTCTGTCATGCTTTTGCCCATTGTGGAAAATTCCCCACTGCTGCTTCCCATAAACATTTCCATTTCGTTTTTCAAAAAAGGCCAAAGCTATTGGTGGCTTTATAATTCAAATTGTTTATGCAGCTTTTATTTCTTTCGTTTAATGAATTTCGGGTTCGAACCCCAAACAACCCAATACTTTTATATATATTTTAATAATTTAGTAGTTTTTCAATGGCTTCATTAGCATTATCTGGTGTGAGTGGTTTTGTAACAAAGTGGTTAAAAAGAAACAATTCAAAAAAGTTCAATTAGCTAAGATGAATTCTAACTATATCACAAAATTATTGGTTATATTACGAAAAAAAGATAGGATAGAAAAATGAAATAAATAGTAAATTATTTTTTTTTATTAGAAATCATAAATATGAAATAAATACATAGAAAAAGCCGTGTGTAATGAAAATTTGAACATCTTTTTAAAAAAATATTCCTAAAGTTCACTTTTAGTATACCCATCTTTACTACAATAAAATAGATTATAAAAAATTCACTTGGGCTGATGTTATCAACCATGCTAATACATGATGAGTTTACCTGATATTGTAATAATAATATATCAACAAAAAAAATTTACTACTATTCAAGAATGTATAACTTTGGGTAATCCAACAACATAGTATGATAAACCTATGGATGGGATAGTAGGCCGATCTATTTCAAGGATGGGAAAGGGTTCACTCAAGGACATTACATGTGCATCGTGTTTTGTATTTACATCTACTACATCAAAATTGGAGGGAGGAAAAAGGAGAGGGGAAAATGGAAAAGGACCATGAGATGAAGAAACTACATTAGGTTTTAGTATGACAAGAAGACCACCATAACAAGGTTCCTACTTGAAAAAAAACTTGAACTTATAACTTTGTGGGAGTTTTGGTGGCATTGTGAAAGACGATTCAATAGTAGAGTGTCACAAAACCTTAACTTCAAATCTAGATAAATTCACAACAATAAACAAACATATTCACAATGCAAACATGCAAATAAATTTGACACATATTAAACAAATTTGATTCACAATGCACATAGATTCAACTCACAACATAAACTTGATTCACAATGTAGATTAACAAACTTGGATATACTAACCTTAACTAAGTGACCCAAACAAATTAATAGTGAAAAATTTGACAAAAACATATTCATATAGACAAACTAGATGTAAACAAATCTATACATATAGATTCAATGCACACAAGGTCAACATAGATAAACTTGATACACACCAATCAACACGAAGTCACAAACAAACTTGACGCACACAAACTCATGGTAGATGCTTAGACTTGATGTAAATGTTTAGACTCAATGTACATCAATCGACATAGAACCATGACATTTTTTGCCAAATTTTTAACATAAACCTTAATAAAATAGTATGAAGATTTTTTTTAATTTTTAAAAGATTTTTTCAAAGATTTTTCAAGAACATTCCAAGAATATTTTAAGAATATTTCCCAGAAAGGAATCACAAAAGTAGTCAAAAAGCAGACGAATATGGTTCATATTATCCCATTTGCACCCTACAACTGTTTTTTTTGTAATTTATCCTTTGTTCCATTTTTTCACCTTGTCATTTCATACACATTTTGTGTTCATGTTATACATGTTTTGGGCATGTTAATCATGTTAATGGATATATCATGTGCTACCAAGCATGTCACATGCCCCTTAGTATTTATGACATGGGAGGTTATTGGTGTGAAACATGTCTTCATAGTAATTTTTTGCTTTGGTCAATTATTGCCAAATTTTTACTTTTATAGAATGGCAACTTCTATAATTCAAAGGGCAAAAAGGGGAATACTATTTATTTCATCAAAAAATATTAAAAAGTGGTTGTAGATGATCAATTAGAATGTAGCATGGAATGGCTAGTTGAAACCCTAAACCCTATATGAATGTCAATAAACTATGTGTATGAGAACCATTGGTGATACTAAATAGCCACATGTAGGCCATCCAAGAGTGAAAAGTTGAGGTGCATAAAATCTAACTTTGACTTTATAGTGATCAATGTGCATAGAATTTGTCCATCTACATTGAGTTTAAGCATTTACCAAGAATCAATGTGCATCAAGACTATTTGGGACTCTATGTTTATCAATGTGCATGGAATTTAAACATGTAAATTGAGTCTAAAAATCTATTAGGAGTTTGTGCGTGTCAAGTTTATCTAAGAATATGTGTCGATTTGTGTGCATTGAATCTGACCATCTACGTCAAGTTTGAACATCTACTTAAGGTGGGTGCTTAGAAATTAGTTTTTAAAGGCATGTACAAGGGGTGTGTATTTCATTATTTCTTAAGGTGGGTATTAGAAAGGTTCTTAGACAAATACCTTTTCAAATATCTTGTCAAGACTATCAACCAATTTTCTACAAAAATATACTTTATTTAAAATCCAAGTTTTGGGTTATTTTAAGGTTACCACTCGGTTTCTACCAAATACCCAATCTTAGTTCAAGGTTTTTGATTCTTTGAATTAAAAACCAAATGAAAAGAAAATTACAAATTTTTTTGCACATGTACATTGTACAAATGAATAATGTGTGGAAAGAATGGATCCATAATCATTTGCATAGTAAGGTTAGATCATTAAAAAAATGTAAAGCTAATTCACAACAACTTCAAAACTCTTCAAAGTTGATCATGAAAGGTCAAGTGTTTTGTCAAACAAACATCAATGTTTTTGCATCTTTTTGAAATTGTGAAGTGAGCTCAAATTAAAGTTATGCAATTTGTTAAAAAATGGTTCCTTTTCTTAAACCTTAATAGCTATGCATTAAACCATTTTCAAATCACCTCATAAAATTGTCACCCATGGTAGATTATAAATAGTAGGAATAACATCAACAACATTACCAATTACATTTAATAAAAATATGATCAATTATTATAATGTATGCCATGGGTGAAATAGGCTTGGACAAAATTTTAGATCACCATGGTGTTTCCAATTTTCACATATAAAGATGTTAAATGCACTTATTTATAGGAAGTTATTGATCACCATCAAATTTTTAGTTTTCACAAGCTACTGAACATTTGCAAATTCCATAGAATCTTAATGAATCATGGCTTGAACGAAATGTTTAATGAAGTTGCAAATCACCATGAAATTTCTAGTTTTTTCAAATTTACAAACCCCTAGAAATAAAAAAATTAAATTAAAAAAAAAATAATGAAAAGTTAGAAGCACATTTTGCTTTTGTTGGATAATGAGGTAGATGAATGGCATCACAAAACTTCTAAAAATTCCTCATGTTTCACAACATGTCATTGCTAACTAATTCGAATTTGTTGTTTTAAACAACCATAATACCCAAGTACGCCACCAACTAAAGGCAATTGCAAACTTCATAGTAATAATAAAAACTAAACAAAAAATACATGTTTCAATTTCAGAGGTAGTGCATCTAAAACCAATGAACAAATGTGAGTGTTGCAATGGCAAAAACAATGTTTCTAAAAACAAATGAGAATACACATGTGTTATAATGGTAGAAGTATCACTTTTAAAACAAACGAATAATTACGCAATGGAAAAATGATTAGTTCCAAGAATAAACAACAAACAATCAAGGGTGAAAATCCTTTAAGATGTACCACATAGGATGAAAAAGACCGAGTCCTTATTATAGTCCTTTTTTACCCTATATTTTGATCCCCATAAAAAATAATGAATAAAAAGTTGTTACACATTTCAAAAGAACTATATTTTAAACCATCACAATTTTAGATTTCATCATAATCATCCATGAATGTGTTTTCACATGGTAAAAAAGGACTAGGGAAAAAATATAGAAAAAGGTGACGTTATGACAAGATTTTGGTACACCTTAAAAAATTTGGACCTTCAAGCAAATTTTTTAAAACTTCTTTAATACGATTATTTTTTTGTAAAAAGTTTCAAGTTTGTTGTGCAAAATGAAATGTGAACCCTAACATTAAAAGTGAAAACTAACCCTAACCTTATTTTGTTGTTCATTTTTAAGTACACATCAAAAGTATGAGTCAAGGTTTTTGTCAAATACCCATTTTGTATTTTTATGATGTGATATTACGATTATAGATAAAATGAAAAGGTTCACACTGAAGTTTTGAGGTAGGGTTGGGCACCAAATTTTTTATTGCCCCAATTTTTCGATGCACCCATCCAATTGATGGGTTCTTTTGAAGTCTACCCATCTAATTGTTGGGTTTCTTCTCAAAATATGAATGTTAGGTAATTGATTTAATCATGCTTTTATATCATTTTATTTTATTGGGTTGTCACTTGCCTTTTTGTATCACAAGGTTTCATATCAATATGAACGTAAAAAAAAAATCATATGACTAATTTTTCAAATGAATTTATATATATATATATATAAAGATACAAATAATTAGCTTCAATTCCTTTGAATTTTATTAAAATCAAATTCTTAAAAAAATGATTTGAAAGATTATGCAAAATTTGATTAAAATTTTAAAAAAAACGTCAATTTTAGTATAAATTTTGTTTTTGAGATATAAACGTTTTAGTTAATTTGATATTATTTTTAAAAATTCAATAAGGTTTTGATGAAGATTTAATAACAAGAATAAAAATGAAATTAATCTTTAATTTATTTAATTTATTTTTTTATTGTTGCTGCCTTTTATATTATAAAAAATTATTATTGTGTTAAGATAGTAGACATGCATATATGATTTTAGGTTTTACTAAGCATGTATGAAGCAACCACAACTAGTTTGAATATGAAGCAAATACAAGGCTTTGAAAATTTCATCTTTGTGTATGTGTGTGTGTGTGTCTATGTGTGTGTATGTATACCCAATTGAAATACCCACCAAATAACCAACATTAATTGAAATACCTACCCTAAACACCCCCCAATGAGTTTTTTTCAAGTTTTTCCTTTTACGCCCTGCATGGTTATGCTAGATTTTAGTCTTTTACATGTTTTATTCTCCCAATCTAAGATCAAATCCATCACTTCTCATGAAGGATTTCAGAAAATAGTGAAGTTTTTAACCATTAATTTATTTCTAGGCATTGAACAAAATTAATTTAACCTATATTTAGGTTGATGTTAGTGAAACCTTGCGACAAAATGTGAGGTGACTTTCCATCCCTCTACTTTCGGTTTTACAAAGTGACTATACTTGAAAGGACAAATGCTACTAGTGAAGGAAAAATGCAAGTGTGTTTCTTGATGTTAGATTGTGTTTGTAGTTGAAATTAAGTAGTTTGCTTCCTATGCATCATTTACGATTAGAACTAATAAATATATTTTCTAAGCTCAAACATTGCACATCTTAGAACTTTATGTCAAATTGTCATTCATTTAAACTAACGTTTAAGGATTCAACACCATGTTCAACTTAGCTACAAACCATTAGTCACTTGAAATATTGTTTCTAACACATAGGTTATTCAAATTCGGTTTGCCTTAACTCATTAGAAAGTTAATTACAAGGCTCAACTTGCTACCAAATCCTAAGCTCTATAGCTAAACTAATAATAAGTTACGCTACCAAACCCGAAAAGGTTTGTGAAATTTCTTTAAAGTTCCAACCTTCCAACATTATCACTACTCACTTCCATTCCTTCAAAATTATTACAAGTTTTTCATTTCATTTTTCTTCCTTTTCCCATCTACCAGGAGTAATCATTCTTTTCCTCCTCAAAAAGGTTGTGGGAATAAGTATTCAAAATTGAATTGAAAATTATGTCCGGGGAAAAAAAAGAACCCTCAATGATCTTAGTCCGCCTTTTAAAAAGAAGGAGAAAGGAGGTGAAGGTAGATCCAAAGCTTAGTGGCCAATGGAACGTTCCAAGCTTGGTGGCCAATGGAATGTTCCAAGTTTGGTGGCCAATGGAAGGTGAAGGAAAAACACCTTTTCACTTCTTTCCACTTTCCTCGTAACAAACTTTACTTAAACCTTCAATTTTTTCCTTTGACCTTAAGGTTTTACTTTACCATGGTTCTAGGCCGTTACTCGTACTTTTCCTTCCTTTTCTTCGATCTATAAATTACGGCTGCACATCTCAATGAAACAAGTCCTTCACACCTTCATTGTCGATTTGATTTTGATTAAAGATCTAATTTTTTTTCCTCTCCTTGAAATTATAGTGTCACGCATGGTCACATCTTATGGGCCCCAAGCCGCATAAGCAAATGAAGAACTGCCTCTGGAGTCATCTCTAGATTTGACCTTAACACAACATCCTCGTGATGAAAAACCCGAACCTCGAGAAGTGCGCGTTCATCTTGAAGTTGAACCCTTTCGAGCATGGTACTATCATATTTCTTCGAACTCTCACACCTTGGTGATTTTGTTGCAAGCCAACCCCACTTTTGATGACGAATTTGAAATCGTTTGTGAAGGTTATTACAAAACTGAAGATACTTTTATCTTCACATGGTTTTTAGTTCCCGGCATTGGACACTATCGTTGGTTGCGAAGTCTGATTCATCAATTGCCTCCTAATAGCAAGGCGGACTACTTAGTTTGCACCATTCGACGCATCTTAGATTTCTTGCAGTTATGAACTATCATTATGGCATCCCCCATGATTTAACATGTACTTGCAGCTCTTTGTTGAGCTTATTCCTATTCTAAATACATGTTTTAGTCATTACGAAACTCTTGTTACCATTGGCACACTGTCACATTATCTATTTAATCGTTAAGTTGTCTCGAATTAATCTTATGTTCATAGGACTTGAAGATTGTTTTATCTCTATTGGACGTTTCATTAACACCCTTTCAACTACTTCATGAATCTAAAACATCCTTATTACTCACTAAATACTAGAACAAGACCAATGTTGTGTTAAACACCGCGAATTCTAGTATCTACTTCTACCCCCAACCTTTTAGAGATTTTTCACCCCTAATTACGCAACAGAGTTTCTAAAATTATAGTTACGAGCTTTTTGTTGAAGAAAAGAACTAACCCAACACCTTATTCACCAATAACACATTTCAAAAGAAAAAACAACCCCTCCACGCACTAAACGCATTCATCATTCCCTATGAAGTTGCTAAAAACCCCTAATAACCTTACCACATTCAAATAACCCTGATGCAACTCTTAAAAATTGAGACTACCACACATGGTTGTGTCGGTGTGGCTCACACAAAATCATGTGACTTTATGCAAAACATTACATTGATGTTCAAGTATAACTTGAAAGAATAATTTTAACATCTTTCTTCTTTCAATAGTTCATGAAAATTTTGAAATATTAGGTGAAAATATAATTTGGGTTAGCATTAAAAATCACCTCAAGGACTCATTAAGGAATTAAAATTGGTCAAATAATATTCCTAAGTTTTTTCCTTTTTTTTAATATTATAGATTTTAGTATCATATTTATTCATTCCATGCCAAAATATATGGTGTTAAGTTTTCATTGGAATAAAAATAAATTAAAATTGTTACAAATTTTTGTTCCTAATTTTCATGGCCCCTTCAAGATTCACAAACTTGAATTTTAAGAATTCATAACTAAATTATACTTATTCAATTAATTGTTTAATAAAAAATCAAATAAAATACTATCTAAAGTACCTTTGAAAATTATATTTAAACCACCCCCAAATATGTATCAAAAATTTTCTTGACCAAAAGATTCAAGAAACATAACCACCATTACTTTCTTGAAACTTTTTGGTTAGGAAATGCTTATGAACATCAAAATTCACATTATCAGAACCATGTAAGATTGATGCAAGGTTTTTTTTTTCAATTTTGTGATGTAGCTCAAGTGGCGATCGTCCATAAGATGATTTAGCTAGATTTGGCTATATACTAGGTATGAAAGTAAAAAAAAAAAACAAGATCCTTCTATATTCTTGACTACTTTTTGGAATTTATCATAAAAATCTCGTGATCTAGAATTATTTTTTTTGAAATCTAATGAATTTGGGCCTTTTTTTCTATGGAAAATCTTTTGTATAGGTTGACATCATATTTCTTAGGTTGGAATTTGGTGAAATTTTGCCAAAGAAACAAAACATTGGATGGATGGTAAGTGTCAAGAAGTACAAAATATTTATTGTGTTCCAATTCGTTAGTTAACCACAACGGTTAGCTCAATGTTTATTACCTATTGGCAACCTACCTACATCAACCTCAACTTAGTTGTCAATAGGTAATTGAAACAACTGTTCTCTATATAAACCATTTATTTACCTTGTAATCACCCTTTTTTTAAAGTATCTTCCTAGATACAAAACCTATTTCTTAGGTTACCAAAATGAAACCATCTATTAACTAAGTTGAGGTTTATCCACAATCAAGTTATAATCATAATGAGTAGGCAATTGATCATGCACAAGTGGGTGTTGATTCATTCTAGCAATAACTTATTTTGACCTTACATTTTTGGAATGTCCCTTATTTGCATGAGCCTTACCAACTTTAAAGCACAATGTAAACCTTATAATAAGCCTAAACATATGTAGGTCCCCTTTAAAAAATTAAAAAATCATTTATGTGTGGCCTTAGTAATGTTCAATGAAATGTAAAATGATAAAAAACTTTACTAAGGTACCTTAACATGGTAGTATATTGTGACTCATTAATATTTTGTAAGAACTTTTAAAATATTATTATTCTTTTAACGATGGGCATTTTTGATTGGGTCACCAAAAAAGAAAAATTCAAGCTTTTGACAATCCCAAGATAGATATGATGTAATCCCCTCCTTTAGGTAGGATATATAGGTTTTCAAGAGTAAAACTTAGGGGAAATAATGTTGGATAAAATGAAAAGCTTTTGGGAACATGTTTGGGAACACATTGAGAATTTGAGGAACATGTTGAGAACTCAATGATTTGAAATGAACACATAAAATATGGGAGGTTCTTTAGACATATTTATGTCACACATTGACACTTGCAAAGTTCGTAAGGTTTTTTATCATCTTACATGTGCCACTAGATGCTTGTTCATTTTGACCAATTATTAAGGGATATGTTTTTGCAAAACCTCTCTTTTAAATAGTGACACAACACATTTCCATAAGTTACCACTGCATAGATTTCTTTTTTGAATGGATATTGTAATATATGTCACCCCCCAAACAAATCTTTGTTGTTTATAAATTTTGTGCCCTAATTACATACTATTGAAATATACAAAATTTACTTGCTCCAACATTTTGAATTTTTTTCACCAAGTTGTTATTGTGAATTTCAAGTTCAATTTGTAGGGTATTTTGATGAAACATTTCCTATTTTAAGTATTGTTGGTTTAAACGTTCATAGGTTTAGGGTAGTCCAAGTTTTGAGTTAGGTTTTGAAGTATCTAGATTGGAAGTTCAAAAGTTTTTTTTGAAATATTTTGGATTATATTGTGAAACTGCTTAATTAATAAAAATGAAATTGGAACTCGGACTAGGTTGAGGTCATCCTTTTAAAAATAGGTCCATGTTTTATGGCCATATCATTACAAGGTCATTTTGAGACTATTTCAATATTTGAGCTTGCAGAGCCCATTCGTGTCCTCTATTTGTACCACCTTCATATGTGCTTGCCAATTTCCATTCATACTTGCAACTGATGTTCGATGTTAAATAATTCTCAAGAGCCAAGGCTATTTAATACAAGACGATTTGATTTTGATAATTATTGGTTATTTGATAACTAAACCAAATACCCACACTACCCTTGGCTAGTGAAAAATCAAATGCTCACACAACATTAGTAAAGACTACTAGTGATGAAAATGAAAAGATGTCAGATTTTCACCTGCCCATCAAAGGACACAAAAAATGGCAATAAGCGAGGCTAATAAGAGCAATCTATCTATGAGGGAAGGTAGTTTGTTTGTTTTGTTTTGTACTTATGAGATCCACCAAACTGAGATGCTTCAGATTGCGTTCTTGGTCTCTTTGGAAAGCTCTCAAGGAGGAGGGGTGCATTGGCTTGGTTCCATGCCATTTGGACTTGCAGTGCAAAAGTTCTTGAATATTGAATGATTTCTTCACTGAAAATTAAATTAAATTGTAGCTGAAAATCTCAGAGGAATTGGAATTTTTCTTTGGTGTTGTTGGAAAGATCTTGATGAGCAGGATTTAATGGAATTTATTTGGTAAGATTTGGATTCAGAATGTAGGAAATATTGATTTTTTAAGTGATTTCTACCACTGAAAATTCAAATAAATTCTGAAAAACCTGGTTTTGGGAGGAAAAATCAATTGTGGACGTGGTAACACTTGGGCCAAGGGCACAGGCCACACTAGTACTTGTGAAGTTGGGCACTGCAAGAGTGCGAACTAGTGTTGGGCAGTTCTTCAATTTTGTTAATAACCTTTGGATCCAGTTTTAGAATTTGTGATTCTGGCGTTTTTGAAAATGCTTGGAATCATAGCACCTCCAGTTTCAGCTTTTTCAAAAAATTCCAAATCAGAGAACCTCTAGTTCTGGGTTTTCAAACTCCTCAAAGAAGTGATGGTTTTATGAAAGAACCAGCAGTTTTATGTAAGATTCTTTGACTGGTCCCTTTGATTTTCCAAAGAATAGATGGTTTTATGTATGTTCTTTCACAAGTCTTTGATTTTTTGAGAAGTAGAGTAATATATGACAATCAATTCTTTGATTTTTCAGAATCACAATTGTATGTATATCAGGGCACTTTTTTTGAGAATCACCAATAAGGATGCATTTACCTGACCCTTATTGGTCGATTCTTTTGCTTGAAAAAGAGAGAATTGCCTGACATTTTGACGCATTCAGTCTTGGTTGGTTCTTTTATTTTCATGAAGAACCTTCAAGCTCTAAAAAAAACTAGAATGGTCTGATTCCAGGTCCAGTTTTGATTAAAAAAATCTCATTCCAGTTGTAAAAATTAGACTTGATTGAAGTCTAGTTCTTACGAACACCTGTCTAGTCCTTCAAAATAATGAAATCCATTCCAGTTTCAGTTTTGAAAATGAGACCCAATTCTAGTTTAGTTCTTACTAACTAGAAGCAATGATTCTGACTCACCAAACCCAGGAGCCGCCCAACACTGGTGCAAATGCAATATCTTCTTCTTCTCACCTATGTTCATTTTGGCTCATGTTTTTGTAAAGTAGTGGACTACATTCTTTGCATGGGGATCAAGTTTCTTCAAGATGCACAATATAAATATGGCCAACAATTGAAGCTACTGGTTGATAGGTTGCAATGTGCACCCACAAACTGATCAATCATGGAGCAAATGTATATAACAAAGGCAATAAGGTCTGGGGTGGCAGATTATGCCATTGTCATCCGCAAATTATATGACATAATCTTCTGATAATAATCATACACTCATATTAATGACCAAAATGTGTCTGTTGCGCATGATCTTTTAAGAAATGGTTGAATCTACCACCCAAGGCCTTAAAGTCACAGAATAGTCTCACACTTGCCCATTATGTTGGGTGTGTCACCTGGCTGGCCCTAATGGGCTCATGTGGTGCCTTGGATATAAACATAATAGGCAGGCGTTACAGGGTACAAAGTTGTCAAAACTGACATGAAAATGTCAAATTTATGTTGGCTATCATGCCAATGTTGGCATGTTAGGTTGGACGTCTCATTTGGCTCATGTTATGCAACTCAAAGCCCAAAATGTGCATAACATCACCCAAAGTGTGTATGGGCATCAACAAGATGTGTTTGGGCACACTAGACACATCTTGGATGGGCAAATGGGCAGTCACGAAAAGAAAAACAACAACTATGGACTAGGTAATTTGCAAGCCTTGCCTGCTTTGTTCTCGAGTTATGGAGGCTTATGGAGATTACCTCTAATGACCATGTAGCCTGAGTCAATTACTGGACATAACTGGCTGTCATGAGGATTGAGATGTCCCTTTTCATCCATGCAGGGAGTGGATCTGGAAAGTTCATCCATGCAGTGAAGGGTTATGGTATCATTGAACCTAACAGAGGCTAGGGTGGTACCTAGTGCTAACTGGTAGGTTGTGAACAAAACAAGCAACTCATCACATAATGGCTCTGCCCAATGTTATATGACCATGATCAATATTTTATTCCAAAAACCAACTCCTTAGGAAGGAAAATAAATAATCTTTCGGAGTATTTTATTTTCCGAAATTGAATATTCAAAATTGGTTAATTGTTTGGGAGGCATGTGCCAAACCTGCAATATATGGGATGTTTGGAATCTAAAATTTTGAAAACTGAAATGTTTGAATTCTGATGTGTGAATACTAAAAGCTGAAAACTGAAATTCAAAATTTGTATGTAAAATGTTTGGAATTTGAAAATTTGACTAAAATGTTTGAATTGGGATATGTGAATACTTAAAGCTTAAAACTGAAAATTGACATTTGAAATCTCTAAGTGAAGCGTTTGGAATTTGAAATTTTGAAAATTGAAATGTATGAATGTGGATGTGTGAATATTGAAAGTTGAAAATTGAAAACTAAAATTTGAAATCTTTTTGTGAAATGTATGGAAGGAATACTGAAAATTGAAATGTCTTAATACTGAAAATTGAAAACTGAAAAACCATTATCATTCAAAACAACAATGGTCAAATTGATATTTAAACGCACTACTATCTCCATTTCTTGTAAAAACCATCAAAATGCTGAATAAATTCTTTGTTACATATTGCAATGCCCCTACTAGCTCCTAGCAAAATTCCTCTTTTTTACTTAATCTTTCAAACTTTTGCAATAGGTCTACAACTGATTCTCACTCCAAAAGTTCAACAATGGGACAAAGAGGAAAATAGAGAATTATTTAAGCTATAAATATTTCCAATGGCCACTTCTTAACTTTAAAACCCAATGGGAAGAAAGATTAAACCCTGCTTGAGAATTTAACATGAAGCCTCCATCACCACAAACGGCCATGACCTTCTTCTCTAGATGAAAGAGACATGCTGTTGTCGTCGATGGTAGTCTTACTTCGACGCACCCCCAAGCTCCTTAATGGACTCAAATGTGAGTCCAAATTGAAGACAACTAAAAAGTAAAAAGTTAGGGCACATTCTCTGGCTCATAGCACTTTGAGGGGTAGAGGGGCATGCTGGAGCTTCAAGATGGGACTAGGAAGAGTGACAAGCATCAACTACTCACATGGACTTGCACAAAACCAACACAAGGTGGTTAGTGCATAATTGGAGCACTTTTGGTGCTAGGACAAGCCATGGGCAAATTCGGACTCACAAGACTCACCATGGCCCAGACTTGGGGGAAGCCACCACCTTCCCCTTTATAGTATACTTTGTGGCTTTTTGTCCCGGGACTCCCACTTGGGAGTCCCGAAATTACCAAAGTTAACACTTCCATGACTTTGGGGGGCCCCATAACTTTATGTGAAGACCTCCGATTCAGATGAGATTTGAAACAAAGTTGTAGCTCTCGTCAAGAACTTTTCAATGGTATGTCGCATGCCCCCTGCACGTAAGGAAATCGGGTCGATTCCCGACTTTTAGTGGTTGGGAGTCAAACTGCCAATTTGACTCCCGCCCCTTCTTTTGGCCATAACTTGTGTTTTAGATGTCCAAATTGGTCATGCGAGCCCATTTTAGACATCTAAGTTTCAATAGCTTTCCAATGGTATGAAGAACTCCTTGAGCCATTGGGTTTTGACCCTTGCAATCACTTTCTAAACATTCGGGTGTCCATCGGGACTCCAACTCCCAACATGGGAGTTCATTTGGGAGTGTGAGGGTTCTTTCCTTCACACTCTTTTGCACTCCCGGGGGCATGAGAATGTAACTCCCGAGCTTAATCTTGGTTCGCAACCTTGCAAGCCCTTTGCCTTGGTCGCGAGCCCAAGGCTAGGGTTGTGACATACTCCCATAGTTACTAAAGAATTATCAAGGAACAATGTGTTGGGCTCATATGCCTGCATACACACACTCCATATATACCATCCCATCAATGCCTTCCAATTTTTTTCTTTTTTGGTGCACCTAACAATCCTTATCAGAAACCTTTGACTAAGAAAACCGTAAGAAAACAATTGAAAAATGCTTGATGCCAAGCTCTTCAATGCAAGTGTGATTGAAAACCTTTAAGAACCTCTTCCCTAGAGCACATATTAGAGAACAAACGTTGTAGCGTCTTGCAAACCAAACCTTGAACATTCTTACAAACACAAAAAGAAACAAAATTGATTAGAAGCTAATCCATTTTTCATGATGACTCACAATGGGAAAATCTTTATACTTGACAGAAAGTTGTAGCAGAAAAAAAGGACAAACATGGAAATGGAAAGTTATGAGTAAAAAATGGACCAACTATGTTGACCCACACTTACCATTATTGAAACAAACAATCCCAACAACTAACATCACTTTCTTGCACATGAGGCAAAGTTTCCTAGAGTGATTTTTGCAAAAAAAAGTTGATCAGAAATTGCTTAAGCCCAATATTCCTCATTCGCAGCTTACAAAAGATTAGAAGACAACAATGTGCAACCAACTTGCTTCCATTCACTACTGATGTTGATTTGATTTTAAGCATTAGATTCCAAGTTTCATGTAGTGTTCCAAGATTCATGGAAAATGATCCACATCAAAGATCAGACACTACACGTTGGGGTGTCAATGGGAAACAAGTGTCATTGGCACCCTTGCCTATGTGTTTTTCAAGATCCACTTTCACCTACTATTTCAAGAAATTATCATATTCTTAGGTCCCATTGAATATTAAACTTCCAGGAACTTTTGAAATAATTTGGTTGATAGCACCTCAAAGTTCCAACAAATGCATAACTTCATTGCACTAGTGCCAAAGGCTAACAACCATAAATGTTCCTTCTCTTGAAATAGTTACACATAATCATGAATTCAGTATTCATGTATTCCGTACCTGCATCATGAAGGAATAGTTCCAATGTTGTTGTTGCTAAAGAACATTCTTCAACTGCCAAACTGCATTTGCTATATCTCCCACAATTTCAAGCTGCATGACAACCAAATTTTCTTATATTATCTTGTCTAGTGTTGTTGAATATTTCTTTCAAGTGTAGTGTGATTTGACTGAAAATCAGCCTATTGGTTAAGCATTCCTTTGGCAATTCAAGGTTCCACTTCTTGCTTGTACATTATTAATTCACATAGTCAATTGTTGAAGTTCTTACAACCTACATAAAATAATATGTAGACAAAAAGAAAGGTACAAACAATGCTACCTACTTAAGGGAAGTAGATGTTGTCCACCTTTGCAATGTAGAAGTTCACATGGATAACCATTGGAACTTTTCCATGCCTGCAAAGAATGACCCACTTCACCCATTACCACTGTGAATTGGTGGGTGATTAGATATTTGCAACTTTTATTGTGCATGACAATATCCCAAATGACCTGAATGGTAGAGATATTATCTATTATATTTGATGTGTGTATAGGAATGGACATCAACCTTGGCTTTTGTTTCACATCCCAAGGACTTGACAATTTTGTTAAAAGAGAGAAGGAAAAAAATGAATAAAACCCATTTCCCCTACAATCAAGAATGGCTCAAGTGGGTGTTAAGAAAGATGTAACAATACATTTCACTAGTTATAGAAGCTTCTTGAATGTACGTGAATGTACATGAGTGATGAGTGAGCATATGCAGTTTGCTCCACTCATCGTCGATTCCATCAGAGTGGAATAGGACATGAACGTGAAAAGCTCCAATACTGGCAAAGAAGTTCAAATCATTCATTATTTCATTATAGCAAAAAAACATAAATGAAAGAACGTAAAACAAAAGATCTTACCAAATCCATACTCTCGTTGTTGAAATGGTGTTGGTGTTGTTTTCTCTTAAGGTCCTCATAAAAAAGTGGGCTACCTTTGTGAAGCTTTCACTTTGTTGTCTGACTTCAATATCACATTCAAAGCTTTTGAACCTTGAACCATCTCCTCCCAACAATAATGCTTTAAACAAGCATCAATGGGTTGAGGAGAGAATGTGAGAAATAACATCATTACTAATGTCTAGTTGACAACATAATCACAACAAGACAAATTTTTCAACTTCTTCACGATGGGTGGGTGTAGTATGGAAGAAAAAGGTTCGTTAGGAGTGTGAGGAAACCTAAAGACCTTTGCAAGAAAATGACATCAAGGTGAAGAAGATCTGTTGTTGTGTCTTGGTTGAGAAAGACAACAAACCAAAGCTTTGTATTTATGTCAGGAATTTCTATCAAGATGACAATAGAGGTTTACAAAGGTCAGTGGCTTCTTTCACAACCCCAAATCTCTCAAGGTCTAACGTTGAATTGAAGCCATCAATTGTTTGAGCCATCTCTCATGTGCTTAGTTGTAGACTACAAGATAAAGTCCAACCAATGTGAAAAACCCCCCCAACACTTTGTACAAAAAGTAAGAGTCCCCACCCATGATCAGTGTTTGCATGTAACAAGACATCCTCCATCTACAACTACTAACAAATAGTTTTCACGAAACATGAGTCAACAATTCCAAATTCAAATGTGACCTCTCACAGAGAGAGAAAGAGGATTTCACACATTGGTTTTTGCCTACCTATTTGCATTGTAAGTTGAAAGAGTGAGTGAACATACATTCCCATGTAAAAAGAGTCACCAAAAGTAAGGATTGATAACATTGCCACTACTATCATCTGGATAGAGACATATAAGAAGACATTGAATGGTCCTCCCTTCTCTACGCACCATATTTGTAGCAGGAAATTGATACCCGTAGCTATTAATGTTTGTAATGCAAGAAAGGAAAAACAATAGTTATTAGCAATTTTCAACATGGCATTTATGGGAAGAGGTTTGGATCATCTTTTTTAGAAACGCTTGCAAATTTTCCAAGTTCCAACCACATTGTTTCTTTACTAGACGAAAAGAATATACTGTCAATCATGTATTTCACACACAAGACAAGTGTCAGTCGCCAAAGTCTCTGGTCTGCATGATATAACCATTAACCATATACATAGGAACCATTTTGGTCTTCGTGATAAAACCATAGGCCATATAGATAGGAACCATTTTGCCAAAATCCCCAATAATACCTACGTACACACATACATACATACCACATATGCAACGTTGATAAGTTCATTGAATGAAATTCAAAGCAAAATTTGACATGCCTTCAAAAATAACGCCCAAGATACCCACTTGAATCACACCAAACAAGTATGTATAGACTATGATAGTCATTGGTGCTAGGAATATTTTCAAAGTTGAAATTTGTGAGAAACAATGGTGCATCATCAACTGCAAGAAAACCCTAGTTATCTTTCAAACTTAAAACCCCCATCAATGATGAAGTTTTTATGATTTATTATACAATTGCAAGTTTATAGAAGAGGGAAAAAGGGGGAAGGGGGAAGGGAAGGGGAAATAATGCATGAATGGGGACTTGAAAAAGAAAGATGATGGAAAAGCAAAATCGGTTTTCCACCTGCAAGTTGAGATAAATGGCCCACAACGCTAAATTCAACATTAAGAAAATACAACCTAGCTGAAATTTATTGGAAAACATGTTTGTAACATTAATGCCAAAACACATAGTTCATGATATGAAGGGTTGGATGATGATGACATAATCAACTTTAGGCTGCATGTTATTAGAACTCCATACAAAGAGCACTTCACCTTTGTACAATGACATCAAGTGACGCAACCCTAACTTTAGGCTCACGACATAGGCTTGTAAAGGTGCAGGCCAAGAGTGAAGCCCATGAGTCACATTTCATGCTTCAAGGAGTGTAGGAAAGTGTGAGGGAATGAACCCCCACACTCCCAAGTGAGTTTCCACTTTGGGAGTTGGAGTCTCGATGGATTCCCGAATTTTCAGAGGATGATTGAAGGGGTCAAAATTCATTAGATTGAAAAATTCCTTATGCCATTGAAAATCTCTTGGAATGTAGATGTTTCAAATGAGTTCACATGACCCATTTGGGTACTTAAAACATAAGTTATGGCCAAAAGAAGTTTGGTAATTTGACTCCCGACCACTAAAATTCAAGAATTACCTAGATTTTTTTGCGTGTAGGTGGTGTGCCACATACCGTTGGAAAGCTCTCAACAAGGGCTATAACTTTGATTTGGACCTCATCTCATTCAGAGGTCTGCACACAAAGTTATGGGCCTCCAAAGTTGCAAAAGTCTCAATTTCCCAACTTGGGAGTCTTGGGACAAAATGACATTTGGGTGTTGGCCTCGTGGCCAAACACAGAGAATACTATAAGGGGGAAAGTGGTGGTTTCTCGCAAGTCTGGGCCATGGTGAATCTTATGAATCTGTGTTTGTTCATGGTTCGTCTGTGCACCAAGAGTGCTCCAATTATGCACTACCAACTTTTTGTTTGGTTTGTGCAAGTCCATATGAATAATTGACCTACTTGTCACTTGGCCTAGTCCCCATCCTGGAGATTTAGCATGCCCTTCTACCTTGAAGTGCTATAAGCCAGGGAACGTACCCCAATTCTTTATCCTTCCGTTATTTTCACTTTTGGACTCGTAGTTGAGTCCATCAAGGAATTTGGAGGTGTGTCATCAAGATTGCTCTTCCTATGCAGATTATTGTTCCAATCACCTTAACTATCCCATCCTATCTTTGAATGTGAATGTATTCTAAACTGTGATAACAAAATCTACCCCAAGAATCATCAATACTTTTAACTATATCATGAACTTCAAATTTTTTTTTAAGAATTTGAGATTGGACATTCCAAAATTCCACAAAACCATTGCTGCAACAACTTGAATGAAACTAAAATGGAAACCTCTTTTAGCTCCACCATCGTCAATACAATAATTCAGATTTTGGATGAACACAAAAACCATAAGAAATGCTGGAATGCCATTTTCCCAGCTTTTCTGAATCACAACCCTTGTTTATTTGTTGTTATGTTAATTAGGTCATGTGCAACGTGGCATTCAACTAAACAGATCATTCTGAATTCAATAAAGAACATAAGATCACCAACATAGTACCTTCGATCAAGTTTCTTGGGGATTTGATCTATGTAAGCAATAAAGAAGATAAATACTCTTTCAAGTGACTCTCTTGGGGGTTGGTCAAAGATGAAAGCAAAAGCAAATTTAGAAGGTGAAAATACTTGAAATTGATATAAAAAATGTTTACCCAAGAAAAACAAAAGCTAAAGTTGTAATTCAAATAGTAGAGAGCTTAGTTGAAAAAGAGAATCCTTTCAACTTTTGTAATGGTTATCAAAACCTACAATGTTCAACTACTTGAAAACCTAATGTACTTAAAATTACATCCACCCAAACATGGAAAATTACATCCATGTGAAAATTTTCATTCTGTGAACACTTGTCATCTCCACATTGGCAATGAGTGAGCCAAAATTTTATCCCCAAGTCCAAATCTTGCATAGATGCATAGTCTTTTCCCTATGGGCAAAGCCAATAAAGGTCACATAGGTTATGGCTTGTAATTTAAAACTTAATAACCAATAAGGTTGTCAAGATCCTCCCAAATTTAAAACTTAATAGCCAATAAGGTTGTCAAAATCCTTCCAATAGCTAGTTACATGCAGTTATTAAGTTGGGGGAAATATTAGTAGCACAAAGAAGCATAAAGCCCAACTCTCATCTTTATATGTGATCATCCAACCATTTGCACATTAGTTATATGCCTCACCAATGGTCAATTCTAATTACTAATCATTTTCCAAAAAAATTAAATCATGTAAATTCAATTGAGGTGCTAAGTGCCAACAAAGGTGATGGGTGCACTAGGTATGTTTCAACCCTGTTATTATCCTAACCATCCATTTGGAACTTGTTATCAATTTCATCCCCTATCTTGGCCAAACTAGTCATTCTCATCCAATGGATAACATTATTATTAAACTTTAAAATTAAATAAAATTAATTTGGTCAAACCCTAGATGATCAATGGTTGACATTTGCAATTGATTGTAATGAATGAATGTTGCAATCCAAAGTCAATGAATGTTACCACCTATTATGTAAACCTTTTTATACACCCTTCACACCACATGAGCAATGGCCTATGGCAGTTGGCGAGCATTGAATATCATAGGTAAGGAAAAAGGAAATATAAGGCAAGATGCTAAATACTCCTCCTCTCCCCCCCTCCCCCCATTGAGCTCAATTTGGCACATAGAATAGAGGAAAGTGTGACACACACATAGTTGTTTTGTGCAATTGATTGTTGTTTTGGAGAAAAAGAAAAAAATTATAAATACATTGTTGTTGTCAAAGGTGGATAGTAGGCTAGTTACCATGTGCATAGGTAGCTAAGGCACTTGGTGGCTATGAGGTAAGTAGATGCATGTGGATGGTTAATACAAATGGGATAGGAATACAATGAAAAAGTGTTTCCTATCTACATACATCCATTTTACATGGTACACTTGTGGGTTGCAACACTGACAACACAATGGGGGGAGGGGGGGTGGGTATTTGGTCTCTCAAATATAAGTGGTCATTAGTTACCATGTATGTAGGTTTTCAAGGCACTTGGTAGCTGTGAGGTAGGTAGATGCATTTGCATGGTTAATACCTATGTCATAGGAATACAATGAAAAGATATTTTCTATACACACACCATCCATCCTACATGATATGCTGGTGGGTTGAAGCACTGACACTCACCAACTTGGTAAGGGTTTTTAGCATCCAGTGGTGCTCATTCATTTTGGCCTTCATAAACCTATGATTTTGTTCATGATCATGGCCATTGATGTGGTGGGACACATTAAGTTAGTTATCATCTTAATGGAACAAGAGAGCATGCTACCACAACAACCCTAGTAATCTCACATGGTTTTGTATGCAAATATATTGACGAAGTGTCTACCACTCCCACACACATCCGTATGGGTATCAACATTTGGCCTTGCAAAGCCAGTTTTGAGTGGGTTAGAGTTGGCCTATAGAGTTGGCTTTTATAGAAGTGCTGTTTCAAATCATATGAAGTACATTAGAAGCAAAACTTGCAATCCTTCAACTTGTCAAGGGTGGGCAGAGCTATAGGCTTGACATACGTTTGTTACTTGTCAGGTGGTTTGGCGTTTGATGATCCCCCCACTAAGAGATCGGTGAAGAAGCTAAAGAACCCACCCCCTGCCCACCCTCCACCAAACTTCACACAATCCAAACCCTTAAAACTCAAAATTTGAATTCACTTGGCCTTTTTTTTTATAGGCGATTTTTTTGTCGAAAAAGATAAATTAAATCTAAAAATGAATTTATTTTAGAGGTTTTCAATTGCCAGAAATGAGAAGAAAGAAATCGTAAAAATTTGCTAGATTTCTTTAATTGGTTTTCAACTTGGAGCCAAAATATAGAAAGATGCTTAAAGAATTATTTTTGCAAATTTGGTTTATATCTGATGGTATCTGGAACATGGAATATTCCTTGGAAAAGGAGTCAGGGATTTTAAAAAAATGATACTTTACATAATTGATAATTGCTTTTTTAATTTTATTATTCCATACGCAGCGTACTATGATGGCATTGCTATTGCAGCCGCTTTGGTACTGGGTGCTGCAACTAGGCCTAATACCTTTGTGCTTTTCTAAGATCTTGGCAATTGAGTGTCCAGACTTCCAGTCTATGACAAGCCCAGTTTTACAATATAAAAGGTCTGCACCTGCTGATTCGGCAGGTGTTCAGGCCTTGACAAATGGCAGAATCAGCCATGGCGGTCAATTCTGTCATTTCCAACCCCAATTTCGAATTACCCAGGCTAATTTATGGCATCTTACTGTCCCTTACACCTGACAATGGGCAGGAATCTGTAAGGCCATGCCCCTTCCCTAACAAGTGTTTTTTTAAAGGATTTTAACAACTAAATACAGAGGCCTATTTAACATCTTGGAAGTGGGTTATGGCTATGGAATTATAAAAAAAAGGCTATTGCCACCGGCCTTAACCTATGGTCTGGAATATTCTCAAAGACGTTTGGTTTGTGGACCCTTGGTAGTGAGGATGTTTCAAGTCTTCTCCATAGCTCCAGCTTTTGTTAATTTTCTTCCCATGGCTAGGAGGAATATTCCCAAAAGCCTGGTTTCCCCTACTCCTGGACATAAAAAAAATATTTCCATAACCAGGGTCAGAAAACGCTGGTTATGAAAGTATTCATGGGTGAGGGTCAATGGTACTAGCCTTGTTGCTATAGGTAACATTTTATGGCAAGCTTGTTTTACTGCATGGAAAGGGTATTGACGCTTGAGCAGTGATTGTTCTTTTGGTTTTCATATTTGTGATGTAACTGAACTGGTTAGCCATAATACAGTTTAGCCAAATTTGTCCATAGAAGAATATGGAAGTAAAAAAAAGTTTAAGGTTCCTTCAAATTCTTGGCTACATGCTAAAGACCCATAGCGAAATTTGGCGAAATGTGGCTGTAAAGGCTGCTCTTGAGGTTTGCATACGACCATCACCATATTGTAGTAATAATGACACAACGCCCCCCCCCCCACCGCCCGGCAGTAGTAGCTTCACAAATGCTAAACACGTTTGAAGCTTTTGTCGTGTATAATGAAGTTGCTTGTAGGTGAAAGCACAGCTACGTGATGGCAGTCCTGGGCCCTGGCAAATCATTTAAATTTCCACCAGCATTTTAATATCCATTGTTCAGCCTGTAAATGGTGTTGTAGGTTATTATTACTATTTTAGGGACATCATTGTTATTTTTCCCTCTTCCCACAAAATTGTTATTATATTATTAATGAACATTATTAATGAGCATCCCTGAACCTTTGTTTACCTCTGGTCACTGGGTCACTACAGTGTTGGCCAGGCCAGGTTGGGGTTTTCCAGAGGAACCATGGGGTCCGGGTTTAGTGTTAAATTGTTTTTTAAAAAAAAGGCTGACTTTTTGGTTTCGAGTCTAATGAATATTTTTTAAAAGAAAAATTTATTGGTCTCGTTGTTGGGTCTAAATTTTTTAGCTTGTTGGTTCTCCAGGTTGATGGTTTTAGCTTAATGAGGTGAATTGGTTTGGTTTCAGCCTCAAAGCAAGATTGGGTTTAGGGTTTTAATTTTTTAGGCTGCAATATCGGTGAGGAAGTTTTCTCAAAGTCTTGATTCGTTTCAAGAGAACATAGCTTTGCGATCTGATTCACCTCCAATTTATTAAAACAAGAAATGAATTCATTTTCCATTTTCATGATGAAATTCTCAATGAGTGGGAAGGGAGAAAAGAAACATAGTCGTAAGGAAGGAAAGGGAAGTGAGGAAAAAAAAAATTACTAGTGAGAGAGTGGGACACCCCAAAAAAATTCACAAGGGAAGACTAGGATTTTTTAAAAAAAACAAACAAAGCCACAAGCAAGGAGTGGAAAGTGAGAAAAAAACAAGGGATGTGTCACTCTGTGGCCTTGCCATTTACATTAAAAGGTATCTTAAGGCAAAATAAGAATTATGGAATCTCAAATATTTCACCATGCAAAACTAAAATCTTCAAAAAATCCTCTAAAAGAAACCAAAATCCTTCAAGATAATATAACTCTATAACTAATCTCAAGTTTCAACACAAGCCAAAATATCATCTTTCAAAAATCCTTGTATAAAAAAATAGACCTATTACCTATGGGCCAAAATCCATTAAGGTTCGATACTCTATAATGAATCTAACACAATATATCCTTGCCTTGGTAGGCAAAGCCAATAAGAATTGCAACAATGGAAGCTTAGAGCCATGTTTTTAAACTCTAGCCCAAAATATGTATATCAAGGCTTATATTGCATACCTATACACTTAAGACCTGGACCAGAACAAAAATGCCCTAAAGCCCGCTTTACACTAGGAGTCAGGGCTGGAAAAACTTGGGGCCGACTTTGAGCATTTTTGGGTTGCAAATTGGCCCCAAGTTACTAATAAATGCTAGCACATTGATGTCAGGATATTAATAAATGCTGGAACGTTGGCCCGCAGGGGTTGCAAATTGGCCTCCCAAATTTGACGGAATCCTTTTTTGAGCCTTCGGGCCAATACAAGACCATAAAGTTCAGCATTTATTAGTAACTTGGGGCAGAATGAAAAGTTTTTTTTTTCTCTTTCAGCCTTGACCCCTAGTGGAAAGCCCTTGGGGCTGATTTCAACTTTTGCACCAATAGGAATGCTGGATTTGGGTTGAACATTGGCCCGGACTCCTAGTGTGAAGCGGGCCCAAGACCCATCAGGTCAGGTCTTTTGCCTTTGTTGGGTGTAAAAGCTCAAAGGGCATTTCAGAGAATGAAACATTTCTAGGTCCTTCCAAGCCCAGTCTTTACAAAAGGTAAAGCTGTGGGTCAAGGGCATTACAAGAATTGGACCCATGTTCAAACTCTGTCGCTCTCCCTCTTTTGTAGCAACGCAGACAGTGTGGCTCAAATTTTGCGCTTTACCTCTCTTGCAGCAATGCAGACCTTGCAACTCAGACTTGCCGTGCTCCCTCTCGTGCATCAAGGCAGACAACAGCAAATGCAAAAGCAACGTGAAGAAAGCTATGAAGAAGCTACGGTTTGAAACGAAGTTGATGATGGTGCTGATGGCTATGCCAAAAAAAAAAAGAAAAAAAAAGGTCCATAGCATCGTCACATGGTGTGGCCACTACTTTTGAAAAAGCTTGAAAGAGCTAAGTTAACCGTGTCCTAAAGCTCTATGAGTGGACAAGCCGTAATAAAAAAGTTAGGAAAAAGGTAGAAACTAAGTGGTTTTCTAGACGTTAGGAAAAAATGAAAAAAACATGCTGCGTCCAAGTGTCGCGTGCTCATAAGTGAGGGATTTATAACAATAGAAAGAGAATGCCCCAATTTCCCTAAAGCTCTTAGTTTTTGATTTTATTGAGTTTATAATGACAAAATTGTTCAATATTCAATAACTCACACACCAAAGCAGCTATAAACATTATGAAACCACTTTGTGCCCCCTACTCATAAGGGCTTTCTATAAGTACCAAGAGCACCATATTGGGGGCGGAGTGATTTGGGAGATCTCATAGTGAGAACCAAAACAAATAAACTACCTTCCTTAATAGATGGGTAGACTACACATGATATGCAATTTGAGAATGAAATCCCAAGAATATTTCCTTAGTTTCAGTTCCTTGAATAATTTCATTTAAAATAATTATTTAATAATCTAAAGAGTCAAGACTTTAGATTTTTCTTTAAAAAATAATGATGTATATTAAAAATGTAAAAACCGGTGAGTTTCACTCTTTTGGCATGTTGAAAGGGCATGAATTTTTTTAATAATTGAACTATGCAACATGTGCGGCAAAAGACTTATTTAAACCTTCTTTTCCATTCATTAAAAACTCGAAGTCAGACAATTGGGGAATTTGAATATGAAATGTCCTAAAATATGATTTTCCTTTTCCTTTTTCTTTTTCAGAGTTTCTCAGGAATTTAAAGAATATAACCAGATGATCATTTCAATTCTTGGAATGACAATGATTTTAGTTTATCATGCCTAAAGAGAAGGAAAAATAATAATTTGGGGTATGATGACTACTATGATTGGACTACATATTGCAAATTCACTTATATTTAGCTTTATTTATTTTTCTTCAATATAGTTTCTTTGGTCTCTTAGTTGGAATGAAAGTCTTGTGCTTCTAGATAGAAACTTCTTCACAAGGCAAGTCCCCAAATAATTCAAAATTGATTCAATAAATGTGAACTACTCAATTCCTTGAATCTTCAAGAAGAGACTAACACATAAAGTGGGTACTAACTCTTTAACCCTTTGTTAACAACCAAAATCTAAGTTCAAAAATTAAAACATAATGCAGTTTTTTAAATCCACCATTAACTACCCAATAGTACAATACCATTCATAATATCCTTTTTTTAAAATAAAATTGTGGGGTAGGGGTGGGCAGCTTTCATTTTGTCAGTTTTTTTACCAAAGCATTTGGGAAATTTTAGCATTTTTTTTTCTTGTGTAAAAATTTGACTAATTTGACCAATTTTGATAGCTTTCTGGAAAAAGTCGCTAATTTTTTTATATCACAAAATTGAAAAAAAACCACTACTTGTGATTGTCCTAAAATTTCAGCATGTGGGCACTGGGCACTGGGTTTGCAGCAATTTTTTATTTAAAAATATTTATGCATACATTTATGAATTGTAATTCTACCTTTTTTGAAGACTAAAAATAGGTGGGTATATTACATTGTATATTCCATGTTGGGGGAGGGAGGGGCTTCATTTTCTAGATTTTATTTTCTTGTCGTTTTCAGGTTTTCATTTTTCCAATGCATTGAATTTTGTTACTTTTCTGCATGTCTTCAGGAGTTAGTGATCAGATTGAATTGCCAATAGTTTCAGAATCTCAGAAATGATTATTTTGTGTGCAAGGATGCGGATATCCAATTCACATAATTGCATATCCACCTCCTGCAATGCCTGATCATGATCAACAGAACACCCAAAAAAGTAGGGCTGCAAAATTTTGTGACAGATGTCAGCTCTGCATGTAGTATTGTTTCCCCTGTTGTTGTTGGCGGGTTTCGACTCAGGCTGTCTGGCTGGCTTTGATGCATTTCAGTACTCAGCCACCCACTGATCTCAGGAATTATGTATGGAGGAAGGCCAGTTCCTGAGGGCCTTCTCTTCGAGCCTCATAGCTTGAGGGTGTGGGCTCAAAATTTTTAGAAGGCCGAGGGGCGTCATCCTTCCCCAGCAATCTCAAGAATTATGTATAGGGGAAGGCCTGATCCCAAGGGCCTTCTTAAATTTGAGGGTCATAGCCTGAAGGTGTAGGCTTGAAAATTTGAGATGGCCCACAGAGCAGGCCTTCCCTAACGTTAAGGCCGTTAAGTTTTTTACACAGAAGATGCTTCTGCAGCTGGAAGCACCTTGTGTTCTGTATGTGGAAGGTCCCTTCATTTGATGAAAGGATCTTTCATGCAGGGAGGTGCTTTAACCTTGCAGTGCTTTACTTCATACTTGATCATTTTGCTTTGATACGAATTTGGAGGAAGATTAGTGTGATTCTTGAATATCATCAAGTTGCTCAATTGATGATGTATGAATTTAGAATTCGGAAGAAGATTAAAATGTTTCTTGATTAAAATGCTAAGCTGATTGATGAATTTAGAAATCATAAACTTGTTTAAGGTTTAGAAGTCGGGATTAACAAGATGGGTTTTGTGGTTTTTTTAATCAAGTTGCTTTTGTTATGAAATTATGCAAGTTGGAAGTTGGAATCAGAATTAATGAGATTGTAATTGTGTGCTTTCATCAAGTTGGTTTTGATTACGAATCAGAAAGTTGATGGTTCAGAACTTTAGTTGGAAAATTAGAGATTAATAAGTTTGTGTTAAATTATTTGATCCAAGCTAATAGGGGAAGTTATTTCTTTCTTTTTTTCAAATTGCATGCAAAATAAAATAGGGTGCTTAGAATTGAATGTACTTTTAAATACATTTAAAATATTCTCAATTTTAATAGGTTTTAAAAATATTTCACATAGCATATCCAAAATACCCTTTTTAATCTCAGGTGTTTTATAAAATATTTATAAAATATAGCAAATTTAGTAACTTCAGATGCAAGATCCAAGTTGCTTGATGAGGATTCAGAAGTTGGGAAATTAAGGCCAACTTTGTTTAATTATGGTTTTTCCGATCAATCATTGTTTCAGGGCTCACAAACATAATTCTCTGGAGTAGGAGAAATTTTTTCCTGGGTTAAGATTTGTCAATTTTGGTGCAATGTGTGTGTGTCTCTCAAGGGGGAGATGATTTCAGAGCTCTTCATGAATTCAAGCTGCAGAAGAATTTCAGATCAAAGATCTTAAGCTTCAAAACACCCAACTAATCAGTTGAAAAGTATCTAGGAAAGATGCTGTTTGGTGCTGCTCTGAGGTGTCACGATTTCCTTGATGTTTTTCTAGAAGCTTGCTGGAAGAAGAAGGTAGTAGTAGGAGGTGTGAATGTGAGTGTGTATGTTGTAGTGTGTACCCAATCTTTGCACTTCATATCTTCACAGCAGGTGTCTTGTATTGTACGAGAGAAGATGCCTTGAACACGAGATTTCTTTCACGGGGGTTCCGCACCTTTACGCAACAACAACAACAAACGTGGATTGTTCAATTGATGAGCTTCACTGCACATTCAATTCCAGTTTATACAAAGCGTTCTATGCAATTGATTACCTAGACTTTAGCAATAAAACATGAAGCTCCTAACTAGTGTAAATCATAGATGGTACGAACAACTCTAGTGGCTCTTCTCTCTTTGGTTTCCATGTTTTATATTGATTGCAAGTACACAATAGAATGAGCCAAGGGTGTAAAGGTGAAGTCCTTTTTTTTCTAAGGACTGCATTTGACAGGTGGTATTCAAAAGCGTCAAGGTGCAAGTTTTTTCTCAAGGATTGCATTTGATATGCGGCATTCAAAAGCGTCAAAGTCAGAATCTTTTTTCAAAGATTTCATTTGGCATCTAATATTCATGTGTTGATCCATTATTCCATGTTCTTCCGTATAACCACGTTCTTCTATTGAGCTTTGCTAACTTTGGAAGAAGTAGTTACACATCGATAGATGAGCATGAGTTCGCCTGCGCGTGTTTCTGGGGATTTGCACAAGACTGGGGATACTGATCTGAGTGTTGTTGTTGTTGCAATTGTCCGAAAAACAAATTCCTGGTTTGACAACCAGGAGCTTTTGAAAAATCGTCAATTCTGATCGGCAGGGATCAGTAGCATAGTTTGCAGCATCATGGCGAACGATTGCAGAGAGCAAGCTTCTGCTGTTGGTGATCGAATGAAAACGAGATTATTTTCCTTGAGATTCTTCATTCTGAGTTTCGCAGCGATATTGATAATCTCAAGCTCCTCGACGTTAGTAAGAGGCGAGCATTTCTGGTCTAGTGAGCAATCTGATCCTCTTACAACGTACTTCGAACGGTCTCAACAGTTTCAAGCTGCAGCTGCAAACTCGACTAGTACTAGTCTAAGCTTAAGAGCAATGAGAGAACAACAGGCTCAACATCTGCTCAAAGACCCTCGCTTCAGTTCCATCAACAAGCGCCGGAAGCTTGAAAGCTGCATAGATTTTAATCCTTATTTGTCTATCTCCATCAGTACTGCTGCATCTTCAGCTTCATCATCAGCCGCAACTCTTCTTCTTCGGGATGTGGAAAACGTGACTGTCACAGTGTCTGGAATTCTGGATCCAAGTGAAGCAGATTGGATTGCTGTTTTCTCCCCCGCCACAGCGCCTGAGTCTGTCTCTCTCTCTCTCCTCCCTCCTCCTCATCTGACAATACCCAATTCTCTTTTGCATCATCAGGTAGCTCTGGATGAGGCTGCAGCAGAAGATTGTGCAGATTCTGGTTTTCTGAAGTTCATGTGTATGTATTGTGTGTGCTGCAGCAGCACAAACTTCTGTCCTTTGAACGAGGCATTGTATCTGGAGACAGGAGATGTATCCCCACAACCTCTCACGTGCCTCTACCCTGTCAAGGTGCAACTGCAGCTTCCATGGACTAGAGCTCAGCTAGACAACAATATTAAGATCAGAGTTACCTGATGATGATCAGCAGCAGATCCTGCACTGCATGACTAGTAGTTCTAGACTTCTAGAGCTGATGATCTGCAGATGAGGAGAAGATTGACATCATGGGTGGGTGCGTGGGTGATCTGCATGCATGTTTTGTTTTGTGAATCTGCTGTGCAGTATCGGTATGTGAGTGCAGATCCAGAGTACTTGTCATGTGTGAACAGCGAGTGTCAGGAGGAGATTCTAGGCAAGTGCTTGGTGAAGACTTGCAGTGGTTCTATCACCTTCCGCATCATCAACATCAGGACAACCATGCTGTTTGCATTTTTCACAGGTGGATTTGACGCTCCGTGCCTGTTGAAAACCTCCAGTGCCTTGAACTTCAGCAACCCTTCTTCTCCTCTCTATGCCCATCTCTCCAGCCCAGATTCTACTGCAACTTCGGTATGTGCTACAAGCAGGAGCAGCAAGTACTCCTGTCGCATGTGATTTTGTCTATGATCTGATCATCCTCTGCTAGCTATATTTTTTTTGCTGATTCTAGATCTGCATTAGATCTAACATAGTTGCAGAGCTGCTGATCAGCATGAACTCCTTTGTATCTGAATGTTCTGAAGAAGAATCATGGATTCTACAAGCTCTTGATTTTGTGGACCTTTGAGATTCTTTTGTTGCTGATCTGCTGCAGATGAGATTGACATGGGTGAGTGGCAATGGAGATCCACAAGAAGTATACTACGATGGTGGCAGGACCTCCACCTCCACCGTCTCCACGTTCACTCCAAGTCAAATGTGTTGTAAGCTCTCCTGTGATCCATGAGTACCTATACAGAGATTTCATTTTCTTGAAGAAAGCTTCAACAACAAAGGTCTGATGAAACTGATCCTCCTCCTGAAGCTGAACAACAAAAGACCCATGTCTGAAACAGCTGCTGCTCCTGAAGCTTGCAGCTAATTTTCCTGAATGTTTGAATATTGCAGCTCAACTGGACAATCCAGCATCTGGTTTCGGATGGCATGATCCAGGCTACATCCACACTGCCTTGATCACACAGCTGACACCATCCTCCAGCTACAGCTACTACTATGGGAGGTTAGAATTCATCAAGAATGATATATGGAAAAATTATGCAGACCATATTCAAAGCTGCTTTAACTGGACTCTAGATTCTAGGGTTTAGGGTCTAGGGTTTAGATAGTTTCACCAACCTAGACTCTCAAACTTCTCAGTCTCTGGCATACATGAGCACTCTTTTTGTTTCAACAAAGAGTCGTAGTTGGTATAACTGTTAATGTGATGAGCTAGTTACGGTATGGAAGAAGATGGTCAAGAGCTTTCTCTGCTGTTGGTGTTGCGGCAACAGATGATTGACATCTCCATTGACCTTGAGAACTGTCATGTGGTATGGAACTGGGATTGGCTATGGTGTGCACTAGTGCGGTAGCAGGATGGACAACAAGCAGAAGCTTTAAAACACCACCAGCTGCAGGAGCGAAGACATTGAACGTGGTGATGTATGGAGACATGGGCAAAGCAGAGCGTGATCATTCAGATGAACATTATGTTCAGGTACATCAAGGCTGACAAAAGATTGCTTGCAAACATTGTTTCTTCAAAAGGAAAAACTAACATAAGATTTGTAATTGTGGTATCCCTATGCATTGCATCATGCTCTGATGCAATGTAAAAATACATTATGAAATGAACTTTAGTGGATGTTTTTTCTTGCCACCCCTTTGGTGCACCCAACCATGCACTTGCCCAATAGCAAACAGGAGCTCAACTCTGAGAGCCAAAAAAACAATGAAGACCAAGAAAAAAGGGGAAAAAAACACAATGCAGCTTGTAGCTTACATAATTGGAAGTTTTGATTGAAGGTTGTGAAATTACAATACTGATACAAGACTTGATCTGCATCCGGCTTGTGCTTCTTGCAGCCAGGAGCTCTCGGGGTTATAGATGCATTGACAGAACGGATTTCTACACTTGAGGATGTGGATTTGGTGTTTCATGTGGGTGATATCAGTTATGCCACAGGATTTATGGTAGAGTGGGATTCGTTTCTGGAGATGATCAACCCTGTGGCTTCTCAAGTCTCTTACATGACTGCAATTGGTAACCATGAAAGGTGTGCACTATATGTGTCAATCTCTGGCACCCAAGTCTTCTTATCTTCAGCAAACGTGAACAATGTATTCACAGAAATTGAGTTGAGACATGTATTTCCTTCCTCTATGAAAGATCACATATGAGTCCTTTTTTGTAACCAATTCCAATTTGCAACATCATCCTGGCAAGCAAACTCATTGCTTTTCAAACAGTCACCCTAAGTGATAGGTGTGGCTCCTTTTATCCTGTTTACACCCCATAACATTTGGAGGATAGATTCACAGAGATAGATTCCTCTGTGTCGAACAGATTTCTCTTTTTGTCTTCAAACATTGATCAAGCTCTCAAACCTCTTGAAGATCACTCCAAGTATTGAAGACTGATTTCAATGATTGGGTGATTTCTTTTTCCAAAAAATTGTTGCAGAGATTTCCCATGTTCAGGATCTGTTTATGAAACTCCTGATTCTGGGGGAGAGTGCGGAGTGGCATATGAGGCATACTTTCCAATGCCCACACAAGCAGGAGTGGACAAACCATGGTATTCTATTGAATCAGGCCCTGTGCATTTCACAGTCATGTCCACTGAGCATAATTGGACTCAAGGCAGTGAACAGGTTGGTGCTCATGATAATATCATGAAACCTGCATCCAACAATTTTGCAACACTAAGATTCCTGATGAACAAATTTATGAATTCAGGTTGGCCACAAATCCTGTGAAATTATCTGACTTGTAATCTTTGGTACCTGCAGTATAACTGGATCCAGAACGATCTTGCAGTGGTGGATCGCTCATCAACTCCCTGGGTAATCTTTGCTGGGTATGTATAAGGTCTACCTAGCTACATCTGTTCTCTTTACAATTCTAGGCTTACAATTTGGCTCTTGCAAATTTGGTACCAAATGTTTGTTTTGAAGATGGCTTGCATGTGTGAGCAACTCTTCTTTCGAGCAAAATTTATCTGCAGAGAAAAAATATATATTTCATCTTTCTTCTGTGTGCAGGCATCGACCCGCATACTCATCTCATCAGGACACAATTGTGAATGGCATAATAGGTGGATCTGTGGACACATCATTCCCTCCTGCAATTGAGCCTTTACTTCTCAATGGAAAGGTAGTGCTGCTCCCTTACTTTCCCCCTCCCCACATAAGTTGGTTGTTTTCATACTCACTTCTGGAGTTGTGTTTTGGTTGGCAGGTTGATTTGGCAGTGTGGGGACATGTCCACAACTATGAGCGCACATGTGCTGTCTACAAAAGCAAATGCCTGGCCTTCCCATCAAATGTAAATGGTGTAGACACATACAACAACACAGATTACAAAGCACCTGTGCATGCAGTTATTGGGATGGCAGGATTCACTCTTGATTCTTTTTCAACAGCAGTAAGTCGTCCCCTGACACTTCCAGACTTGGATTTGCTACTTCTTTGGAGAGTTCTGTGAAAACCCACAATGTGAAAAAGTTCCAATTGTGATGTAACCAACCAATTGGTTCCAATTGAGATGTAACCAAGAACACTGTTATTCAAGCAAAAGATGATGTGAAAGTTTGTAATCTCTGGCTTTGTTGTTCCAGCCTCACACCTGGAGTTTGGTGCGTATTTCTCAATTTGGATACATCTACATACAAGCTAATCCAAACCGCCTATATGTTCAAGTAAAATTCTCATACTCCTATTGCCTTTTCTTTTATCTCTTATGCTTTGTACAACCATACTGACCTAATTTTATTGCCTTCAATTTCTTATGCCGTGACCGTATCCTGAACTAATCTTGCAGTATTGTTATCAATAGTGCTTTATCATACAATAAAGCTTCAGAGCAAGAGACACAATACCACAATGAAAATTAATAAGAATTGATTGCCAGCAGCTGATATATGTCAACAATTATGCAGTTTGTAACGAGTTCAATGGCCAGAACAGTTGAGGACTCTTTCCAATTCACCAAATGAGAATGACCAGAGGACCACTGCTACCACTGAGGAGAGTTTTCCTGCATTTTACAAACAAGAACAGCTATTTCTTTGATATATTAAAAACAGTGATTTTTCAATTCCCTGTTTCTAGTTGTGGATAAAATTCTTATAGAAGGGAGTTGATATGTTAATTTTATGTATTCTCTTTAAATTTTGAGACTTTCCTCCCAGATATAAAACACATTCCTGTAAACAATATTGAGATTCTCAAGAACACAGATGTTTACTCTTTAGATACATGCTGTTCAGTACTTCCTTCCCAGAGCAGATCCTGCATATTGCTAGAAAAAGGTTTCCAGTTTGCTGGTCATAGCTTGTATATATTTGGTCTTAGCAATTTCGACTCTGCAGGGACTAATTTCTTTCTTCATGAAAACTAGTTATCAGGTCAGAAACAAAATCCATTCAGTGCAACAAATGTATTCATCATTGATCATGTTCATTTCTGCCTGACTGACTGACTGCCTCAGAGAAACATTATGCAAAATCTTTTTTTTAATGAAAAGTAACTCTTGTAACAGTTTCTCTTCCTCCCGGTAGCCGGACTACAGTTGCTGTAGACAGATCTTACAACAGCTGAAGTTTCAACACTAATGTTGGATTCTAACCTAGAGTGCCTGGATACACACTCAACAAGATGACCTGGAAGGATAATAGGAAACCATGGTTTATGTAACCCAGTTTAGTGAGATCACACAAATCTTTACAATGAATTGGGAGAGGCTGATTCAAGCCCAGAGAGCAATACCAGACATGGCTCCAGCTCCAAGGAAGAGAGCTGTGTAAGAGAAGAGTTGCAGCTGGTAATTACAGCGCATGCGCTTGCTAAGAAAATCAGCTGCAATCAAATCCACTAATGCCATATACACAAGTATTCCTGCTGACACGGAATCAAAAATTCCTTCCACAATTAACGCCCTGGGGCTGTTGTCGTTGTAGCTTGAAGAGATTCCTATTCCAACCGCAATTCCTCCTGGAGTTGTGACTGCAAAGAAAAATGCCATGATTGCAGCTGACGTCATTTTATAACGTGCCTGGTGATGGAACCCCACACCCAAAAGTGTAATGTGAGGTTACAAAATGATTTATCCTCATTCACTGCAAATTCAACCAGAATGTTCTGTTTCTAGAGTATCCTGTGCATCCTTGGCCTACAGAGCTGAATGTTGAGAGATTGGTGGGTGTTAGACAAACCTGAGAGATGCAGCCACCCAGGGCAAAGCCCTCAAAAAATTGGTGGAATGAAAGGGCAGCAAGAAGTGGTCTTATAGTGCAAGGGCTATTTGACACTCCAAGTGCTATTCCAATAATCACTGAATGTGCAACAATTCCCAATTCCAATACCTGTTTGCAATGAAGAAACAATGATCAGCAATCAAGTGAAACCTGGAGCGCAAGTATCTTTGGACCAATGTGCACAGAAAACTAGTGACAACAATAGCACTTTCATGTCTGCAAAGCAGAGCAACAAGAACTGTAATAACTCCAAAGAACAAAAAACAAAAGGTTTACCTGTGCAATAACCACATGCCTGATCCGTGCTAACCCTTCATCTGAAATAGAACCCACCCCATGAGTATGGCCAACATGCCCATGCACATGTTCATGTGTGATATCTGCACACTCATGGTGGCCTTCAGGATGGCTATGACTATGTGCAGCAGCATGGGCACGCATGCCCACTATATGTACCCGTCCACCTCTATTTTCCTGTTTCTCTGAATCATCCACTTTCTCGCTCTCCACCACAACTATTTCAGCTGGGAATATTGCTGTTGCTGGGTGCAATAGCCAAACAGAACAAATAATATCAGCTTTAGCTTATCAAGACAGCAAGTGCCTCGGTAACAAAAGTTCATCGCTCTACACCTGAGAGAAACTAGATTCTGAGAATCTGTGAGGAATTAACAAAAATCAATAAGGACAAATGACCTACAAGTTTTCATGCAGATCCCCAAACTACTGCTCCTGGTCAGGATCTGCCAACAGCAGAAACCAAGGACACTTTTAACAGAAAGCAGACCCTGGCTTTCTGTAACTCTAAAACTAAAATCTAAGGTTTAGGTTCACATTGTTAACATGAATCAAGGTCATCATCATCCATTCAGAGTTTTAACATCCAGCTGTTGTCCAGTTGTCTCCTTGGAAAATGGAGTGGATGTATAGCAGCACACATGAAACATGGGATGCTCAAGTGACAGTCACTTGATGAAAATTCATACAACATTAAAACACACCAGTGCTAACTTCAGTTCAAATAGGCAAAGCTTTGCATTGCAGGAGGAGGGGCCCTGGACAGTGGTTCTCAGACACATAGTTGTTGTGTTTCACTGGAGGCATGAGAGAGCCCAGTCTGGGGTAGCTGCAGACAATTCCACGATGAAATGCACTGTGGATTTGACTAATCCTGGAGCATGAAAAAAAAATGGAAAGATGAGTAGAAGTTGGGTCAAACTCTGGACTGCCCTATCAAGACTACATTTTGGAGGACAATTATTGATTCCAACTTACCAGCATCTGCTGATACATCCCCCAAAGCTTTGACCTCACTTCGATGAGATTGAAGCCTTTCATAGAACTCAGTTGCACCAAAGTCAACAACCAAGGTCCCCAGTGCTGCAACCATAGCGAAAAACCCAAAGAATGGGAACTTGGACCATGGACTGTCAGGCAGGCAGCTATTGGTTAAAGCACTGGCAGCATCAGGTAACATGTGCACAAATCCAGTGGCTAGAATGACCCCAGCTGCAAATGCTTTGGCAATGAAAAAGGCATTTCCTTCTGTCTTTAGAAACCTGAAGTGCTGACCAAGAAGCGGCATTGTAACACCAAGGGAACTGGATATCAGTATTACTGCAATTGCAGCCACTTTGAGATGTAATGCTCCTGCTTTATCGTAACATGACAAATCATCTGATCGTCCACAATCTGCCATCCTGTCCTCTGCTTGCCCTACACTCCATCCCACCAGTTTATTAGAGTTAGAAAACAAGCTGATTGCATGAAGCTACCAGACATTGTTGAATTCCTTGAAATGGGGTTATGAGCTGTAGACACTAAAACAAAGGTCAATATAGACAACAATGCCAGCATTGTTGCCATACACTGGACATACAGAACTTCCCATTGCTGTTCTCAGCTTCTCTGCCACAAAGAGATTTCACCAGTGGCTCGAAAACAGGAGGATCCACTTTCACCACCTTATAAATGTAGAAAGCAAATCAGGACAATCTGCATTGCTAGGAAGCAGTGGCATGAATTCTGATTGAATGACCTACTAGATTGAAACAAAAAAATGGCTTAAAAAACAACAGCAAGATCAGCCATCTTCTCTCTCTCTGCCTCAGCATGTAATGGTGCATCATCCTTCTGCAGCAGACTCATAGTAAGGAACTCTCCACAACCTCTACAAACAGCAGCAGTGAAGGAGAGGAATGACACCTGAGCACAAATTATTTACCGGTAAGGCAAATGGGAGCAAGGAGCTTCCAGCACAGAAGAGATGCAAGTTCAACCACAGAACATCAAACCCTGGCCTTCCTCCTGTTACAGAACCCCTTGAAACCCTAAGGGTTTAACAAAACCAAAATCCCTGCGTCTGATCAACCTACCAGCTTTTCCTCTCCCTTCTCCCACCTACAAATTCTCCCTCCTTTCAAACGCTCACAGAAACACACAATCCTCCTTCCTAGAAACCAAATTCTCACTCCTACCACAGCTCGCAGAGAGCATTCTCCCTCCTCAAAACTACTTTTCATGGGGAAAAATAAAGCAACAACGCACCTGGGGAAAAAAAAGGAGAGAAAAGAAACACAGATGCCGGAGTGTGACACGCATCGAGTTTGGAGATCTCGTACCAACGGCAACGAAGAAGAAGAAGAAGAAGAAGAAGAAGCAGGGATACGAAAGGAGCACAGATGGCGTCGCTGCGAGAGAACGCGAATGCGCCATCGCCCGCGTAGTCCTCGATCGTTACGGAGAAGAAGAAGAGCGGCAGCGTCGAGAGCGGAGCAGGAACCAACCAAGCACAGCACACTTTTTTTTTTTCTCTTTTCAAAAAATTCCCTCAATGGCGACATCGCAGACCGGGTTTTTGGTGCATTTTCTTTGGCACAAAAATCAATCAGCGTTTTTAAAACGATTTTGCTTTCTTTTTTTCTTTTTTTAGGGGGGTGGGGGGCACAAAAATCATTACCTAGTAGTGTAAGTGAGCAAATCCAACGAATAATAGTAACAAAGTAAATGAAATATATAACAAATGAAATCGAATATCTAACAAATGAAATTTTCTCTTAAAATTAATCTGTACCTCATCAGCAATGACTGGTGTATTATTAATGGAATCTATGGCGACATCCGCAGACGTGGATGACAACATCCCCCGTCCTATCTTTTGGTAAGTAGTAAGTACGTTTAGACTGTTGATGGTGGGAACTTTTGCTTTTTGGG
>Ga0116231_10001113_pt1 | contig 53532 bp, 30 predicted proteins | sample S1TSphgellanicum_2_FD_89695 | JGI IMG/M metagenome (GOLD analysis project Ga0116231, IMG submission 89695) | Host-associated microbial communities from peat moss isolated from Minnesota, USA - S1T2_Fd - Sphagnum magellanicum MG | ecosystem: Host-associated > Plants > Peat moss > Unclassified...
AAGTCGTACATCAAGAGAAGATCATCATGCCAATGAAATATTATTAGACGATGAATCTACTGCATGTCGTCTTATCGATTTACTTGAAGTAATGATTTTTGATCTTGATGAATATCTCTTTTTTTTTTTTCTTCTTCTTCTATTCATCTCTTTCTTTTCTCTTGATATTAGATTCCCGATTTTTTTTTATTCACAAAAAATAACATATTTGAACAAATGGTACAACAAAAAATCTATCATTCAACGAGTTCTGTTAATATAGAAGAATTAGGACACATCGCTATTCTTATGCATCAATGCCATGTACTTGTTTGCCATCCATAAAGGTATTATTTTGTTTAGGTTTGATTTAGCCCATATTGTTGTCCCAAACTTTTGAAAAACAATCATTGTTTTGTTTATGTCCCCTTTAGAACTTACAAGACAAAAGGTTGTATTGTTTGCAAACATCTAACTAATCACATGTTTGCCGTTAAGAAGTTGCATCTTTTCAACCCCATGCTTTTCATCTTGCAACATATGTCCCAATACATCCACTATTGGCGAGAAAATGTATGGTGCTAAGGGACACCCTTGCCTTGTTGATCTTTGTTCAATTTCATTACTAAGCCATGAGAATTGCTCATCACTATCAAGGCTTGTGCATTTTTGTAATAAACAAAAACCCATGTGATCTATTTATGTGCAAAGCTTAGTGTTTCCATGGTGGCTTGCAAGAAAGACCAAGAAACCCTATCATATGCATTTTCAAAGTTCAACAACATGATAACCAATTCTTGTTTACTTTCTTTAGCCCATGCCATTGCCATAATAACACATTGTTGAAAATGGTTACATTTTTGACAAAACTTCTTTATGAAAGGAGAATCCAATTTTACATGTACTTTTTCATTCTATTGGCATGATCTTTTAAATTGATGTTTGGAAAGACATTGGGTGATAATTGGGAAACAAAATTCTATCCCCCTCCTTGGGAAGTAGAAGCACCATGTTGGTGTTAAAACATTGTAGCAATTCCCTCAAGGTTCTTGGTTGCTTCCCTTGTTCAAATTGAATGAAGATGTTCTCATTGCAAAATATTCCAACGAGAAAGTTTTGGGGATTCAACTCTTTGATGACTTGAAAGTTAGTAGTAATTTCTATTTTGGTATAGTTGGGGAGCATGTTGGATACAATGAGAAAGTCCAAGCTCAAGAAATTGTTACAGATTCTTCTTATGCTTAAACATTTTTGAAGTATCATTATGGGGTTGAAAGTTTTCTAGATTTTTCTTTCATCGAGATATTTGTATCACATACATAGTTCATTATCTTTACATGTATATATATTTTTATTATAGATTATAAGGCTAAATCTTTAAACATGGTTGTAAATTTTTGCTATTGTATCATTGGCTTGTGATTTTTACCAAAACATTTGCAAAAAAATCATATTTTTTATATTTACAAGCATACCTCCATACTTTCACACTTTCATATATTTTCATATTTTCATTCTTACAATTGTATTTTCATTCATTACGCTAACTTGCCATGCTCTAAAATGTTTTTAGGCCCCTTGCTATTACTAATCTACTATTATTTTGCCCAAACAATTTACCATTATCAAAGTCCCAGATTGGCTTGTGAAATTGAGGTCCCAAATTAACTTGTGAAACCAAAGTTGCAAAATAAGTTTGTCAACTTAAGGTACAAAATGACATCCAAATTAGATTTCAAAACTCAAAATCAAGGTCCCAAAGCAAATTGTTAAAATAGGGAAATTGGCTAATCATTTTGAGGTTACAAATTCGCTTTTCATCTTGACATCCCATACCATGTTATCATTTTTACATCTTGAAGTTTCAAAATAACTTGTCATCTTGACATCCCAAACCAACTTGCCATTTTGTAGTACCAAATTGGCTTGGCAACTTGAAGTTGAAACTAATGTTGTTCAATTTTTCATTTTTCAAAAAACATTTAGTCCTAGTTTTGACACTTATAATTCTTTTGCCAATTATGCAAGTTCGGGTTTGAACTTGGTTCTTTGAATGTCAAAACATGTAGTTGCATTTTGACATTATTTTCAAATCCAAGAACCTTTCATGGGTTAAAGTTTAAAAACATGCTCTAGTTCCATGTACATACTACACATCATCCAGGGCTTAAAATTGTATAGTTATTGAATTTTACAACGAATTAAAAGTTGGATTTGTGAAGGTACCAAGTTTTATAGCAAATTAGATCAGATTATATTCTTACAAATTCAACCTACTTGCTAACTTTTTAGAAAAAAATCAATTTTCTTACTTAAAGAACCTACTTTGTTATTAATTTTTTATTCATAGGTTAAGTTCAATTTTGGGTATTGCAAAAGGCTAGTCCCATGGTTTGGTTTAATGTTGTGCATGTAAGTGTCAATAGTTATATATATGGCATGTAAATCCTGTGTAAATGTAAATTATTTACCCTTACATATATATATTTTTTTACACTTACACTCACATGAGGACAATGCAAACATTTGCTAGATACATTTACATGGCTTTGAGTAAATGTTTTGGGGTGTGTAAGTGTAAATGTATATACTATATACCCTCAATGACCTTACCATTTTACCAATCCATATTAATTAGTTGTGGGTGCATCCCAAAATTTTATTTTATTTATATATATTTTTGGCAATGGACCATTTTTATTGGTCCTTCACAAAAAATAACGATACTTTGATACTCCCCAAACTTTAACATTTTCTACCAATATGGGACTATGTTGCTACCATTCCAAGAAATATTTTGGATGCACATTTTGCACTAATCCATTGCTTGAATATAACTTTTATTTTAAACTTTGTAAATCACCATTTTTGGCCTAGGATTTTACAAGAATTTAGGTACTTATTGTGATTCATATGAATTAACTTAATTAGTTGTGGTGGATCCCAAAGCATAAATGTTTTGATGATTTTTTTTTGCAATGGGCCATCTAGTTGGCCTATCACCAAAAAATTATGAAATGCCACCCCTCCCCAAGTAGAAATCACATTTTCAATTTTTAAAACTTGGCCACAAAAATCCATATAAGTGTATTTGTTTTACATTTACACTATTTTACATGGCCACATAAAACCACATGTGTATTTGTTTTACACGTACACTATTTTGCATTACATAAAATAGATTTACACGATTTTACATTTTTACACATTTCATGTTTTTCATTTACACTTACACAAATGTAGATGGATATTGGACACTTACATGAAGTTTAAATAAATTTCATGATGGGATTTACACTTACATAGAGTACAATACAATTGAAAACATTGTGAATAAGTATATTATATTTGAAAGTGATAAACTAACATTCAATTTTGTGAAGCTTGAAAACATCATCACAGGAGAACTTGAAAATGGAAAAATCAAACCATTTGTCATTTTAACTTTCTATGGCTTTCCATAAAACAACACAGATTCTTGAACCATTCCCCATGGAAACTTTAACACATGTGAAAATATATGTTTAGGTGAGATTAAGAAGAAGGTTTTTTGTGGATTTGAATTGAAACACATACTCAATTTGAAGGATGAGAATGTTTTCTTAATGTTCAACAAATGTTAGCACAACTAGCTACATATAAATTGTGTTGTCTATCCCATTGTATTATGCATTTAGAATATTCAAATGCATTAATACATCCCCACAACAAGAATGTGCATTTGTATTAAATTTTTTTTGCATCATATTCAAATCATTTTCTTTGAACTTTACAAATATGATGTGTTTGTTAATCAATGATAAGTACATCAAAAGGCTTAACTATATCTAATACTTCTTTTTATAAATTTGCTGTAAATGATAACACAAAATGTCAACCAAAAAAGAAGAAAATCTCATATAATACGTTATGTTCATTATAATGAACATTGTGACCCAAAAAATTACCATAAAAAGTAATTTGTTAAAATTTTCTCCCTTTCTTTGATATTGAACATATCTTCAAAGGTGACCATCTCACATGACATAAGGCATATAACAAGCATGAAATACAATTCAATTTAATAAAGAAAAATCATTTTAATAATTTTAATAATGCATATCCAATGAATTGGGCAAACATAGAATCACAAGCTTTTGAATTAGTAACAAAAAATGATATGGACATGTACACTAACATATGGATGGATAAACTTTTTAATGTAGACATTGGTTTTCCACCACAAATTGTTACTAATTAAATTGGAAAGGATATGTATAATATTTGTAATGGGTATGTTGTTAATCCATGTGTAGGTGTTTGCAATATTATTTATTCAACTAATATTGATGTCAACAAATAAATTTTGCCTGCTTATGAATTTCATTCATTATTTCAAAAACCAAACAATGAAAAATGTTTAATGTTTTGTGATGCCATGTATTTTTAAAAAAAAATCCAAATGACTGAATTCACTTGTTCAATACTAGAGATATTAGCATAGGTAAAAATTTAACATGAATGTTTTTTTATTCAAGTTTTATTATGTTTTTACAATATAAATGTCCTCAATTGGATCTTGAAAAAAAAAACCTTACTTAGAGCATATACTAGGCAAACAATATTTAACATTGATGGAATCACAATTCATTCAAGTCTTTTTATGCCTTTTAATTGCAAAAAATTACGATGATTGAGGTTATAACAATTAAAAAATTTGGTTTAAAAAATGACCAATTACAATTGATAATGTTAGATGAAATATTAATATAAAAAATTGAAATCTATTGACTTTTAATTATTATAAACTAAATACATTCATACAAAATTCTTTTAAGATCTCGATGTCATTATCATTAGAGATTTTTATCAAGTTCAACCAAATTGTCATGTAGGAGTTTTCAAAACTAATGCAAAGTTCAAACAACATTAATCGTTTAATTTCAAACTTTTGGATGGAAAAAATAAAATATTATGAATTGAAGCAAGTCATGCACCAAAATGATGAACAATTCATTAACATCCTAAATCATTTTTGAATTGCTACACAATCATAAATTAACTGGATAACCACAAATAATCAATGTTTTTATACACCATTAACATTCAATCCAATATTTCCATATTTATTTTATATGAAAAAAGCAAAGTTAAATCAAAATGAAAAGATAAAGATGTGTATATATTGTCTGCACAAGATGAATATCATAATACATGTCCTTAATCATTTCAATTACAAAGTGATGCAAATTTCATGGCCGGATTGCAAACAACCACATGATGGGATATACTTGTTGCCAAACTTCATACATTTCATAACTCACTTGTATTTATTTCTTTGGGAGTTGAATACATTGTTCTACCTTCAATGTAAATACACCAAAAGATATTTATATGATAACAATATACAAACCTTCAACCTTATGTTTGTCAATGTTCATGATTTACTTTCAAAAGTTTTTGGATTGAATGTTGATGTTTAATCCCAAAACAATAATTGAAAATTTCAATATTGACATGCTTATCAAAACTCAACATAACCAAATGAATTACAAAAAAATTATAGACTATTATTCAATGGAACTTTAACTAAAAGAAACACAATGATTTATGGATCTCATACTAATCACATATGAAAAAATGCTTCCATCAATCAACAATGTATGTTAAGAGTTGTTGAAGTTTATTGGATTGATGACAAGCCAAAAAAAATTTGCATTCAAAATTTCAAATTATGTTTCACAATATTGCATATAAAAAAAATTAAAAAAATTAAAAACAAAAAACCCAAAGTAATGGTGATAAGTTGAACTTGTGTGACCTACGAACCTCACTTAGGATGACAATTGCAACAACATTCATGCATGCTAGGGCAAAAACATTATGTGATTAGTTGATTGTTTGGTTTGTCACATTGAGATTTCCCAAACCACAACACCCTTGATGCACTCATGATATAGTTGAAAAGCCTTTAATGAATGTGGGTTCATTGAGGTGGTTTAATAATGTTTAGACCAACAATGTAATAATTATTGAATATTGAAAAAAAATTCATTAAAATTCAATAAATCAAATTAAACATTAAAAAAAATTTGGGGCAACATTCTTGGTAATTGGAAAGCCCTCAATGAGAAGGGCGTTATGGAGGCGATTTTGTAATCTTTAGACCTAAGGTGTGGGAAATATTGAATTAGATTTTTGTAATTAAAATGTTAAAAATATGAAAAGTTAATTTCATACAATGAAAGTGTACCATTCAATATTACAATTGTTTGTGCTCAATGGCACATGTCACATTAAATCTAAGGGTTGGAGGAAAAGGGTGAATAGAAGGTCAATTAAAGGACTACCCAATAGAACACAAATAAGGATAGAGGAAAGTTTTATTGACAATAAGAGTACCCTATACATATACAATTGCAACTCAGGTAATGATTTCTTATAAAATAAGGATCAATTCTACCAAAACAAAATCCCAGGCTTCATTTCTTGAGCAAGAAGAATAGCAGTTAAAATCATCATATAAATACCAAAATAAATAGAAACACAAACTTCAAAGGGCCAATCTTCATATTTTTATTTTTCAATTTTGTGATGTTGCCAAAGTGGCAATCATCTAAAAGAAATTCTAGTCATATTAGGTTATAAACCAGATATGAAAGTTAGAAAAACACAATCTTGAATCCTTCTATATTCTTAGCTATTAATATCATTCTTTAACCCTTCTTTGGAGCTCTTTCAAGGGAATAAATATAGAAGCATTCAACGGATATAGAAGCTCTATATAGAAAAGGACTTCCAGGGAATATAAAGCTCTCTCAAGGTCTATAGAAGGATAGTCAAGGGTTCTTCCATTCCATGGTGGATCATCAGTTAGCCTCCCACCATGGAATGGAAGAACCCACTTCAAGAACCCACCTCACATGAGCCCCTTTTGAGGAAAGCCCATGACTTGGGGCTTTACCTAGCAAAGAGTACCTATGGCTGACCATAGATGAAGCGAATAATTGACTAGAGTAGGTCAGCTTACACTAGTGCTATAAATGCCCCAGCCTTTGAGGGGTCTGGGATGTCTCCATTGCATCATGTAGCCAGCGTCATGGTGACTCCCTAAAGTATGATGCTTACATGATGTAACTCGGTAGAGGAGCGACAACTGAGTCAACAGGGTGGAACCCAACCCCGGTAAATACCCCGGTAAATACTCCTCCTTTCCCGGCCACAGTGAACTAACACCCACCAGCACACCATCCACTGGATGCCTGTTATTACTCACTTGTGGATGAACCTACCTCAACTGAGTTAGTAGATGGTTTCACCTTGGTAACCAATTCCATCCGAAATAGGTCTCATATATAGCTAGATAGGTAGGAAAATAGATAACTACTAGGTACGTAGATGGTTTACACGTAGTTAAGGGCTGCTTTTACTACCTACCTACTAACAACCTGCTTGTGGGCTGTTAGTAGGTAGACAAAAAAGCAACTGAGCTAACCATCATGGTTAGCTAAGGAACTGGAACCCAACAGAAAACTATTTCCTAATCACTTACCATCCATCCTTCATGGTGCGACGGTGAACCAGCACCCACCATGCACACCATGGAGACTGGATGGTGGGTGGACAGAAAACTCTTTTCTGTTGGGCTCGTGTCACATAACTAACCATGATGGTTACCTTTGTTACTTTTACTATTTTATTCACCTCTAAATAAATTTTTATTGATTGTGCCAAAACAAAAACTAGCTAAGGCTCTTTTACCTACTTGTTAATCGTCTTCTCCCCTCACCAACCTATTAACCTGCACCCACTCACCCTTACATTCAATGATACATATTGAGTAGCTACAAGCATGGACTAGAAGCATTTCTACACTACAAACCACTTCCTTGCTCCCACTTCTGTACCAAGTATCTATGTGCCTATGCCTACAAAGGCTACTCACCTATGTGCTATTACCTATTTAATAATCACTTATGTGACTCCTCTGACTTTGTATCCACCACTAGTGCATAGATCATGGTCACAAACATGCTTTGCTAAATGAAATGGAGGTTGATGAAAAATGAACTCATTGCAAAATTTGCAGAATCATTGAGGTAAACACATTTTCACCAAGCACAAATGAATTTTAATGTTCCTGAAAATAAACATGCAACATGAAGGTACTTGCAACACCTATGTTGTGGATACATTCAAAGCCACAATGCTAGCCTTGACCAAAGTTAGACCAAAAAATAACTCTAATGAAGGTTTCACACAAAATTGGCATCGTTTATTTCAAACACCCTTCACATGACATGTCGCATTATGAAATATATGCATTAGACCTTCATTAGGTAATAAGATGATTACTATATTTTCATAATTTCAAACAATTGGAAAAAAAAACTCTATTCAATTTTGAACTTGTATGTCACAATTATTTTTCTTCATAATATGGATGAAGGTTAACATTGTTAAGAATCCTTAAGATATCATGAAAATGTAGTGCATGTCAACTCTTCAATTACATTAGTGTAGCCTGTGCTGTTGGCCCAAGTGTGAACACATTGAGGGCTCAAGTGATTTTTCCTTCTGAACCCAATTTTTGCAACTTGTTTGAATTTTTAGCAACAAAATCCACTCAAAAGTCAATATCTTCCACACCTTAGCACTGAAATTTGTGAAATAAACTCTATTAAATCCCACTTGCCGAGGCTTTACCAATAACATCAAGAACACCCCAAATATCAATACAGCTTTCAGTTTTTTCTTTTATTTAATTTTCATTGACAAAATGGTTCAATAATCAATAGCTTTCACATCATAGCTCCAAAGAGTCTCAAACCAAGTTGGTGCACCCCTACTCATCAAGAGCTTTCCAAAGATACCAAGATTGTGGCATGAAGGACCATGATTCAGTAGAGCTCAGAACGAAAAACAAAACAAAACAAAACAAAACAAAACAAACTTCCTTGCTTCGTAGATAGATAGTGACATCATGAATGTAAGTGAGTTGTGGAAACACACAATAGTATAATGTAGTTTAATGTGCTTTGCTTTTGGGCAGATATATTAAAACATTCTTTAACCATTATCAAAAACAGGATGGTAAAACAGATGAATACACAAACTATAAATATGTGTGCAAAGTTTATGGGATAGAGTAAATTGCGATTATAGCATGCACAAAGTTACCCTATGTGATTACACATGCAAACATAATAAGGTTGGAAAGTTAAGGATAAAAATTTGGATACTGATAAACTCATGACCAAACAAGTGCTAATTTCCAAGGAGCTTGTGACCAACTGATTAAACAAGTTACAAGAACTTCAAGAACAACATGGCTTATGGTTTTTGAGCATCTCCACCGATTTTAGTGTTTACCACATCCAACACAGAGTGCTAATTTTTTCTTCATCCCCACCCATAGACTTGAAAAGCTGAACAGTATAATGTGCAAAGCCATTTAAATGCCATCACATGGGCCAATTACTATGCCCAGCAATGACGCTTTTGGAGATCACTCTATCATTCTATGCATATTTACATGTTGAAACTCAGTTTCATGCCATCTAATAGCTGTTACTTCATCCAAAGTATGATGTACAAGCCATGACTGTTGCTGGTGTAGACACTCTTAGTTCTTTTGGACTAAAGATTATGGATGATCATATGGGCTTCTGAGTTTGTCCAAAACATTCCATAAACTGAGAAACCACATCCAACATAAAGTGTTAATAGTCTCCCCAGAACCACATAATTTTCATTGATATGAAAAATTGAACAGCATGAGGTGAGGGACTATTTAAAGGGCACAACCTAAGCTGATCCTTATGGCCAGTCAATCAGAATCAGGTTTTGGTTCTTTAGAGTGCTCCTGGTTGACTAGGGAATTTGTGTTCTTATTGTTATGCTCAAATTCTTTGCAGGGTTTTCTGCCCTGCTCAAGTTGAATTGTTCCAGCTTTGGAATTGCAATGTTGGGGAATCTGTTTGTCTTGTGGCTGAGTCCCTTTAGATGTCAAGCTTTCTGTTGTTCTTGTTTGAATGCTGGTCCAGTAATACTAAAGGTTTTGTTTTGGAAGGACCTGAACAGTTGTCATTTGGAAATTTCATATCCAAGAGTTTGGTTGTAGTGTATATTGCCAGGTACCCTGTCACTGGAAATGAATCAAACTGAGACACTACTTGGCCTGGATAGACCAGTCTTGGTAGAGACACTAGAGAATAGGAGGAATTCATGTTGTTGGCTGTGTTAGTATAGTTCTCAAAAAAGCTTGGATTTTGTGCAGCAGCAGCCCAACTTCATGTTGCTTTCTCAAGTTTACCAATTGACGTTGCCTCTTCATATTCGGAGATGGTGAAAGGCCTACTAGAGAGACATCTGCAGTTCCTGTTCATAATAGACACTAGAATGAATGGAGTGCACAGGCAGGCCACATTTTGTGCAAGGTAAAGCCCAAGGGCTTGGCCTTTGGGCTTTATCAAGCATAAAGACTTGCTCTGATTTGTTTTCCTGTTTTTTCTGTGATACCTGGTGGGTACCCAATGGGTATCACAGGAAAACAACAGAAAAAAAATGCAGGGTGATTCAAAAATTGGAACACCAGCTGTACTAAAAAATGCAGGGCATTTCAAAAAATGGAATGCCTACTCCATGAAAAAATGCACTGGGTATAGTGCTACAAAAAAAAAAGTGCTGGATAAGGTGCCTGATTACACTAAGAACCTCAGAGCAGGTTCTTTACTGGCCTTTATGTTCATGATTGGACAACAATAGCTTTAATAATACTAAGGCAAAATACTTTGTCCTTGCCATGTTATGAGGCAAACACCTTCTAGAGCTTGGAATCAAGCAAAAACAACATGATTATAAATTTAGTTCTTGACCAATTAGGAAACCCAAAGTCCACTTGAGCAAGCGAATCAAAAAATACACAGCACAAGCGAACAATCAAAGTACCTTTAAATGTCAATTGCACTTCAATTTGTCCTTGAGCTCTCCCAGTGTTTGGGTGCTTTCCATCATAGATTACAATGGTTGCCTTTTTCTCAGACAAAACCTCCTCCAAAAATATTGTGGAATCACAGGTACCATGTCAGTGAGGTGGATCTGCATCAATGCAAACACACACTCAAGCATATTAGCCCAACTGACCTATTGACATTACCATGTCAAATCACTACATGTTGAAGAAAGATCACTCAACATCATTGTTTCAAGGCCACTTGATTCCTTCAACTCATATAATAAGCCAAGCTTCAAATACACTTCTTAACAGACCATGAGGAGCAAATTAGCAACTATACAAGAGAAACTGATGTTATGGTTGTGGGACAATTACAGTGCAGGCTGATGCTAAGCTACAGTAAAGTGTGTGCAATCTGAGAGTAGCTGGGAACAAAGCTTTGGCACCCCATAGCTAGTTTCCTACCTTGTGCTGTTAAGCTGAACTGCCTGTCCGTCCACCACAATTGATGATAGCATAATAGGTGGCCTTTCCTAGTCCTGCAAATAGAGCAAAGATTCAGGAAAGATATTAGGGAGCTGTTGGATCATGTTTGCACATTGCCATGTGATGACAGACATGCTAAGAATTTTGAATTTTGAAATGAAATGTGCTTGGTGAACAAGGGAATCTTTTTATCCAGGGACGTCATGTATCCACATTGCCAGTAGTTGACTTGCACAGATTTAGGATGAGCATCTGTAACCCTCAAATTGGTCACCCTCATTCTATCAAGTTTCTGTCATGACCATATCAGAATTTCATGTTTCATGAAGGTAAAACTCACACAAAACAAGCAGTTTCATGCAGTTGCTAGTGGTCACTGCAATACGATAATGGTTGATGAAGTCACTAACATTTCATCAACCATTGATTCTTTGAGCTGCAATCAGCTCAAAAACAAAGGGTTCAGCCATGGTCTCCAATGTGACTGTCTCTTGGACAAATTTCAAGGGTCCTCCTCTAATGCTTCAACTGATCTACAGCAAGTTGACCTCCAGTTTGAGATTCACAAGCAAGAATCAACTCAAATCCCTAGTGCCTTGGCTGCAACTCTTGACTTGATAAGGAAAATCCCTAGTGACAATCCTGGATCCATCCCCCGTCCATCAGGGTAGGGGGAGGAAGGATCCCTATCAAAGGGGATGATAGAACAAATTGTACAAATACATTTACCATTCTGGCCCAAGTCATACATTTACCAACTGTAGTACAAACATTCAGGTACCATAGTACAAGGGCAGCTTTAACACACGTCTGTCCAATAATTCTATCTTCAAAATATTCTCAACCATTCTTTAATTTCTTTCACAAAATATTGGTTTTTGAAGAAAAATATTACTTTTGAAAATTTTAACATTTTTGAAAATAGAATTAGTGTCCATGCTGTTGAGGTACTATATGGTATGTAATTTTAGCCTCGGGTTAACCGGCACTTACTACACAGGTATCATGGTAAAAACTCAATATTTTTGGAGTTCATTTAAAACATTATAGATATTAGTGTAGCCTGTGCCGTTGGCCCAAGTGTGAACACATTGAGGGCTCAACTGATTTTTTTTCCCTTCCAACCCAATTTTTGTAAATTTGTTTGAATTTCCATCAACAAAATCCACCCAAAAATTAATATCTTTCACATCTTAGCTCTGATAGTTGTGAAATAAACTCTATTAAATCTGACTCTTCGAAAGCTTTCCAATAACATCAAGAAAACTCCCAAATTTCAATGCAGTTTTCAGTTTTGATTTTGATTTAATTGTCACTGAGAAAATAGTTCAATAATCAATAGCTTCCACACTGTAGCTCCAAAGAGTTCGAAACCAAGTCGATGCACCCCTACTTATCGAGAGGCTTTCGAAGATATCAAGAGCACCTTTACTCATCAAGAGCTTTCCAAAGATATCAATAGCACTGCATGAAACGCCATGGTTTGAGAGATCTCAGAATGAGAAGACAAAACAAAACAAAACAAACTACCTTGCTTCATAGATAGATCTCATCCTCAGACTAAAATCAGAGTCTCTCATCCTCAGACTAAAATCAGAGTCTCTGAGTCCAAATTTAACATTTCCTTAGTTAATTGTTAATCTCTAAGAGGGCTTACTCCAGAAGATGAAGGCACCATTGTAGGTGCTGGTTCACGCTGGCCGTAATTTTATCCTTTGAAAAATGCATATACCCACTTGTAACCCACACTAGTCAAATTCAAATACTTCATATTTCTGTTTGAAGTTTAAATAACCTACTTACTACCTTGAACAGCTTGGACACTAATTTTACAATAATATTTAGAAATGTTCAAAATTTTAAAAATTAATAAAATTTGTGAAGGAAAATATTGAATGTTCAAGAATATTCTATTTGTTAAAATTAAAATTTCAAAATTAATTAATTAATCCACAAACATGTGTCAAAGCTGCCCAGTGCCCAGGGACCATGGTATTGAAATTTGAGTAGGCTTGTTTAAATTACTCCTTATTTATTTATTTCTAAATAAATAAATAAATAAATAAAGTACTCCATATTTCCATTTGACATATTGGTACTTCTTATTAAGAATTATTTTTCAGGTGGGTATTTGAAAATTTAGCCAATAAAATTTAATGGCAGAATGCAGGTTTCCCCCCGCCCCTTGGCGGTATTTTACCCGAATGTTTTACCGGGCGACGCCGCCCGACCCGGCACTGTGCCCAAGTTGCAACGCTGAGCAGTTCACAGTCCATACCTGCGGCGCAAGGTCGACGACGGGAGGAGGCGAGAGCGAGAGAGGGAGAGAAGAAAGAAGGTCGACCTTAACGCTGTGCGCATCAGGTTAGTCACTACTATTCTTGCGTTTTCTTTTCCAACTACCAACACGCATTCCGTAGAGGCTTGATAAGAAAAATAAATTTGTGCAAAGAAGCGTTGAAAATTCTAGGTTTTTCTTCTTTGCTTTTGGGTTGTGCTCCGGAGGTGGTTTTTAGGGTTGGTGATGTGAGAGCTCCAGATCTTTGTGAAGTTTGTGAGAGCGTCGGACTGGCTTTTTTCTGTCTCGCGTTTGTTTTTGGTAGATTGTTTGCAACAGTTTTTGGATTTTGTAATGTATTGATTTTTTCTCTTTTGGTTTTTCTCGGTTTCAGGTTTCTTGTTGTCTGGCGGTGTTTTTTCTTGTGATTCGCACTGTGACGAGAAGGAAACCCTACCTATGGACGGGTCGTATTCTGTCTCGGCGAGTTCTGTCTCGGCGAAACGATCGCACTCGCACTACGACAGAGAAGCGCCGGAGATGAACGGTAGGCAAAAGCGACACCAGCCTTCCCACGTTTCACGTGATCCGCCTCCTCCCGTGAGACCTGCCCAGGATGAGACTATTTTTCGTATATTGTGTCCTGGCTCGAAGACAGGAAGTGTGATCGGGAAGGGAGGGAATATTATCAAAGCCTTGCGACAGGAGACAGGAGCAAGAATCAAGATAGCGGATGCCGTTCCGGGAGTGGACGAGAGGGTTATTATCATATCTGCACCGGAGAGAGATAGAGCGCACGGAAGGGATCGTGAAAGGGGTCGGGACCGAGAAGGTCGGGAAAAGGAGAGAACTTCTAGGGAGAGAGACGGAGGTCGGGAACGAGAGCGGGACAGAGATGTGCGGGACAGAGATGACGAGTCTCGTGAAAGGGAGATACTCTCTCCAGCTCAAGAAGCTCTCTTTAGGGTTCATGGAAGGATCGTGGATGCAGAACTGCCCAATCAGGTCTCTGATGAAGACGAGGAGGGATCAGGCTCAGTAACTACACGACTGCTTGTACCAAATAACCAAATTGGTTGCTTGCTGGGAAAGGGAGGTAAGATAATTGAGCAGATGCGAGAGGAAACGGGTGCTCAGATAAGGATTCTTCCCAAGGAGCAGCTACCAGGGTGTGCTGTACCTTCAGATGAGCTTGTTCAGGTAATGCATCTAATCTCAGTATTTTAGGTTTGTAAATCTCCTGAGTAATCACCTTAGATTTGCATTGGTAGAATATGAGTAGCTGAACTGAATGTTCATCATAGCGAGAAAACCATTAGCTTGTTAAAGGTCTGTGTCCAAGTGGCACTCAGACATGACCCAAATGAAAGAAATAATGTAATTAAGGAATGCAAGGGGTGCCATGTTCACTCAAATCAGGCTCTTGGTTATGTGCTCAGGAATCTCTCACCTTGAGGTATTCTATTGCTTGAGTTGAAGATGGTTTGTTATTGGTCCTTTAACGACTTCTTTTTGTTCCAGCAAACCGTTTTGTGCACTGCTGAAGTTTTCTTTTGCTGTATTTCAGTTTTGTTTGGTATGTTCTTGGCAGAAAGGGAAATGATTTTTGTGGTGTAGTGTTTGCAAGTGTTTGTCAATTAGTTCATATGTATGTGGTCATGTGTAAGGGGGGATTTGCTCAATGTGGATGGATGTTGCTGAGCAGATTTTTGGAGACATCTCTGTTGTGAAGAAGGCTCTTCATGCTATTTCTACCCGATTGCGTGAGAACCCTCCTCGAGATCGTCCACAGGGTAACATGGGTGTGTATCCTCCCGGTGGTCCATTCCTGTCGGCAGGAGATACCTTTCTTCCTCCAATTGACCCTCGGAATCTGGGTGGGCCCCTGCTTGGAATGGGACCATCCCTATCAGGAGGAGGACCACCTTTCAACAACATAGGACTTCCTGTACTTTCAGATGTTGGTGGCATGAACCGGCCCCCTATGAGTGATGAGGAACTTGTTTTTCGGATCCTATGTCCAAATGAGAAGATTGGAAGTGTGATCGGAAAAGGAGGCAGTATTATAAAAAATTTGCGAGAGGAGACAGGTGCACGCATCAAAGTGGCAGATGCTGTTCCAGGATCTGAGGAGCGCGTCATTATCGTTTCAGCAAATGAGGTAATTGTTGTTTTTGTGTTGGTTTTGATAAAGTTGATTGTTTATGGGGTATACACTTAATCATAAGGTCTGCACTGAGCATTTAGATGCAAATGACCTTGATCTGACACCACATCTTATGTTACAGTTGCAGATCTACAATCATCTCTTGATATGCTTGATAGACCTGCTTACAGGCCTGTTGCAGCAACTGAACTTTTGTTCCTTACATGTATTCCTATCCTTTGTGCTTTCAGCATCCTGATGACAACATCTCTCCTGCTCAAGAGGCTGTTCTTCATATTCAGAGTCGAGTTGTGGATTTGGGACCTGACCAAGATGGAGTCATCACCACAAGGCTGCTTGTTCCTTCAAACCAAATTGGTTGCCTGCTTGGGAAGGGTGGAAGCATCATCGCAGATATGAGACGGAATACTAGAGCCAATATACGAATTTTGGCAAAGGATTCTTTACCACATTGTGCTTTGGAGCATGATGAACTGGTGCAGGTAACTTCTTTCTGCATGGTGTGCTTATATTTCCTGTGCTCCTATTCTAGAACCTGTATTTTCAGAATTGTGGGATTTCATGTTGGAAGCAATATCAGTGTAGCCTATTTCTCCCTTCTTGAAGACTTGATGTGGGTCATTACTGTAGCTGTGTCATTTTGTTGATGCACACTGATCCTAGGCTTCATTCAGATTGTTGGTGATATTCGAGTTGCTCGAGATGCATTGATTGAAATTACAACAAGACTTCGGAGAAACCTCTACAGAGAGAAGCCTGGAGGTGGTGCTTTTCCTTCTGCTATGTCAGGTCTTGGACTCCAAGGAAGTACTCCATCTGGATATGGAGGAAGGCATGAGGCTAGTTCTCCTGGAAGCATATATTCCTCCGCTCCTGGTCTTGGCTTGCAAGGGGGTGGGCGCTCCTCCTCAGGTTATCAGAATATGTCATCTTCTTCTGGAGCCTGGGGCAGTCAGGTATAGTGCGGAAACACTTAAATACCACATCAGATTGTCCAACAGCTGGCAGTGGTTTCATAGATGTTCTTGCAAACATAATGTGGGGGTACTGGGTCTTTATTGGTGTATATCTGGAGTACAGGGTGGCAGCAGTGGGGGTTATGGTGGGGGATCATCACACCACTCAGGATCGGGAAGATATGGTGGCGGGTGTGTGCAATTTTCCCTGTCTGCTGGTTTGATCTTGACAAGCTTGTCTTTTTTATGTGTTCCTGGGAAGTGACATGTGTTTGGTTTACTTGGTTTGCCTCTAGTTTTTGAGTGCTCCTTTCATGCAGATCAGGCTGCGGCTCAGTGCCAAGTATGACCGTAGAGGTGCCTATTCCTAGCGTGCTCTTTCCTTTGGGATTGGGAAGTCCAGTTTAAGAAACAGCATAAACTTGTCAGGTCTGTGTTCATCCCACAACTTTTCTCAAGTGTGTTGTCCTCCTTGAATTTGATTTTTTCTGTTTATAATGTTTCCTTATGTTTGGGAGAGATAATGAGAGAGCATATCCTGCTGCGCTATTTTGGTTGCTTAAAATTTTCAATTTGGATTGGCATTGTCAGGGGCAGAAATCAAGATCCTTTTTAGACCAAGCCTTGATGCAAAAGAGAGAGTTGTTCAGATTTCTGGTTCTCCTCACCATACAGTTGCAGCTCCCAGTTCAGGTGCTTCTTTGCAATGGATAATCAGCAACATGTTTTCATGGTGAGTCCTTCTGAAAATATATTTTTCAACTTGTGTGTGCAATCTAGCACTACTGCTCTCATGGCTTTGGTTTGGGTGTTTGTTGTGAGACTTGATCCTCATTAGGAATATTCAGTCAGAGTTGTATTGCAAGTTAGCTCAGAGTTCCACCAACATAAATGGCCATTTTCCAGACTTGGTGAGACTGAGGACTGAAAAAGCAGTTTGTTCAAATAACCAAAGCCTTTCCTTTCTTGTGTTGAACTTTAAACTGACCTTTTCCTGCTATTGATCCTGCCCAATAAGGAGCCTGCTTAGGCAGTATTCTGATACACTGGCTTCTATATTTTGTGCCTTATGCTTTCCCCCACTCCTAAACAGCCGCTGTACAAGAAGCCTGGAGCCAGACTACCACCTCAGCCATTCAAAGAGCCGAGCCAAGTGGAAGCCCCTCCTCCCAAATGGACTGGCCCTTCCTCTTTTGAGGAGTTGCTGAGAAGCCCTGACTATCTGGCTTTTCTGGGTGTTGTCTTCATCCCTTCCTGTAGAGGATGTTCCAGAAATGTTAGTCTCTTGTTTTGCCATGGCCTGGTGCACCCCTGAACATGTTATAGACGGGGCTACTCTTTTCTTTTTGGTTAGGCTGCCTTCTTCCTCCATGGTCATACATATTCCCATAAAATCCTTAAGCATATACTTGCAGAATGGCATTTTGACACTGAGTTTTGCTACCACAAAGCCATTTGTAGTTTCCCTGGTTTATATCTTTCTAGTCTTAGGTGGTTCTTTTTAGTGCTCCACTTTTCTGTTTTGTTATGTAGATCCCATGGTAGTCATGAAGGATTTTGCGCTCTAGGGTAGTGTTTGCTTTTAGGTATGTTTTTATTAGAACCTAATGCAAGTTAGAGTACATCAGCTTACCAACACTGGACTAATTATGAAGCTTTGGGATCAAACTGAGATGGAGGTGTTGGCTCCTACTATGTACTATTTGCTTTGTTATTGATTCCTTCATTGGAGTTGTTCATTGGCAGGCACTTTGTCTTTGTTATTTCACATTGCAGTCCTGATGGAAGACAAACTGGAGCTTCCACAGCAACAGCCATCTCAATGAGTTTTACTTTTGTAAAATAGGTGACTTTAACATAGCACATTAAATCCTTGGAGCTGGAGCTCATGTAATACATCCTATTTGTCAGTCTGTCAAGAGGTCTTGACTTATGTAGTATTTGTAACTAGCTATCCACCTTTTCCCTTTCTGCTGTCTGATTGTTTGTGGTTAAGGGCCTTCATGGTATGTCATGGTTAGGCATTTTTTTTGAAGTCTAATCATGATTTTTGCTGTAGAGAGGATCATGCCTGTCCATATTTCTTGGTTCCTTCATGTGCATTACATTAATCAGAGGAACTAGTTATAGTGGATAGTGTATCTTGATTTTTTCCTCCACTTAATTACTTGGCCAAAATGGTCATGTGGGCCATAGCACTTTCTAAATGATTCTGGACACAGGGGTTTTGCCATGGTGATTGTTGCTTTCAAATGCAGGTATGTTTGCAATGAACTTACTCCCAAGCTTGGAGCCCCTGAGAAAAGTTGTCCACATTTTTCTTTCAATTCAATTGACCAAAGTTTGAGTACTCAATATTTTTGGTTTGGTAGCCATGCACTACACATCTTGGGCAGGGAACTCAATAGTTCATAGGAACTTGTCTTGGTTCTGGGGAATGAACTTTTTCTTCACTTGGGCTGGCTTATTAATGGTCCAAATTGGTCTATTGCTGCATGTTATTGAATATTTTGAAATCTTTTCTCAGCTGGAGGTTTCTTATTGATTTCTTGGTGTTATTCAAGTAATTGGGCTGCAGGAGAGTTGGAGATTCAGAGCATTAGCAGGTGGAAGAGACAAGAATTTTACCGTATGATCTGGAGGTAAGTCTCAATGTGACCACATTGAAGCTCTGGAGTTCTCTTTGCTTTCTTTGGCAAAACTCACACAACACCCTGTGTTTGTGAGGTGTAGTCTGTTGCAGGCTGCTGATGTTCTGCCAGCTGAGAAAGAAAGGACTTTTCATCAAAAGATAGTATAAGAATGCTTTGGTCATCCTTTAGATGTCCATTTATTCAAATGTGTTGAACTCAATGCCTTTTATTTGTACAAAACTTGAAAGGTCTCTGTCTTTATTCTCCAATGCTTTGAAAAGCTATATGAGCTCTTGGAGCTGCAGCCAGGCATATCTGAATTAAATCTGTAGCTCCACCTGAATGCTGCTCTATACTTACAATGCCAAAAAAGTTATTTGCAGCAAGTTTTCTTTTGCTGTACCAAAGTTGAAATCTTTATTTTCTATTCTCCAACATGAAGTCAAGCTTGGGGAAGCAGGTTAAACTATATGGCATGTCTGTAGTATGGCTGGAAAGTTCTATGGGTTCTTTACGAGGGCTTGGTGGTTCATGTTAATGTTTTTTCAGTTGCATTATGTTAGCTACTAACATAGTGTGATTGACAAAATGTGACTTAAAAGCCATCAAGATAGGTTGATGATCAATGGTATGACAAGAGATTCATGAATTTAGCTTTAGAATTATTATGAAATAGACAAAAGATAAAGCTTAAATAAAAGAACAGGTTGATCTTTTGTTCTAGTAATTGAGAATAATGGAATGACATATTGGGAAGCCTATGAGGGGTTGTGCTCATCCATCCGATAAATTGCTTCACAGTGTTCACTTCTCAATAGTGGCAACTTCTGGGATCTGAAGGAAAATAAAGAAACACAATAATTGTTCGGTTCTTTCTGTTTGAGTTGTGGTGTCTTTATTTGAAAGTGGTCTGAGCATTTATTGGTGTTGGGAATGTTAATTTGCTTTGGAATCCATGAGTTGCAGTTAACCCTCATCCCATTCTGGACAAATCTATATTCCAAGAACTCTGCTTTTGTGAATTAAGCTAAATAAGTTTCAGATGGATGCTGCCAACACAGGCATGCTCCAAGCCCCAAATACAAACAAGGAAATGTGTTTAGGGGTGAAACAATGTACATGTTGAGTGGTTATGGGAATTTACATGTATAACAGTTGAATGTCTATATACTGGGACCTAATGATTAGGAATGATACATTTTGGTTTAGAAAATGTCCCCTTTTTTTTATCAAACTTGTAATATGGTTCAAAAGATGTTAAAGGGATAAGGTAGTGGTCATGATGATACATGAGTTACTTAAAATGATATTAACCAAAAAACAAGGTTTAGTTATTAAGGTGAAGATGTGGGACAGTTTTTATATGGGCATGCCCTACTGAACTACAAAGCACAAGTATTAACTTGAATGTGATTCCAAACCCAAAGGTTCATAAAGTGAAAACTAGTTCTGAACATATGGGGAAATCCATTCCCATGCCAAACCTGGGAGTTAAATTTGGAACAAGTTTGTGAAACCCAGATCCAATCTGGAGAGTTGGCTGTTTAGGTTCAGCAAATAAGAGCCTACAATATGGGCTTGACACCAACAAGTGTATCCAGAGGGCTAAGAAACATCCCATTTTGATTGAATGTTGTGGTCATAAAAAAATCTTTGTGCTGTTTTGTGGACCACCATTCATGTGATAAATCAGACTTCAGGTTTTAGTTTTGTGCTTATCTCTTTAGGTGCCAATACACATAACATTTCTCCCTTGATACTCGGACTCTCTTACAGTGACAAACATCGACCACATCAATTTCTATTTGGGCCATGGAATAATCAGCCTGCTTGGAAATGTGGAATGTTTTATGTAGGGATAGAGGGTTTTTCTGCTAACAGAAACCTATGCCCTGAATTCCTTAGGGTTCTCTCTAGCACTTGTGATCTGGTGAGCTTGGTGTATTACTGCTTCAGTTAAGCCTTATGAGCCTGGTCTTATTCTTCTTGCTGCTGCTTTCTCTTTCTTTATTTTCCCCCACTTTTTTTAGCTAACTCTGGCGACAGGCTTACTCCCTAACTACCAGGGTAGTTCACTGTCCTCACAGAAAATAAGGAGAAGGGGGTCCAGTTGGGATTTGAACAGTCAGCTTAGCAGCCGAACCTCAGTCCCTAGGGTAGCTCACTGGTCATTATTCTTCTTGTGATTTTGGAGCTACAAGTCAAGTTATCTGCTATAATAATAGTTCTCTAAACCGGTACGTCAGTACCACAAATTGACGACGTAAGCATGCAGAACTGAAGTTTTCCAGACAAAAAACACCCAAAAGTCTTGACATATTTCAGGACCAAAGTTGCTGGCTTTGACATCCTGTTGGTTTTCAGGTCCCCCCAAGTTTCGAGGTTCTCTTGTGGTCTGGTTCCCAAGTAGAACCGAAACCTTCTGGGCTGCTTCTGGGAAACCTGACCTCGTGTCCATGATACCTGTTGTTTACCTGTCAGGTAGGAACTCTTGAAGAAACATAATGAATGGACATTTGTTTCATTCATCTGAACAGATTTTCGGAAAACCTGGCCAAAATAAATAAGTCAGAGCATGAACCTTATACATCAAAAGAATTCTTCCATTGCATAAGATGCCTCGCAAATATTCTGCCTGACAAGGGACCTACATATGCAAAGGAAAAAACCACTGCCCTTGCAATAGGACCTCAAAACATGGAAGAACCTCTAGGGCTGCCATTATCCCATACAAAAAAGTTCCCCCAGCTTTACTGGGAAACCCCTGTCGCCAGGGCAGTTACACTAGAATAAGGTGGTGTTGGCCACCTTTTTCAAAAGCTCTACTTGTCCGAAAAGCCCTGCTGTTGGATAAAATTGGTATTACACAATCTCCAATTTCCAGGCAGAGTGTGTCATATGGTATGACTCGTATTAATTAGTTGTGGGGACAGCCAAACTTTAGTTTTTTTCTTTTGTGATGGGCATCATTGATTGGCCCATCACCAAAAAACAAATTCAAGCTTTGAACATTCCCAGAATATATATGCCATGGTCTCATCCTTTTGGGTTGGTTATATGTAGATTACAAAAGTAGAACTCAGAGCAAAGGATATGGGATAAAGTGAGCTGCTATTGGGAACATGTTGGGGAAGACATTGGGGATTTGAGGAACATGTTGGGGGAATACATTCAGAACTTGGGATACATGTTGGGAACCCAGTGGGAACTTCATGGAAACACATTGGTAACAACAAACATGTAAAATATCTAACAGCCCTTCCCCAGCCTATCCCCACTCCCTTCAAAAACAATATTAGGCCCCTTGGGTGCATGCTGGCTCACCTCATTGGCTCCCAAAAATTTCTGTGCCTACCTCTGTTCTTTACCATTTTTGGCCCAGGCTAATGGTAAGGGCATGAATTGTGGGATGCATGCTTTTTGTTTTTCAATTTTGTGATATAACTGAAGTGGCCATCATCCATAAGATTATTTAGCCAAATTTGGCTACATATTAGATATGAAAGTAACAGAAAAATATCTATATTCTTGGCTACCTACTAGAACTTACCATAAAAATCTAGAATTTTGGAATTTTCTTTTCTTCAAAATTTGGCAAACTTGGGCCATTTTTTCCATGAAAGATCCTTCATATAGGTTGAAATCTTATTTTTCAAGTTAAAATTTGGTGAAATTTAATGAGAATTTCTTTTGGCAAAATGATGCAAGAGCCAATCATGCACACTTAGGTGAATGCTTATTTTTAAATACTTTTGAAACATCTTGGAATTTTTTTTAAGTTAAAAAAGTCATTATAAATTTCTTATGAATTAAAAGGATGTTGCATATATTATTATGCAAAGATATATTTAAAGAATCTACCCACAAATAGGATTTTTTTTAAAAAAAACTTTGATTATAATGCTTAATGAATTTTTTAAATATTCTATCTTCATTATATTCATTCCAAATCATACCACGTGTTTCCATAACATTTTATAAACAATGACATGGTAAAGACATTAAAACCTTGCAACATTAATATTTTAAAACATAAAAACTTTCTTGGAAGTGTCATCCTTATGGATTTTTTGTGTAGGAAAAAGGAAAAGGCTTGGAGACCATAAGAGATCTCAACACACTTCAAGAGGAGAGCAACAAGTTGGAGGTAAGAACTTAGAATTCAACCTTTTCTTTCATTTCAAGTCTTTATCTTTAAAAAATATCCAAGTTCAATCTTGGATTTGAGCTCAAGAAAAATTGAGCTCAAATCCAAGCTCAAGTTTAGATTTTAAGGTGATGGCGAATCTACCAAAAAGAAAGAAAAAAAGGAGTCAAGCTTGGGTCGGTTACAAAGATGGAGCCCGACCCAAGCTTGGCTCCATTTTCGGAAAAAAAAGTCAAGCTCAAGCTCAGCTCCGAATTCAAAGATGCTAAGCCCAAGTTTGGCATATTAAGTTTACTCCATCCGAGCTTCTTTCGATCCCGAGGGAAGTTTCACTGCATCAAAACAAAAGGAGCTAGTCTCCTTTTTCTTTGCTAATACTAAACTTCCTTTGGTAGCAACAAAAAAAGGGAGCATGGGCTCCTTTTGTTGTTGTTGCCGAACTTCCTTTGGAGGCAACAAAAAAAAGGAACCAAACTCTTTGTTTTGTACAACCAAACTTCCTTTGACATTGAGGGAAGTTTAAATGTAGCGAAAAAAGGAACCAAGCTTTTTTTTATGCCAAGAAAAGGTCGGATGGGGAAAAAAATAGAGTCGAACTTTAGTTCGACTCCAAAATGGAAGCCAAGCTAGAGGTCGGCTTTATTTTTTTTGCCCCATCCAAGCTTCTTCTGATGCCAAGAGAAGCTCGGATGGGGTAAAAAAAAATGCCAAGCTTGAACCTCGTTCCAAATTAGGAGCCAAAACTAAGCTCAACTTTTTTTGTTTTCACCATCCGATCATTTTTCGGCATCAAAAAAAGTTTGGATGGAGCAAACTTAATATTTGGAATCATGCCCAATCGTGACGTTTTTTTTTTTTCATCTAAATTTTTTTCAATGCTGAAAGAAGGTTGGTGTCACGACCTTAACCTTGAGTTCGGAACAAAGGCAAAGGCATGGAAAGGTGTGGGCCATGAATGCAACTCGTGAATCACATTTGCACTCCCGAGAGTGTGAGGGAATAAACCTATACCTCTCAACTAGACTCCCACTTTGGGAGTAGGAATCCCTATGGAATTTCGAATTTTTAAAAAAGTATTTCAAAGGTCAAACCTCATTGGATCAAAGTGTTCCTTATACCATTGAAAAGCTCTTCAAACATAGATGTCTAAAATGGGCTCCATATGACCCATTTGACTATTTAAAACATAAGTTATGGCCAAAAGAAAGGTCGGGAATCAAAGTGCCAATTTGACTCCCACCCATTAAAAATTAGGAATCGCCCTGAAATACACATGTGCAAGTGGCATGCCACATATCTTTGGAAAATTTTCAATGAAGGCTAAAACTTTTTTTAGATCTCACATCAATTAAAGGTTTTCACAAGAAGTTATGGCCCTCCAAAGTGCTAGGATTCCTTATTTTGGGAGTTTTGAGACTCCCAAGTTAGGAGTCCTGGGACAAAATAACATTTAGATGTAGCCCATGTGGCTAATTACAAAAAATACTATAAGGGGGAAGGTGGTGGCTTCCCCCAAGTTCAAACCATGGTGAATCTTGTGAGTCCGTCTATGCCCGTGGTTCGTCTATGCACCAAAAATGCTCCAACTACACACTAACCAACTTGTTGTTTGGTTTGTGTAGGTCCTTGTGAATAATTGACCCGATTTTCATTCATACAAGTCCCCATCTTGGAGCTCCAACACACCCCTCTACCCCTGAAGTGCTATGAACTAAATGTTACCTCCCTCCTCTAATGCCTTTGTGGAGGTTCCTTTGAGCTAGACTATGCGAACAATCGATGATGTGAGGAAAGAAAGAAGGGCTACTACCCCACATGTTCTTCCCACCCCTCCTCTTGGTGGAATTTGGAACACTGGACATGGATCATTCCAATTTTCTCCTTCCCGCCCAAGTTCGATTATTGTTATTTCAAACAAAGCTCTTGGCTTCCACCACATGGTCCCCCCATTCTCTTGACATTCCATTGTGGCAACTAAGATCTCATCCCAGGCCTAGCCCCCGAAGTATGAGACAATCTCTAAGTCCATTTAGAAGGTATGCTTACATTACATTCTCTTTCCCTTTACAACATAATTATAACAGATTTTCCTAGATGCATTAATTTTTTTCTTCTTTCTATGTAAATGAACCCTAGTGGCAAGGTTTAGCTTGTCTTCATAAATGTTCTAAGAAACGTCCCTATTCCTCTTATGTCCAGGAACCCAAATGATATGCTTACATGGAACAAGAAGGTTGATGAATACATTGTTGGAGTCTTTGACTTTGCCTAGGTTTTCTTAACCTCTGATGGGGTTATCTTGTTATTTCACCTAGATGACTTCAAAGTTTTGAAGGAGGTCAAGTCTTATCTAAAGAGTTCTGGCTTCTAGATATGGATGAAGTGTGTTGTGGTGAACTCATTGCCACTAATGAGCAATGAAGACCCATCTCTCAAGTTTCCATCTCCATCCACTAAGCTCTATTCATATTTATTTCTTCTCAACTTCAGTTGAAATCTATTTTTAATGTTGCAAATTCTCCTTAGTCGTGCAACTCTTCTTACTAGGGTTCCTAATGTGAACTCTTTAGGCATTGAGAAATTTGTCTTCTCTTCACCATTCGATGAATTCCTGAACAACTTTATTGCTATTTGAAATGAAGATGTGTTGTATAATTGGAAGAATAGGGCCTATATCAATATGTATATCTATATCTATATTAAGGCCATCAAACCTTTCAAGGCTACAAAGGAAATGCATCCTTCTATTATTTAGGCCTTGATTAATGTCTACTCCAAGACAAGAACCTCTATTGCAAATTTATCTACATCCATAGGTATGTGTTTCTTCTCAAAAAATTCATTCACAATCTTTGCATCAAAAAAAAATTCTGACCATCTTTCACCTTACAAGCAACACAATTAGGGCCTGCCAAAGCCTTGGGTGCCACATCTTGGTTTTAGAGTTGGATATGGAGGTTTTTATAGAGGTGTTGGAGCCTTTTGTTGAAGTGGCCACGCCCGAGCCTAATGTCGAACATATTCATAGCTTTGATATTGACTCTCTTGTCAAAAAATGCTCCAGGAGGTTGCTTGATTGTGAATAAGTTGTCCACTTACATCACTATTATACATTCTTTAAGTTTTTTCTATTGTATGCTTCACCTTTTCCTTTCTCTTTATTTGCAAAATGTTGTTTCTAGAAAGGAACTTCCTTTCATTTGGGGAGGATGGGATGCTTTAGAATCTTACCATTTCTTTTTTTGCTACCATCATATGCCAAGGCTCAAGCCCTAGCTTTGGAATATTTAGCTTCACCTCCTTCATGGATTGTTTCCCAAGGTTACCATCTAGGAATTAAAGCTTTCATTAATGATGAAACATTAGAAAATGTTTAGGATTTGTTTTTGAACTTGGGGTAAATCATTGGGTTTTTGAACATGTTGGGTGGAACGTTCTATGATGTTTTTATGTTTCGTCTTAGACTTTTTTTTTATGTTTGCTTTCACTCAAAACTCCTTTTAAGTCACCTTCTTGGAACACTTGTAGTGTCTATGTTGAAGCTTGTACATACCACAATGTTGGAAAAACCTTTGTTAAACAAGATTAATAGTATAATGTTATTTGTTGGAATGCCCTCTCCAATTTGAATCCTAGTTCTAGGATTAGTTGTATGTTCTATGCATGCAATTCCATGTTTTCTAGGTGTTCTTTTTTTTTGCATAGGTTTCCACATTAAATAATCTGGGTTGTAAGAATGACCTCTACTTTGTAATGATTGAAGCACACATTAAGGAAAATCCAAAGTTTCATAAATTGTCCCCACATAAAATAATTTTTTCTCTGAAAGTATATTTAAAACTTATTACTTCTTTGGAAAATAATTTAATATATCATTGCTTTGAAAATGATCTCAAATTTTATATGATTCTTGGGAAATGTTCAATCAAGCCATCCTTTTCATTTGTGACATTCTGCAAGAGAATTGGGTTCTTTACAATTGGAATTCCATATTAACTTATACACATTATATGGATGCCAAATAAAGTTTATATGTTTTATTCATTTTTTCAATGTTGCATTTATGTTTGAAAATATATCTATCCATAGTTCCAATGTACATGTTTTTTGGAAACATATTTCAAATTATAGAATTAATTTTTAGAAATAACTTATGTTGTTGTCACTTATATCAAAATGGTTTTATTTAAATCTAATCAAGCTTTTTAGTTTTATCAATTTAACAACTTGACATACAAATGTATATAATTATTCATATTGTTAATATTTCTAACGATTGTTGTGCCCTATAGTGGGGAATTATACCTAACAATACCTAAACAATATCTAAATGATATATAGCAATACATAACAATTTCCAATAAAGTTTGTGGCTACTTGATAATGAATTTCAAATTTAAATAATGAATAACCACATTAGGAAATGGAATTTTATTTTATATATTTATTGGTATTTAAATCAATCTTGTGTGGAATTTGTTCTCCATTTATGAATGTAATTTTCATTATATTTGAAGCCATTTCCCAATTGTCTTGTTTTTAAATGGCCATAAATATTTCAATTGTCCTTCTACATCCTACATTGCGTTAGCATTCAACATATGCCTATGGCATCTACTGTCAACTATTTTATCTAAAGTATGTTTCATACATGGAATAGAATTTCCATCCAACTCAATCCAAATACAAATTTCCAAGATTGTAATGGGAAAAAAAAAATTCAATTTCTAGTTGGATTTGTTAGTTCATTTGATTTTCTTGTAAATTACTTTCCTATGGTTCTCTTTTGGTTGCAGTTGTTCAAGTAATCATAACTTTCATTTGTCAACTCCTGAATGAAAATTTAAAATGCATTACTTGTCAAGCAGCCATGATCAAAAAACAAAACACACAGAGACAAATACACATCATGCACCATTTTGTCTCTTTCATTTCAACAAGGTTGTTTCATTTTAAGGTCTTGCAAATGACACTCTTATGGTTCTCTAATACTTTCTCATGGTTTTGAGATGTCATTGATGTGAATGGCTTCATCTATGGTAATATTGTGGAGAACCTTCAACACTTGGACCTGGTTCGCCATTCATTCCCTTGAATGATTCTACCACACTTCCAGTGTTCCAATGTCATCGTCACTCCAAGATCCTTGCATTCTTGGTGGAGTTTGAAGGTCTGCTCTCACCAATGGCACCATTGCATTTGTCCCCCTACAATAAACAAGTGTTGGTGATTCAAACTCATCTTCCTCTGGGTCGCTTTGGTTCTTTGACCACTTTTTGTTGATGAAAGAATACTTATTTGGAAACACAAACCCAATAGATAATTGGACTGCCTAAACAATCGAGTTCTGTAGTTCCGATTTGTCAAGTGTGTTGGCCATGGATTATCTCTTGGAGGTTGTAGTAAATTGATCAAAAAGTCTTCATCAAACATCCAAATCATTGTTGCATAGATTTTGTAGTCCTACAAATTGTTCTTTGTTACCCAATATCCAACTTGTACTCGGTATTCTGCATAGATGGACTTCATTTCTTTCTTCCCAACAACAAGGTACAAGTCTAAGTCTTGAGGAGTTCGACAAGCCATGTTTGTTGTCTTTTTCAAAATGGAGCAAAGTAATTGAAAGTGGAGAAATTGTGTAGAAAACTCACGACACCACAAAACAATAACTGATAATTATGTCCATGAAAATTCTTAGATTAAATACCCACCTTTCTAATAATTAGAACATGGTTTGCATTGCATTATAATAATATCTTAACATGTGTAACAACGGCCACAAATTTGTTGCATTTAATGACAACGACAATTAGATTTTATATGGAGAGTGGCATTGCTAGGTTGCAAATAAATATCCATAACAATGTATTTGTTAATTTTTTGCGTTCTCTTCTTACATTCCTATAGTAATGCCCTTATTTACCTAACCGTTTGTAGTATACATTTATAAACTATGCACCAATTTCTCAATGTGTTTTCAGAATAGCTACTTCACAATAATGTTGTTAGAATAATTAAAATATCTTTTGTTAGAAGATTTTTGTATTGTATAAATAATTATTGTATTTGACCACCTATGTTTGCTGACAAGTTCATGTTATAGCATTGTTTAATTTGTCTCCCATTACAACAATTAGTATGGCAATGACCACAAATGATGTGGTAGTGCAAAATATGTTTCTATTGATAGATAATATTTTGTCACATAAGACATGTATGAAACCAAGGGATAGGATTCTTAATAAAGGTGCCGAAAACATTTTTTCTTTTTCAACACATGGTGCACCAACCTTGGTAGATTTTTATACTTATGTTGAATTGAACAAAGACACTATTGTTGAATGTCCACATGAATTAATGGCATATAAAATAATAAAAGTGGAATAAATGCAATGTTGTGGTAAATGTAGAAAGGATTTAACTAGGTAGTAAGGGTGGAGTAAATGCAACTTCAAGTATAAATTGGGAAAATTAATAGTAGAGGGGAAAAAATGCAATTTGATTTGTTGCCAACGTTCATTTGAAAGTCCATCCTTTTTTAATCATCCATTTTTGCATCCAAGAAAATCATTCATCCATGACATGTGATAAAATATTTTTCCACATCACCAAATATTCCATCCTATGTGTCAAAGAATATTTCGTTGATGTCAACAAGATATTCTTGAAAGGATTCCGTTGGGCTCACTTGTTTATGTTCACATGCTCATCATTCACACGCTCATGAAATAACATCCTTGCAATTCTTATTGCAATATCACCAACTTTTGTAGCTATTGGATTAAACCTTATTATTATGATGCTTGCAAATCTTGTAACCCTCAAAACAATTATCCTTGTATTTGGTTTTGCTGGAAATTCCACTTCATCAAAAGTAGAAACCTTGGATTAGATTCTTATGCTCATGGCTCATCATTGACATCATTAGTCAATCTTGTCAATACATTTCATGCAAAAAAATCATTATCTTCCTTTCACCATCGGACTAAATAGGTTAGAACCTTGAGTGGCATATGACTATTCATTTGCACTCTCTAGTTACCATTTAAGTCCTTAATTTGACTTTACACAGAGTCTCCAATTGATGAGTTTGGATGTACCTCCACTTGCTTCTACCTTTAGAATTTTTTCTCCCTCCTAGAACTTCTCAACTCCTAGTATGAAAAATCTAATAAAACAATCTAAAAAAGTATATCTTTTGGGTATCCAAATATCCCCAAACCTGGGTATTTCACCTTTCTTTTCAAATCTTGAAAGAGCAACACTAGGGGATGTAGGAAGTGAAAAATAACCTACACTGGAATTGTGCAACTCTATTCCACTCTCTAATTCCATCACATATTTTGATCCATACTTGTGCCTGCGTATCAAACCCTCTATGATTGATTTTGACTGCAAGATCTCCAACCAATGCTTCCCTTGGATCTTTCCCCATAATGTTCACCACCCCAAAGCCATGTAACCACAATATCATAGGTCATAAAGATGGATTTTGATCTATGCCTAGGTTGTCAAACTTATGGATAACTTGTTGCTCAAATAGTTCTTGTGTAGTCAAATCTTGATCATGATCACTAGTATTGGAATCTAACATCTTATCTACATATTAAGAACCTACAACTATCTAACATAAACTTCTACACTCATCATCCTAGTTTGACCGACATGCTCTAATACCAAAAAGGGGTGCATACAAGTCTATATGCACATTATCACAATAGAGTAATGCTTAAATGCATCAATACAACAAACCTTGAAAACACACAACTAATGTAATAGCATTGCATCTATTTATAACCTAGTGACAAAATGACTTTATGGACCTTGATGAATTGGCTCACTCTGGATTTCCTCTCTTTGTGGACTATCATGGCCTTATATTGGGGTATCCTGATAACAAACAAATTTTGCACATAGTCTTCCCAAAATCCCAATAATCCCAATAGAGACATTGGTTTGGAGATGGTAAAAATATGGACAATCAATGTTTATAGTGGTCTCTTCATATTTTCCTAAGAATTTCCCACTACAGAGAACTTTTTCAAAGCTCCCAAACGTTTAGGAGTTTTTTCCAAGTCCCAACATAATTTTCAAGCAAGTTCAACTTGAATAGGAACCCCACTAAGGCCGGTCCAAATAACCCCCTTGAACCTCTCATCACCTCCATCTTAAAAACTTTATTGACACCTTAACTCCTAAGGCTCTATTCATCAGCTTTAGCACAATGGAAATCCTAAAGCAAACATGAATAACCTAGTTAAAATCATAAGCTTCAAGCATTCCTCTTAAAAACTTCCATACAATAAAACGAAATTGAGGTGAATTTGAGTTGAAAAACTAAAGTGCTTAACTATTATCGTCGTCAGATATTTATTTCCTTTCCCCACCAAGTGCATCCTTCTTCCATTTAGCAACTTTCCATCATCTTCATCACACAACCAAGGAAAATCTAGGAAACAACACTCCACCACCAACTTCTAATATGGGCACTGACATTCCATGAAGAACATACCAAATTCCATAACTTGCAAACAACAAAAACAGAAGAAAATAACAAAGATATCAAGAAGGAGAATGCAGCTCCTCTAAAGTTCATGATCATGAATTGTTCCCTCTCTTAGCGTTTTTTGCCAATACATCCATCAACATAGTAAATCATTCATTAGGGCAATCTCACCCCACTTCATTTGGTTAAGGCTTAGTCATCCAAAAAATTTGTTGACACAAATCCTAATCACACCACTTGAAATTTTTAGAGAAGAAATGTGGGTATATGCAACCATCCTATTTGCAATCACATACAACTATGTGTTGTTTGCAACTATTTTCGCAATTACTTACCAATTTCATCAAATTTGGGGTGGATTTGCAAATATACTGCAACTTATGTGCAACTACTATCTTCTTCATCCTCCTATGTGAATGCTTCTAGGATTATATTCATCCATGAATAAGCATCCGTGACCCATTAATACATGTGCAACCAAAAATGAATCATAAATTGATGTACAATGTGTATTAGGACATGATAAACATACATATTTGGGGTTATACAACTAAAAAGTCTACTTGTACTACAATAAATATGTATTATGAATATTATCAACATATTTGTAAGGTTTAATATAATGTTTTTGTGAAAATTACATTAAAGGTATATTAAAGGTGTAAAAAAATGATTTAAAATTATATAAATATATATATATGAATAATTATGATTCAACTAATTAATATTGAATAATTATTTCATTAATATTAACTGGTTTTTAATAGTTGATAATTCATAATTAATAGTTAATATTTAAAACATTGGGAATTAAATATTAATAAAATTCAAAAATATGAATATTACATAACTATTCATCTAATATTAATTAATTCATACCTACTTGAATTTTAATTTTAATTATTGTTCGTCTGATATTTAATACTTAATTCGATAATTTAGAATTAAATATTATTTAAATTTTAAACTGTTAATATTAACCCATTATTCATTTCATATTATTAACCAATAAAAATTTAGAATGTAGTGTTCAATTAGTTTTTATTAATAATTAATTACTTAGTTATTGAGATTAGATACTAATTAATAAATAAGCATTATAATTAATTGATTCATGTTCCACGTTAAATAAGTTATAATTATTCAAAAATTAATTAGTTATTAAGATTAAATTTTATTTAATAAACTACAAGTGGTTATTGATTGATTGATGTTAAATATTAAATAAATTATAAATATGAATTATTTATTTAGTCATTAAAATTAAATACTACTTAATAAACTAAAACTAACTATTAATCGATTGATATTACATATTAAATAAATTACAATATTAATTAATTAGATATTAATGAACTAATTATTTTATTAACTAATTAGGAATTAAATATAATTAAATAATAACTAATTGAATTTTAATATTCAGATATTTTAATTAATAAACTAAAACTAGTTATTAATCAATTGATAGTACATATTATATATTAAATAGAATATAAATAGAATATAAATATTTTCATTAATTAATAACTATAAATAGTTAATTAATCAATTAGTTATTTATCAATGTATTTTTGATATGAAATAATTATTTATTTCATTTTAAATATTTTATTAATGATTAAATGACTATTAATTGATACTTGATTGTTCATATTAATTAATTAATTAATACTAAATTTTAATTAATGTTTACAATTATGACATATTATAATTATTAAGTAGATAGGAAGTTAGTGAATTAGTTAATTAATTAGTGAAATAACTAGTTAATGAGTGAGTTATTTACTTATGGAGTTGACACAATTGAAAAGGAAATCAAATTGTATGGGATAAAAAATCTAGTCACAACCTAGTTGCAAACTATTTGCAACTAAATTTTTTATCCCATATTGTTTGGCTTCCCATTGAAATGTGTCAACTATATAAGTAGATTCATTATAAACATTGAGATACAAAAGATTGGCCAAATGGGATGAGCCAATTGAAAAAGTTTAATCCTAATTTGGTTAAATCTAAAATAAATTAAATTAAATTAAAAAATGTCCTACCTACCTACCTACTTCAACCTACTTACCTACCTACTTAGGCCTACTTCTACCTACCCACCTATTTTTATTTTAAATGTTTCAAAAATCATAAATGTTGCCACATAACACAAAACTATTTGTCCACATGTATGAGTCAAAAACCTTAAAAAAAATGGTTGTGATAAAAATTTTGGTAATAAATTTGATTTATTTAATATTCTTTAAATTTTCCATTTGGCAACATGACATTGGTCATTAGTTACATGATAGTTGCATGTGTTACATGGTCAACAAATGAAAAATACAATCAACTCAAATACATATTTCATCCATTGTCTATGTGATGACCTCATCATTTGCAACTAACGTCTTATGCAACTTGTCCCATGCAACTATAAATCATTTTAGTTGCAAATGTTATTTGCCAATAAAAATTAGTTGTAAACTATAGTAAAAAATATGCAAATTTCTTTTAATGTACCTTCAAAATAAATCTTCCTTCCACCAAAAGATTTGGCATTTCAATAACCATGTCCTCTATTCGCCCATCAAGGAAATGAACTTGTACTTCCATGTCATTTAGTGATGGAGGACAAGTTTGCCGCATCGAACAAATAGGGTTTTCACTTGTGGTTGCACCTTTGAACACACTATAACTCCAGCTCGCCCGTTGCCATCCTATCAATAGCCCAAATGGAAGAGCATTATATCCTTGTAGTATGAAATGACATTGCCACAAAGCTTACATTCCACCTTACCTTGCTTGTCTTCTGGCATCAAATACCATGGATTACACACATTCCACCTTCCCTCCGTCGAAAAAACACAAAAATAATAAGCTTGATTAATAAAATTAGGGTATTTAACAATAAGATCAACCTCCACCTTCAAGGCTACAATTGAAATTCAACACCAATTACAAATGAATATGACAATTTGAAACTTCAAACAACCATAAAGATTTCACCCCTCCTTCCCAAGGTATATATGACAATGGTTGCTTGTTAAATAACACAAGGCCCATACACTTCAAAGGAGACTAAGTTGAGATTGCAAGGTTTATTTTTTATTATGAGGTAGCAGCAAATTTTGTCGCCAAATCAATGGTGAAGATAATCCACCGTTAATCAAATGATTGAATTCTAGAGTGAAAACTTTCGATTACCTTACTTATGGGGATGAAAAGCTTTCCATTGCCACAAGATTTGTGATAGAAAGCTATCAATAGCCATAGGATTGGTGACAAAACACTTTTGATCATCGTAGGTCATCCTATGGTGACCAAAAGTTTTCGGTCGCCACACGAATGGCAACCAAAAAAATTTAATTACTAATTTTACAATGACAAAAAAAATTTAGCCACTAATCTTGTAACAACCAAATCCATTTTCAATTGCCATATGTAATGGGGGCAACCCAAGTGTAAAAAAAAACAAATCTTGCATCAGTCATGACTAAAACATCAATCAAAATAGATGTCAACATGATGTTTGATGCAAAATGGTCACATCGTGTCAATTTTGATAACCTTGTTTATGACATGACTTGACATGACTTGACATCATGTGATATCTATGCATGAGATTCAAAAAAGTTTCATTTCCACTTTCTTGCATTTATGTGACCAACTACATGTGTTAAAGAACTATTGTTTTGTTTATTCATCGATAGTTCACCCAAGTTGATAGAGGCCACATGCACACAAGAAATGCTCCAAGTCAAGCATAAACAAATGGCCAAAGATGTCAATGCATAAGAAATGAAAAGCTCAATTACCTTTATAGTACAAACGCAACATTTTCCCCCTAATTTGCATTCAAAGTTTTGAAATCAAAAATAATGTTTGGTCCAAAAGTTGTGTACCTTTTGATTATTTGTGGGGTTGATGTTGAAAAGTCTCCAAGCACAAAAAAATTACTAATTACATTAGAACAACACATTATTGAAAAAAGAAAACCAATTTCTAAAAAATGGTTTGAATTTTTTGATGTCTTTATTAGAAAAAATCATGTCACATGAAAATGAATGTTTATTCACCAATGACAATGACACAACTAATAAGGTAAATTAAAGCAATGCCCAACATAGGTATTTGGTCAAAATTGTAAATAATAATAATAATAATAGATAAATTGAATTTTTGGGTTGAAGAATAAAATATTTTTTATTGATTCCAATGATTATGATAATTACAAAGTTGAAATCTCTATTACAAAAAACTAAGGCTTAGTTCTCTTCTTCACTGAAAAGGCACATGGATGAGTGCAAACGAACACAACTTTTGAAAACCTTGAACAAATGGCAACAAATTCCTTTGTAATGTGAATAAAAGGTGTCCATCTCTATGTTGTCCCATGCTAAAAATGCCCTAGCAAAATATAATTCTTTAATTATGAGGATGAACACCATAGAGATCACAAAATCTAATCATGAATACTTGTGGATGGAAAAATAGCCATGGGCCTTAATTGCATCATGCCATTCTAGAACCAATGTAAGAGTTCCTTTTTTTTAAAAAGTTGTGACACTTTTGTTTGTGATTTTGTGAGGATTATGAAGATATATTATGTTAAATTTTACACACCTTATAATACAATGTAGAAAAGAAATAGATGATGAGTGTTTTAAAGCTTATAGTGATATATTTGATTCCAACATTGACAATTTCTTACATCCTTGTTAAACCATTTTAGTGGATTATTGAACCAATCACTAACATTCATGAAAATATTTTTAAATGTTATTTTATGAATAAAAAATACCATTAAGTCCAATCAATGTGCTTGAAGCACTATAGGTTCTAACCATGCACACATGTGATAATGGTTCACTATTGCCAAAAAGGTGAAGTTAAATATCATGTTCACATGCAACTTTTAACCTCATTCAAAAGTTTTGGAGATTCATTATGAGAAGTTGTGTTCACAAAAACTTTGTTACCTTGCAACTAGAGTTTGGAAATACTAATCTACAATTACATTACAATTATCCCATGGAAATACAGGGAATTAAAAAATAAAATGCCATGTTAGAAATTTATGGAATTTTATTGTAGTTGCATATTAATCACAAGATGGACCCTTATATGGATGAATATATGCATTGTACATATGGTTTTTGTCAACCATGTTTGACTTTGACAACAAGTTATACAACATTAATTCACATATGACAACTACAAATACAACTGAAATAAATGAACATTCATTAACAATTTTTTGCAAGTACTTTACAACTACTATATTAAATCTTTGTGCAACTATCCAACTATCAGCTACAATAATAGTACTATAATTATTTAGTTATCATATAATTAGATATGGATACAAAAATATTATTATTATATTACATTAATAATTCGCATTAATATTAATTTTAATATAATAATAATAATAATAATAATAATAATAATAATAATAACTATTATGAATTAAAATATTTAATAAACCAAAAAATATATATTATGTTATGGTGAATTGTCCATCACCAATTGTTGGTCGATGATTGAGCAATTTTAAATCTTTTTTGCTTTTTGTATATTTTTCATGATGTAAACATCATAGGAATGCCAAGGTAAGTTCTATATTCTATGTTTAAAATCCAAAGGTAAAATAACAACATAAAAGAGCCATGAAGGAAACAAATGTGTTGAATTGTAAAGTGTGAATTAGGCCACTGACCCCATTTACTTTTGACAATCATATCTTCTTCATTTGGTGTCATTTTTGAGCAATTTAAATGGTTGTGGGTCTACCAAGTCAAAAGTTAAAAAAACCTTTTACATTTGAAAGGCAAAAGGGCAATGTCTTAGGTTTAAGCTCTCTAAAAGCTTAAGTGTTCATTCACCAACCTATCTTGTAATAATTACAAGTAAATTACAACTAAAATGTAACTAATTTTTTATCACATATTGTATGTCCTACCTTTCAAGTTTGCAAATTACATAATTAAGTCATTAGAAGAAATCTTGTTCATTTCATTATAAGAAAATCATGTCCTTTACAACTTGTCTTATGCAACTAAAAAATATCCTTTGCAACTAGAATTAGTTGCAAAGGACATGATTTCTCATAGTAATTTTGACCTTTTGATTATGATTATAGATGTAAATAAAGTTCAAATCAATTACTTTTACAACTACTATTAAATTATTTTTGCATTTCATTTTAGTCATAAATGTTTATAGTCATACATGTGACGATTATAATCACATATGCAACTACATTGTTCACATAACCAAAATTAAGTAAAAAATGTGATTATAGGTTGAAATTACTATATGTTTGCATGGAAAAGTAAAAGAAGACACACATTTATCATCCATTTTTTTCTCTAGATGCATTGACAAATGAAAATGTAGATGTTTTTACAACTATTTTAATAACTATACCATTTGTACATTAATGACCAAACCATATGTGGTAGAGTCATCATTATTTCAATTCTTTATAATCAACTTGTGTATAAACATATATTGACACTAGCAATACAAGGTATGCATATTACCATCTGAAGGAGTTAAAATCATGGTGTCTTAATGACATTAAAACAACTATAATTGACATGACATGAAACATATAAGCCAAGAACCTTTAAGTTTACAAAAAACATTATTCAAAGTTAACATGCAAATGTATCAAATTAAAAATTTGCAAATCCACATTTCACTCTTAAAAGACAATTGTTTATTCTAGAAAGCTTAACATACCAATGATGAAATGACATGTTGGCCAACCCATTATATAGGTAGTATTTATAACCTATCATAGCCTAGTTTACTAAACTTAATTAGTTTAAACTAGTTAGGCTATGTAATGTAAACCTAGCTAGGCTAAGTAGGTAAGTAGGTAATAAGTAGGATACATAGCATTCCAAGTTATTTTAGATTGTTTTATCCTATTTTATTTTACATTATTATACCTTGAAATAAAATATTTTGTAATGACTGAAAATGACCTAGATGGAATAATTTAGAATGATCTAAAATAATTTAGGGTGGAATAATTTAGAATAGTTGAAAATAACCTAGCATAATTGAAAATAGCCTATGGTATAATAGTTTGAAATATCTTAGGGTGGAATAACTTAGAATAATCAAGATAGCCTAAGGTGAATAACTTATAATAGTTTAAATTAATTTAGGTTAGAATAACTTATAATAACCAAGAATATCCTAAGGTGGAAAAGCCTATAATAGCCAAAAATAGCCTAGGCTAAAATAGGCTAAAATAACCCAGGGTGGAATATTTAAAAATAGTTGGAAATAATCTAAGATAAAGGTAATTAATTAATTAGGTAAATGAGGTAATTAATTAATTAAATAGGCTAAGTTGTAGAGTAGGTAGGTTAAATAACATGTATTTTATTGTGTGAATATGTAACAAAGGATGTGATAGTGTTATAACATAATGTTGTGATGTTTTCCTTTCATTAGGATTTATCCCATATCTTTTGTCTATAGTTCAATCTTTTAAAATATACACCAAGGCAAATTAACTATGGTATGCACTATAAACATTCAAAGTGCATGTGCGATTTGGGACAAGCCAATAAAAAAGGCTTATACCAACAAAATAAATCTAGGATCCTACCTACCTATCTACCAAGCTAATTTAAGCTAGGTTACTTATTCTAGGTTAGCTTAGCCTAGCCTAACTTAACTTAACTTAGTTTAACCTAAACTACCTCATCACTAAATTAACCTACTTGCCTTAACCTAGACTAGATAATTGTCATGATGGAAGACCCCCCCCCCCCCTTCATCACAAATGCCATGTGGGTACATCATCACCATCCACATGTTCCTATTGGCACCATATGTGACTACAAATGCAATCATATACATAATTGCAAACCTTGATAATCCCATCATCTTAGAACTAACCAATGCCATGTTAGATGGATGGTCATCCAAAGCAACGGATAAAAATTTCATATAGTTGCAAGAAGTATGTGACTACAAGTACAATTGGGTGCCACATGGCATTTTTTACAATTACGTGTCTTTTATGACTTGTCCAAGGTGACTACTCACTGTAATAGTCATAAATGTCATTTATGACCAACAAATTATCTTTTACAACTAAAAGTGTGATCATAAATTTGCAAATGTTTTTTAATGAATGCACTAAGAATATTAGAAAACAAGTTACATTTGGAATAAGCCAAGAAGAAAAAAATTAGCCCTAAAAGTTAAATCCAAAATAAAATAGGATTATCCCAAATTATCTACCAATTTAGCTTAAGCTAATTTAAGTACCCTAACTTAGGTTTAATTATTTATTTACTTAGCCTTGGAAAAGTAGGTAGTAATGCCTACCTACCTATTGACCTAAATGCCACTCGTCAACATCTTATCAACCCTAAGTTGGATGATCTAAATTAAATTAGTAAAAATATTAAATATCAAAATAAACTTAGAATTGCTACATGTCTATTGATGATATGTCAACACATCATCGTTATCACATCAGCACATTATTGCATATGTGGTTATAATGTAATGCCACAATAGTTATAATGATCTCATTGCAACATAATTGCATAAATTGCATATGTATATGGTTCCTATATGGTGAGTTGTGTCCATTGCAATTCTTGCAACTTGTCCAATGTCACTCACGTTGTAGAAATACATTGAGTTGCAAATGGTTGTTACAACTTGAAAACCAATTTGCAAGCCTAGTTACAAAACACCCTATTTTTTTTCTATCTACAAATTGATATGTGTTATTAGGACCATTTGCATCTCCCCATGATTATGCCAAAACCTAATTTTTATATATACACAATCAACTAAATTTGTAGTCATTTTGGACAAAAATTAGTAATCAATGTAAACACCTTGATTTTATCACCATTTGTTTCCAAGGTTTTACAAGTGCAAATTGTCATTAGTGATTATGACTTCCATGATTGTAGTTAATGTGGATGTAGTCATGGAGGACATATGTACCCTAGCTACTTAGCATAATTAGTTGTTAGCTTAATCTAGCTTGCCTACCTACCTACTTAGATACCTATTTATTAACCTAGTTTAGTCTAGTTTTTAAATTCAATCTTAATAACCTAGTTAAAAACATAGCCTAGCTTCAACAACCTAAAAACTTAGCTTAAGCAACACAAGTTAGGTTAAATCCTAGGCTAAGCTAAGCTAGATAGCTTATGCAATTTAGGCTATCTATTAGAAACTTAACATAAGCTAGGCTAATTAAGTAGCCTATGCAATCTAAGCTATTTATTAAAAATTTAACATAGGCTAGGTAGTTTAGTTAAGCATGCATATACATGTAGGTTGCAAGTATGAATACTTGAACCCCTCACCTTCACATCAAAAGCTCACGTCCTTAACCATTGCATTGCATGTCATCATATTATTATGAACAATTTCTTAAAACCTTGTTAGCCTACCTACCTACCCACCCTAGCTATTAAACCTAACTACACATCTTTCAAAATGAATATTAGTCATATAATTAGAACCATAATCCCTTAATCTTAATTAGATTTCATGTTTAAAGTCACATAGATGGCACAAGGGCACATTGCCCATATGATTACATGACTAAGTCAAACTTCCTTTTCAAGATACTTGGAAGGGGGTCACCCTTTCTATATTTTATAGAATGCTTAAACTGAAAGGCATTTTTTGGTATCCTATGAAACAATAGAATATTGAAAGAATATTTTATTAAAATCGAAATATTTTAAACATATTTTCATAATCAACTCTAAACACTGAATTTACATTAAATTAAATTATTATTATTCTTTTTAATGAATTAGTTGCACACCCTAAATTGTTTTGCTTTCCATTTGCAAAAATGAATGTGTCAACTTGCAAATTGTTTTGGCAAATTTTCACCACATGGTGACAATTGTTTTTTAATGTGATTCATGAAAATGATTTTTATGGAAAAAATGCTCCAAAGTCATTAAATTTAGATTTTTTTTTTGAAATCACCATATTTAGATAATAGGTTACCAAGTTATAGTAAAATATTTCTTAATTAAAAATAAATAAAATTTGACCTATAAAAAAAATTGGTTAATTTCTATTGGGATGATCACCAATTTGACCCCTCCCTCCCATCCCTCTCACCCTCCCCAATTTCCAATCAAGATCATTACACACAAGCCCTTGAGCCTCCATTGGACGTGAATCTCATGACCAAGATATGATCCAAGATATCTCCTTTAATGTTGTGTTATATCAATGACTATTTGAGTAGGTACATAAAATTGGTGGACCTATGTATCCAATGATGACCTATTACAAAGTGTGGAGGATGACCAATTCTTTATGAGCTTGTTTTTCGTGAAATTAAACTTGAAGAAACAAGTTGATTACTTATTTTGATTTTGTTGTTAAGATGTTTGCATAGATATGAATGCATACATTTCCATTTGTAGATGCCATCAACAAGTGACGAGGTAGGAACGTGAAGTACATGTTGTGGAAGCATAACTTAACAAATTACAGTGTTGAATATGTACTTTGAGGTGCCATTTTGAACTAATCAAGTTTGTTAAATGGAATTTGCATGCAAGGAAGTATGAAATCATTGAAGTTTTCTAAAACCCCTTGTTAAAATCAACAAGTAATGTTTTTGTTTTGTGGCCAAGTACGAATGAATTGAAGTTGTTAACCCCATATTGGTTTCATTTTCTCCTATAGATTGTTGTGTTTTGTAACTTCAAGTTGTTTGTGTTTTCTTGAAATGCATTCTATTCAAACCCATGTTTTGATTTTTGCATGTAAGGACTTGAACTAACTAGTTATGACTCTAGGGAAGGTTTCAATGGGTTTTGGTTTTGCAAATCTAACCTAGGCAAAAATGAACAAGATTTGTGAATCAGAAATCCATCCCCTCTAAGCCTTATTCATGAATCTCAAAGTCTAATGCATCTTAGGATGGGTTACATTATGATAGTTCAACCTGAGTTATCTTTTATGACCATGCATTCTTGAACACTTTGCATGCAAGTTTGGGGGCTAATGAATATAAGTTGATGGAATGTGAAGGTTTGGACTAATTGCAATAGCTTGTCACCAAATTATATACATGAATGTTGAAATCCTCAAAATGTAATGTGATCAATTTATTTCATACTTGTCATATTCATGTATCGTGATTATATTTGATCATATATTTGCCTTTGATGCCATAATCTTAATCTACATTTAATAAATGTTGCCAATGTGCCATACCTCATACCATGGTTGGTTGCCAACAATGTTTCCAATTGGGCACATCCTTAGTCACACAAAACACGAAAATTACATTTTTAAAGAAGCATGATAAAGTAAGGCTCCTTATTGAGGGCATTATGGTTGTTTGTTCCCTACCCTCAACAGGGATCCTTACTCTTCATAAAAATTTATCGAAACTCTAGTAAAAAGTTTTAAAGTCCAATTGTCAAGGGGCCATATGAGTATAATACCCCCCAAATTTGCAACTTATGAGTGTAATGTAGCCTAATGGCAATGCTCAACATGGAATAAAATTGTGCCCCCACAATTGGCCTATAGAACTAGGAACATGTTTAAACTTTGGACACAATGGGCGGGATAATGTCCATTAATAGGTTCACTGTCATGGCTGGTTGGAACTTGGAAGTGACGTCATTAGATAATTCCAATGATGAGAAATTTCAAGGAAGTGATATACGAGAGATTTTACATTATTTTTCATATGATTGTTCTTGGACAATTGATTTTGCATAATCTTTTGTATGGTCATCCTTAGACAATTCCAGAGGCAACTACCTCATTTCCAAGCTTACCTGCCCCCAGGGACTAGTACTGAAGAGAGCCCACAAGAGTGACAACACTCCAATCAATAGTCTTCTTAGGTGCAATCGTCTGTCAAAGCAAAGTAGTTCCAGTTCAGCTATTAAGGTAGTTTCTTGAAATTTCTGCTGCCCTTCCTGGCAAGTGGTAGTGGTTTTTTTTCGTAACTTGTAAAGAGTTGCAAAGACATGATAAATTTAACCACAGAAAATGGATTTCAATAGGCCAGTGGATTGCATGGCATAGCACCCACCCCTAAGAAAGGTACAAGTATCTGAAAGAGTTGCTAAAAGTAAATGGCCAAAGAGGATGCTTGCCAACATTTTCTTTGTCCAGCTATGGATGGGTGAACTTAGCTGGTATCTCCCATGTGTAAGAGTCTCCAGTGGTGAATGAATATCACCCACTGAGGCTGTGGTGAGAAAACCAGAGTCTCTTTAGACTTCATGTTTGCCATTTCTTCCCATCTTTTTGTTCTTTGTTTAGTTGTCAGGCGTTCGAAAGTTCACCTTGTTGGTTGTTGGCAACTCCTATGTCAACTTAAGAAAAAAGTCCCTCCTTGCCCTTTGACAATGATCCCAATGTTACAAATAATACCAATATGTGACGTTATAAGTTATATAAGCAGGGGAATGCCAGTTTTTTTTCTTTTGCATAGAATCCGACCATGCTGCATGGCCAATTCTGTACACAGAATTACTCTTTTTCAATCCTTACTTTTAATTCCAGGGAAATATGCTCCGATTTTGCAAAGTGTATCGTCATCTGGACGACCAAATGAAAGACCCAAATGGCAGGATTAATTTTTAATTTTTTTCGCCAGCCGTAAATGACCCGTTGTCTAGAACTTAAAAGGCTGGTGCGCATTTCAAATTTCAACCCTTGTAGCTTGCTTTGTGTAACACCAACTGGAACTCCCTAGTAAACTGACATCACGAGTGACGAATAGTTAGCGTTACCTACTCCAGTGAAGCCAAAGCCGCTGGTGAAAAGAGATGTTACCGATGCGTCGTCATAACTATGTCAGCATTTCTGGTCAGTTTTTTATTGGCTTAGTTTTGATATCTCCTCTTTGAGGGAACAGTGTTTCAGCTACTGTTTGGGCGAATATCTTCCATCAATTAATCACAAACCTATTCCTACACTTGTGTGTAGCGGGTGGGGGGTGGGCATACAAATGATTTGATCATTTAGCTCAAGGCAATGTTTATGTTTTCCAGCCTTCTTTTTCCCCAGTCTTTTTAAGTAGACTACATAGCTACTTATACCACTACATTTCTGACATGGGGCAGCCATGTGTGGGTTAAGGGGTGAATAACCAGTTATTTGGGTTGGGACGGAGGGGAAAGGTGGGGTGGAGGATTAGCCACTAAGGTAATTCACTTTCGCAATGAGACTAATTGTTTGTTTCTCAAACATCCCCGACACTAATTGTTTGTTTCTCAAACATCCCCACCACCAATCACGTGTGTGGTTCGATATAAAATTCATTTTACGAGGGACAACATAAAAATTCATCCCGTCTTCCCATGTCATAGGGTGTAAGCATGTTAAAGTAGGTCAATTTATGATCTTTGTTTTTGGTTTTTTTTAGTGAAAATAATCATAAAGTAGATTTGAAGATAAAAAAGTTTGAAATATTTTTTAGTTTAATGATCAATACGAGGATGTTCTTTGATTTTAATGTATTATTATGTTTTATGTTTTTAATATGTATTTAAGTAGATTTTTGAAAATGCAAATAGGTGTTTTAAATTGGTTTCAAGTATATGAATATAAGATTTTAATTTATTTTTTTGGTAACTTCAAATTGATGGTACATTAAAATGTATTAATCACTTTTTTTTTACATAATAAGAATCATATTTTTCTAAACTCCTAATTTAAAGTAAATTGTAGCATGTTTTACCTAACTAATTTAAAACTTACTTTTTACATTTTTTTTTACATTAAAGTAAACTTGGTATCCAACTTATTATAAACTTAATAAAGTGCATTGATGATTTCACAATGATACTTGAAAAGGTTTTGATTTTTTTTAACCTTTATATAAAAAATAAAGTATTGCAATGTCAAGGGATTTTTTTGGGCTTATTTTTGCATGCTTTCTCCCCATAGGATTTTAAGGGCTTGAACAACCTTAGGAATTCAATTAGCTTGTACCTTCTAGATGATATTTGGGGCTATGCATGAGTAAAATGGATACACACCAAGACCAAGTGTGAGAAAGTTGCACCATGAGATTAGTATTATGTCCAACATAATGTAGATCCCCAATATGAAAGGTGCATCTTTCTTTCAATTGCTTAATAATACCAAATTTAAATCCTTGAAAAATCATCAAACCACCTATACCAAAAACATGCATATTAACTTCAAACCCAATTTTTGTTTAGAAAGGCCACCATGATACAATAACAAGGCATCCACAATCAACTTGTTAAGGTTATTTGCAAAAGTGTCACATTTCACAACTTGATACAAGTTGTAAAATGCATATCCATTTTCAATCTTCTACCACAAACACATGCACATTTACCCAACTTTGGCAATCTATTGTTATGATTGCATCACAACTCACAATAATAAACCAGGCCTTTTACACCACCACATTTCCATCAATAATTAACATATTTTCCAACACCTCCAACACCCCCTTTATACATATATAGTACCTCAAACCTTAAACATTCAATTGGTGGGTTTCGTGTAATGAAACAAAGCCAAAGTTTCATGGTGCATTCAAACCAAAACATGTATCAAATGGGGAAGGAAAAAAATGTTTATGCATAAAGTTGATTGGTGATTTCAATGAAGGCATGGGCACCCTTACACACATAAAGCTCTTAAATGGCAAAACAATGACAAAATGAAAATGATGAACAACAAAACTCTAAAATTTAAAATTGATAATGCAATGAAATAAATGCAGTGTGAAAATTGACAAAGTGTTGTGAACTCTAAAATGCCACTAAAACAATGCACATTGCAAAAAACTTAAAATAAGGCAATGCATAAACAATAACTTTTCAAATTTGCACATAACCAAGAGCGAATTGAAAGTAAAATCCACTTATCACTTTTTTATTTGGTATTAGGGGTTGATAAGTATATAGATGCTTAGGTCAATTCATTACATAAAAAATGACATATCTAATTACATGTCAAAACTTAGGCTAGTTAGGCTAACCTATGCTACTTAAGTTAGGTGGTGTAACCTACTGAACCTAAGTCACCTACATAAAAAACATGGGCTAAGTAGGAGCCTAGGTGACATAGCCTAGACATTTTAAATAAGATTAACCACATAAAGTACCTAGCTTATACTAAGGTAAATAAGTTACAAAAATAAAGATTTGAACCTCTCACCTCCACATTGAGAGACAAGTCCTTACCATTACATCAATTTTTTTAATGTAACATAAAATGGAACCACATTTTCATAAACATTTTTTTTAAGCCTCCTAACTAAAATTTGAAGTTTGTTTATAAGTCCTTTTAGTGCTAAAAAACACGCATTACAGTGCTTAATGAGTGTTTTTGAAAGCTTATTATTGATTGAATATTTTTCAAACTGATTCACATGTACCAATGATATATTATGAACCTTACTATATTAAAAATCTTGTACTTTCAAGACCAAATTAAATTATCACTTTTAAACATGAAAAACTAAGCATTTGTTACATTTGTTATGACTCTTGTTAATGTGATTGCACATAAATGCAATGGCATGTCAAGACCTCTTAGTCCTAATCACATTTGAAAATTGTTCAAAAACTTGTGTTTGTTCTAATCCACTATTGATTAAACAAATAAAAATGAGGACTACTTGAGGCCCTCCCAGGAATCAAAGGCATTTTAAAAAGTGAAGAAACTTGTTCCTTTTGTGTTCATAAATAAAGGAACCCCAAGTGTTACTTTCTTAAAACTTTGTCCTTGACCACTTATTTGGAATATTAAAATTTAATGTTTTGTAAATCCAAATGAAGTTTCAAATTTTAAATGACATGGGTAATCTTGGATATGAAATTTGAAATGAAAAGTTTTCCATAAGTGAGTCCTACGTTGTCCTAAAGTTGAATGGGTTTAAAACATTTAGGGTGTGACATTCTTCATGGTACCACCCAAGGATGGGTTTGCATTTACACAAGGATTTTTTTTCATGTGATTTTTAACTTAAAACCTTTTTCATACTAACATATATATCCACAATGAATATAAAATCTTTAAAATTTAACATTTTTGTTGAAGAAAAATGATAATGTTTTTAATAACACCAATGGAATAGAACTTTTTTTTCCAATTTTACAATGAGGTTGAAAGGTGGGTGCAAATTTTTTAAGGTATACCAAAATCTTGTCATAGCATCACCCTTTTTTTCTTTTTTTTTAAACCTAGTCCTTTTTTACCATGTAAATACACATTTGTGGATGATTATGATGAAATTTAGGTAAAAAAGGATTGCAATAAGAACTAGGCCTTCTTCGTCTTGTGTGATACTCCTTAAAAGATCTTCACCTAGGTATATTATCATCCATTTTTTCCATTAGGGTAGGATCCATGTATACAAAAAATTAAGGTTTAGTGTTTAGGCCAAGGTCTAAGACCCCTTATGACACACCTTCATGGTGGTAAGAAACATGTATATATATTTTTTTATTTTTAAAAATGATGAAATTTTTTAATATATTGAAGTTTAAAATTATAAGGCCAAACCCAATGGAACTTTTCCACTATTTATTATACCTTTAATTTTCCAATTGGATATTGTTAAAATGCACAAAATTCTTTTCAAATAGGGGATTGATAAAATCCACAAATAATATTGTAGCCAAAAGAAGGATTAATGAAATCCAACCTTCAACAAGTGGAAATCTTAAATGTTGTCTCTATTAAATTCCATAGTAAAGTTCCATAGTAAAGTTGTTTTACTACAAAACATTAGAATGATTGTTGTCACACATATTTCCATACAAGACCAAAAACAAATCTTGCACTAACATTCCTCCTTAATTTTCACCATGCAGAATTTTAGGTTCTTTTAGTTATAGGTAGGGTTACATTATAGGTTACATTTGGGTAATAGATATGTTTTATGGGTATAGTTTTGATTTATCCTAAATGTGTTGCCACATTAACATGAGCCACAAGATGTGTAACCAATGTTTGGTTGGTTGTAAGGTTGTTGCCGCATTCATCATCATCTTCGGAATGTGCAGAAGGGAAGGCATATAATGTGAAGATCTAATTTATGTAGATAATAATTCAAGATATATATACAATTGAAACATTTGCAGTTCATTTTTTGCACAGAAGCAGACGATGTTAACATGCAAGAGAGCAGATAGGACTAAGAGCTCATCAATAGATCCAATGTGCATTGAAGAAGTAGAGGAAGATGAAGCTGAGGAACATTGTTTTGTGATGACACAAATAGTGTAAAAGGATGCAAGGGAAGAGAATGTTGTTCCAAAGGAAGAACAACTATTCATAGAAGTGCAGTTGAATGTACAACAAACCACAGAGGTGTAAACAAGGGCAGAAACACAATGAAGGTTGATGGAGATGGAGTAGCATGAAGTGGAAGTGGTAGCAAAAAAAAGATGTGCAATCTTGGACAGAGCTACACTTCTAGAGAAAGGTATTAAAATTCCAGATCCTAAGCATTTCATGTGGACACATATGAAACAAAACTATGATAAACATATAGAACAAATGGAGAACTAGAAGGATATTGCTACAAAAGAAAACTAAGCTTCTAAAGCAGGGCTTGTGCCTTTGTTTCTTATGGGGTGGGAAACACCAATGCCCAATGTAATGTTGGAATTTATAAACACATTCTTGATCAAAGGTGCAGATATCTATTGTGGGCATAAGGATAAGGTGTATCTAATTAGCAAACAACTAATTGTAGATGTTTTTGGAGTGTGTGCGAAAGGGTATGTAGAAGAATTAAAAGGACAGGTTAGTAAGTCATTAGCAGTTCAAGCATATAAAATTGTAGACTTGCACCTATAAATTCTTCTATAGATCAATGGAATGCAAAGAGTCTAGGTCTGCCATACTCTATCAAATATCCTGCCATTATATTTGTCATTTATCAGAGGGACAAGGTACAATATTTTAACAACAAAAATGCTATTACATTGGTGAGAATAGAAAAGGGGCAACAAGTAGATTGGGCACATATTATATTCAATAGTCTGTGTAGTGAGCTGGATAACTGGTATAAGTATGTTGAGAAGAATAAGGGGGATAAGAAAGATATTTGTCAATTTGCCTTAATATTGGCAAAAATCTTTCAATATCAATTTGTGCATCAAAAGGACAATCCATAGAAACCATCGGCAAGGTTAAAAGAACTAGGGAGAGATGTAGACACCATTAGAGAACAAAAAGAAAAGTTGTAGCAGACTTTCCAAGAAGTGCTCTCAAGATAAATAACAAAATTAAGGAAGGAGGAGCCTTAGGTTCAAAAGTGAAGAGGGAATAGGAGAGCACAAATTTGAAGGCACAGAAAATGATGAGGGGCAAAGTGGAACCATCTATAATACAAATAATGGTAAGGGCAATGCCACTAGTGGTACAAGCAATTAAACAGATTACAACAGTACCACATATGACATTTCCATAAGAGAGACAACTAAAGGAATAGAGGTAAGAGATACCACAGATGACATCGCCACAAGAGAGACAACTATGGGAGTAGAGTCAGGGAGTTAAGAGGGGACATGACATAAGGTTTCAAGAGGGTGAAGAGCATTTGCACTTTAAAGGGGATGTATGTGAAAATTGGATGGAGACCACAAGTCCAAAACATTTAGTACATTTACAACAACATTTGCAGTAGCAACAATAGAAGACACAAGAAGGTCTACAAGTTACTGAATTGTAGATGGAGAGAATGGTGACACAACCTGCTTTTGAAGAGTTTAGACAAGTAGAACTACATGTACCACCTAGTAGGCCAAAATCTCCAGAAGGATTCCCATTTGAATTTGAATTGGGGAGAAGAATGGTATAGGAGCTAGGATCATTTGTAGAAGGATCCAAAGATCTTACAACACAAACAAGTACACCAAAGTCTATGGAGGAGGTAGCCACAAAAGTAATGAAAGTAGATAAAGCAACTGAGTTATTGTAGAGCATGGCAATTGTGAGTTAGAATATGGGGAATTTGACTCTAGAAGTAAAACTATGAAGAATAGATTAGGTATGAGGGAGAAGGAGAAGGTAGGGTTATAGGAGGAATTGGATAAAGGGAGAAAATTCCAAAAAAGGTATAAGCATAATGTGGAAATATGGAGGAAGAATAGGGTAGAGGCTAAACAAAAAAATAAAATACTCAATAAATAAACTACTGGATGAAAATGAGGAGCTCAAGGGTAACATAGCACGGCTGAAGTTGCAGGATGAAGAACTATAGGATTTAAAGCAAAAGGCTAAAATCTAACTAGGACACCATAGAGAGGAAGTGGATAAAAGCACTATTTCTTCATAAGAAATAGTAGGAGGCTTTGGATAGTCAGGTGAAAGCACTGACTAAAGAAAAGAAGGAGAAGGAGAATGTTCTAACAAATTTGGAATTGATAAATCTGAAGAATGTATCTCCATTGTAGTTTGAGGAGCTTAAAAGAAAGACAATAAAGGCATATAAAAAGTAGTTCATGAAAGACAAGAAGGAGTATTAGATAACTTTATAGCACCTGCAAGCATAGTTGAAGAGGGCACAAGAACAGAGGTCTAGCTGGTATCAAGAAAACACTAGAGGATTGTGAATAGATGTTGTAGTACTATACATTGATGAAGATGAAAAACAAGATGGACTCTGAAGTAAAATTTGAAGAATGGTGGGAGGATGTAGAGGAATATTTTACAAAGGAGTTAGAGAAGAATCTAGCTCAGAATAGAGCTGATGAAATTTTTTTGAAGTACAAGTTGGAAGCTTATCAAAAGAATTTTCTAGATTTCATTTGTGGCAATCCAACAAGTACAAAGGTATTGGGTCAAGATAAAGAGAGAAGCAGGGCCTAGTGGGACAACCTAATAGGAAGAAGTACAGATTAAAAAATTGTAGGACCTCAAAAATGGAGCAATTCAGGAGGAAGAGGTATAGCCAGAGATACCACAAGACCTTAGAGGAGGGGGTTATGTAGAAATAGAACCAAAAGGAATTCAGGAACATGAAAAGGTGGAAGTTTTTCTAGCACCAGAAGAAGAGATATCCAAGATACAACATCTGGACATCAAACCACAAATTGAATTAATGAGGGAAGAGATCAGAATTGCAAAGTAAAACATAGATATAGAACCACTGGTTTTTGTGTAGATTAGGGTTACAACATTGTGGTAGGGGAAATAGATGTTTACAAGGATATAAAATACTATCATTTCATTTATATCATTTTACAAGGATTTCGAGGATGGAATCCAAAGTACAGAGGGGGTAATGTTAAGGGGGTAAGTTGAGTATGTGATTTAGGATGAACAAGTTAGTTAAAATAGGGACTAATCAAAGAATTTTGTTAATCTGAATTTTGAATTATTGTTATTTTGGATCATAATGATGTGATTTGGGATGGTTCGAAAGGGGAAAGTTCTGGAGATGAAAAGGGGAGAAGAAGATGAAAAGGAGTTTTTTTTAGAGAAGAATAGGAAAAGCTTAAGGTACTTGTGGTAAAAAACCATAGACTCTATTTTGATATAACATAGATTTGAAGTGTTGTTTTGGGATTTTCTTCAACAAAACATGGGATTATGCTATAGTTTGGATTCATGTTTTTAGTAACACAAAGAAGCATAAACTTCTACAATGAATTCCATGTTCATCTTTTGTGTGAATTTCATGTAGTGTTAGATTATGATGAAATGAATTGTAATCTTGTTTGTAGAGTCTTTTATAATGTATTCTAAAGTGAAAATTTTGGTTATATGCAATAATCATGAATCTGATGTTGGAATGAATGATAATGTTAAGTTTGTTGAGACTTAAGATAGAAATAGTGAACATAGGCATGTGAAATGCAATTTCGTTGTTATAATAGTGTGAAATATTTTGTAAGAATTTAAATTTCATTTCTACCAATAAACAATTGCACAAATGTCAACAAAGGCATCAAAAGAGCAATAACAGATTATGTATACAACAAAAAATCAGATAGTGCTTCAATCTAAAATATAAGCAGAACACATTGTAGAATAGATAGAGCACATTATTGTATAAACATATTAGGTTTTTTGAATCACAGGATCAAAAACAACAAAACAATGCTTTATTGACACACTTTTAATCAAAAAATCCAAGACATAATTTAAAGTACGGGTGGGGTAACATTAAAGGAATAGTTAATTGTGTTAATTATTAGTTACCATATTTATATTTACTTAATTACTGGTTTAGAAATTACTAGCTAGATTATATAGGTTTTTATCATCATTTGAATTTGAATAGAACATAGGACTATTTTTTTTAATTATATCTTTTGGAGAAGAGAAAGCATAGTTATGACATTCTTGGTGCGAGAATGTTATGGAAGCCCAAAGAAGCAAGAATTTTAAAGAATTTTATAGATCAACCAGTGTAATTTGGTAAACATTCGCGGGTAAAGAATGTTATGA
>Ga0116231_10001114_pt1 | contig 53502 bp, 47 predicted proteins | sample S1TSphgellanicum_2_FD_89695 | JGI IMG/M metagenome (GOLD analysis project Ga0116231, IMG submission 89695) | Host-associated microbial communities from peat moss isolated from Minnesota, USA - S1T2_Fd - Sphagnum magellanicum MG | ecosystem: Host-associated > Plants > Peat moss > Unclassified...
CAATAGAATAGTCACCAATAGCCATTAATAGAATAACCACCAATGGCCACCAATAGAATAGTCACCAGTAGCCATTAATAGAATAACCATTAATAACCATTAATAGAATAACTACTAATAGCCATTAATAGAATATACACCAATAATCATTAATAGAATAACCACTAATAGCCATTAATAACCACCAATAAAATAACCATTGATAGCACCAATAGAATAGGTATTAATAGCCATTAATAACCACCAATAGCTTAATAAAAAAATAATCATAACCATATATTAGAATTGTTTAGGATTGCCAAAAATAATATAGGGTGAAATAATTTATAATAAACAAAATTAACTTAAGGTGAAATAACTTTCAATAGCCAAAAATAACCAATAATAGCTTCACATAATAAAAAATAACTTAAAATGAAATAATTTAGAATAGTGATAAATAACATAAAATAATTTTTTTTTACAATAGCCAAAAATAACCAAAAGTAATTAAGAATAACCATAAATAATTGTAAATAATGTAGGGTGAAATAATTTAAATTGATGAAAAATAGTCATATAATAATTTAAAGTAATTTAACATAGGTAGTATTATTATATTAACAAAAAACTTATCTATTTATTAAAAAGAAAAATTTCAAAAGACTAGTCATTGAAATGTTATTGACTAATGATATTCAATTTTTTTTTTTGTTCAAATGATTTTACATTTTAAAAAGGAAATAAATGTAATTATGTACATTATTGAATTTTTTTAAAAAAATCGAATAATTTTATTTGAACAAAATCTCAATAAGATATGAATTTTCAAAGTTTATGTTTTTGAAATGTTAAAATAAAGTATTTGATAAATATAATGTGATGTAACATATTATCACAATAAGTGGGGTGGCTTGATGGTAGGGGTGATTGCTTCCATTCGAAAGGTCAAAGGATCAAACCCCATACGTGGTGTTGTGTGTGGTCAATGATGGTAAGTTGATTGAATATTTTCCTATTTAGTTCTTTAAAGTAGGTGACTAGGTTGATTATGTGACTTACTTACATAGGTTAGGTTTTTAACCTAGCCTAGGTAATGACATGTGTTAATAAATCATAAGTTGAAAATCATGAAATTATCAATGATATTATATATTAAATAATTTAATTTTAATTGATTTTCTATACTGGCTACTTAATGAATTAAAAAGTGAATGACTTGGTAAATTTGTATTGCACTTGAAAATAACCTTGTTTCATTAGGTATTAAATAAACAATTCATTGTCCATAGCAACTGGTCCCCATTCATTAGGGGGTTAACAAATTTCACCAAGTAAAAATGTCCAAATTCATTCAAAATTTAGTGAAACTTAGAGTGAATTAAAACACATTTTGATGAAATGCCAATGTTACCAACTTATGTCCCCCTATTTTAGTGACCTTTAAGATAATCTCATGTACGAGATGACAAAGAATTGATGAATAAGAAAGCAAAAAAAAAGAAAACTATGAACATGGTTATTCCCCAATTGCAAATATCAATATAATTATGTGATTTAATTCCCATTTGCTGAAATGATGAAGGATAGAAACGATGAGTTGTGGCATATGAAATTATCTATTTATTTGACAATTTGAAAACCATCCAACAAACTATTTTGAAGATGATTTTACTAATGAAACACACTAAAGTTTTTTCACATAGCTCTTGTGAAAGTCTTGTCCATATGTTCTAGGCTATGTGAATTTAGGAGTTTATTACAAATTTAGTGAGATGTTGAATATTGGATATTGTGTTGTTAAACCTTTTCTTTTTATGTCCTTTGGAGTTCCTAGCACATTGATCCAACATCAACTACTTGCCTCCAAATTTTTTTTTGTTTCAAACCTTGTCTTCTATTAAAAAAATAATAAGTGTTTTTTTAATTCAAACTTTCATGTTTTCTATACTTGTTTAGTATTTCCCTTTTTCTATTTTGAGTCCTTGAAATATTTTTGTGTGTGATATGTTTGCAAGTCATATGTTTCTATTTAGTGGTTGCAACCTTTTTTTCTTTAAAGGGTTCACTCAGGGTTTGAAATTTAACGGAAAGGCTTAATGAAAGATGAATTTAGCTAGGTTGGGTTTGAGATATCAAATGCATACTTTAAAACATAATCTTTATTTGTCCTGAAGTTTATTGCTCAAGCCAAGCTACTTGGATATATATAGCTCTTTCATAACCAACTTTGTGATAAACATTAGGATTATTGTCTCCAACTAAAGCTATTACATTGCATGCTTTATAACCAAATTTTATTTGAAAACAATTTAATCTCTATAGTCATTTGACTAATATCTTTAACCATGTGTTGCAAACTAAAGTTGCTGTAACATATGTTTTCTAGTTGGAAACACTACTGCATTGCAAACACAATAGCCATTCATTCAAAAATCAAAATCTCAACGACAACAAATTGCAAGACAAATGTGAGAGATGGCACTTCAATTCAGAATTACATGACACAAACTTAAAGACCTGGGTTCCTGACTTCAACATTTGATATTATGGTTTAGGCAAGGGGATCATCACTACATACCAGGCACACACATGAATGCAACAACACTTATCACAAATATGCTCCAAAGTACAGGGTCACAACATTAGAGCATCACATGATTTCTTCATGTGCCAAACCATGGTGACAAATGTGGAGGATCCAGCATGCCATGATTTACTTAAAGTTCATGTCCAATATCCTCTGGTAGAATCAGAAGTGTGAATCCCCACCACTCAGCAATAACACTTTCAAAGATCAAATTACTTGAAAAAGGGTGTGCCCTCAGTTTAGTTTAGTGCCTCTTCCATTGAAGAGCCTTCATTACAGCTCTTGAATACCTTAGAAAGCAAGCAAAAAGGGTGCACTTGTCAACAAGCTCCTGAACTAGCAGATAAAACTCACTGATAGAATTGGGGTGCTGCTGAAGTTGAGTGACTGAAGGCTTCGTGCCCGGTTATTTGTTTTTTCACACAATTTTGAGAACCGTGATTATATATCAACACGGTTTTGATATACAACAGTGGTTCTCAAAACATTAGAGAAAACATATAAATGAATAAACTGCCTCTGAAACTGCCAGTCCTGAACTGGTTCTCTCATGAAACCGATGGATCGATGAGGAGTTTGGAGATAACCTGACCTGATGGTTCTTTGAATCTGATTCTTTTTTCAAAACAGGGAACAGACGGTTCTCTGAAACTGAAATATTCAAACAAAGGTTATGAACAAAATCAAATACCCATCCAACAATGGTACTAGACAGGGGGGAGCTGCTAATGGATGGATAGACAGGTACAAGCACCAGCAGCTGAGCTGAGTGTGAAAACAACACAGCCTCCTGTTTGTTATCTCTGGGTTTGAGAACAACATTATTGTGATATTACAAGAAAGGGTCAGGTGAAAAGTGCAAAGTTGGGTGGCCAAGTTCGAAAAAGAACAGCATTGGGTCCAGCTAAAGTGCAAATGAGCTACACTTTTCTAGCACACTCAGCAACGACTCATGTGTCTTTCTTTTCTGGCTTTTAGGTTAAATGATGTGATCTCATCTTGTAGGCTGAAAAGCTCATCTCTTCTGTCATGTGCTGGTCTACGACTTTCTAATGCCCAGTCATTCAACTCCTTATTGAGCTAAGACTTAGACCCTTTTCTTTCTGTTATCATCCCCCCCATTTCCTCCTGTCAAATTTGTGTTTCTCTTGCCAATGAAGTTTTTGCCAGGATTGCCTACATCAATTTACCCACTCAAGATTGGCCTCCTAATCCAGTCCTCACCACCTAATTATCAGGTTAACCCAAGAACCCAACTTTATTGGGGGAACTCTAGCTAGGTTAAGCACAGTGATCTTGTCCATCCCAAGAGAAAAAAACCTCCATCTTAAAAGGGTGACTTTAGCCAGTAGTGAGTGACCCAGCCTTTTTTTGCTGGCTCTTTATAGCCAAAAAGTTATATTCAAAATTAGAATTGCTAAAATCAAGTGGTTTAAAAGATTTTCAATAGCCAGAATTTGACCAAACTTTAAGGGCAATCACCAGATTTCAAAACATGCTTCAAGTAGTTAGCAAAAAATATAGACGGGTTTTTTTATAAAAATCACTTCCATATTTAGCTTGTAGCCAAATTTGGCTAAGTCTTTTTGTGGATCATTGCCACTTTGGCTACAGCACCAAATTGACAACACTGGACTGAACTGCTCAGTTGAAAAAATTCAATTGAAAATGTGGATCATTAACTAGCTTACGAATTAACTTTGTGCAAAATGATCAATTGCATGTGAGCAATGCTAGCCTAGTTCACACTTCAAAGACTTGTATCATGAATTTACCCATTTCAAGAATTTCCAGAAACCCTTGTTTTTTGTATTCAATAAGTTGAAAAAGAAGTGTGCAAGTATTCGATGCTGTTGCCTCAAAACTCAAAACCCCCAACAAAGAAACCAAACCAAACCAAACTTAACTTCCTTTCTTATTAATTGCTTTTGTGGACACCCTCATCAGAACATGTACTTAATAACTCTAGTTTTTAAACTTCGGGGGGACTTTTATCCTTCACCTTATCTGAAACTCCATTCAACTACAGTACTTACACACCCCCCCTCCCTTTCCTTCAAGTTGAGCTTATCCAAACTTGACTGAGTTGCAGTAGGAATTATGACATACATTCGTACATCTGCGTTTAGGGTTTGGGGAAGAATGGGGAGTAAGTTAGGCTAGACTCTAGAGCCCTACTGACCCACTTGAGAAAACAGATGATGTTGTGTGGTTGTTCACTTGCTACGAAATATGATCACAATAATGAAAGATAACATAAAGAGAGAGAAAGTGCTAATGCACACCAAAAAAAGGATGGATGAACATCTCCACCCACAGCAGTAAAGTAAAATGTCTGTACCATATAATTTGGATGAAGTATCAGAGTCAACTAGTTTGAAGCTCACCTTGGGCCTGCAAAGATGTACTAGATACAGAGCCCTCCAAGAGGACCCAGTTGAAAGGAAATGACTGTTTTGATTGGTCAATGATAATGATTGGCCTCAGTGATGAGATTTAAATATTGAAGTATAGGGATGGCTTTGGTGCATGTTGTGAATAATTGATTAATTAATTTTGAATATTCTATTTAAAATATATATTCTCATAATATTTCAAAAGATTTTTCATTTACTTCCCAAAAAAATTTCTTTGAAAAAAAATTAAAATTGAAAATTTCAGCATTTCTGAATATATATAGTTTGTGTGGAAGCCACCAAGGTACTATGGTAATCTCTTATTTGAGCATATTCACCCATATCCCTCATTTGGGCCTCCATCAAAGAGCAAATCTTCTCACACCCAATGTGTGGTTCTTTACATCCAAATTACCTATAGTTTAGAGGCTGTATACCTTGTTGTGGGTGGAGCTCCAAACCCTATTTTTCTTTGAGTTTTTAGGTGAAAGGTAAGCTACCTAAAGAGTGGATTGAAAGTATCCCCATAAAATCTCAATAGGTAAGCATATCTCCCCCGTACTAGTTGATCAGACATCATGCATGTACATTTTGAAGATGAATGATAACATACACCCCCCTTTGTAACATTCTTTGTATTGGGATGTTACCCAATACATTTTGGAGCAAAGTATTATTCCGAGTCTTTTCTTTTGGGAAATGATAGCATGTTAGGAGCATTCAAAGTGAGAAACACTCTGAACCCTCTTTAAAAGCATGTCCAAAACACCACCATGTTCAGACATAGTACACATACAGCTGCCAAAAGTTGGTCAATGTTGGTCGTGCGAGGTTTTCTAGTGGTCGCCACCAAGCTTATAAAGTAGTACTGCAAACGACCATGGTTGAGGTTTTCTAGTGGTCGACAACAAGCTTATAAAATAGTTCTGCAAACAACGATGGTTTAGGGTTAACGACAACATTGGAGCGATAATCCCCATTGAGGAGGCTCCAGACTTTGTCTAAAGACAAAAAGAAAGTGGCAAAGAAAATGATCTAAAGTGTTGTTCCACAACTTCTCCTTCTCAAACCACAAAAAATCTCCATTAATTTTTTTTTTTTTTTTTTCTTCTTTTTTTCAAGAAAAAAATTCCCCCCAAAAAAAAAGAAAAAACATTATAGAGAAAAATAAGCAAGTAGGTCTCCTTACATTTCATCTGCCAACAAATTTGAATAGGGAAGTGCCACCACCACACCTGAATTTGGACACTCTGAGAACAATGGGCCAACATTTTCAACATGCAGTTTTGAAAAGAACCTTATGTTGATGAAGGTGTACTTGATGATAAGAAAGGGGGGGGGGGAGTTCAGAGTAAATTGGGTATCTGATCCATGATCCTGGAACCCTAAATATGACCTAATGGAGGTCTGGACTCTGGAGTCTACCATAATAGAGCCAAAACCATTACATGTCCTAGTACTGTACTATTGATGGAGTGTTATTTTCAGATCCACAGCTTTGTGTCAGAAGTGGATAATGAGAGCATCTATTACTGAGAACTGGGTCAAGACTCAAAAAGTGTGGTGTTGCTTGATGACTTCTCTTTACTTCTCTATTCCCCAAAAAATAAAAAATAAAAATCTAGGCCAATAAAAATTATGTTTGGCCATGGAGAGGGGTGGTGGTGGTTCTTCTTCTTCTTCTTCTTCTTGTGGTAGGCTCAATGTACCTTGTGACAAGGTGAATGAATGTACCCAAACCCCTAATTTTCAAAAAAAGTCAAGTTTCTTTGGTAGAAAACTTAAGATTATCAAAGGTTTATATCCTAATGGTTTAGCAACTACTTTCTTTCATTTAGCAGCAAATGGGTGGGTGTCTAGTGGGTAGATTGTTTGTAAACATTGGATAAATGTATTTGGTTATGCCATGACCTTATAAGTTATAACCATTTATAACTTGCAATCCAATGGGTTCATGAAATATCAATCGACCGCATCTTATCTTATGCATGCATTGGGTGGGGGGATGGTTGGTAAACATAAAATAAATGTTTCCATTTTACTGTAATACCTTTGTGAGTAATTAAAGTTTTTTCAATAAATGTCATTTTCTTCAAACTCAACTGGTTGCAATGTCCCAAAGGTTTGAAAATTTGTTTGACATTTTATTTCCCACCTCAATTGTATGAATTTCAGAATAAATTTATATTGTCCAAGTGAAAAAATGATAAATATAGTCCAGAAGATGCCAGCATGGTAAAGGTACTACAGTATGTAATAATATACTCAATAGTGTGGCCCATGTAATTGCTTTGAAATGTGAAAAAGAAAAAGAAAAAGAAGAATACACACATATATATAATGACAAAAGTAATTCAAAATTCAATATCCCCCACACCTTAAGTCTAAAATTTACCTTCAAGAAATCCACTCATCAAGGGCTTTCCAATATCAAGTACTTTTACATGCACCTGGGCTTGTCAAATGCTATTGGGGTCAATACCTTGTTGACTTTTAAAATTGTAATGGAATGCAATCTAAGGTGCACTCCCTAGCTTTATGCATTTGAAAGTTTGAAAGGCATGCAAGAATTTCAAAATGAAAATAAAATGAAAATGTTAGCGAATGTTCACGGAAAAATTAAACCTACACAAACCAAACAACAATTTGATTAACACAATTTGAAACCAAGTGTTGTTAATATTTAGTTCTAGAAAATTCAAACTCTCACATTGCTTGTGTGTGAGGAAGCATCAATTTTTTATTTATATTAAAATGGTCAAAACTCTCAATGGAAAATGTTAGTCACTTTCAATATTTACGTTTCAAAAGTTTTCCAATGGTATATTGAAGGCCCAATTTCAAGCACTTTTGCCACTTGCACTTTTGTTCCAAATTTTCAAAAAAATTGTGAAAATATAACTCCCAAATGACAAGTTTTTTTCAATATTTAATAATTATTGGATTGTAGGTCTAAACATTCCACAACCACCTTAATGCACCCTTACTCATTGAAGGTTTTCCAATAGTACCAATGCATGATAGGGGTGCCATGGTTTGCGAAATTTCAACATGACAAACAAAACAAACAAATAACTTTCTTAAATAGATAGACTTATGTTGTAAAGGTTCATACTTGCAACACAATGGGTTTTTAAAATGTCAATCAACACCTCTTTATTTCATGTATACTAATGTGGCCTATGTTGACGGCCCAAGTTTGAACTCATTACCGTTACCCAACTAATTTCTCCTTCCAAAACCAATATTTCTAAATTATTTGAATTTTTAATTACAAATATTAATCAAAATTCAATATCCTTGACATGTTAAATTTTAAAATTACAAAATCACCTCCATAAAATCCTATCCATTGAGGAATTTTCAATAGTTTTGAAAGCATGTTGCAATTTCCCCAAATATTCCATTTTTTATTTTATCAAATTTTTAATGACAATATTGTTCAATGTTCAATAGATCTTGCATTGTATGTCTCAACTAGTGTTGGTAGGTTAATGTTCAAGTTTTAGGTTAGGTTTTGAGGTATCCAAATTGAAGGTTGAAAATTTTGAGGAAATCCAATTTGAATCTAAACCTTGAAATTGCTTCTTTTGGAAACTAGAACTAAAACTTGAATGCGAACAATCGTCCTTGTAAAATAGGTTTAGCCTCTTTGAAGGTAGAAGCACTAAGGTTTTTTAAAAGCGTATCCCCTTATCTTTTTAAAAGTGCATTTTCTTTTGGGCATCAATATCCCACTCCTCATGAATGTGGGTACATATTTATGTAGGTTATTAATTCTTGTTTATTATGATATAAATGGAACTGAATTGATTTAAAACCCAAATCGAATTCAAAAATCTTGGAAAGTTTATGGAATTAGAGGGTTTGTAAATCTAAAAATCATCCCTCAAGCCCACACCAAAGGTTCTATGAAAGAAAAATAAAACTAAAGACCAAAATTGCAGGTTCCTTTAAAAATAAAAAACCAAACAATATTAGTCTAAACACTACAAAACCACCTTGTGCACCTCTAATCATTATGGGCTTTTCAATGGTACCAAAAGCAATATGGGGGAGGGGGGGAGAGAGGTGTTGTGGTTGGGGAAATCTTGACATGACAAACAAACAAACTACTTCCTTGATAGATAGATGAAAGAATGAAGAACACCCTATTAATTATTTTCCTCCTTATTATTGCTGACAACCAATGTTGCCAACTAATATAATTGGATGCCTTTGTTTCCATGTGTTGATACATCCCATTTTGGGAATGTAAATAGTTTAGTTTTTTCTCTTTTGGTTCATCCAAATTATGAGTCCTAACAGAGGAGGGAAGGGGAGGGCACTCAAAAGTCAAAACCTAGTCTTAAGTACTTAATGCAAAACTTATTTCTAAATGTTCAAAGTCTTATTATGACTTTTGCAATGGTTTTTTTCCATTTGTGAAAAGAAAAGAAAAGAAAAGAAAAATATTGTCGTGATTAAAGGCAAGAATCACATCAATGCATGTTTTCCATGTTCAAGTTTATAATATTTTTTCCACGATTTGGGATTTTAACCTTAGTTTTTCCCAACTTAATCCAAGTCCAAGGGCTCTAAGATTTTAGATGAAATGACCTCTTTTTATCACTTCAACTTCATAAATCAAAATAAAAACCTATATAGCACATTCAATCAGATATCCATCACATACATGTATGTGATGGATATCAAAGGGCTCTAAGATGTTAGATGAAATGACCTCTTTTTATCATTTCAACTTCATAAACCCAAAAAGAAAACCCTACAAAACACACTGAATCAAATATCCATCACATACATGTATTGCACACTTAGATTCATAATGAACTAGAATCTTGTAAGAATAATTAATCCTTGACATAGTACTTATGGTTCTCCATGGATTTTTCATCAAAATGGCAGATTCTTGAACTTCCCACAATCCCATGTTCTTATAGTTTTTATTAAAATACTAAATGGATGCAAACCCATTATAATTTAACCCTTGTGGAAACCTTTTGAATTCCACATCAGTTAGTTGAACATATTTTTCCTTGCAATTGTCTTAATTAGTGGTTTGGACCTTTTCTCGAGGGCTACTTTATTTTTTACTCTTTAAATATTCATAACTCGTCTTGGGCATATGAACCTACAATGGTAGCCCAAGTTGAGATATTTTTAATGAAAATAAAATATTTCAATCCAAGAGTGTTTTTTTTTAGTTTTAAATATTATTAACTATAAAGGTTAAAGAATAATTATGAGCATTTGAATATTTGTATTTTTATTTAGTCTTGTGATAAAAAAAATTGAATTATAACTTATATCCAACAAAGAGTATATGGGACTTTACATTTTTACAAAACTACATGAAATAAAAATGTAAAGTCCCATATATTCTTTGTTGGATATAAGTTATAATACAACTTGTTCTATCATAGGACTATATACAAATACATTATAAAAACATTTATTGACTTGTGAGTGCTAGATATGGTCTTCATCATTTGATATGGGATTTGATATTGAAATGTGTTTCATACCCCCTCTTTGACACACACAATGGGAAAAATTAATACATAATGACCCCTTCATGAATATATAAGAGTCCCGATTCCCAAAGTGGGGAATACTTGCTGGGGTTTTTAAGAATGCTTCCTATTCATTTTTGCACATTTCTCATTTTCGATGAAATATTCGTTCTTATTAATTCATTCAATGTTGTTGGTATATTCCTAAATGCATTGTGTTTCAAGCTAGAGTTTTATGAATTTTACATTTCCTTTTGAACATTTTAAGCAACATGTGTTAAGAAGTCCATGTACAATTATTTCATTGTCATGGCCCTCATGTTTTTTGCAATTAAGTCTTACCTTACGCTAATGGAAACATCCCTAAATTTCCAACTTGTCTTTGGAAAATGCAAATTGGTATGAAAAAAACCTTCGACCTTTTCTTATAAAAAAGACTCAATTCACATAATTAGGAAAAACCCCTATTTGGAAAATAACTCTCCAAATTTTGACCAAATGAAAATCCTCCAAAAGTTTATCACCTAGTTTAAATTATTGATTATTCTTTTCCTTGCCAATGAATCCTAATTAAAAGCATGTTAATGAAAGTAGAAGAAAATAATAATAAAGGTTTAGTAAGATCTCATTCACAATGTACAATTATGATGTGTGAATGGGGTCATGACTTCATCCAAGCCCACTACCAACCAACTATGACACATTTCAAAACAAATGCATGTTGTTAGAAATTCGACTCGCTTGCTTGAAGCCCACTTATTGCCACTAGGTTAATTAGAAGTGTAAGAACATTTGGTGATTTTCTTATCACAATTTTGAAAATGCAATGTCCGAATTGTGAAAATATTTTAAATTATTGTAACAAAACTCAACCAATTCAAGATGGTCCTTAAACCTAAGGTTCAGCTAAGCTAATTACATGCTATCATGGGCTTCTTTCAGTTGATTTAGGTTAATATAAGCCTTTGTAGGTTAACCTAATATAACTTAAAGTTATTTAAAGTTAGTCATAGGCTTATTTTAGGATGACCTAAGTTGACCTAGGGTAACCTAGGCCTAACCTAAATTCACCAAGGCTAATCAAAGATAGTTTTGATTACGACACATGTCACATATTTGAAAATGACTACTAGTCATGTTTGTCATATTTATAATCATATAGTCATTGTATGACTATTATCATGTAAATGGCAACAATTAATGTCCACATTTGACTACATGACTAAGTTTGAACATTAGCTGCAAATGATCATAGTTATGAAATTCATGTTTTGATAGTGTATAATCATGATGATGGTTATTTAATTATTTTTATGGATCATGTTTAAAAGAAACATGTAGCCATGGATCACATCCATGTGAAAACTTGCAATTCATCACCTTGATCCACCACTTTGTTCATATAAAGATCTATGCAACTGTAAATGCACAATTAGTTGGCTCAAAAGTGGCATATGAAAAGTTCACATTTTACAATTGATAAATACACTTACAATATGATGATTTAGAAATTGTGCATCCAATGTACATTTACCTATGTTTCAATTTAAAAATATTGATAAACCCAAATGTGTTCATTGTTAAACATGTACTCAATAAAAAAAATCTATGTAAAACCATGAAGTTTTGAATTAGAAATGGATTAATTATAAGGACTTTGATAATGTAATGTTCAACTAAACAATCAAAATGTCTTGCATAAGAAAAATCTCAGTGCATTTTACTTTTAAACACTTCTTGTCCTATGTTTTATTTGATTTTTGAGTTTATTATGTTTTTTCTTGATTCCACATGTCAATTTTTAATTCTATGATTGAAAAAAAAATTGATTTTTAAAGTTCACTATGGTTTCTTCTTTTAATTTTTTTTTTCCATTGTTTCCAATATGATTCACACTCAACTCTATTGCAACATGAATAATTAAAAACAAGGATAAATTTGTATTGTGTTGTTTGTTGTTAATGTCCATTTATTTATTTTTAACATTTCAAAAATCTATCCTTTTTTGTTATGTTTCCTTCATGAGACCAAAATTTTAAAATCAACACATTCATATAATGAACAAAATTCATCACAAATTATGTCCTATTTGGTTGGAAGACATCTTGTTTTAACTCTAAATAATGTTTTGTAAAAAAATTTCAGAAAGATATTATTATTCACCCAAAATGCAATACAATTAAGATCTTCCATAAAATTACAAAATCAAAGTTATACATATAATATTAATTAAGGACCAAAATATAAAACCATTTGACCATTGAAACAAACAAAAAAAAAACTTATTTTCACTTCTAATGTTATGTTTGCAACCTCTTGCAAATAAATGCATGAACCCTTCTAACTTTTCAAATTTTCAAAATGTACAATTAAGAATTTTAAGAAAAATATTGGGCAAACTTATCCTTGGGTGGGCCCATTAGGAATGTCACATCCCAAATTTTTGAAACCCATTCAACTTTAGGAGAACACAAGACTCACATAAAGAAAGCTTTTCATTCAAAATGAATTATCAAAAGGTTATTTAAGTCATATAGAATTCAAAATTCTGATTAAATTTACAAAAAAATGTGTTTTGATGTGGAAAATGAATGCATAAAGAAAAATAGTTTCAAGAATGTAACAAAAGGATTTTTTTTGAGATCATGAACACAAAAGGAATTTAGTTTTTGGGAATTTTTCATGGATGTTGATTTTTAAAATACTTCAAATGCCAACCTATTTGATTTTTAAAAATAGATAATTGATTGAATCAATTTTCATTTAGTTATGAATTTTTGAATTCAAGATCATGAAATCCTAAGGGGCCATTGATGTTAAGAACACAAATGATAATTATTTTGACCTTTTGTTATTTTAATGAATAGTTTGAATCATTCCATTGTACATGTATTAAATAACAAGAATATATATATAATGTGTGAATGTAAGAACACTTTTTAAAAAGGAGTCATGATATGGGTCATAAATCAAAATGCTAATGCATATTATATGGTTTTGGGTGTTCATTATTTTTCATGAGTGTTTGCATAGGCAGGGAAAACATAGCCAACCTAGTCCAATTATATAAACTAATGTATAAGTAGATGGAATTTTATTTTAAAAATTGAGTCCAATTGTCATGTGATTTTGGCAAGGTGGTTTCTAGTGGTATTTTCGCCCCTATCTCAAAATTTATTCTTACATTTGAAATGGGAGTTTTCTTTTTGAATTCGTCTTTTTATGGGAACTTCATTCCAATCATAGTGTTTCACATCATCACCTTTTACATTTATCCATTTTCAATTTCTAGGCCAAATAAAATGGATCCAGAACTACGCATAGTTATTTTCAAAAAAATAAAATTTCTTTATTTGATTACATTTCCCCAATTCCCTTGTGTTGGCCTTTTATTGACTTTCTTGTGTCTGTGCCTTCATCTTTCTTACTTTTGGAAAGGGCACAAATTGCTATCACATGGAAGTTTTCAACAAAATTCCATAATGCTATCAAATACAAATATATCTTTAAGATATGGTGAGTAGTGGGGTCACTATGTGGTTATTTTCCCATTATGTGTGTCAAAGAGAGTATTGTTTGGGGTATTATGTGAGAGATTTTTAATTTTTACTATTATCTAAAAATTTCAATAAACATATCTTTAAACCATCCTAAAATTAATTTAAATTTCATGTTTGCATTCAATTTTGGCACAATATGTTTGTTTATATTTTTAGTTTAGTTGAAAGTGTTAGGCGCATTGGAAGATGAAAGGTGATTGACATGACTAAAAAATCATTATACATGGAATATTCAAATTTAATTAAAAAAAAACACCACCAAACATTTCAATACCAAATTACAATTCAAATGATGAAGACCATGTTTAACACTCACAAAGTCATTACAAATAATGCAGATTTTGTCCGTCTCCATTCATGGTTAAAATAATGCATGATGCTTTTGTGTTCATGAATCAAAACAAATAAGGTGTTCATTACAACCCAACCGGGTGGAACACCAAATTATTACATATGGGTCTTCATGAAAGCCTTGTCTTAATCAAATAAATGTCATTTCATTAATGTAATCCTCTTTCACTTTGAACCTTCAATAATATAATTCACATTTTTAAAAATCTATGAACAACTAATACCTATTACAAGTTGTGTGTGTATTGCTAATATTTATTATTAATGCATACCTTATATTAATTATATTTGAATTTTAAGAATAAACATAATCCTATTATAAAACAAATTGAATTACAATTTTTATCCCACAAGAAATATATGTGACCCTATATTTTAATTCAATTAATTTTTTAATAAGAAAAAGAATGACCCCTGAGGTTTTCCTAGGCTTGAAATGCATTATGATTGAATACATATTTGATATCATTCAATGGACAATTATTAATCCAATATCTTACATATATGTGTGTTTTTTTATTCCACTCAAAAACATGTATTAACTTGAAAACATTGGAATATATGCCATATTATTGATGATTAAGTTTTTAAAATACAAAATTCAAATAGCCAGTGTTGATTTGTTGAATTTGCCAACATGGAAAGAAGTATCCATTTAACCATTGAACTCCTTATATTATAGGTCTAGTTTGCAAGGATACCCACATCCATTAAAATTCCATTGTTGTTATTTAGGGTGGAGAGAAGAAAGAAGATGAAGTTACCTAAAACATAACAAAATTGAAGTGGAGTTTTGATGGGTTTTTTGAAAGAACATAAACCAATTTGAGAACAAGTTCATTTGGTGAAATATTTGAAATAAATGTTCAAAGCGAAACCATGTTCAAAAAACAAGGATCAACATAATAGTACATGTTCAACAAAACATTTTCATGAATCTTCACACCATTCACAAATCCTTTAAAATCTTAAACATTAACGAGAAATAATTGTATACAAGTCTTTGATTTTATAACATATAATACCAATGAGGAGTCCTTTTAATGATAGATGAAATTTGAAATTGATCAACCATGGGTAAGTTAAGATGAGACACATTTAGATTGCAAAACAAAGAACTTCAAACCTTGGGTCACACCAAAATGGGGTCACAACACACATGCAAGGTAGGAAAGGAGCTCATAGTCAGCTAGCTTTATTGGGCGCTATGGATATTAAAGGCACTTAAGTTTCTAGAAAATGATGTTTAGTAGTACAAACTACATGCTATGTATTGGTCAACTTTTATTATGTTACATAAATAAGGATTCATATAATAAATTTCATATTCAAGCATTGGCACATATGTGAAACTTTAACAAGTTTAAAAAACCCAAAAGTTTGAAATTGAATAATAAATTAGTTATCAATTACCAAGAGGGACCTCCTTCCACATGTCCTATCAATTATAAAATTTTAAACATTTTAACCAAAAGTTACTTTTTTGGTTAGGAGTTACATTATCTTGTCATCTTTTGATGTTTTTTTGGTCATTGCCCAATGTTATTTCGATATTGCTAGATGTGCTTTTGGTGTTGTTCGATGTCCCCCATCATTTTCCATGTTTTATGTGATAAATTTTCAGAGTTTTCTTGACATCCCTTGGAGTTTTCTTGATGTTGATTGGCATTTTTGGAGTTTTTTTTGTTATGTTTGACGTGTTTCAAATTTTTTTCAAGGTTGCCCAATGTCTTGTGGTGTCTCCTTGATGTTCCTTGACATCTTTTTGGCGCCACCCAAAGGGAAAATCATGACATCTCCAACACTTTTCCAATGCTACATGACACCCTTGTCATCTCTCCAGTGTTGCCTGTGCCCTTCAACATCTCCCCAACACTATTCAATATCCTTGTTTTCTCCTAACATTTGTTTGGCACTCCCCTCATCACTTGGAAAACAAATCTAAAGGTCCTTGGCTCTTTTTTTATGCTGCCCGACACCTCTTGCCATCTTCTTGATGTTGCCCAATGTCCCCTAGTGTTTCCTTAACATTGTTCAACGCTCATGTCATGCCCTAGCATTTTTTTGATGTCCCCTAACCCCGCCCCCCTTGCCTTAATTTGTTTTTACCAATGTCCCCAACATAATCTCTCTTTCCTCATCCCTCAAGCCCATCCCTACCATCCCCTAAACCTATCCCATCATCTCCCAAGCTTAAACATGAAGTCTTTGAACCTAAGAAAAGCTATGCTCAACTTAAAATTACTAAGGACACCCTATTTGGGATGTCCCTAAGTTCTGTTTAAAAAAGGACGTTGACAACCCCATGAATAACCCACTTCTTGCATTATATGTAGAACAACATGCCTTGGGAGGAAAAAAAAAAAATTGGAAGAAAGGTTATAGATCTAGTTGTCCATTTTGAAAACAGAAAAAAAGTTTGAAAAGTTTATGTTATCAGTTTTGAAAAAAAGTTATGCAAGTCCCAATTTCCAAAATTAAACTTTTAGTACACAAAGCTCATACCCTTTTTTTTGGTTTTATTTTTCCAAAAAGAAAAATTTTCAAGCCACATTGGCACATGAAAACTTAGTTTTGGGACATAATGAGTATTCCAAAAATTAGCCATAACATAGCCCATTTTCTTTGGGATACGGTTAGTAGAAATTTCAATTCCTTACCACTTACAATCTACAATACCAAATACCCTTGAATAATCAAGGGGTCTTGAGACACTAGGTGATGATTAGAATAAATATGGATGTCATTATACTGTTTCATGCATACCTACTAGTAGTGGATAATTGAGTGCCTTCGATATGTTCAAACTAATCATCCATCCATGTTGGAAGAGGTTGGGAGAGAGTATAGTGTGATGGAAGGCAATTCTTTGTGCATTAGAGTTATCCGTAAAGTCACTCTGTCTTCACCCTGGTCTTGGGCCTACTTGCACCCTCCTATCCCCTCTCTCAGTGGTATCCCCAAATCAAGGAAAATTTATTAAATCTCAGTATGAGATGCTGAAACTCAGCATTTAATGCACAAGGTTCGAGAGTAATTATAATAATTGTACAGGTAGGGTCAGTGAAAATATATGTAACAGCAGTGGAGGCGCTCATGAAAAAGGAAAGACAGGGTGAAATTCAATTTACCACCGAGATTGGTGGAAAAACTAGTTTAGGTCCCAACTATTTTGTTTTGTAAAATTTTCATTCCGAGTTACGGGTTTGATGCCCTGTTATGCCGAAACTGGTTGTTCTCGCCCCCTAATCACGTGACTTTTCGGATAACTCTATTGCATTGCCAGCCCAGATTGTGCACCTGGGAAACAGTCATGAGCACTCTTATTTGACATTTTGAGCATCCAGAAATAGTCATTTACACTCCTATTGGACATTTATTTTCAAAAGAGAGAGAGACACCATCAAGTTCATTCCAAATTGCCAAAAAGACATTCAAAAGACACTTCCCCTTCCCTTCCTACTTTATCAAAATCCTAATCCTCAATGTCAAGACAAACACAATTATCAATTTTATTATTGTTGTTCTTCGTGGGCATCCAACTGCACACAAAGCACACATAACAAAGCAAAATGGTGGCACAATATCATTTGACACAAACCATAGTTTTTGGGGGCCAAGTAAATCACCCATGTGGGTAGGTTTTGGCATTTGGCAATGGGTAGAGCCCATGCAAGTGGGCTTTAGAATTTTCTATTGGGGGGGGGGCGGGGGGGCTGGGTTGAGGAGTGGCCTCCGGATAGAATGCTTTGATAGGCAAGGTTCACAAACAATAAGTTAAATTGATGTAATCCATATGTCCCATGTGGGCAACCGCATTTAGATGATCGGTCCCTCACTATTGTAAAGTGCCATATTTGCTTGAGATGCTGTGCATTGTAGTACTGAGTTCATATTTTTATGAACCATCTGAATGAACTAGACATTTAGCTTTTGCCACCAGGCATACATGCAAATTTTTTGGGCAAACTTTGGGAAGTCAGGACTTGGTGATTTTTGGTCTAGATTGTGTGAAGTGCACGGTTTTGGGTACATGGCATGCTCATCCTTTTTTTGATATCCTTACTTGCTTCCTATCTTCACCGAATCCAGGAAGCTGAGCAATCTAAAGTGTGGCCATTTCAATGTGTGGCCAAATGGCCAAAAAGACAACTCCCTTTGCACCACATTCTTAGGCCCCACAAAGACAGTTGATCAGTTAATTGACATTGACTTGAGTGTAATTGTAAATCTTAAGTTATAACCAGTGTTGAATTACTTTTAAACCTATGGATATCAATAAAACATATTTCAAAAAAAAGAAGAACATGTATTCCAAAAACATTTCAATTTATTTCACTAGTCGCTTACAATTTCATTTTTTGAGGAATTTCTTTTGCTGGTTATGAATATGCCAATTTTCAATTTTCAAAACATGACAGATATGCACAAAGGATATGCATGCCAAATTTTTTATTTTTTTCTTTCTACAAAAAACTTTGTAAAAGTATGATATTGCCTTTTAGAACAAAACTAACATGAACAAAATACAAAACAAAGTAACCAACATGAATAAAATTCAAAACAAAGTAACTTGTGGGAGAATTGGAACCCAAATTCCTTGGAGAACTTTACTCAATTGCAACACAAGTTCTTTGTCCCAAACACAACTCACACAAACCCACACAAATACACCCAAACCTCACAAAATTAATCATTGTTAACCTACAATTCTTCAAAAAAATTATGTCATTCAATCAAGTCGTAGGTTTTCCTTTGCCAAAAACTCTAATGTTTTCAAACATTGTTTCAAGTTTGAATTTGGTTTGCAATTAGCACATGAGTCATCAAGCCAATTCTTCATTGGAGTAATTCATGTTTTTCACCTTCAAGATACATCACCTTAGAGTTATCAACACCCTAGCAAGAGTAAACACCCATTTAATTTCTATTTGTGAACTTGGGATTCAAAAAAAATTGTTTTGCAAAGAAACCTGCATTTGGAAACTAACCTTCATGTGTGACTAAGCTAGAGGATTTACACATGTAGATGAAGGAATATAGAGCCTCTTAAACAAATATAATTCTCTAGTGGCCAATGTTGTTAAAAAAATTCGATTGAGGCCCTCACCAAACATTTTTTTTTTCAAGATTTAATCCTATTACTTCAATTAATATTGGAGCAATGCATTGGTGGTAGGGTTCAATTGATCAAAACACACCATCAAAAAAGGAATGACAACTTTTATATCATATTCAAATGCTAGTTATATTGCATTCCCACATCCCATCGTTTTCCACAACATGCAAAACCTTGAAGCATGGATTCAACATGATGGTTATTGTCGTGCTTCAAAAGATTTTTTAAATTACAAAAGATGTTCAATCACCTTTATGACCTCCAATTGCCAAATATGTGCAGAAGAAAGATCTTAACTTCAAAAGGTTTAGAAATTTTAGGCTCATTAAAAAGCTACAATAACTTAATTTCCATGTTCATAATAAGTGTAATAATTGTTGTCAAGGCATTTGATAACAACTAGTGGTCCCTTGATTGATTCATCACACAAGGCAATCCAATAGGATTCAAGGTAAATGTGGCTATTTCAACAACAACCCACATTTCAGCTTTAGGTAGTCTTTGTTGTAAAATGATAGATTGTTTTTTATCACAACAAAAAAATATGGCATTTTTAAACTCAAGAGGTTTTTCAAGCACTTGCTTGCAAATTTGGTTTTGATGGGAGTTTTTAATTTTTAATGTTGCAACCCATTTTTAGAACAAAAACATTCCCACTCTTGTGTCCATTTCTTCGACTTTTTGGTTTAGGCAGTGGTTTTATTTAAATTGGTTTGAGTTTCTTTCACATTCACATTTCCCAACCCAATAAAAACTTTGTCATTATTTGTAATATATTAATAAGCTTTAAACATCATATGCCCAGATCATGTACCTTCATAAACCTTCAAATATTCAAATGTTCACAATCAGTGATGGAATGCAAAATTATTGCCATAGTTGTCAACCAAGCTTTCATCTTTTACAAATGTAAATACTTGGTGCAACAAATTAAACTTTTCCAACAAATATCAAAGTTCTACATTAATAGACTATTTGATTTTCTAGTTCACTTGGAACAACTCCATAGTAATATGCATGGACACCTAGGTTTCATTCACAAAATTGATAATTAAAGCAAAAATATCGACACCACCATGAGACATCCAAAATCAACATTGGTAGAGACCATTGTTATAGATGCAAGATTCGGCAAAACGTTTTGGTCCATTGTCTTTTTGACCATGGCATGCAACACTTCTTTCACAAGAAAAAACCGAAAAAAAAATTGAACATGAAGGCATTAGGGTAAAACTAACTTTTGAAGCCAAATGTTATTGTAAGTGGACAATGGCCTATAACCTTTGCAAATATAAAACACCAAATCATTTAGAAATGGTTGTTGATGATCATCATTTTTTTGGTAGGGGTTTGTGGCACCAAAAAATGTAGTAATTGCATAGCCAAATAGACTTATCCTTTTCTTCCGCAATGCCAAGTATGAACAACAAATTTGCCACCTTTTCCTTGAATTAATGTTTCCCTTGAGCAAAGAACTTTGGGTATGCAGTTTGCACATGAATATTCATGGGAGTTATATCATTAACTTTGTTGTATTTAATTAAATCTTTGCAAAAAGTAGATATTTGCATCAAAACATCACCAACTATTTATTTGCATCTACAAATTATGCATTTCAACACTTGCAATTTCACAAAATCTAGAGGTAACATGTTGATGGCCAAAAATCCCAAATAGATAAACATATGGTTGTGAGGTATCCAAGTTGTAACTTTTGCTTCTCCATTCATAAATTGCGAAACATCAACATTTAATATGTTGCTAAATTGTAGCTGTGGATTCTCAACATTTGATAATATTGAGGACCACATTTGAATTGGGGCAATTGATGGAATGTCTTCATTAATTTCATCCATATTTTCAACAAAACAATATTGTTCCTCTTCAACCATTAAACATAAAAAACCTAAACTAAAAAAAAAGACATTAAAACAAACATTCAAAGAACTTTTCAAGCTTTCAAAAACAAAAATCAACACAATGATATATTTATCATGAGCATGAAAACAACCAAATCTACACAATTTTCTAAACCAAAACAAGAACATAGGTAAGCTTAGTTCTAAATTCAAATCACGAAATAAGAAAAATAAAAACAATAACATAACATGTGTAAGACAAATATTCAACAAAATTTTATTACATGAACGATACAAAAATATAATAAAGATGTGACAAAAAAATGTACCCAAAACTAATGTTGAACAAACTGAAAGTAATGTGTGAATCTACTTTTATTCATACCCATCGGGCATCTAGCTCAAAAAATCTTTTTAAAAAACTTTAAATTTACATGTGGCCCATGTTTATCTATGTGTGACCCATGTGTGATTCATGTCCATTCATGTGAAATTAATAGTGAATTATACATTAACTATGAATTAATTGAAAATTAACTATAAATAAATTAAAATTTAACTAAGAGTTAATTAGAAATGAATTAAAAAATAATTACAAGTAAAATAAAAAATAATTAGAAGCTAATTAAAAGTGAATTAAAATTAAATTATGAATTAAGTACAAATTAATTACAAATAATAAATGAACATTCATATGAATGAATTCCATGGTGTTAGCATCCATAACAATAATTTTTTGCAAAATTTTATCAATTTGTTGAACAATGTGTTACATAATTTTTACTGATGCGATGAATAATCAAACCAAAGCCAATACCTCCCAATATGAAATATGAACATCCATTGATGCGAATAACTTAGTGTAAAGGTGCAAAATAAAATGTCAAAAGGAAATTGTGATTGGGTTTTCCAAAACCCTAAACGTCCTAAACCTTTAATAAAATGCATACATGACATTTTGAAAACCCTAATGGGCTAAATATCAATTTCTCGAAAATAGAACAATCAAATATGGTTAGATATGAACATTGTATAGATAAGGGCATCCAAGGGTTGTGTACACAACTGAATATTAGGAAGTGAAAAACATTCAAATATGGATGAATACATATTCGGCTACTATCCAAATGCATAATTGATTTTTTAAACTATAACTTGCCAACACTGGTTATAATTCATACCCATATACCTCGGGTTTGAGAATGCCAACATTTATTAGAATTATATAGTAAGCACACAATGGGTATATTGACTCACCCAAGGTTCTCAAAAGAAAACGTGAGGGCTGCTGACAATTCAAACTCGGGTAGAAGGGCCGGTGAGTGATTACTTAATCACTCCGGGCAGGCTGGATCCAAGGGGAGTGCTTTGTTGTTTTTGGTGTCCAAATAAAACTTGAATGCTTCCTCTTGGTGCATCTGACACACTAAAAATCTTCAAAAATTGATTAGAAATGAGAAAGTTTCGCTCTCTCTCCCCCCCCCCCTCCCGCCCATCCCCCAATGTAGAAGGGGGTCAAGAACTGAAAAACCGAAACCACAGAACATTACAAAGCCGGTTCCTGAACACCCCAAAAATTCTTTGTAAGTTGCTCTGTTGCTATTAGAGTTCAAAGATGATTTGTAAAACTGAAGGTGGCGCTCCTATAGCACTTTAAATATTTTAAAATGAAAATAAACCAGAACGTTAGAAGCTTTGAAAATAGGAGGGGTCCAAATAGAAGAAAAAATTTAAAAATGCATTTTGTAAGTTGAAAAGCTTATTTTTCTTCTTGCTGTTTTTCCATTACTCCTTTTCTTTTGCACTTCAAAGATGATTTCTAGAGCTTGAGATAGCGCTCTCATAACATTTTAAATCACTCAAAATGAAGCACAGATGACAAAGATCTAAAGAAGTGTTCGGTCATAGGGTAGTGATCGGTGATGGGCAGTTCTGGTTTTGTCCCATCTTTGCTTTCGATGTGAATCTTGATATCCATTGTGGAAATTTTCATACCTGTCACTTGGCGGTCGTGAAGGAAGTTGGGTTAGAGTTATATAATGGAATTGAATTTGAACATTTATTATTAATAATCTAAACCATAGGGAAATAGACGATTTTATTTCCTACTGGTTTAGAAGTGGGTGAAAAAAATAAATAGTCACTTTCCGGGTTCCTTTAATAACCTTTAATAACTATATTAATATATAAAATCCTAAAAGGGAAGAATGAGAGGAGAGAAGAAAAAGGAAAGTAAAATTCAGCAGGCCTTTGTTCACTCATAAATTAGGTAGGTGTCTTGGACCTTGAACGCGTTCCCCTTGAATGTTCCCCACTTGGCATTCCCACCCCCCAAGTTGTCAGTAAAGCGGATAAGGGTAAGGGTGCCATGTGCCAGAGCCGCCGGCCATGATCGCTGATAGGCTGATAGGGTCAAACAAAGCCCTTTCAAGGAAATTAATTCTTTTAAAAAAAGAAAACACAGCAAATTTCGAAAGGGGTAGTAAAAAAGAAGGAATCCCTATAGTTCCAAATTCTGTAAACTAAGTTAGTAGCCCCAACAGCCGTTCTGTACTATTTCAAGCGAAGCAAATCAAGTCGGATTAAAATCTTCTTTCATACCGCTTTCAATGGGTTCTGACCATTCCTTTCCTTTCTTTGTCTGGACACATTCTTCTTCTGAGGGGCCTTTTCTGTTCATGAACCTTGGATTGCCTTGTTGGTATGTACCACAAATTCAAACAATAAAAATCATAGCTATAACTAATCATACAACAAGAGGCCCCATTAGACATCCCCCCACCCCCCAACAAAAGAAAAGAAAAAGGGCCCTTATTAGATGTGGTCCCCCCCCCCCGCTCCAAGCATCATTCTAGAGTCTTTTTTTTTTGTCTCATAACGTACTTTTTTAATTAATTAATTAATTTGTTGTCTTGGAAAAAAAATCTGGAGAGACAAACTGCTCTCATTGGTTGTTTGCTGCTAATTTGGTGAGGTATTATAATATTATCTATGCCTTATTATTTTGCCTTGCTCACTTTTGGTGCACATTGTTGGCCCCACCCACAAGGAAAGCCACCATGGGCCTTCTCAAAAATAATATTAATGTTTCATATTTTCATTCCATAACTACATAACGATTAGAGATCGCATGTACCTTAGATTTTTTTTAAATTAAAAAAAGTAAAAAATTCTTGGCTGGCTCAAATTTCCATACACAGGATAGACAAACATGCCACCCACAACTAAATTGCTCCCGACATGCAATAGGGCATGAACCCATGTGTTTGGATGGACAAGTGCTGAAGTATGTTTGGCAGCCGGAACTGAAACTTGGATAAGCCTGGTGCAGGGACTTATCATGATTGGTCAGAGATAGCACATCGATGAGCATGAAATCCCACCACCTAAGGCCCCTGCTCCCGGCGCACGCATACACACACACACATATGAAGATTTTTTCGGAAAACCTTTTTTTTAATAGCCAGTCCGGTTCAACTTCCTCGGCAATGGTTTTTGGCAAATTCACCTTGACCACGTGACAGAGTGCATGTCGCAAGGCCTGTATTGGACGGAAATTTAAGAAACATCGAAACAAACAACAACTACGGGTGGAATTTAGTTTTTGACCACCAGTAGAAGGGAATTCCATGTTGCGGGTCAAGCTCGGTGATTGGTGGTGTTCCGATCACTGATTCCCTTCCATTCCACAGGCCGAAGCACAGAGAAAAACTCCCCCTCCCTCTCCCCACCCCCCTATACCCCACCCTGGATGCGTGAACCAGCACCCACATTGGTACCATGGTAAAAATCCCCAAAATCCATTTAAATTATTATATCTAAATATTACAAATATCCCATGCTTAGACTAAACCGGGGTCTCTAAGTTCAAATTTAACAATTTTGGGACTTAAGATGGCCATTAAGAAGCCTCAGTTTGGATAGGTCGGTTACCTCTTTTGTTTTGAAACGTCGGATTCCACCGAGTTTGGATAGTTTGTGCAGGTATACTTAGTAGGTCTTTTTTTCTTTTTCTGCCATTCAAAAGCTCCCTGATAACTTCTTTTCGTTTCGAGAGTTTGGATAGGTAGTGTGTATCCTTGGTTTGTTTTTCCTTGACAAATTCCTCCATTTTGGAAGTTTGGATAGGCTGGACAAATGAGTACTTCCTCTTTTGAAGTCCTGGGTTGGTTTCCCATGGTTTTGGAAAGGTATAACTTAATCTGGACGTGAGGGCCACCTGGTCGACTTCATGTGCATTGCAAGTTTCCATCACACAATGACTTGAAGGGTAACTCTAATGTAGAGTTACCTACCTAGAGACTTGTTTTGGTGGGAGGGGGGGGGGAAGAGGGGAAGGAGGGAAAGATTTTTTTTTTTTGGAAAAAAGGAAATTACAGAAATTACGGGATTACCTACCTAGTCGACTTTATACTTATCTCGAACACGAGAAAGCGGGTCCGGGTGGACCGGGCGCGGGTGGCCGGGCGGGGCACCCGGACCGTGATCCGTGAACACGGCCGACGAAGAAACGGGTAGCCCGCGTAGAAAAGGTGGACCCGGTCAATTATCCAGTGTCAGGAAGGGCCGGTGGAGCCGAGGAAACGAAGGGTGGAACTGGCGGGTAGCGGACGGGACCGCACTTGACGCTGGGGTCTTGGAGCTCCCCCATGGTGGTGATGGCGGAAGGAGCGCTCCGCCTCTCTCTTCTCTCTCTCTTTCTTGTCTCTCTCGCGTCGTCATCCATAGCGAGCGAGTTTCCCGACCACGGATGCAGCAGCAGATGCTTAAGAAGCTCACAGTCTCCATTCCATGGATTCTCGGCTTGTTGGATTTCTGTTGCCATCAGGGAGGAGGAGCACTGCAAATCCGTCTACTGACTGTGTGACTTGTGCGTGTCTCTCTCCATCTTTGTCTATGTGATGTTCTTGTCTCATTTGTGGGTTTGGAGCTTGGTTAGATATGTCCCGATGTGTGTGGAAAGAAAGGAATGAACAAGGAGAGTAGATGGAGATGGGTATGCCGACTCGATCAGGGAGAAGGTAGTGAAGTTGCTTTACTGAGGGAGAGTTTTTCGTAGCAGAGATTTTTCTTTATTTTTTGCTTGGGCTTTGTGACGGACAGGGAGAAGGGAGTGCGGGGATGGGGCTTTTGAAGTTTGGAGATTATTGTTGAAACCTATTTTGGGGATTTGCAGCTTTGTTGATGCGGTATGCTCTGAATCAGGTTCTTCTTCTTCTTCTTCATCATCAGAGAAGTTATAACGCAGTTTTGGAAGAGAAGAGAAAGAGGAGTAGTGCAGATGTGCTTTAGCTGCAGTAGCAGGAAGTATGGATATGAAGGTGGAAACAATATGTGGAAGATGAGAGCGAGCATTTGTGTGATTTTCGACTACCAGAAAGTGTACCAGCGTATCCACACTAGGCAGTCCAGGAAGCAGAAGAAGAACAAGCTTGAAGAATTGGAGAAGCAGCAGCAGCAGGTAACATAGGAGCCGCAGCAGCCTCCACAGAAAACCCAGCACCCTTACAACTACTGTCTGCTTGTTTAGATTGTAAGGAACTGAAGAAACGTCCAGTATCATGTCCGTGGCTTACCGCAGATGGGAACTGGGAGGTGGTGCTCCCGGGGTTGGATATAAAAAGAAGATCACCGGATCACCAGCTCAAGTGCATCATCATCAGTATGGTTCCGTCGATGGTACAGCAGTTTTGAGACGCCAGCAGCAGCAGCATCAACAGCAGCACCAACCCCATGAGCCCTGCAATCTCTCGTCCTTCTCCATCTACATGCAGCAGTGCCCATCTGCTGCTTCTGCAGGCACTACTGCTACTGCTGCTGTTGCTGCGACGACTACTGGCAAGCTGCAGGTCATGGCTTCTACACACTCCACACTCTCGCTGCCGGATCATCAAGCTGCCGCGGCACAAGAAAAGGCAGAGGAAGTAGAGAGATGGGGGATGATGCAGATGGGTCATGCAGGGATCGGGGGTTGTGGCCACAAGCTGCCGGTCACGTCTATGAGGCTCAGCAGCAGCAACGTCCCCCGGCAGTTCTGCAGCGTGCAAGGAGGATTGAGCTTGATGATGAATCCTCCTCCCAAGGGGGAAGAATCAGCAGCGCTGACTACTGCCGAAGATTGTACCACCTCCACCACCACCACCCCAGATGCTTTGCAGAGAGTTCATGAGGTCAGCCACACGGCGGCCAGCAGGGGAGTTGTTGTTGGTGTCTCCCTGCCTGAAGAACAATGTGTGAAGAAGAAGCAGGAGCTGCTGCTGCTGGCGGCCTCCTCCTCACCATCATCATCGTCTTCCTCCATCTGTGATGGCAGGGAGCAGAGCTCTTGCTCCTCTCAGGAGGATACTTGTGGCGATGTTGAAGCGCAGTCTGCATACCGTGGGCCACTGGATCAGATGAGCGCCCTGGAGAGCTCACCACCCATCAAGTACAAGCCCTTCTTCTACTCTCTCTCTCTCTCCATCTCTATTTGTTTTTCCTCAGAAACACGCACTCTGTCAAGATTGCAGAGCAGCAATTGTATTCAGTATTGAGTTCCAAAGTCCTGCTCCTCCTCACATGTGCCATGTTTCCTTTGTCTTTCACTGTCATATACATTGCTCGACATAACTCACAAAAAAGTTCTCTAAGAGCATCATGATTCTCTCAGAAGCTGCCAAGGAAAAAACAACTTTCTAGTTCCTTGATTCCTCTTCAGCTTCTTGCATAACCCCCTCCCTCTGCAATATGTGCCAATCTTTCTTTATTCCTGTTTCATGAGTTGCACAGGAACTCTCTCATCTCCTATATATAATTCCTTGTTGCTGATGCCCCCTCTTTTTTTTGGGTTTCACTCCGACATGATGTTGTCCTTTCTTTGAGCAATGTCTATGGTCTCTTCCATGGCAGAGAGATGGTCTCTTAGATGGCTGTAAGATGTTATTTGCACAGAGACTAGAAGAGATCCTTCCCTTCCTTGTTGCATACCAAAATTACAACTTCCTTCGTTCAGGCCATCGAATATGTAGTCTTTTTTATGGCTTATAGATTACCTTCACCACCTTCAAACCTGACAACTTGCTAGTCCACAGTCATCTTAAGGGTTGGTCTTTAGTTGTGAAGCTGAGCTAAATGATAGGTTATAGGCACCTGGAGGAGCCTATCTGTATGTAGTGTTTTGTGGTGCAAAATGGTTCAAAGGAAGTAGTGTTCTTTGTTCTTTCTACTGTACATCTGTAGTGTTTTCTTCTGAGGTGCACTTGTTTCTTTTGGTCTTGAAGAAAAATTCCCTGCTTTTGTCTTCTTGAATGAATTAAGATTGTTCTAGTTAGGGGATATGGTATAGACATGGAGTGTATTTTTCTTTTGCTGAGTAATGTGAAGAATCAAATTTTGTGTGGTGTTTGGTGAAATGGAGGAATTTGTCTCTGGTTTAAAGTTGTCCTTATACTTGCAATTCTTGGATTTTGCAGGAGACCTGGGCTGTCAAAATATTTTGGTGGCAAGTCACGGTCATTTTCGTCTCTGGCAGATGTGTCATCAGTCTCAGATCTGGCGAAACCCAATAATCCATATGCCAAGCGAAGAAGGTTGGGTCTCAACAGTCCTCTTGATCGCCACAGGTCGTATCCTCCCATTTCCCGGGCATCTGTTGCTGGGATCTCAAAGAAATCTTCCAACAGAAGCAGTACTCTTACAGTTGCCATAAAGCTCGGAAGTCTGGCTGAAGAAGATAAGGATTATGCTGCTGCTCTTCCAGGTTCTAGGATTTCTGGCACCAGAACCACACCTTCTAGGTCATTCTCTCTCACAGATTTGCCAGTGGTTAGCAACCCATCATCTCCACCTTCGAGAAGGAGCTTTGCTCAGCCATGAATCACTCACTGATTCCCCCAATTGTCCAACTGAAGCTCTAGAAAGTAAAGATAACAGAACATGCCCTCACAGGAGGCGCTTTACTACCAGCAGCTTCTTCGAGCTTCATTTGATCATGGAGATTGGCAATGCATCATCACCATCCAAAAGGCATTTTCCTGGACCTGGTTGTTTCTCGGTGCTGCAATCAGTGCAGAGAATAAAACCAGAGAGATTTCACCAACATGCAATGTGGGTGGTCAGAATTGTAAGCCACAAGCACAGGCACGCAGAAAGGTGATTGAGGTTGTGCTTCATTATAATACTTTCAAGTCGTTGATATGCATCTTTCTATTGGTAGTTGAAGATGCACCCGCATCCATCATCTTCACAACTTGGTGAATTCAATTAGGACACACAGAAGTAAATGTGGCACACAAACCTTAGGTGTGTCATAAACCCTAGGTGTAGATTGTTTCTTTTTGCAGTGCAAAGTTATTTTGGAAGTTTGTGCTGGAATATAGACAGGAAAATTTTCCAAATCAATAGGGCAAGTTCAGATTGAGGAACTCATTTACAGACACCTCTGCAGAAACATCCCTTTTTCCTCTTTTCTTTTTTCCTTTGTTTTGAAATAGCAAAATAGTGAAATGTGGGGGTGGGCTGGGGCCAGCCCACAAAGAGAGTCGCAAATTGCATTTTGATTTTGGTCTGCAAAGATGATAAGAGTGAGAAGCTAGGGACCCTTTTTGCAATCCTATTTGAAGACGACACTTGTAACATAACGCTCACATTTTGTTTGTGTTCCTGCCAATCAGTTTTGGTTGATTATGAGCCTGGTTTTCTCTATCTATGTCACATGATTGTCTGGATCCTCAACTCACCTCCCCTCCATCAATGTTCTATTGCGCAATGTGTTTGTTCAGTTGGTCAAATGAACTGTTTTGCAGCCTGTCTTCTTACTGCAAAGACCTGTGTGCCCATTTTTCTAGTGTAGTCGGAGAGCACTTTACACAGGTCATTTTTCCTTTTGCTGTTCATGGGGCAATTCAAAAGACAGAATGCCCACCCAGTGCACCCATTCTGTTTTTTGAATTGCCCCACAATTTTGTTCATTTTTTTCTCATGATACCTGGCTGGGTATCATAGGAAAAATGGTGCAGGTCTTTCCACTCAATACTCCCAAGGTGGCTGGCTTGAGCAGAATTGGGTCCACACTCCAATAACACCCTAGACATCATAGACTTCAATCTGTTACTTCTATTACAAGAAATCACCTTGTCATTATTGTGCAACGAAGATTTCTTGTTACAAGCCAGGGATGGGCAGGTGTTCACCCATTCCATTTTCTTTTGCCATGGAGGATGAGAGGGGTGGAATAGGTTTGTAACAAGGAACTTGGGTAAGACTATAAGTAGGCATGTCGAAGGGAAAGGTGGGTTTGTAGATAGGTATGAAGGCTTTAGTGAGACACACATTAAGGTGTCTTTGCACTAAGGTGTACCACCCAGAATTAAATCTGACAAAATTTTAATAAATTTAAATTTCTAGATTTGAAAAAAAATTGAAATACATAAATGAATTTTTGAAAAAAAAATTGATGTTTTATGTTCATTTATTCAAATGTATCAATCACATATTTGAAGTTGAAAGGACTTATTAATTTTTAAATTATTCTGTAAACCCTCTGACAGTTTTCTTTTTTATTTTAATGATATCCTTTATGACATTTTAGGATAGCCATAGCTTTGAAAATTAACATTGTAATACATTTCATGAAAAAATGAACTTTTTAACACCCATTTCAATCCTTTTGTAAATTGTGACATCCTTTTTATACACCTTAAATCAAAGACGGCCATCGTCATTTATATTATACAAATTTAGTGTATTGTACCATCTGAATTTGCTTTGCCATTTTGCATAAAATTACCGTGGTAACAAGGAACCCATCCACCACATCTGAGCCCTAAGCCCCCCTCCTACAAGGATATAAATTAGTGTTGTGCGTGTATAGTAAGGAATGAGAACAGGACCATTCTGGGAATGTAATCAAGTGGGCTCGCTACAAAGTGGGTTCCAAACATGGGATCCAGATTCCTTAGAACTAGGACCACCATGGTTGAGGTCTTTCATTACACAGAAGGTGCCATCCTCTCTTGTGCTTGTACAACACTGGTATAAATCCTCAAATGATTAGGCATTCGCCTTTCAGGATTGTACAAATACAACAACGCAAATGAAGACATCTTAGGTCACCACTTGGTATTGGACCATTAAGTTACCATTGAGTGAAGAATGCCCGCAAGACTTTATTAAAGAAAATTCCTTTTCCCTAAGAGGAACATTGTTATGGGAAGAAACAATCTGTGCAACACTTTATTAAAGAAAATTTCTAGCCAGAATGGAAAAGGGAGCAACATTGTTATGGGATGTAGATGGTTTACTACACACAGTCCAAGCATATGTTTAACCAATAGGAGTCACTTAGGGGTTGGTACAAAAGAGGGTCCAAACAAGGTCCAAACAAATCACGGAAATGGTTCAAGATATTTACAAGTCCTCAAAGTGTGTACAACCGCACATGGATCAGATGGTTTTCATGGCATAAACAACACTTACAAGAAGGAATCTTAGGTCATCACATGGTGTGCAATATTTTAATCCTTGAACTCGGTGCCAATATTTTGGAGCTGCTCCCGCATTTTCCATTAAAAGAAGAAGCAAAATTTCAAAAGGTTGGGGTTCTACATTTTTTTCCTTATTTCAAAACATCCCAGTCAGTGTTTTGTTTTGTAAAATTTTGTCTTATTTTGACCCCAAAAAAAAGTGGGGAATTTTGTGTTTTCCTTGTGCAAATTTGATTAATTTTGCTATATTTTTATAAAACTGAAAATAAAAAACCCTGAACCTGATCCCAATAGAGTGCATCTGTAGGAACAAGATGACATAAAATCTGGCAAACTTTATTTCAAGAGGACTCCCCCAAGAAGGAAGAAATGGAAAGGAAAACCGAAAGTGCTTAAGTACTAACTCAACAAGGCATCACAAACACGCTGGCCCTGCCAATAGATAAGATGTTGTATATCTACCTGCTGTGTCCACAGTCTGAACACCAAAAAAATCTGTTCAATCTAAAAAGTCTAAACACTTTCACCAAAGAAACCAGTTCCCCTAATGTGAAACTGGTTCCAATGAGGTAAAACTTCCAAAAGGTTGGATCGAATGTAAAGTTGGATCCAACTTTTGGATAAAAAGTGTAAGGTAAAGTCCCAATGTTGGGGGGGTGGGGGGGGGTTCCCAAAATAACGGACTTTGCATGAGATAGTTCTGCGGTCGTTCAGTTTAGCCCCTCATTTTGGAAATATCCCCCGCCCCTGGGCATTATCCATCCTGAAGCAAGAGGTGAATGTTATCTTAAACCTAAAAGTACATAGCTCTCGCGAGGGGTAGGAGGGCAAGGGTTGTTACACCTGCTCCTTAAGAATGCCAAGGAGCTTATGCCTACAAGTAGACATAATTTCTGTCCCATTATTAAGAAATAGGTGCAAGATCCCTCCTCTTTTGTGGAAGGGATGTACCTATTAGCTTTTGAATAATGGAGTACTAAAGGCCATGCTATGTCTACATGATTATTATTACAAGACAAGCACAAAGGACCCAAGCAAAATATATTATTCAACCACGTACCCATATGCAACCACATACTTATGTCGAGTGAAAGCATGGTAAAACAAACCATTCTATTACCTTGGCAATCTACTTGTTAAGCTAAGAAGAAATAAGACTAAAACACATCATAAAATTATTATATATTTAATATTTTTACTTAACTGACAAAAAGTAAAATATTTTTTCATTATTATAAATTAATTTTTTTAATTTTATGTTGTAAAAGTAAGTTTTAATTAGACTTTTCTAAATGTAAGTAGCTTTTGAAGCTTATTTTTTGCAATGTAACATTTGTTTCAAGTACATGTCAAATATATTCTATCAAAGAAAAAATAAGATTTATTTATTTTCCTTCTTTTAAATATACAATGATCTTTATGTTATAACTTCACACAAATCTATTTCATTAAATTTTCTAATGAAAAAATACTTTTGAACACCATATTGGCCAATGAAATTCAAAAGTACTAGTTCCTTACTTTAATTATTCCAAAGTTTCTCAATTTTTTTATTTAATTTAATACAAACCCAATGGAAAGCACCATGGTTTCAAAATGAAACTTAAGTAAAAATTGAATCTACTTTCTTGTGTTTTCATGAAAAACTATCTCTTTTTTAACTTGCTATTTTTTCATTAACTTTTATTGTATAAAATACCATGCTTTTGCCCTTTCATAATATAAATCCAAAGAAAGTGGCAACAAACTAATGTTCTGAACATGTTCCTATAAATTAACCTACACAATTAGCTAAGTTTGAAAATAATAATTAAACTTGGCATATGCAAACCAGGTGTGTTTACGCAATCATGTTTACATCAGCATGATTACATTAACATTATCCTTCATACCCAACACTATCTAATTTCATACTTGGAAGTTCCTCCCTTGTTGTTTGAATTTTGAGAGACTTGAATTAAAGAATGAAAAAGCGCGTGTGCACAAGATGTTTACATTACATGTAGCAAACTAATAATTACACTACTACAAGCACCATTGCTAGCTATTTGGTCAATGAACATCAACTTGTAGTGTAGTACTCAATACGTGGGCTAGTAGCTACAACGAGTGTTTTAGCTTTAGAATAATCATCACAAGGACATCATCATGAATTCTAACAAATTAATCCTATTTTTCAAAGACCATGTTTCATGTTACTATGGCAATCAAAGTTGTTAATCTAGTGAACTTTTCTTGACCTAAGGGTTTTGTCAAAATGTTTGCTAATTGTTCATTTGATGGAACATGAACAAAATCAATTTCACCAATTTGTATTTTTTCACGCACAAATGGTAGTGCACTTTGATGTATTTTGTGTGTGTGATACATTGGGTTTTTGGCCTTCTTGATACTAGACTAATTGTCATAGCAAAACTTTTGTTTTTCTCCAAACCTGGGTTCAACCATCAAACCTTTCAACCATGTTGTTAACTTTGCACCTTTTATAAGTGATATGTATTTTTCTTTAATTGAAGAAAGCAAGATAGTTTGTTGTTTAGTTGACCATGTTACCAATCCTAAGTTAATTTGAAAAAGTAACTAGTGGTTGACTTTCGAATTTCTCCGTCATTAGCCTAGTCATCACCCATATATCCAATGAGGTTGTTGTCTTCCCCCTTTCTATACAATATTCCAAAATTCATTGTTTTTTTTACATAGTGCAAGATATGGTAAGTTCAATATGGGGTACCTAAGGTTCACTCATGTACCTACTAACCACCCCTACAACATAAACAACATCTAGGCAAGTAATTGTTAAATGAATAAGCTTCTTCACTAATTGCCTACAATTAGTAGGATCAACAATGTCTATTTCCATCTCTTTTGAAAGTCGGACACCTTCGATTATTAAAATGTGATAAGGCTTATAATTGGAAATCTTGAATTGTTTAAGAACTTCCATGGAATATTCTTGTTGAATGATAAGTATGCCTATGTTTTCTAGGTAGACAAATTGAACTCCAAGATATTTTGGAATTCTACCAAGATTAATGATCTCAATTATATGTTTTAATTGTTCTTTGATGCGAACAATTTTTAATGAATGGTTTCCAATGATCAAAAAATCATCAACATAAAGTATTAAAATGATAATTTTACCATCTTATTTCTTGTAGTAAAAGTTGTGATTATTGTCACTCTTGTTTAGTTTCTTTTTGAAAATAGGGGTTAGTTTTCTCATACTAAGCCTAAGGGGCTTGCTTCAAACCATAGAGGGTTTTTCAATTGACACACCTTCCCATCTTTTTCTTGCACTTGAAATCCTTGTGGTTAGATCATGTACACCTTTTTGTTCAAGTCCCCATTCAAAAAAATTGTTTTGACATCCATGTGAATGATTCCCTAGTTCTCATGAGTTGCTACAACAACAATGGCTTGGATTGTACTCCATTTTACAATAGGTGCAAAAATCTTTTGGAAATTTATGCCTTGTAGTTCAAACCCTTTTGCCACCAAGTGTGGCTTCAATCTATATTTTTTCCTTCTATCCCTAATTTAATTTTAAATATCCATTTTGTTATGATTGGTTTCTTATTCAATGGCAAGTGCACAAGAATCCAAGTTTGATTGTTGGAAATGAATTCCATTTCCTATTCCATAACATTCATTCAACCTTTATGTTATGCAACTTTTTGAAAGGTTTTAGGTTCATTGGGTAGTTTAATAATCCTTACCACAAAGTCATCAAAATGCTTGGGTGGAGTTATGATTCTATTGGACTTGCATTGTTGGGGTGGTGTTTAAATAGTTAGCAATGCAATTGGTTGCATGACCTGCGAAGAATTTTGATTTCGTGCTTCCATGTCGATACTAGGGAATCTTCTAAGGATAGGTTGAACATCATCCTCAATAGGTGTTAAGATGTCTCTTCTTCAATATAACTTATGACATCTTCTTTCAAAGCTCCTATTTGCATTGGTGTAGTTTCATCAATTCTTGAAGTGAAAGGTGTTGATGGATAAAAAGGTTTAAAAAAAATTGGACATCTCTATTGATTATTAATTTCCTAGTTGATGGGTTATAGCATTGGATCATAACCCCAAAAATGTGGCAATGGGTTATTGCATCCAATTTTTATTTTTTCACAAGGGACATGAACAAATACCTTACATCCAAAAAAATTCAAATGACTTTGGTTGGGTTTCATTCTTGAATTATTTTTTTATTGTGTGTCCGTCATTTGTCATTATGGGTGATTAATTGGTGAAGTAATTTGCAATTTTAATTACTTCTAACCACAAGTATTTTGAGATTTAATTGTCATGTAAAAAACTTTGTGTTTCTCCATCAAATTCAATTCTCCCACTCCAAAACTCCATTATATTATGGGGTCCTTGCCATAGTAAATTTCTTTTGTATGCCATGGTTTTCACAAAATTATATGAATGATTGTGACACAAATTCACCGCCAATATCATTCTTAAATGTTTTGATTGTTTTTCCAATCTTGTTTTCCATAGTAGCTTTGAATTTGTCCATTGTTTCAAATTTCTTCTTTAAAAATAACACCCAGCTATTTTTATTGAAATCATCAATGAAAGTGATAAAATAATTGGAGCCAAAAAGTGAAGAAATTGAAAGTAGTTGACAAAGGTTTAAATGCAATACTTGTAATACCTTTATTGCCTTAGTCATGTTAGCTTTGGAAAATCACTCCCTATGTTGTCCACCCATGAGGCACCTTTTACAAAACTTTTTTATTAGAGGCAACTCTAGAATTCCATCTGCAACACCATAATTTGTTGTGAAATGTAGGTTGTGGAAGTTGTGATACTTCATATTTTTGTGCCAAAGATGCACATATGTAGAAGACAATAAAAAAATTTCTTGGACTGTTGTTCTACAAGCTTGAGTTTATACAACCCATTTCTTGTATCTCTTCTTCTTATAACTACTATTTAATCTTCGTTTTGGATAACAAGGTTTTCTAGTTTCAAAATTGAATAATATCAACATTGAAGATTAAGTTTAATTTTTTGTCAGCAATTTTTCCTACAGAATGGAGATTTTTTATGAAACTTGGCACATACAAAACATATGTTACATTATTTATTTCTCCTCTTAGTAGTTCAAATTGGGCATTGATTTTTGCTTCAACAGAATGGTTATGCCCATTGCCCTTTAATTGACCTAACATTTGAAATACTTACTTCTTTTGTGATTTTGGTTAATGAATTCTTGTTGTTTGTCACATGACGAAAAGCTCCTAAATCAAAATACTCTTTTTCTTTTATATGTCTAGAGCCATTAATGATGTTTCAAAAAACTCCATAGACTTCCCAAAAAGTTTGTATTCACTTTCCACATATTTTTCATTATGTTGTTTTTAACTGCATTTGTTGATGATAGACACTTCTTCATTGTAGTTATCTTGTTCTTGCACCCCTTCTCGTAATGCTTGGTTTATCACAAAAGTTACATGAATTGTATTTATGTGGTTGACCATCCCAATGTGATATTTTTTCAACTTCAACTCAATTTGCATTTGCATGTGCATGTGCATTGTTTCAAATCCTTTTTTCAACTAGTTGCAAAAACCACCTTTGTATATTTGGGTCAAAATACATAACTAAGAGCCAAAAAGGGCATCGGATGTTAGACATAATAAGTCAAAATCAAACATTTATTTTTCAATACCATTTAAAATTATAATAATCATGGCAAGTTATTCATTTTTCCTTCATATGAATTTTGGAATTTAGAGTAAAAATTCATTCGATCCAATTTTAAATTTTGGTTTTAATTTAAGATGTTCGAAAATGTACACCTACTACATTAAATGGAGTCAATTTTGCAAAGGACTATCAAAAGGATTCTTATAATAAAATAATTTTCATTGAAAAATTTATAAATGATAAGAACATATTAGCCACATTCAAAAAACACTTATATTTTTAAAAATGTGGAATTCTAAAACTTTAAAAATTGAAAGAATGTTTCAAAATTGCTTTAGAATTTTAGAGCTTCAAGATTCTTTTACCACATATAAATGGGTTATAATGTACATGATGTATGAAGAAAAGTTATAGCTTAAAGTATAATAAAACTAAAGAATGTGAAATTTTCATTTTTGGTGATGAATTAAAATTTTGATAATTTTCAAGATGAAACATTGAATCTATAGGGAATTTACACACTTTTAAAAATTCATATTTATTCAATAATGAATAACAAAAAAATTTTGATGCATTGGGGAACACTTAAATATTTTTAAAAACAAGTTACAGAAAAATTCATTCAAAAATTCATTTGCATATAAAAGTTTTTTTGGGGAAAAAGGACGTGCAATTCTTTTCCAAAGTAACCCCTTTGGCTCCTAGTTATAGGTTTTGACCCATTTTTTCACAAAGAAACATGGCTTCATTGTTGTTCTTCTTGCCATATGTGAATTCCTTTTCTTATTCCTTTTGAAGAAACTTACTAACCAAATTGTCAAATGTGGGAAGTTCATCCTAGCTACTAATGTTCTGCACAAAATTTCATAAGACTAGTAGGTTGTTTAAAATCATCAAAGTGATTTCAAACTCTTCAACCATTTCTCTTATGCTTGCCATTTGCACCAAAATGTCAATGACTTGTTTAACAAAGTTTGTGATGGTAGAATTTTCCTCCATCTTGAGAGTATGGAACTTGGTTCTTTGGCACCCCAAGTAAATCTTTAGTCTAACACATCAATTTTCACCTAATATTTCTTGTATTGCAATTGTGTTTAATACATGAAATTCATCATCTACTTGTTCTCTTCATTCTTGATTTTTTTGGTGCAAATGGTGTCTTTATGGAACGACAAAATATTCACTACAAGAAAACAAGGTTTTTTTTACTGGGAAAATTGGTCAAAAGCTACCCCAAATGGGCTCTATCCAACTTGACCAAGGTGCCATCTTAAACAAATCATTTTGGACTTGACCATTTTGATTGGGTCTTTTTGGTTGGCTTTTTTTACTATCTTTTTTACTAGTCAACAATATAATAATATATAACATAGATTATTATCTTTTTTTAATTATTAAATTTAGCTACCTACATTACCTAGTAATTAATGTACAAAATAAAATAAAATAATTTGCCTACCTACCTTATTTAGTCTAGGCCCCCTAAACTAGGTAACCTAGGCTAGGTGGCCAACTTTAGACCTACTTGCCTAGGTGGCATAAGCTAGCTATTTAAGCCACGTAAAGCCAAGGTAACCTAAGTAAGCAATGTTGTATGTGTGAAGATTTGAACTCCACACCTCCATTTTGAAAAATCAGGTCTTTACCATTGGACTACTTTTATCATCATATTGTAATAAATTTGATTGATTTTTTTGTTTTGATGTACATATTATAACATTCATCAATGAATTTCAATGTTTTTGTATTATTTATCTAAGTAAGAAATTATACCATGTATCGATCATCTACTTAGATAACATGTAGGTACCTACACCTAGTAAGCAAATACATGCTATTAACTCAATTAATAATTAATTAACTAAAATTATTAAAATGATTATTAATTATTATCAATTATAATTATTAATAATTATGATTAATAATTCATTATTTCCTAAAAATGACTACATATTAACCATTAAATAACAATTATATACTACTAATAATAATTATTCAATATAAATGGCTGATTATTTAATATATTATTTGAATTATTAAAAATTAAAAATTAAAAATAATTACATAATATTAATTATTTTTTTAAATTTTAATTACTGATTATTGGTTATTTTATATTTACTAATTATTGATTATTTACTATGAATTAGTAATTATAAATTAATATATAGAAAATTATTATTAACTAAAAAATTAATTTAGAATAATCACTTATCAATAATTATTAACAATTATATATTAAATAATATTAATTATTTTAAATTACTATCAAGTATTAACCAAAAAATTAGATAAAATTGATAATTCAATAACAATAATTAATTAATTAACAACTTGATGGATAAATTAGTTATTGATTATTAATTAACATTTTTTGGGTGACTAATTAATTATATGAAATATTAATCATAAATTATTGAGTATTAACTTTCAATTTATTAAATACCAATTACTTAATGTACTAAATTTAAATACTTACACGTGCCTAAAGGTAGCATGTAAGTAGGCTATTCAATTTTATAAGTACCTATTAGGTGTAACATGCTTAGCTTAGGGCCTACTAGTTATGAACTTAGGTTTGGTATGTACCTTAAGTAAAATAAACTTGTAGGTTAAGTAGCCAAATTAATATGGTTGATTTGACTAAGTGTCAAATTAGAATGGCCATTGCATATGGTCAATTTGACTAACCCTTAGTCATCTTGATGGATTTCTAGCCTTTTGACCAAACGTTTAATTTGTCACATGGTTCAAAATGTCACTTTAGTCAAAAGTAACTCTTGTTTTTCATGCTCCAAGCTTTTAGTCAAAATGACCACCCCTTAGTCAATGTGCACATTTTAATCAAGTTGGACCTTCTGAAAAGACACATTTTCCTGTAGTGATTACACATTTATAAATATTTCTTGTAGCACATTCAAGACTTAATCAACGTTAATATCATGAAAACCAATTAGTGAATTTTATAGTATTCAATATAACAAGTGGTTGATAAATTAGACATACTAATAATGTGGATTTCTTTCATGTACAACTTGTGAAATGGTTTTTTCAAAACATCATATGCATTTTCCATGAAAGATTGACGTCTTTTGTGTTTCTTTAAACATCTCAAGAATGTTGTGCTTTCCATCCCCATGTGGTCTCATCAATCATAGCAATAAAGGGTACAACCCTAATTATTTCATAGTAAATAGGGAATTACACCTTCTTGACCTCTTTCTAGACAAAAAATTTCATGATATTAAGCTTGAAAGTAAAACCTAGACTTCTTAATAAATCTAAAGTTGTTGACACTATTTGAAAACCCAACAAACAAACAATAAATTGGTCTACACCAACTTGACAAATCACACTATATCCTTTAATATTATGATAACATTAATTTTCGTTAAAGGTTTTTAGAAACCTTTGATATAAAGTGTAAAGGAACTACCAAAGTGATTCCAAACACTTTAAATAATAATATGAATTCCATTAAATCTAATCCAATTAAAGAACTTGATATAGTATTCAAAAGTTGTTTAAAAAGGTTACAAGATAAGACCTTAAATTGTTGAATTTGGATGAGTTTTGAGGATGTTATTAACTCTTGAAATTTTGAGAATCATAACTTGGCAAAATTTGACTCTTGATTTGCAACTCTCACATTTTTGCCATTTCAATGCAGTTTTTACTAAAAGTTATAAAATATGTTATAAGGAGGAAGGGTGGTGCCTCCTCCCAAGTTTTATTTATGTTGGAATTAAGTGAATACATTCACGAGCTTATGGCCAGTCATTGAACCAAAACAAACCACCCTCTTGTTTTGTTTGTGTGGTTGGATATGTCCATGACCTCAACTTGAGGAGCTCATTTTAATCCCATCCCAAAACTTTTACACCCTTTTTCTTATTGATACTTAAGGACTTTGCCTTAGGTTTTGTATTTTGTTGCTAAACTAGATTAGGGAGGTTTTTTACAATTAATACCATTTGACAAACTTAAGGGAGTGCATCACAAAATATCTTGAATATGACATCAAATATTATGATGACCTTTCTAATGATAATAGAGATAGTCCATTAACCAATAACAAACAATTCACTATAAATTAAAAGATTACCACCTTAAGCAAATATGCTTAAAACACATGGCATTTGCGTGTTAACTAAGATAAGAAATTTGTATTTCACCATTAGAAAAACTGCCTTCTATTTCTTGTTGTTTGTGACTAAAAATGTCATTTGCTACTATTATAGTTACAAAAATATTAACAAATGACAATTTGAGTCACAAATAACAAGTTGTAAATGACAAATTTTCTTCTAATGTTTTGTAACATGCCTACAAATCAAAAGCTTCAATTCATCAATAATATTTAATGATTTTTTTTCTCATTATGGATTTATGGAAACATTGTTCATAAAACATGCCTATGAATCCAAAGTTTCAACTCATCAACGATATTAAACGAGGTTTATTTTTCTCATTATGAACTTATGGAAACATTGTTCATAAAACATGTTAATGAATCAAAAACACTACTACAAAATGTGTGTATAGTCCACTAGTCCATGTTCACTAAGTTAATGAATTCATTATTTTTTAATTAGTCTTTGTTTACTAAAACCAGTGAATTCACTCAAAATCTAATGAAATCACTTTGGCATACAAGGACACCTTTTATTGTTAAGTTTCCATTCATCAACAATATTAGGTCTATTATGAGTTTTAAAATTGACTTGCAATCAATTTTAATTTCCACCTTAAGTTATTTTTGGTTATTCTACCTTATCCTAAATTATTTTACCCCAACGTATCTTCAATTATCCAAACCTATGTTATTCTTGATTATTATAACATATTCCACCTTAGTCCATTTTAGGTTATTTTACTTGATGATATTATTGATTATTATAAACTATTCCACCCTAGGCAATTTAAGGTTTTTTAGGCAATTCGACATCAAACTATTGTAACGGGCACAAAAATAACCAAGTCTATAAATATTTCTTTAACCAAAATGAGAACATGAACATGCTTAATTCCAAATCTAGATTGCGAAACAAGAAAAAACAAAAATAATAACACAACATGTGCAAAATAAAATCCAACAAAATTTTATTATAAGAACGAAACAAAAACATAACAATCTCATGACAAGAAAACATACCCAAAATTGGTGTTGAACAAATTAAAGGTAATTAAAGGTCCTATTTTTATTTATACCCTTTGGGACCTAATTCAAAAAAGCCACCATGGAAGTTTCATCCCCATGTGTGGCCCCATGTTTATGCATGTGACCCATGATGGATTAAAATTGAATTAAAAATGAATTAATAGTGAACTAAAAGTTAACTGAACTAAAAATTAACTAAAGGTGAATTAACATTTAATTAAAGGTGAATTAATAGTTAATTAAAAGTGAACTAAATTGACAACTAACTAAAAATGAATTGATAGTGAATTAAGAGTGTGATGTTGGTGATGATGCTTGTGACATCACCTCCCTTTTTAGAAACATGTTCCACATGGAGCGACCTTGGGTTTGTTTAAATAATGTCAATGAAATTCTTTCACTTTCTCCATGGCATTTGAGAGGTGTTTAATTGGTTTTCAAGTGCGTTCACTAATGTCATAACCTTTCCAATGGATGAGATATTGCAATTGTCAATTGGACAACTTAAAGTCGAAGATCTCCTCCACTTCATAATCTTGTTCACCATTGACTTCTATTGGTGAAGGTGGTTTTGAAACCCATCATGGGATCATGGATGCATAATAAGGTTCCAATAAGGAAACATAAAACATTGGATGGATCTTCATGGAGTTTGGAAGCTTGAATTGGAAGGCCATAACATTGATTTGTTTCATGATGATGAATGTACCAAATGTTTAGTAGTCCAATTTCTCCAAATGCCAAGTTGTTTTAATGTGTTGTTGAAGTAAAACTTGGTTTTTGACCTTGAAATTTGGTTGATCCTTATGATGGACATTAGCATTTCCTTGTACCGTTTTTGTGTATCCTCAAGGTTGGATACAAGTTGTGCTCAAATGTTTGCCAACCACATGGCTATCACGATGTTGTGCACACCTTGGATGTCAAACTTGGGGTGGAAAACATGATTTGCAAATAAAGGGGTTGGTTGTGTTGATGAATGCACTATATGTTGTACATACACAAATTCCACCATGGACAAGTGGTCTAGGGCCAATTATCTTGATGATGATTGGTTGTGCATTGTAAATATTGCTTTAGGATTTGATTGACCCATTTTATTTGTTCATTCGTTTACGGGTGGAAGGTCGATGATAACTTCACCTTCACACCTAATAGTTCACAAAGTCACTTCCAAAACTTGAATGTAGATTAAGGTCCATGATCAAAAATAATATCTTCGAGAAGGCCATGACACTAAAAAACATGTTCAAAAAATAACTTGGCTATTTTTTTGCCAATTATCAATAGGGGAAAAAAGGCATTTTCTAACTAACTGATTTTTTACTACATGTTCTCTTCAACTTTGTTTTGATTACACAATAATATTTATTTAAAAAAATTCCACGTGGATGGGATGGTATATCAAATGAGTTGATGTGTTAATTAGTTTGGTAAATGTATGACATTAACCATTAATGGGTGTTGATCGTAAAAATATTTTTAAAAATAAAATATAACACAATTGAAGAGTAGTTGAGAATTCCATTTTGCCATGACATTATGCCACGTCAAGTCATTTGCTTGACTATTTTGCTGGACCTTGTTTTTGAATGGATGAAAGAAGGATATTGATGGATGAAATATTGCATGCATTTTGAACTATACTTCAACTTTAATTATTAGTAATTATACCTTACCCACATATTACCTACCCACCTACCTACTTATCATTACTTACACCCTACGTACATGTTACCTATTTACCTACCTTTACTTAAATGCAATAGGAGGTCCCTAGGTAAATAATAGGTAGATTCGTTAAATCAAATGTAGGTAAGTAGGTTACTTAAACTAGTTAGGTATGAGTAGATAGGTATTAAGTAACTAGGTAACTAAGCAAGGCTTTTAGGTAGGTACCTACTTGATTTTTATTTAATCATGGTGTCACGACTCACAACCTACCTACTTATACGTACCTAAATAACTCACAACCTATCTATATTAACTTATTACTACTTACCTAGGTCTACATAGACTTTAAGTTAAGTAAGGAAGCTAATTAGACCTAGGCTAGGATAGCTAACTAGATTAAGCAAATTAGTTTAGCTTAGCAAGGGTTCAATTTTGTGATATAAAATAATTGGTATATAATTTTATGGCATTTTACATATTCATCAAAATGCCACAAAATTAAAATTATATTATTTATAATGTTTTAAATTATATCATAAAATGTTATTCATTTGAATGATTCCATTTATGCCATTAAGTGATATATATATAAAATTATGAATGGATGGTATGACATAATAGTGGTGGTAATGTGTTGGCAGGAAATTCAAAATTTGAATTATAGTTGAAAACTACTTGAAATGAATCAACTTGCATAGTTGAAAGTTAGTTGACATCCCAATTATAACCACATATTTCATCCATCCATGGATGAAGGGACTACCTTTATATAACATTGTCATTCACTTTGAGCTTTCTTTGCCCTATAGTTTGATTTTTTTTTCCTTGTTTACAATTTGTTTTGTTTTATTTTATTTTTCTGTATGCCCAACTTATGTTTAGAAGTTTAAATCATGTAGTTTAATATCAATTCAAGTGAGTGCATCATGCCTTTTGCATGTGAGGAATTTCAAGTTTTTCATTTTGGGGTTATTGTTAAGTTGTTTCCTTTTTTATCATGTTCAAATTCTTTTTCCTTATTTTCATTACATTTTTTTAAAAAACTTATTAAGCACATTAAGGTCATATGGTGTCAATGCAAGTGGACATGAATAACATGGGGAGACAAGCTTATGGAGTTCAGAAGCCACCACCACACATGCTTCTTACAATTGCAGGTGTTTAAAACCTCTTTTCTTTTTAAAAAAAAATTCTCTTTACAAAGATATTTCTTCTTTTATTTCTCCACCATGTTACCTTTAGTTAAATTACTTTTAGCTAGGTGTTTTTTTGAATTCTTGTTGGTTTTTTTTTTCAAATAGGTTTTTAAAAAAACTTTCATTAAGGTAATTAGGTTGGTTTTAGTACATTTAAGCACTTAGGGTAGTCTAGATCCAAGGTGAAGGCTCTTTTGTTTTTAATGTCTAAGAAAATGTTGAACCCCTCCTCTTGGCGCATCTAAGGCACTAAAAATTGTCAAAAATAGATTAGAAATGACAAAGTTATAGCCCCCCAAAGTAGGGGGGGTCAAGAACTCAAAACAACAGCCACAATCAGTTCTTTAACACTCAAAAATTTCCATGTACGTTGTTTTATTGTTATTACAATTCAAGATTATTTGTAGAACTTAAGGTGGTGCTCCTATAACATTTTAAATCATTTAAAATGAAGAAGAAATAAGAAAGTTATGAGCTTTGAAAGTAGGAAGGGTCCAAATAATTTTTTTTTAGAAAAAACGTGTTTTGTAATTATGAAAGTTTTTTTCTTCAATTCTCATTGATTTTTCTTCTTTTCCAGTTCCAAAACAAAGACTTGGGCAATGAAAGCTAAACTTATGAACCTTTTTAACCATCAATGCAAATAAGGTTTTGATTATGTTTGTTTTAGTGAACTACTTTCGACTAAGTTAATTTTTATTATATGTTGATTGGGTTCAATTAGATTTCAATTAGGTTTTAACTATGTTTGTTGATTATGATAAGGTAAACCTATGATGTGTGCCATTTCTGTTTGTTATTTAGTTATAATTTTTCTAGATCTCAAAGTGTTTTTTTGGGTCAAACTTCTTTATTTTTTAGTAGTAAACAATGATATTTTATTGATTTTTAATGTGTGCAATAAATGAAAAATCAAATTTTTTGATGCATTATAACTTAAATTCCTATTAAGTTTTCTCATTTCTAACAATTTCCATTTTCTTTAATTCAAAAATGTAAAGTGTAGCTATGAATAAGTCAAAAGACATGGTCCAACAAGGCAATAATCCAAAACATATCAACAACAAGTTCACACCATTAGTGCATAAACATAAGACAACCACCTTATAGGAGAGTCATTTCATTGTTCCAATAAATGTTTGATTAATAACATTAGCATTTTCGAGATATAGATGGGACCATTTCCTACATGGGAACAATGTTTCCTTGCATAATTTTCAGATTATCATGGGTTTTGCATTTTTAGTTGATAATGTATAGGTAGACAATGTTTTTATTATGGTTTGATTTTCTTTAGTTAATTTTAGCTAGGTGTATTATCCCCATAGTCTAGCTTTAGTAGTTTTAATATTGTGACTATAATTTGTGTAGACTTGTAATCTCAATTACATTTCAATTAATTTACATAAATTTTGACTTATTTTCAACATATTTTCAACTTTCTTTCAACTACTTTGTAGTTGATATCTCTACTTTGCTTCAACTTCACATATATTGGATGACCTACAAACAACAAGATGCCATGTGTCATGCAAGTGTGTAACATAAGTGTCCACGTGGCACAATATCATATGTTAACATTTTCAATAAATCAATAATTTCAAGATTTTGAAACCATACACATGGCACACATCAAATAATTTAGTTTGATGCTGGACCACGAATGTCCATGTGACATGTGTCAATGTTCCATTGGTTATAATATAATTGAATAATAATCAAAAATTTAAAATTCCATGCCTTTCCTTAATGACATGACATGTGCCAATGCTACATTGGTTGTAATATAATTGAAAGATAGTCGTAATTCCAATTCCACACCCTTAAATGACATGACATGTAGATGGATGAAGTTAATCAATTGATTTGCGGCCAACATGGAGTCAATTAGGTCCAATTAGCACTTTACAGTTGAAATGTTATGTTGATTAAAATGTATGTTGTTTTCAACTAAAATGTTGTCACTTCAACATTAACCCACAAATTGACACGTTTACGTTGTTTTCAATTATGTTGCAGGGTCGATTCAACATTGTTCACTATTTTGGAAATTAATTGACAATGTCATTTTTGAGTTGCAAAAACATTTTGTAGTTGAAAATGATGTTTTCAACTATAAATGACAAGTGAGAAGTAGTTGAAAACATAGTTAAAAAATGGGGTTTTTCTCTTAATGTATTATTTTATTGTAAGGAATGAAATGAGCCATTTTCATCATGCAATCCACCACCACCAAAATGGAATCAAATGAATCAAAAAGTGGGAGATCCGTGACGAAGTCCATGGAAATGGGTGACCATGGCGATGGAGGGATAGGCAACGACTAAAGGAACCCATGTGGTTAATGGCAAAGATTCTTTACACATGCACAAACATTACATAATCCAACAAACTCTTTCACATACTTCCACATTTGTGGCCACTAATAGTCACAAGACATTAATTCCATGGTCTTGCTAAATCCGAAATGACTTGTAACCAAAACATTGTGTCTAACTATTTGGAGAACTTGAAGTTGAGCAAGACCATCAAGTAAGTACAAAAGCCCATTATGATATAATAAACCATCATGAAATTTGAATTTGTCAGAATGGCTTAAAATTGGATTTGAATTCTTCAATTGATTTCGAATAACATCAGCAAAAGGATATTCCAACAACTTCTCACGAATGAAAACAAAAATTAATTTGTCATCAAGAGTCATAGTTAATGTTTTGAAGGTGTTGTCAACTTCAACTCCCCAAAAAAAAGGTTGATCCTTTCAAATCAAACAAGTAAAAAGGGCCATTATCATAGAATAATGGGAAATGAAACGTTGATCAAAGTTAACGAATCTAAGAAAACATCGAACATCACAAATAAAAATCGGGGTAGTCCAATGAACAATGGTTTGAACTTTGTGAAGATCCATGCCAATGTCATCCCAAGAGATGATATAAACTAAAATTTCCATTTTAGATTGATAGAATTCACATTTATCCAATTTGGCAAAAAGTTCGACTTCCTAGAGCTTTTCCAAGACAAAATGTACATGGTGCTTGTGGTCCTCCATGTTTTTTGAGAAAATAAGGATGTCATCGATGTAACAAATCATGAAATCATCCAAGTACTCATGAAAAACATCATTCATTATATGTTGAAATATAACATGTGTAAGGCCAAAAGGCATCACAATGTATTCAAAATGGCCATGACGTGTTCAAAATGTCATTTTCCATTCATCACCTTTTCAATATGCACCAAATTGTATGCTCCACATAAATCAATCTTGGTGTATATCTTGGCATGATTTAATTGGTCCAACAATCTTGAGATTAAGGGCACATAGTATCCATTCTTAATTATGAATCAATTCAATCTATGATAATCAACACACAATCACAAAAGAACCATCCTTTTTTTTAACAAAGAGGATAGGGGCATTAGTTGGAGATTTAGAATGCCAAATGAACCCTTTCTCAAGATTATCATAAATGTATTCATGAAAAGTTGCAAGTTCATTTTGTGACAAGTTATAGATGGGTCCGAATGGAGGTTGTGCTCCTCCCTCAAGATCAATGGTGCCATCATATGGACAACGTTCCAATAGGGTGTTAACGTCCTTTTCAAACACATCTTTGAATATACTAGGAAAAAATGTCATGACAAGTTGATTCAACATCTGACCTGGGAATAACATAAATTAGGAATGAATCTCCTTTCTTGGCATTGTAAATGGAAACCTTTGCCCCTATAAATAATGATTTACAACACTTGGGTTTTTGCGTACCACTAATTTATTTTTTTGTTGAAGGTCATGCATGCCTTTGTCTTCATGCTTCTTTTCAAGTGCATGACATGTGCGATCATGAATTTCACCATACATCCTTGTGATGAAGGTTTCACATTCTGGAATCTCATGCTTGAATATTTCAAAATGAAACCTCCTCGTACGCTAATCCACTTCTGGATTATGTAAAGTAAATTAAAACAACTTAATGATGATAGGATTTTTCAAAGAAGAAATGACATTGATAAAAAATGACCTTGCTAGTGTGAGAACCAATGGCAAAATCTAATGTTGTGGTTTCATGTGTGACAGCTCTTGACGAAAGACTTCGACCATCAATGACCTCAATTGGCATTGGTGGATATTCTTCTTTACCAATGCCATTTGTATTGCTACACTAACTTTTTTGTCAATAAAACATGTTGAATCACTAGAATCAAGAAATGCTTGAGCCTCCATTGTCACCAGCTTATTATGTTTTATAGTGATAATTGGTACCAAAAAACATGGTGTTAGATCCGAAGATAGATTGGGACCATTTATATTACATGATGCATCCGGATCCAACTTCATGGTCCCTATGAGACTAGACATGCTTGTTTTCCGACTCTTTTGATTGGGAGTTCGTAATAGAGGTGGCACGTGCTACATGTTGACCACACTTTGGACATTCGCAAGCAACATGACCTAGTTTTCCACGATATAAACAAAAATTGTTTGTATGTCGATGTTACTTTTCCTATTCCATGAGGGGCTTGAATCATTTTTTATCAATATGCATGGGGTCATCCTTTGGCAAAATTGCCAAAGGTTGAGGTGGCGTGACATGTGCAAAATTTTGTTCTATTACCAATGTTAATTCCCAACACCTTTCTTGTTGACATTTGAAAAATCTATTGTCACATCGAACAACTTACACAATGGCTTGATTTAAAGTTGAAAGGTTTGGCATGGCGAATAACAAATCCTTCATATCATTACATAGTCCAAATTAGTTTATGAGTGTTGTTTCATCCCATGAAATGTCATAAGTTGATTACCTAAATTTGATGCATACACTACTATTGAGAATGATCCTTAGTGGAGAGATTGTAGCTTGGTGGTGGATGTGTGATCCTTGTCCAAATACCCAAACATGGCACTAAACTCCTCAATGAATAAAGGATTGGTGTTCCAACAAAGGTGCAAACCAAGCAAAGGCCATGCATGACAATAGAGTGCCAAGGATTCTAACTGGGGTTGAATTAATTAAATACCAATGAAGATGAAATCAGATGATTAAACAAACTTTGTTGACAAAACCTTGAAACTTTCACCGTGAACCATCAAACTTGTCAAACAAATTGATTTGCGGCTCCTTTGGTTGGGGTTGGGTTGTGAAAACACATCCCAAAAATGTTGAACCTTGATTGTTTTGGAGATGAACAACAAATTCATAGAATGTTTGATTTTTTTATTGTATAAAGGACATTAAGGATTTTTTCCATGGATATAGAAACTTCTTCCTAGATGTGGGCATCATTTAAAAAAAAAAGGAAAACAAAAACAAATACAACGAAAATAGGTTTGATGGGAATCTATTCAAACTATAACGGACACAAAAACAAACTAAGTTTACAAGATTTCCTAAACCAAGATGAAAACATGAGTAGGCTTAGTTTCAAATCTAGCACACAAAACAAAAAAAAAAAGAATAAGAACACAACATGTGTAAGAAACAAATTCAATAAGATTTTATTGCAATAACAAAATAAGAATAAAACAAGGTTGTGAAAAGAAAACATACCCAAAATTGGTGTTGAATAGACTAAAAGTAATTAAAGGTAATTAAAGGTTCTACCTTTCTTTACACCTTTTGGGGATTTAATTCAAAGAAACCACCAGGGAAACTTCATTTCCATGTGTGGCCCATGACAACCCATGTGGCCCATGATTGAACTAAAAGTGAATTAAAAGTGAGCTAATAGTTAATTGAGAGTGAATTGATAGTGATCTAAGAATGTGATGTCGACGATGATGTTAGCGATGATGTTCACAATGATGTTAACAATGTCATTTGTGAAAAATATTTTCAACTATTTTAAGTTATTTTATCTCGGGCTATTATAAACATATATTATTCTAAAATTATTCTACCTTTAGGTTATACCTTAAGCTATTATAAACTATTTAAAGTTATTATAGGTTATATTGTAAGTTATTTTAAGGTCTGTTATTGTACCTTAATTGTAGGTTATTCTAAGGTAGGCTATTGTACTTATAAGTTATACCTTAGGTTACATATTATTTTATTTTACCCTAAGTTATTTTAGATTACTTTAAGTTATACCTTAAGTTATTTTAAACTATTATAGATTATACTTTAAACTATTATAGGTTATTATACCTTACACTTTTAAAGTTAATTAAGGTTTTATTACCTTAAAATAATATAATTTAAAATAACATAAAATAAAATAAAATAAAATAATTTAGAATATAATAGAATAAACTTAGGGTAATATAACTTAAAATTTTAAAATTTAAAAGAATAACTTAACGTAAAATAACCTACAATAATTAAGGATAACCTAAAATCATTAGAAAAAAAACATGTATTTTCAACTAGTCTTTGTGATTAAATTTTAGTCGCAAGAAACATTTTGCAACTAAAATCCTTTTAGTCGCCTAAGATAAGTCGCATGTGATAAATTATCGTAAATCACAGAAGGTATTGTATGAAAGAAAAAGTCAACAAATACATTTCATCCTTTGACTCCATTGTATACGTATTATCACATACGACTAAAATGCAACTATTTTGGTCACAATTGAGGGCAAATCATGTGTTCCACGTGTCTTAATATTTGATTATTTAAAATATACATTATAAAATAATTATTATTTTGAAATAATCTAAGACATTCAATTCAAATATTTGGATGATCTTACATCATGACACGTGGCCCAATGTAAATATGCCATGTGGCATTATAATTATAATTTAATAAAAAATTAATATTAAGTTAGTAGGTACCTAGGTAGGTACATAATTAGGTGCCTACAATGTTAGGCTACCTACCTACCTACCTACTTAGGTCAAAAAGTAAATAGGTAGGTTCTACCTTCCTAGGTTAAATACCTACTCATATAGGTACATACTTAGGTAGGTAGGTACATAGGTCGACCTAGATGGCTAGGTCAAATTAAGTACCTACCTAGCTAAATAAATGAGTAGGTTAGGGAAATAAATATTTTAGAATTGTGCATTATTATTTTTTTTGTTTTGAGTTGAGCCTTTTGATTAGCTCATCCCATGTGCACTAATTTCATAACGTGAAATTGGATGGGCACACCCCCTTGTTTATATAATGTTCAAAGTAAGAATGAAGAACAAATAATATGGGATAAGTTTTGAAGTTGCAACTTCCTTACAAACTAAGTTGTAATTCCAAAACTTTCTTCATGCCTTACTTTCTTACTTTTTAGATTTTTAAACAATTCAAATATTAAATAATTATTTAATTAATAATGATTAAATTTATATATATTTAAATTATAAATTATACACTACAAATATTCAGTATTCATTATCAATTACTTAAATAAGAAATAACTTTTTAATGTTTAACAAACTAGCTTTTTAGTTACTCACAAGTTATTAATACATACCTCAAAAATAATTAAATAAATAAAATATTTAAAAATATTTTATTACTTTTTAGAATTTGATTGAATTATATATAATATAATTAATGTAAAATTAATTTAATGACTATAATTTCAAAGTTAAAATTTTAAAATATTTATTTCAAAATTATAAATAATGCATTAACAATTGTTATTAAAAAGTATATTCTTACACGAATTGTTTAAAAATTATTATTCAACTAATTACATTACTTATTGTATACATACATTTATTGTTGTAAAAATTATTATAGGTCAAATAATTATTTTCTCTTGGTAATTATTACCTATAAATACAATAATTTATCAAACATAACATTAATTTTCATAATTACTGTAAAATTACTATAAAATATTTATCATAGATGATTAATCACAGAAGTTTTTTAGATAATATTATTATATAATGATTCATGAAATTACAATCAGTAAAATAATTATTTTAACTACATTGTAAATTTTCCAAATTTTTAATTCAGGTTTGAAGTTATAAATTAAAAAGTGCGAATAATTATGTTCAATTAGAAAATAATTATGCACATACTA